>Ga0114933_10000144_pt1 | contig 86434 bp, 51 predicted proteins | sample 4SBtaG_FD_89691 | JGI IMG/M metagenome (GOLD analysis project Ga0114933, IMG submission 89691) | Deep subsurface microbial communities from Kolumbo volcano to uncover new lineages of life (NeLLi) - 4SBTROV12_W25 metaG | ecosystem: Environmental > Aquatic > Marine > Volcanic | place: Kolumbo...
AAAAATGGCTATTTCAGGCAGTTAAAGTGGTAAAAATCATTTAAAAACAGGAGGAGGGAGCGTTTTTAGGTTTTTTTTTAATTCTGAATCCAGGAAAAACTCCTTAATCAGGGATTCCTTAAATAACCAGATTAATACCAATAGATCTAATAATTAAAATTAACACTATACAATTACCTGCTATCTGGACTGTTCAAAGTTCAGCTTGCATCCAACTCTAAAATCAGCAAAAATGCTAGGGAGTATAAGCAATAGGAATAAAATGGCACAGATTACCACCAATGATATTAGACCCGGCATGAAGCTAGAAATTGATAATGCTCCCTATACGGTTGTAAATATCGAGTTTATAAAACCTGGCAAAGGCCAGGCCTTTAATCGAATTAAAGTAAAAAATTTACTAACATCTAGAGTTGTAGAGAAAACCTACAAGTCTAATGAAAAGCTCCCCCTCGCAGATGTGGAAGAGCTGAAATATCGCCTCCTTTATCTGGAGAGTGACGGCGCTGTTTTTATGCACGATGAAACCTTTGAGCAGATCACCGTTTCATTTGATGTTATTAGAGAGAATAAGCAATGGATGAAAGATGACATCCTCTTCGATATCATCCTTTATAAGGGAGAAGCCATTGATGTCATTCCTCCCACTTTCCTAGAGCTCAAAATCACCGAAACCGCACCTGGTGTGCGCGGTGACACTGCATCTGGCAGAGTGCTCAAACCTGCAACCTTAGAGACCGATGCTAAAGTCCAGGTGCCGATCTTTATTGAAGAGGGCGAGCTTATCAAAGTCGACACGCGCACTGGAGAGTATGTCTCCCGCGTCTAATATTCTTACTCTTAGAGCGAATATGCTAAAAGCCGTTCGCTCTTTTTTTGACCTAAGAGAAGTTCTCGAGGTCGACTGCACTCACCTGCTTGATTTTCCCCAAATTGATGCTCATATCGATGTAATGGAAGTGAAAGCTTCTAGCTCAATTAAATATCTTCATACATCTCCTGAATATGAGATGAAAAAGCTTCTTGCAAAAGGCTCGGGCGACATCTATCAAATAGCAAAAGTCTATCGAAAGGGAGAAGTAGGAAAAAGGCACGCTCCTGAATTCACCATGATTGAGTGGTACAGGCTTGGCTTTACATTAGATAGGCTAATGGATGAAACCATTAAACTTATCCGCCTCTTCTTAAACTTAGGCACACCCAAAAAAATCACCTATCAAGAGGCTTTTGAGCATTACCTTGGAATCGATCCTTTCACCTGTGATCTAACTGAGCTGACAGAAGATTTAGATCTTAATAGAGACGCTCAGCTCGACTATCTCTTCTCACACAAAATTGAGCCCCATCTTGATTTTCATATTGTAACTGGCTTCCCCCCCTCTCAGGCAGCGCTTGCCAAAGTGGATCAGACGGCAAAGCGATTTGAAGTGTTTGTAAACGGCTTTGAAATTGCCAATGGTTACGATGAGTTGCAAAATGAAAAAGAGCACCGAAGGCGCTTTCACGAACAGAACAGTATGAGAAAAGAGGCCTACCCTCTAGATGAAGCCTTTTTATCTGTAATTGGTGATCTTCCGGATTGCTGCGGTGTATCGGTTGGATTTGATCGCCTTATGATGCTAAAGCTCAAAAAAGACTCTATCCATAAAACTCTTCCTTCAAGTTTCGGGTTTATCCCACACGAAGAGCCTTTGAATCTTGTGCCAGAACTGTCCACCTAGTACGAAAAAACTAAAGATTGTAATCATATCTAAGGTCAAAGCAATCGTCAAAAAGGTCTTCTTTTCAATTCCTAACTCCATGAGCTGATTGACATAGGACAAAATCCAATTTGAAAGAATACTTCCCGAAAAAAGAATTAAGCCAATCGTATAACGAGTTTTCCCCGCAGGCTTAAAAATTCGAAGCTCACCAAAGAGCTTCTTTAGCTTCTTCTTGATCATGATTGCTGTTCTCTTCCCGGCAAGAGCAGCACCTGTGATGAGAAAGAGCTCGGGCGCCCCCACCATCAAAAAACCTATAACAATGGCAGCCTTTTCATGAGATAGGCCCAGAATTGGAACTAAGAAAGCCAACAAGGGACTGACAATGGATAGAAAGAAAAAGAAGAGTCCTGTGCTGTGAAGGATCTTGTGTTTCATTAATTCCACCTTTGGACAATCGGAAAGATCCGTCCTTTACTAAATGATCTTTTAGAAACGCGAATGCCAGGAGCTGCTTGCCGTCTCTTATATTCAGCTAGGTGAATGCGGTGGACGAGATCCTGAACGAGAGCTTTCTCTATTCCATGCTTTTCATGAATCTTTTCAACGGAGAGACAGTTTTCGACATACTCCTCTAAAACGGTATCGACAATGTCATATTCTGGGAGGCTGTCGAGATCCTTTTGATCCGGTCTGAGCTCCGCAGAAGGAGCCTTTGTAAGGATGTTTTCTGGAATGGGCCCCTCTCTGAATTCATTGATCCACCTACAGAGATCATAGAGAAGCGTCTTTTTCACATCGTTAATCACGCCAAGACCGCCGCACATATCGCCATAGAGCGTGGAATAGCCAAGAGCCATCTCGCTCTTATTTCCCGTGGAGAGAACGATATGACCAAATTTGTTGGAGAGCGCCATTATAATAATGCCGCGTATCCGCGCCTGCATATTCTCCTCTGTCACATCTTCTTTTTTCCCCTCGAAGAATGGATTTAAAAGATCCTTAAACTCTTGAAAGGGCTCATTTATGGGAATGGTAATCATCTCCACATCTAAATTTTCAGCAAGCTTTTTGGCATCTGTAATGCTCGACTCAGATGAGTATTTAGAAGGCATAGCAACGGTCAGCACATTTTCTTTCCCAAGAGCCGCCACCGCAAGACAGATCACAGCTGCAGAGTCAACGCCGCCAGATGACCCGATAATCGCCTTTTTAAAGCCTTGTTTTCGAAAGTAGTCTTTAATTCCTAAGATAAGCGTGTGATAGAGATCCCCCAAAGGATCGTAGGGAAAAGAAGTGGAACAAATTTCTTTTTCCAGGTCAGTAATCATATCATCTTCCTCAAAGCCTTTTGCAGACTGAAGAAGATGTCCATTTTTATCCATGTAGAGACTAAATCCATCAAAGACAAGAGAATCATTTGCACCCACTTGATTGCACCAAATGATGGGACAATCCAGCGTCTTTGCGCAGGGAGCAAAGACATATTCGCGAAAGTCTCTTTTAGCAAAATAGTAGGGAGATGCGCTCATATTGAGAAGAAGATCGGGATTCTGCTCTTTGATCTCCAAGACAGGATCCCGGAGATAGTTTGTAAAGAGAACGCCGCCGCCATGCTGCCACATATCCTCACAAATGAGAATACCGATGCGCTTGCCCTTATATTCGAAGACCTTTTGCCCCTCTCCCGGCTCAAAATATCTCCTCTCATCAAAAATGTCATAGGTAGGAAGAAGCGTTTTATCTTTATATCCAAGGAGCTTCCCATCACATAGAATTGCAGCACTATTGTAAAGAGCTTTTTCCTTTTCTAGAGGATTTTTTCTAGCAAGACCAACGACAACAAAAAGCCCCTCCGTCTCTTTTTGAATAAGCAACAATTTTTCATGCATGGTTTGGACAAAAAGAGGAGAGAAAAGAAGATCTTCAGGAGGGTAGCCGCAGAGAGTAAGCTCAGGAAATAATACAACATCCGCTTTAGCTTTTTTAGCTCTTTGAATAGCTTTTAATATTTTCTCGGTATTGCCATCCAAGTCGCCAACTATTGGATTGATCTGAGCTGTAAATACGCGCAAAGCCTAACTCCCAAAGTCATCGAGAACAATATTTTCTCTCGGCACGCCATACCTGTCAAGTAGATGCATGACCGCTTGATTATGAAGCGGCGGTCCGCACACATAGTAAAGGCACTCATCGGGCTCTTCCATCTTTTTCAGCTGCCCTTCTTCAAATGCACGGAAGACAAAACCTGTTTTGAGTATATCTTCCTTCGGCCAGCCCCCTTTAAAGTCCTCTTCTTCAGGCTCGGAGAGAACGAGGTGATATTTGAAATTATCGAACTCTTTTTCCAAGTTCTCGAAATCCTCTTGATAGATATTTTCTTTCAGCGATCTCGCTCCATACCAGATTGTGACCTTTCTCTTGGTATTTTCCGTCTTAAAGAGGTGCATAATATGCGCTCTTCCAAAAGAGGATCCTGCACCGCCAATTAGAAAGACAATCTCTTGATCCCCTTCCTTCATGTAGGATTCGCCATAAGGACCTGACAACTTGACTGTATCCCCCTCTTTCAAAGAGAAGAGATAGCTCGAGCAGATTCCCCATGGTTTGTTTGAGACCATCTTTGTTTTGGGGTCGAAGGGCGGGCTTGCAATACGGATATTAAATTTAAAAATTTTGCCCTCAGCTGGATACGACGCCATCGAATAGGCCCGCATTACATCTTCTGCTGGCGAATAGTCCACATTTTTACTCATTAGGCCATACTTTTCCCATTCAGGAATGAACTTTGCATCAATTGTAGTCTTCCAATCGAGAGTATTCGTATGATATTCAGGAACATGAAACTGCAGGTAAGCACCCGACCTATAATCGATCGCCTCTGGGAGCTCAACTACCAGCTCCTTGATAAAGGTCGCAACGTTTTCATTGCTGATCACTTTTCCCTCATACTCTTTCACATCTAAAAGATCTGTCGGAATTTTGAGCTGAATATCATTTTTCACCTTACACTGACATGAGAGACGCCACCCCTCATCGAGCTCCTTCTTCGAAAAGCTTCCTTTGTCTGTCTCAAGGAGAGGCCCTGCGCCCTCCACCACTTGAACCTTGCACTGCTTACATGTTGCCTTTCCCCCGCAAGGAGAGGGTACCTGGATTCCATTGGAGAGAAGAGAAAAGAGAAGGGTCGTTCCTGCCTGCGCCTCTTTGGTGAGGCTCTCATCTTCATTGATCAGCAGCCGGCATTCACTTGAGCCCACCAAACGAGCCCTAGCATAAAGAATCATCAGAGAGAGAAGCACTCCGATGGAAATGAATGCGATAGCAGAAAATAGAGTTAGTTTTAAGTCGATCATTATCTTTATAATAATTCGGAAATTAATTCTAATCAAGCACCTTGTAAAGTAATTTATTTAATGTTTATATAAACGCAAAATTAGGAAAAAATAGCATCATGTGCATCTAACCAGGGCAATAATAAAACCCCTGACGCCGGCGAAGAGATTCTAGAAGCGCTTAAACACCTGACCCAGAAGCTGATGCATCCATACCCTCTAAAACCCTCACTCGAAGAGCGCATCTCAACCTTAGTCTCTTTTAAAGAATTATCTTTACAAAAAATTAATATTATCATATAATCTTTATTTTAGAACTGATAAAGGGAGATAATCATGGCTAGCGCTTTAACTTTAAGAAGACCCGCTATTATTAACAGAGAAGAGATTCCTGCCACAACCAGAGAAGTCGCAAATAGGGCTGTTCTTAATATTATGCAAAATATAATGGGTGAAGGAGATCATCTCGTAGTCGTATCTAGGCAGATAGAGGAAGACAGATTTCAAGTAATAGGACATATCAATGTCTCAGAAATTTCAATAAAAGAGTTAAAAGAAAACCCTATCAGCCACGGGTTTCATTTCTCAATTTTAGGAATTCCACCTAAAAAATAAAATTACAGGCTGGCCCAGTCCTTAGGCCAGCTTCTCTCCTCTTGACTTTTATCAATTTTTCCACTTTGATAGATGGGATAAATAATCACATTTTTGGATTAGAAAAATGTCTCATCAACGTGAACATTGGGGATCTAGAGTAGGCTTTATCATGGCCACTGCAGGATCTGCTATTGGACTCGGGAGCCTCTGGCGCTTTCCCTACATCATCGGAAATAATGGCGGCGGCGCTTTTGTCCTCCTCTACCTTCTATTTACCCTCATTATTGGCATTCCCCTATTTGTAGCGGAAGTGGTGATCGGCAGACGCTCTCAAAGAGGTGCTGTAACCGGATTTGCAGAGCTTTCTAAGAGCACAAGTCATTGGAAAATGGTCGGTTGGCTCAACATCATCACCAACTTCATTATCCTCTCCTTTTATAGCGTTGTAGCTGGCTGGGCTGTCAATTATACCCTGATGTCCCTCAACCAATACACAAAAGGCAAGACGCCCCAAGAGATCAAAGATGTTTTTAACACCGTCTACGCCTCCTCGGATGTCTCTCTCTTCTGGCACGCTATTTTCATCCTGATGACAGTCGGCGTCGTCTATGCTGGGATCCGAAAAGGAATTGAGTATTGGAGCAAGATCTTGATGCCCGCACTCTTTATCTTTCTCATCGGGCTCTTCTTCTTCGCCATGACACTCCCAGGGTTTGGAGAGGCTGCAAAGTTCATCCTCTATCCTGACTTTAGCAGGCTGACTGCAAATGGCATCTTAAATGCACTTGGCATGTCCTTTTGGACGCTCTCCATCGGTCTCGGTATTATCCTGACCTACGGAAGTTATATGAAACCCACGCAAGACATCCCCAAAACAGGTCTCATCATCGCATTTATCTCCGCATCGGTCTCGATCGTAGCTGCTCTCATGATCTTTCCTGTCATCTTTACCTTTGGATTTGAGCCTCAGCAAGGCGCTGGTCTCGTCTTTCAAACCCTGCCCATTCTCTTTTCCGAGCTGCCCGCAACACTTTTAGTCTCGACTTCCTTCTTTACTCTTTTCATCTTTGCAGCGCTGACCTCCTCCATCTCCATTCTAGAGGTTCTCGTATCCAACCTGATGGAAATTTTCAACTGGTCGCGGAAAAAGGCGGTTCTCCTATCAGGGCTTGCCGTATTTATCTTTGGAATCCCCTCCGCACTCTCTGGATCAGGCGCTCTTTTTGCAGACTGGCCCAAGATGTACGGCGGCAAAACTTTTTTCGATACGATGGACTACGTCACAGCTAGCTGGATGATGCCGCTGGCAGGCATCTTAGTTGCGATCTTCGTCGGCTGGTACATGGATAAAAAAGATATCAAGGATGAATACCTAAAAGGCACATCATTTACGCGCTGGTTTGGCGTTTGGCGTTTTCTCATTCGTTGGGTTGCGCCTATAGGAATACTTCTCGTCATCCTTCAGGAAGGCGGCATTATAGATTTTGAAAAATATTTTAAATAAGGAACAAAATGGCAACAGGCAAACTTAAAGTACATAGCGAAAATATTCTCCCCATCATTAAAAAATGGCTCTATTCCGATAAGGATATCTTTCTACGCGAACTTGTCTCCAACTCCTGTGACGCCATCTCCAAACTCAAAATTCTTTCGTCTGAAGAATCTCTTGAAATTCTCGATAAAGATCTTCAGATCGATGTGAAGCTCGACACAGAGAAGAAAACACTCACCATCACCGACACCGGCATCGGCATGACGCACGATGAAGTTGAAAAATACATCGCACAAGTTGCCTTTTCAGGCGCCGAAGAGTTTATCGAAAAGTACAAATCTCAAGATGAAAAAGAACAAATCATCGGCCACTTCGGCCTCGGTTTCTTCTCCGCATTCATGGTCTCTACAAAAGTAGAAATCCAAACTCTCTCTTACAAAAAAGATGCCAAGCCTGTCTTCTGGACAAGCGATGGCTCATCCGAATATGAGATCGATGCCGGCACAAGAGATACCAGAGGTACCGAAATCACCCTTCACATCGGCGATGACTCCCTCGAATATCTTGAAGAGAAAAAGCTCGAAGAGATCCTAAGACAAAACTGCTCCTACCTTCCTTACCCAATCCACCTCCAAGAGAAGCAAGTCAACCACAAAGACCCTCTTTGGATGAAGCCTGCATCGGAGTGCACCGAACAAGAGTACCTCGACTTCTACCGCGATCTCTATCCATCCGATCCAGAGCCTCTCTTTTGGGTCCACCTGAATGTCGACTACCCTTTCCACCTCAAAGGTATTCTCTTCTTCCCCAAAATCCACAAACGCTTTGACTTCCAAAACAACTCAGTCAAACTCTTCTGTAACCGCGTATTTGTCTCTGACAATTGCAAAGATCTCCTTCCTGACTACCTGATGGTTCTCAAAGGCGCAATTGACAGCCCCGATATCCCGCTCAACGTCTCGAGATCCTATCTCCAAATGGATAAGACCGTTCGCAGCCTAGGTCAGCACATCTCGAAAAAGATCACGCAAAAGCTCACCTCGCTTTTCAACACCGACCGCGAAAAATTCATCACCTACTGGACTGACATCGAGATGATCCTCAAGCTCGGCGTCCTCCAAGATGAAAAATTCTACGATCGCATCAAAGATATCCTCATCTGGAAAACGACCTCCTCCGAGTGGATCACCACCCAAGAATACCTCGAAAAAAACAGCGAAAAAGCAAAAGATACGATCTACTACACAACGGAAGAAAAATCTGAGCCAGAGCTCATCGAACTCTACAAAGATAAGGGCATCGACGTTGTCTTCACAAACTCTGTGATCGACACTCCCCTGATTAATAGCCTCGAGAGCAAACTCTCTCCCATAACATTCAAGCGTATCGACGCTGCCGTCATGGACTCTTTCATCGATAAAGAGCGCGAGAAAACCGTTCTAGACAAAGAAGGAAAGTCCGAATCTGCCAATATCGCAGAGTTCATCAAGTCTGCACTCGATATCCAAGATCTCGAAGTCGAAGCAAAAAGCCTCACCTCTGACTCTATCCCTGCACTCTTCGTGATCGACGAAAACACACGTCGTCTACGCGACTTCATGATGAGCCATTCCGGGAACGATGGCACTCCGCCTCTTCCTCAAAAGAAGACCTTTGTCGTGAACACAAACAACAAGCTGGTCCACAAAGCCTACGAGCTCCGTGATAAAAATTCTGAGCTCTCCCATGATCTTGTAAGACAGGTCTATGACCTTGCATCTCTCTCTCAAAGAGAGCTCGATGCAGATGCCATATCTTCTGTCATCGCAAGAAATACAAAGGTTCTGGAAAAGCTAGCAGAGCTAGTCTAACCACATGACTCTAAAAAAAATGATCCTTGCAAAAGGATCATTTTTTTTGTGTTGAAAAAACTCACCATTTTTTTTTAACCACCCGTTCCCTTCGGTCACTAGAGAGCACAGAGAACACAGAGGAATTTTCTGATCGAAAATTCTGTTTTGTAGAAGGCTATTTCTAGTTAAAGCTTGAAAGGTGATAGGAAGCGTTTACAGCTCAAAGTTGATGAAGGATGAGTCCCCTCTCTGTGATCTCTGTGTTCTCTAGCGCAGCGGGTGGTAAAAAAAAAATGATTTAAGACTTTTGGAAAAACCAGCAGAACCTATCTATCCTAAGTCTTAATTGATTTTTTAACGCAAAGACACAAGGGGGCGCAAAGAAACGCAAAGGGGGCTTACTAATTCTCAGTCTTAAAATATAAACTCTTCTCTCAATAATTTTCAGGATGAAAATTCCTCTACAAACTCTTGCTAAACGGGTGGTAAAAAAATTGATTTAAGACTGGGACTCTTCAGCTTTCTTCTTCAACTCATCCTCGTCAAACAAGGGAGTTGCTCCCTTATGGATCTCGGGATGGCGCCCGAAGAAGCGCTCTAAAAACTTCCTAAGAATCGTCTGCTCGAGCCTACCCTTCAGATGAACGGGCCCCGGAAACCTCAATATAAGATTGACCCTATCAGGCTCGGGCATCTGCACAATGATTCTGGGCTCCACAGATGGTAGAACAATACTCTTCTGCTTCGCGGTCTCCATCATGCGCCGTCTTGCCAGCTCCAAGTAGGGCGTGCACTCCTCTTTGGCAATCGCCAAAAGAACCTCATGCGCCTTTTTCCAGTCATCATGCAATTTCATCGGGATCTTGATGTTGTGAAAGTAGAAATGGTCAATGAAAGACTCATTTACCACCACATTGTTAATCAACATGCTGTTGGGAAAAACAACCGTTCTACCCGTGTGATGGTGATTCTTCGAATCAGGCCCAACTTCTAAAATCGTAGTCGAGAGCATATTCATATCGATCACATCTCCCCTAACACCCTCAATCTCAACCCTATCTCCCAAATTATAGAGATTTCCTCGAAACCTGATCACAGAGCCGTTGATGCACATAAAGAGCTCTTTTATCGAGAATACGACCGCAAAAGCCACTGCAAATAGGGAAACTGCGAAATTATGGACCTGCTCCCCCCAAATATATAGGAGGCCAAGCAAAAGAAAGCCGAAAAAGACCGATCGAACGTATCCAATCGAGCGAAGCCTCTGCTCACTTGTCCACGGTCTATTGACGCCTCTAATTGCCTTAGTAATTACCATCCTGATGATTATCAAGGAGGTAAAAAAGATTAGAGTCGCAACACCATTATTAATGAAAAAACTCTCTGAAAACCAATTAGACTGCATAGTTCGCTCAAGGGATATATAATATAAATATACAAGATGCTTTATACCGAAAGCAATTCCAAAATCAGCCTATTCTCATTTGAACAGCCCCCTTCCAAAAGAGCTTATCCCCCAAATTTCCCACAACCCCCTCTCTAGAAGCAACTTACAATTAAATTAATTAATTACAAATAAACCGTATCTAATTGTAATTAATTAAATTATTTGTTATAATATACCCTAATTAACCAACTATAATTATAATAAATGGCATATCCAACATTAAATCAGAGTCAATACGGGATCTATGAAGGGCCTAGAAAGGTCTCAATCTCCCCTGCCCAAGAAGCAGCTCTCATCCAACATCTTGAGGCTAATGAACTTGGAGAACTCCGCAAAAACCCCGAGTTCATCAGACAAACAGCTGGAAGAGCGCATCCCAATACCGTGATGCCCCTTATCTATCTTATGCAAGATGGTGAGATCCACCTCAAAATCCCCGTGCAACGATTTGGACAAACCCGCTTTGAATACATCGAACTACGTGATAATTTAGAAGACATCTGTAGAAGATACCTTGCAAGCTCCGCTCAATTTAGAGCATCTCTTAGCCAGCCTCACTCCGCCCATTTTGAAAGAGTTCCATCTCATGAAAGAGCTCCACTAAACCCATTCTCCGTCCCAAGACCTGCAAGACCCGCCTTAGACGCTCTACCCCAATCCCCCCTATTTCAAGCAAGAGACTTGAGAGGCGGCATGGAAAGAGCCAGTCAGCAAAGAGAAGAGCTGGAAGCAGCTCATGCCATGCTCGCTAGAAACGAAGAACTTCTTCAAGACCACCACCGTGAGCTCCAGCACCTAAGAATGAGAGAAGCTCAGTTAGAAGAGGGTATTGAAGAAATCAGAGCGGTTAAAGAAGCTGAAATTGAGATGCTACAAAGAGACAATGTAAGATTAAACACAATTCTTTCGGCCGCCCTTAAAAGACTTGATCTCGACAGGGAGCTCACTGAAAACCTCTTTCAAAATGTGCAAATGAGAGAGGAGCTTGCTTCAAGGCTTAAAAATGAACTAATTCAGCTGCGAGAAGAATATGCATCTTTTAAGGAACTTGCATCTGCTCGTTTGGTAGAACAAGACAAGCAATTAGAACTTCAGCGAGATGTTACCGCTGAACGCCGAGCCGGATTAAGAAGAGCGAGAGCTAAAAATTGTGAGCTAGCCGAAAGAACCCTACAAGAAAGAGAAAAATTTGCGCATAGAGAAGCAGAACTTCTAGGCAAAATTCATCATTTAACTTCAGTAAATAATGAACAGTTAGAGCAACTACGAGAAGCAGTTAGAAGAATCGATGCGCTTGGAGGAGATCTCGATGCAGCCAATACAGAAATTTCTAGGTTAAAACAAGAACTTCGAAGACAAGGTGCTCACCATAGACAAACTTATAGTGAACTAAAGCGTGACTTCCAAAAAAATATGCATAGACAAGCTCAAGTCGCAGAATTACATTTAGATAATGTGCAATCTCGGCATGAAAGAGAACTTGCAGCACATACAAAAGCCGCTAAAAAAGCACAAAGAGAGATAAGACGGTTAACACAATTCATTGCAGGTTCACTTCGTGCCAATATAAAAGATAGAGCACAAATCCAGAGCCTTCAAGAACAGCGACTGGCAAAAATGGATGAGCTGCATCAAGAAAAAGAGCGCCATCTAGCATTAAGAAATACTTTAGAGTCAGCACTTGCACATGAAGAAGCTGCAATTCGTAGTACTACTAAGATGCTACATTCTATATTTCTTAAAAAGCTCGCTAGACAAAGGGAGGAGCATTCTGCAGAATTAGGAGCCTCACAAGAAAAAATCCATGCTCTAGAAGCGAGGCTTGCTGCCTTGAACCTTAAAAGTGAACAAGCTCAAGCTCAAGTAGCAGCGTTAAAAGAAGAGCTACATCAGCAGCATGGTTTAGCTGAAGCCCATATAAGAGATATTACTAAATTAAAAAGAGCGACTAGGTTACTTCTTAATAAGATCAAAATAGAGAGAGCAGAATTTTTATCCCAGATAGAAGTACAAGCGCATGCATTCGAAAAACTTTTTAAAGAAAAAGCTGAACTTGAAAAAAGGGCAGATGATGCAAAACGAGACGCAGGACGATTGGAAAATGAACTAAATGAGCAAAGAGAAAGCAGCGAAGCAGAAAGAGGAGAACATGCTAGGCAACTTGAAGAGGCGAATGGACGTGCAGAACACCTTGAAAGAGCAGCTGAAGCTCTACAACAACAACTTGATGGTAGACAAAGAAAATTACAAGCCCTTACTGCCCAATTCAATTCTGAGAAAAAAGCTTTAACTGAAGAATTGCAAGGCACAAACCAAGCAGCTGCCTTAGCAAGGCGCCGAGTAGATGCCCTAGAAATTGAATTAAGAGTACTACAACAAGCAAAAGCAGAAGAGGTAAACGGCTTTACTCGTGAATTTCAAGAGAAAGCTCATACTATTGAACGTCTTCAAGAGCAACTACAAGCAGCAAGGCAGGAAGCTACAGAGTCAACAAGAGCGCAACAACAGCTACAAATAGAACTAGCAGAATTTCAAAGAGGCGCAGAAGTATATCAAGGTCAAATTGCAGAATTGAGAAGAGAGCTAGATGTAAGAAGTCAGGCTCTAGATCAACTCCGTCAAGCAAAGGCTCAGCAAGTAGAAGAAAGTTCAGGTGAAATTTCGGCCTTACAAGAGCGTCTAGAACAAGCAGAAGCTCAAAACCAAAGAATTACAGGGGAAAACATAAGGGCCCTTGAGGCTCTTCGAATAGATCTTCAAGCTCAGCGACAAAGGGCAGAAGAAGCAAATGGAAGAGTCGAAGTACTTCAAGCACAAATTAAAAGAGCTGGTGCTGACTCTTTAGGTCTAAGAGCTGAACTAGAGAGTGCTCAAGAAGAAGCCGCTGCCTCACAGATAAGAGCAGCAGAGTTTGAAACTCTATTAGGAGAGCAATTCGAGGCAGCTAAGCGAATACAAGCAAGAAAAGAAAGAAAGATCTCAGCTTTAAGAGCTCGAAATGCTGAACAAGCAAGTCAAATCGAAAGGTCCCAAGCTGAGGCAAGTCTTGCAAGAGAATCAGCCGATGGTTTTGAGACAGAAATTCAATCATTAAAAAGAATACTTGAAGAGAGAAACGGGGTTATTAAAACACTTGATGAAGCTAGCAGGCGTCATTTAAACGGATTGAATACCGAATTAGATACAAGTAAACGACTATCTGCAGAAAACATAAGAATGGCAGAGCAGCTTAGAACAGCAGAGAGAGGCGCTCAAGAATTGCAACTAAGAATAGGTGAGTTAGAAATGGCAAGGAAAGCTGCATCCCAAAGAGCAGAAAAAGCTGAAGCCACCGTTAATCAACTTAGTAGAAATTCAGGAGAAAGGGAAGCCGAACAAGAGGAACAGCTAGGGCAATTAAGAGCTGAGTTAGCTAAAAAAACCCGATTAAACGCAAGACAACAAGCTGAATTAGAGCACTTAAGAAGCAAGCAAGTAGAACTCGAAGAAGATAATGCATTACTTACAATGCATAAAGAACAATATAGAGAAAGCGCTGAAAGAATTGATGGAATATATGTCCGTGATATCGACCAATTAAAATCTAAATTAATAGAGTCGAAGCATAAATTACGTAATAAAGCACTTGAGGCTCAGCAAGCTAGTAAAAATCTTAACGAATTACAAGTTAAATACAATAGTCTAGAGCGTGAGTGGGAAGCAGTGAGAAAGGAGCTCGGCTTAGATCATTCTGATGAATTGCCGGTGAGCAGGCTTAGAAGCATGTTGGAAGATCGTGATCGCAAAGTACTTCAGCTCCAAGAGGAGCTTGCAGAGGCAAGGAAGATTGTAGAAGAACAACAAAATGAATTAGTAGCTGCCAGAACTGTTTACGAACATAACCAAATGGATATAAGATTAAGAGATAAACATATTGGACGCTTACAGTCTCAAATAGAAAAGCTCCAAGGTGCATCTGCAAGACTCGCTGAAGATATAGAGCAAAAAAATAGAACTATTGCAGAAAGACTTCGGGAAAATGAAGCTCTTCAAGAAAAGGTTTTGGGAGCTGAAAAACTTCAATCGGAGCACGGCCAATTAAAAAATCGCTTAGGCGGGCTTTTAGCTGAAAAGACGGAGCGCAATTTAGAATTAAGAAGATTACAAGAAGCATTGAGGGCATCACAAACTGAACTTCAAACTGCTAATGACAAAATAAGTCGATTGCGATCAGAGCATCGAGAGTCATCTGCAAGAGCACAAGCTAAGACGCGTGAAAATGCAGCTCTTAGAGGGCAGATCGAACAGCAGCAAGTAAGACTTGAAGCTGGGGAAAGAGCGCTACATGAAAAAGTTCGGGCTGCACAAGATTACTATCAAAGAAATCAGGAACAAAAGCTACAAATTGCCCAGCTAGTAAAAGAGCTTCGAGGGACAAAAGCAGACTTGGTAAGAGCAAGAAAAGCTCAAGGAAACTCATCTAGAGAGTTTGAGCAGCAAGAAGCTGTAGTTCTTGGTCTGAGAGAGCGAATCGATCAAATCAACGAAGATCATGCAGCTGAAGTTCAAGAGCTCAGAGAGGCGCTCGCAAGCTCACAAGCGGAAAATCACGCTATTCGCGCGGAGTCTGAACATGCACTTGCAGAGGTGCGCCATCAGATGCAAGAAGTGCATGCAAGAATGGATAAGACAAAATCTCAGAATGATGCGCTACAAAGAAGAGTTCATGCGCTAGAAGTATTGACTGCAAGACAAGAGGAGACCATTGTAACACAATCTCAAACCATCAGAAAACTCTTCCAAGTTTTGGGAGTAGGGCCTCACCTTGCAAATGAACTCGCAAACAACGCTCACCGTGCATTAGATCGCAGCCAAGTACTATTAGAAAGGCAAGAAGCTGCTGAAATAGCAAGACAAAGAGCTGCAGAACAAGAAGCAAGAATGCAACCACCTGCAGCTGAAAGACAGTTTTCGAAAGAGGTACAAGCAGCAGCAGCTCAAATGGAAGAGGTGGCAGCTCCTGCAAGAAGACTTGCTCACGCTCTTAAAGAGAGTGATTTAGTATTGACTGAAAGAGCCGATATTGAGGCATTTAGAGCTATTCGTTTGATTTGGAATCTTACTCCTATGGAGACTAAAGGGTTAGAACTCCATGTTGCATATGACGGCAAGTTGAGAGCATACCCTGAGTCATTTAGAATTCTTCATACCGGTGTCGATCCCGATGTCATTGATGCTCACAAAAGATTATATAGCAAAAGAGCTCCTGCAAGATTAGGACGACAAATTGAGCTTTCACTAACTAACAAATTACTACGGAATCTTCGATCTCTTATTTACCGTGCTGGTTTAGGAGAAGAAACTTACGCTAATAGAAGAAATACTATGTATAGATCATGGACAGACAATCTGACCCGAGTATTTACACGTTTTAACAAAGATTTTAAGAGAGCGGTGGAAAGAAAAAGAGCTGATCTCTTAAGATCACAAGATAACGATAATGACTTAACATTAGAAAATAAAAGAGCTCTTCTTAAATTTGAAGTCGACCAATTTTTAGGCCCTAATTCAAGACAAATCCCTGCTCTTTGTGTAGCAACATACTATATGCTTAGAGATTTAAAAAAGTATCGTGTATGGCTAGGAAAAAATAAATTACGTGGTAACTCAGCCCTTATTCCAAAGGGTCTGGAACACTTAGAAAAAACCATAGTAGGAATGATTATGGACTACAAAAGACTCTTTAATGCAAGAGATCTGACCAAAAAACCAGAAGCAGCCGCTGCTGCAGCCGCTGCCGGTCAATAAGATTAGTCTTTTTTAGCTTCTTCCACTTCAGGAGTAGGCTCGCCCTCTGGCGGCTTCACTTCTGTGATCGCTGCTTTTAAAAACTCAACTTTCGCGCCGTCTACCATTTTCACGATGACGCTTTGCTCTTTCACAGCATCAATCGTGCCAAGAATACCCATTGCAGTTACGTGATCACCTTTTTTCATAGCAGATCTTTGCTGTTCCGTGCGCTTTCTTCTCTTTTTCTCAGGACGGTAGAGGATAAAGTAGAAGAAGACAAACATAAGGCCCATAACGATTACGAGCTGAGAAAGACCTCCGCCTGCATCGGGTGCAGCATCGGCTAGTATAGATGTAAATAAGTTCATTTAAAATCCCTATAGTTTTTAGGTTCTAGAATGCCCTATTAGATAGCTAAAAATCAAGAGTTACACAGAAAATGACTCAAAAAATGGGAATTTGACAAGGAGTTTCCTCAGTTTTTTCTTATCTAGTAGGTGACAGCGTTTATTGACACGGCGCCTTCTAGATAAGGAAAAGATGAGAAAAAACCGACGTAGTCAAAAACCAATTTATGAGTCATTCTCTGTAGGAAGCGAAAGTAAAGCAATATTTTCAATGTGGTGGGTGTGAGGGAATTGATCGATAGGTTGGATGAGTTTAAGCTGATAGCCGGCCTTCTTTAGCTCGGTAATATTTTCTGCTTGCGTGTAGGGATTGCAGGAGATGTAAACGATTTTTTTAGGAAGGAGGGTCTTTAGGTGATGAAGTGCTAGAGGATCGAGGCCTGCTCTTGGTGGATCTACGATGACAGCATCAGGTCTTACAAAATCTTCTTGAGACATTAAATGGGTAATGACTTTTCCCACATCCCCTTCGATGATTTCAAAGTTTGTGATTTTATTGAGTTCGGTATTTTGAAGCGCATCTTTTACAGCATCTGCGTTTAGCTCAATACCAATCACTTTTTTTGCTTTTTTTGAAGCAAGCATGCCAAGCGTTCCCGTTCCTGAATAGAGATCAAAGATGAGGGAAGATTCTTCTTCTAGTAATGAGAGTGCTTTATTGTAGATGATTTCTGCTTGGTGCGTATTGGGCTGGAAAAAAGAGGTCGGGCTGACTTTAAAAAAGAGCTCATCGCCTAGTACTTGCAGCTTTTCTAGGATATATTCACGGTCGGTTAGACAAGTTGTTGTAAAAGTTGTGGGAGTGCCTTTTTGCGCATTTTGTGTTCGAATGAAAATTTGAATATCAGGGCCGATTGCCTCAATAAAAGAGTTAAGAGTACTCTCATCTAAGATAGTATCTCCAGATATGGTGAGCATGGCGAGTTTTTCGCCCGTGTTTATGCCTTCGCGAAGTATAAGTGTGCGAAGATGGCCCAGATTTTTGTGCATGTGATAGGCTTTTAAGTCGGAATTTTCCCACCAAGTGCGCACTCTCGAGAGAGTTTCAGAAAACCAAGGTTTTGCAAGGTGACAGAGCTCCACATTGAAGACATAGGGAGCAGCGCCTGCGATCATGAGTCCGAGGTATTTGGCGCCTGCTGCATTTTCAGAGAAGGAAAACTCCATCTTATTGCGATACTGCCAAGGAAATTCACACGGAATGATGGGATAGAAGTCGGTTGGAAGATCCGAGAAGGAGCGCTGGATGATCGCCTCTTTTTGCTCGAGCTGCGATTTGTAGTCCATCACTTGCCAGGTGCAGCCGCCGCACATCGTTGCATGCTGGCATTTGGGGGTGCAGCGATCTTTTGAGGGACTCACGACAGATAGTACCCGTCCCCTTTTTCTTCTCGACTTGAGCTCAACCATGACTTCATCTCCAATGATTGCATCAGAGACTTCAATTCGCTTACCGGTCGGCGAAAAACCTACGCCAAATCCTTTTTTGGAAAAGCTTTCAATAGTGAGTTGTATTTCCTTCATAATGGGAAATAGAATACGCGCTTGGAAGAAAAAAAGAAAGGCTCACGTGAATGAGCCTTCCTTATTTGGGGTCGGGGGGAGGTTTAAGCGCGCTTTTTGCGTGCTGATTTTTTGCGAGCTACGCGCATCTTTTGAGGTGAGCTTACTTTTTCAGCTGTTAAAGATTCTTTTCGATATTTTTTGCCCACTTTCTCAAATCTTATGGTACTTGTTCGGATGCGCTGTGATGCAGCTTTATTGCCTTTGCCTGCTTTTGGGAGATCTGACCCTATATTCGTAAGTATTTGCGATAACTCTCTCATCGTTTCCTTTAAAGCCATTAATCATCTCCTTTTATATTCTCCATATTCGGCGATTGATTTTTTCTGCAAGATTTATTTCATCAACTGTGTGACAATGCATGTATGATTGCTTATGTAAATGGCGAATATAAAAAAGGAAAATCGGCTTCTCTTCCTCTTGATGATGTAGGCATTTTAAGGGGATATGGTGCATGCGGTGTGCTGCGCACTTACGGCGGCGCAGCTTTTCATCTACACGATCACATTTGCAGATTAAATTTTTCGCTAGAACTTTTAGAAATTCCCCTCGTTCTAAAAACCGAGGAAATTTTAATCATCATCAAACAGCTGATGTTTTTAAATCAGATGAAAGATGTTGGGATCAAGATGCTTGTAACAGGCGGCCATACCGATGATGGGCTCTTACCTGTTGACGGCTATAGCATATCTATTATTGTCTACCCGCCAGCTGTTTATCCCGAAGATTTTTATGAAAAGGGTGTCAAAGCAACCACTTTTCGCGGACAAAGGTTTTTGCCTAGGTGCAAGTCTCTAAATTATACGGCAGCTATCTTAGCTCTTAAAGATGCAAGACGAAAAGACGCATTCGAAGCGCTCTATATCAGTAATGATATGCGCATATTGGAAGCCACAACTTGCAACTTCTTTGCTTTCAAAGGAGATAAACTGATTACACCTCACCGTGATGTTTTAGATGGCATTACAAGAGAGGTCGTCTTTCGCATTTCCAAAAATGTTTATGAGTTAGAAAAAAGAGATGTCTATTTGGATGAGCTATCCGATTTTGATGAAATCTTTCTCTCTTCATCCAATAAAGAGATTTTGCCTGTAACTACGATTGATCAAAGCCCCATAAAAGATGAATTAGTAGGACCCAGAACTAAAAAAATGATCCATCTTTTTGATGAATATGTGAAGATGAAACACTGGGAAAATCTAAATATTGATTTTGGGAAAAACAGCTACTCTAAAACAGCACTATGAAGAATATGAAACTTCTCCTTTTTCTTTTAGTTACTCATTCATGCTTCGCTTTTATTGTGGGTAATCCGGCAGAGCCCAACCTCTATCATGATGGCCTCTTTACAGATGGACCTAAAAATGTGAATGCCCGTGTTGGTTATGTATCTGATTATATCTACCGAGTAAAAATAAAAGATAAATCTACTGACGAGGAATCAGAGAACTCTCATCTCGAAATTTCTACCTATGCCGCTTTTCTATCACTTAATTTCATAAATGCTATTGATATCTACTCCATTTTAGGCTCGACTAACATTAATAGTGATGATCTTGGTTTTGTACCTCGTAAATTTTCTTGGTCAGTTGGTATGAAAGCTGTCATCTTAAAGGTCGGTAACTTCCTATTTGGAGGAGATATTAAATATTTTGAGACAATACAAAAACCTGATTATTATCTATTTGATGGTGTTCCAGGTTTTGTTACAAACAAATACACTCTCACCTATAAAGAGACACAGGCAGCCCTAGGAGCTGCTTATAATTTTGGAACACTGATACCCTATGCGGGCGCTACTTATCTTGAAGCTGAGTTGAAACCGACTCCAAGTTATATAGGGTTATCTATTCCAGTTTGGGGGGATGAAGCTTTTGGAGATGATACTAAAACACAAGAAAATAGAAAGGAGTGGGGTTTTTACTGGGGGCTTACCCTCCTTGCAGCAAATACAGTTAGCCTCAATGTCGAATCAAGACATTTTGACCAAAGAGATGTTAACGTCTCCGGTCAAGTCCGCTTCTAAAAAACTTAACTCTTTTAAAAAATTTATTAACGTGTTTTATTTAGGTATATGAACCTAAAGAAGCTCTTTTTCTCTCTCTATTTTGTTGTCTTCAATGATGGTATTGGCTGGGGTATTGTCTTAACTATCTTTGCCCCATGCTTTTAGATACTCACTTTCCCATGCTATCGCCCGAAGTGACAACTTCTCACAGATTGATCCTAATAGGGATTCTTTTTTCCGTCTTTGGACTCACACAACTTATCTCCTCACCTATTCTGGGTACCATTTCCGACAGAATAGGTAGAAGAAAAGTATTAATTACTACTTTATTACTATCCGCTTTTTCAAACGCCCTTACAGCATTTGCCATCTATCAATTCTCATTAATACTTTTGATTACTTCGAGATGTTTAGCCGGTTTATTTTCAGCAAACCTTCCCATTGCACAAGCAGCGATTGGAGATATGAGCACGCCTAAGACTCGGGGAAAGAACCTAGCCACAATTGGGATTATTGGTGGAATTTCTTGGATAGTAGGACCTGCCATTGGTGGTTTGATCGCTCTACCTAAGTTTTTTCCGTGGTTTAATTTTATATTCCCCATGTGCATTGTCTTTTTGCTTTTTGTGTGGAATGCAATTTTAGTAATAAAAAACTTCCATGAGACTAACAAATATACTGAAGACAAATCTCATGGACTAAAACACGAGCTTGTTAATCTTCAAGTATGTTGGCATAAAAAAGAGTTAAGATATCCGCTAGTAGCTTTCTTTATCTACGTTATTGGAAGGCTTCTCTTTCTACAGTTTTACCCCCCTGTGCTAGTCGAAAAATTTGAATTTACTCAGATGGACTTAGGCCTCTACTCAGGGTGTCTAGCCATCTTTTTCATGCTCGGATCTTTTCTATATATAAAGTTCCTTACAAAAAAAGAGCACGGACAAAAGGTGATCTTGCCTGGAACATTTATTACAGGCCTATTCATGGCTGCATGTGCTCTATATTCAATCCCCCACTACTTTCTTCTATCATTTATTTTTGCAGGGGCTGGCTCTGCAGTATTTTGGATATTTATCATGACAGATCTGTCATCTGTTGCGGGTGAAAAAAAACAAGGAATGATTTTTGGGGTGGAACAATCTATCTCATCTTTTTGTCTCTTTCTAAGTCCTATTTTAGCTGGATTTATGAGCGCAAAATCGATCACTCTTCCACTAATTGCTAGCGGAAGCCTCATCTTTCTTTCAGGTCTTTTCTACTACCTTTTTATTATCAAAAGGCCCTTTAAGAAAAAAATATAAAAAGAAAATTACACTAGTATTTCTGGACGATCTGACCTATCGCTTTAAAATAATCTTTTAACGTGGTTTATTGAGATTTATGAACATTAAAAAGCTCTTTTTTTCTCTCTATTTTGTCGTATTCAATGATGGTATTGGCTGGGGTATTGTCTTAACTATCTTTGCCCCCATGCTATTAAACACTGACTTTCCCATGATATCTCCAGAAGAATCAACTTCTCATCGATTAATCCTAATTGGAATGCTTTTTTCGGTCTTCGGTTTCGCTCAATTTATCTCTGCACCTCTTTTAGGAACCATTTCCGATAGAATAGGCAGAAGAAAAGTCCTAATTATCACCTTATGGCTTTCCGCTTTTTCAAGCGCTCTTACAGCGTTTGCCATCTATCATTTTTCCTTAATTCTACTCATTATTTCTCGATTATTAGCCGGTTTATTTTCAGCAAACCTTCCCATTGCACAAGCGTCGATTGGAGATATGAGTACACCCAAAACTAGAGGAAAAAACTTGGCAATAATAGGAATTGTAAGTGGTACTTCCTGGATAATAGGTCCTGCCATTGGAGGTCTTTTAGCTTTTCCAAAGTTTTTCCCCTGGTTTAATTTCATCTTTCCTATGTTGTTTGTCTTTATGCTTTTTGTGCTGAACGCAATTTTAGTGATGAAATACTTTCATGAGACAAATAAATACACTGGGAATAGGGCTCATGGAATCAAGCGTGAAATTATTAATCTCAGCATATGTTGGCATAAAAAAGAGCTAAGATACCCACTACTCGCCTTCTTTATCTATGTGATTGGAAGACTTTTCTTTGTTCAATTTTACCCACCTGTTTTAGTTGAGAAATTTGAATTTACACAAACTCACATAGGGCTCTATTCGGGATTTCTTGCAATGTCATTCATGTTTGGGTCTTTTATTTATATGAAGTTTCTTTCAAAAAAAGAGCAAGGAGGAAAAGCAATCTTTCCCGCAGCTACCATTGCAGGCTCATTCTTGGTTATATCAACTTTCTATACCCTGCCCCAATACTACCTTCTAACATTTTTCTTTGCAGGAATTGGCTCCGCTATGTTTTGGATTCGTATTATGACAGAGCTATCCTCTGTTGCAGGAGCAAGAAAACAGGGGATGATTTTTGGAGTTGAGCAGTCTATCACCTCTTTTTGCCTCTTTATAACTCCCTTTGTAGCTGGTTTTATGAGTGCAAAATCGATAACGCTTCCGTTAGTTATTAGCGGTCTCTTCATCCTTTCCGCTGGCCTTTTCTATTACTTTTTAGTAATTGGAAGCCACAAGAAAAATGAACTTGCTTAGAATATGAATGACAAAAAATATTTCTCCCCTCTCTTCTTTACGATTTTTAATGATGGACTTGGCTATGGAATTGTTCTAACTATCTTTCCCCCTATGCTTTTACATCCAGAGTTCCCCTTGGTGCCGCCCGGTACTTCACTCCCTCACAGAATTATTCTTATCGGTCTTCTGTTGTCAATTTATGGCCTCGGTCAAACAATTTTCTCCCCCCTCTTAGGAGCCATTTCTGACCGCGTAGGTAGAAAAAAAGTATTCCTATCAACTCTATGGATATCTGCCTTTGGAAATGCTGTTTCTGTATTTGCAATCATGAGTTTTTCAATTCCCTTACTTTTTATTTCACGATTTATAACCGGCTGCAGTTCTGCAAATCTACCTCTTGCTCAAGCCGGAATTTCAGATATCAGTACAGATGATATGCGAAGCAAAAATATAGGGAAAATTGGAATTATGGGTGGGGTTTCTTGGTTATTAGGCCCTCCAATAGGCGGACTATTAGCCTTACCTAAATTTTTTCCGTGGTTTAACTTTATTTTTCCTTTAGGTCTTGTCTCCTTTTTCTTCGTTATAAATGCCCTTGCTGTGCACAAAAATTATTTTGAAAAGAAAAATAAAAATTCAGATGAATCTCTTGGAATAAAAGAAGAGATCAAGGGATTTAGGATCTGTTGGAACCAAAATGTTATAAGAAACCTATTAATCATCTTCTTTTTCTATGTGTTAGGTAGGTTGCTATTCCTACAATTCTACCCTTCTGTTTTAGTAGAAAAATATGGCCTCTCACAGCTTTCACTTGGCCTCTACTCAAGTACGATTGCAATATTTTTTATGTTGGGATCCTATGTCTATATGCGCTACTTATCTAAAAAGGATAATGTAGAAAAAGTACTCATTTCAGCATTTATTCTAGCAGGAATATTTATCGGATTGTCTTCATACTATCCATCGCCCTATCTATTCTTTATTACATTTCTAGTAGCAGGGTCTGGATCTGCTATCTCATGGATCCATATTGTAAGACAGCTATCAAAGAGCATAGGAAAAGAAAAACAAGGGATGATTTTTGGTGTTCAACAATCATTTACCTCATTTTGTATATTTATCAGTCCACTGATTGCAGGATTCATGGGCGCTAAAAACCTAGCATTTCCACTCATTACTAGCGGGCTTATTTTGATATTTGCTGGAATTCTCTACTACTTGCTGGTTTTGAGAAGAGAAGCTAATTCAAAAGTTTAAAAAACATATTCAGCGCCTAGAGAGCCAGAACGAAATACGTTATAGAGAACGGAGCCTGAAAATCTATGTTCATAGCTAAACGGATAAATCTTACTCTTAAACAAAAAGTGCTCATTGAGCTGCAAGTCTAGACCAGTGTAAGACCCTACCTGATAGTGAGCACTATCTGTTGATGGAACATCAATTTGAATCTCATATAAACCAGACAATCCATATGTCACATAAAGATTATTAAAAAGCCTCGTTCTAGGTCCAATATGTGAGCTTAGCATCAAAAAGTTCACATCTCCAATATCTGTATCAAAGAAGGCATAGTTAGTTCCAAAATCACAAGAAAAAAAACGGTTTACATAGCCAAAGGTAAGATAATAATTTGTCTCGACTAAGGCACTCGTTACATTCATGCCCGCAGTAAAACCGCCATGATAAAGAGGTTGTTCACACTTAGCAAAAAGCGAACTTAACGAAAAAACAGTTGAAACTAGAAAGAAAAATTTCTTAGACATGAGATATAACCTATTAATTACAAATATCAAAAGTAGTGTAAGTGAAAGAAAAAAAAAAGGAAAAAGGTTAAATGTTAGAAGAAACGATCAAACCAACTGCAATTCCTGAAATGACCTGTACTGATTCTAATAAAATTCTCATTGTCGAAAACTGAAAAATACTAGATTCAGAAATACACAATGTAACTGTTTGGCTGACTAAACCAAGAGCGCCTGCGGTAAGTATTTGAGAGCGCGCATTGACAAGGCCCCCATCTGGCTCAAAATGCGTCGATGCGAGAGAAGCTAAATAAGTAATAAATATTGATGTAGAAGTTGAGAGTTTTGAAGAAAGTAAGTTTCTGGATAAAGAAGTATCCGCTTCTTTAATTTTCTTCCATGTCCTTTCAAGCAAATCACTATCTGGGCATTGTTTAAAGAGAGCCTTCCCTTCCCCAATCTCCCTTGATGCCTTAGAGATAAGCATTGTTGTCTTCATTTCTCTAAACATCCATTTCATATAAATAAAGGAAGTAAGAGCAGTTATGTGAAATCTATCCGAAAGAACAATTGTATCACGAAATAGATTTGCAATCTTAAAAGTTCTTGCTAGCAAAACAGATACTGAGGCTACTCCTACTGTTAACATAAAGAATCTTTCAGAATTTAAGGCGATGATCTTTAGATTGCGATTGAGATCATCATAATGTTTGGGTAAAGGGTGGGGATGTAAAGGAACGGGATTAGCCATTTGCTGATTATGTAAATATATTTGAAAAAATTTGGGCAAAAAAAAGCGGAAGTAAACAAATGTCTACTTCCGCGAAAAAAAATTCTGGCAACGTCCTACTCTTCCATACTCTTGTGTATAGTACCATCGGCGATGGAGGGCTTAACTTCTGAGTTCGAGATGGGATCAGGTGGTTCTCCTCCTCTAATATCACCAGAATAAAAAGTCTTGAAAATTCATAGAGTATACAATCATATATTTAAGTTGGCACTTCTTTAGCTACTTTCCATCACGAGTAATTGCTTACTCAGGATGAAAAAAGTGATTAAGCCAATGGACCTATTAGTACTGGTTAGCTGAACATATTGCTATGCTTACACACCCAGCCTATCAACCCAGTGATCTTCTGGGGGTCTCATGGGGATACCTAATCTTGAAGGAGGCTTGGCGTTTAGATGCTTTCAACGCTTATCCTTTCCGAACGTAGCTACTCGGCAATGCCCTTGGCAGAACAACCGAAACACCATTGGTTCGTCCACTTCGGTCCTCTCGTACTAGAAGCAGCTCTTCTCAAGTATCCTGCGCCCGCAACAGATAGGGACCGAACTGTCTCACGACGTTCTGAACCCAGCTCGCGTACCGCTTTAATTGGCGAACAGCCAAACCCTTGGGACCTTCTACAGCCCCAGGATGCGATGAGCCGACATCGAGGTGCCAAACCGCCACGTCGATATGAACTCTTGGTGGCGATAAGCCTGTTATCCCCGGAGTACCTTTTATCCGTTGAGCGACGGCGATTCCACTTTCCACCGCCGGATCACTAAACCCTACTTTCGTACCTGCTTGACATGTACGTCTCGCAGTCAACTTGCCTTATACTTTTACGCTCTATTCGTGATTGCCAACCACGATGAGGCAAGCTTTGGACTCCTCCGTTACTCTTTAGGAGGATACCGCCCCAGTAAAACTGCCCGTCTGACACTGTCCGATCTCCGGATTCACGGAGCATCGTTAGATTTTCAAATTGCCAAGGCCGGTATTTCAAGGATGACTCCACTAACGCTAGCGCGCTAGGATCAAAGCCTCCCGGCTATCCTACACATGACAATTCAAAAGCCCATATCAGAGTACAGTAAAGGTTCACGGGGTCTTTCCGTCTAATTGCGGGTAAACAGCATCTTCACTGCTACTACAATTTCACCGAGTCTCTCGTTGAGACAGCGCCCAGATCGTTACGCCATTCGTGCAGGTCGGAACTTACCCGACAAGGAATTTCGCTACCTTAGGACCGTTATAGTTACGGCCGCCATTCACCAGGGCTTAAGTTCACAGCTTCATCCGAAGATTGACTGATTCCTTTGACCTTTTGGCATTGGGCAGGCTTCACACCATATACGTCGTCTTACCGACTTAGCATAGTGCTGTGTTTTTGATAAACAGTCGCCTGGGCCTATTCTCTGCGGCCACCGAAAGCTTCTTGTCGCGAAGACAATTACCATCAGTGGCTCCCCTTCTCCCGAAGTTACGGGGATAATTTGCCGAGTTCCTTAACGAGAGTTCTCTCGCGCGCCTTAGAATATTCTTCCCACCCACCTGTGTCGGTTTACGGTACGGTCGCCATCATCGATTAGAAGTTATTTCTTGGAAGCTTGTTCCACAACATCGGTTCCTCCGAAGATTCCCCTTGTGAACTACCTGGTATCATGTCAGCGGATTTGCCAACTGACCAACCTCATAGCCCAACGGAACACCAACAGTCCGCTTGCTTCACTCACTCCGTCACTCCATCACATAGATTTAGGCGGCACAGGAATATTTAACCTGTTTCCCATCACCTACGCCTTTCGGCCTTGGCTTAGGGGCCGGCTAACCCAGGGAAGACGAGCTTTACCCTGGAAACCTTGGGTTTTCGGCGAGAGGGATTCTCACCCTCTTTATCGTATACTCATGCCATGCATCTTCACTAGTATGCGCTCGAACGCTCCTCACGGTACATCTTCACCGCACATACTACGCTCTCCTACCACGTACACCGAAGTGTACATCCGCGATTTCGGTTCTATACTTAGTCCCATGAATTATCGGCGCAAAGTCTCTCGATTGGTGAGCTGTTACGCACTCTTTAAATGATGGCTGCCTCTAAGCCAACATCCCAACTGTCTGTGAAACTTCACTTCCTTACTCACTTAGCATAGAATTAGGGACCTTAATCGGCGGTCTGGGCTGTTCCCCTCTCGACTATGAAGCTTATCCCCCACAGTCTATCTCCCGACTGCTTAACTGGTATTCGGAGTTTGGTTCCCTTTGGTAGGCCGGTAGGCCCCCGCGTGGATCCAGTGCTCTACCCCCAGTTAAGAGGTATGTCGAGGCTAACCCTAAAGTTATTTCGGAGAGAACAAGATATTACCAAGTTTGATTGGCCTTTCACCCCTATCCACAGTTCATCCAAATCTTTTTCAACAGAAACTGGTTCGGTCCTCCACAAAGTTTTACCTTTGCTTCAACCTGACCATGGATAGATCACTTGGTTTCGTGTCTACATCATATGACTGTACGCGCTATTCACACTCGCTTTCGCTACGGCTCCGGAACGTGAGTCCCTTAACCTTGCCATATAACGTAACTCGCTGGCTCATCATGCAAAAGGCACGCCATCAGCCGTTCTCTTAAAAAGAGTATAGGCCTCTGACCGCTTGTAAGCTGCTGGTTTCAGATTCTATTTCACTCCCCTAACAGGGGTTCTTTTCACCTTTCCCTCACGGTACTGGTTCACTATCGGTCATCTACGAGTATTTAGCCTTGGAGAGTGGTCTCCCCAGATTCAGACCGGGTTTCACGTGTCCGGCCCTACTCAGGTACAAATCTCATCTCATCTTCCCTTCACATACGGGACTCTCACCCTGTATCGTTCGCCTTCCCATGCAATTCTGCTAGGAATCCGAGATGTTATAGACTTGCCCTACAACCCCGTAAGATAAATCCTACGGTTTGGGCTATTCCCACTTCGCTCGCCGCTACTACGGGAATCTCTTTTGATTTATTTTCCTCCGCTTACTGAGATGTTTCACTTCAGCGGGTGTCGCTTTTGTATCCTATGTATTCAGATACAAATGATAGATGTTTAATCTACCGGGTTTCCCCATTCGGAAATCTTCGGATCAAAGCCTCTTTCCAGCTCCCCGAAGCTTATCGCAGGTATGTGCGTCCTTCATCGCCTGTAGATGCCAAGGCATTCACCAACAGCCCTTACTATCTTAACCACAAAAAATTAATTTGTAGCCAAAAAAGTGCCAGCTTAATTATACGATATGCAAAAAAATAATCTACTGCATTTATAAAAATGCAGAAAATAGGTTTTTAAAATTGTAATAAGTAAATAATGCTATTACCTGTCTTAATTATTGTTAATTAAGACGAATACTTATACTTATCTCTATGAATTTTCAAGATAAATTGTCTTTAACAGTAGAAATAGAACGCTATAGCAAACTAGTAGGTTTGTGCTCAACCTGCATCTAGGGAAAACCGAAGTTTTCATCCTAATGCTGTCCTTAAAAGGAGGTGATCCAGCCCCACCTTCCGATAGGGCTACCTTGTTACGACTTCATCCTAGTTATCAGCCTCACCTTCGGCGCCTCTCTCCTTACGGTTGAGTCAACGACTTCGGGTAAAACCAACTCCCATGATGTGACGGGCGGTGTGTACAAGGCCCGGGAACGTATTCACGGCGTTATTGATGACACGCCATTACTAGCAATTCCAGCTTCATGTAGTCGAGTTGCAGACTACAATCCGAACTGAGATCGGTTTTCTGAGATTTGCTCCACCTCGCGGTCTTGCTGCCCTCTGTACCGACCATTGTAGCACGTGTGTAGCCCTGGACATAAAGGCCATGCGGACTTGACGTCATCCTCACCTTCCTCCTGGTTAACCCAGGCAGTCTCGTTAGAGTCCCCAGCCGAACTGTTGGCAACTAACGATAAGGGTTGCGCTCGTTGCGGGACTTAACCCAACACCTCACGGCACGAGCTGACGACAGCCATGCAGCACCTATATAGAGACCCTTACGGGAAACTTCATCTCTGAAGCGGTCCTCTACATTTCGAGCCCAGGTAAGGTTCTTCGCGTTGCATCGAATTAAACCACATGCTCCACTGCTTGTGCGGGCCCCCGTCAATTCTTTTGAGTTTCATCCTTGCGAATGTACTACTCAGGCGGCACACTTAACGCGTTAGCTACGACACAGTCGGGGTTGAGACCGACTACATCTAGTGTGCATCGTTTACGGCATGGACTACCAGGGTATCTAATCCTGTTTGCTCCCCATGCTTTCGGGCCTGAGCGTCAGGAATAAGCTAGAGAACCGCCTTCGCCACCGGTGTTCTTCCACATATCTACGCATTTCACCGCTACACGTGGAATTCCGTTCTCCCCGCCTATCCTCAAGTCAAAGTAGTTTCAGAAGCAGCTCCATAGTTGAGCTATGGAATTTCACATCTGACTTACCTAACCGCCTACGCCCCCTATACGCCCAATAAATCCGATTAATGCTTGCACCCTCCGTATTACCGCAGCTGCTGGCACGGAGTTAGCCGGTGCTTCTTTACCCGGTACCCTCAAATTAATAGGCTATTAACCTATTTTTCTTGTTTCCGAGCGAAAGAACTTTACAACCCGAAGGCCTTCTTCGTTCACACGGCGTCGCATCGTCAGGCTTTCGCCCATTGCGAATGATTCTCGACTGCAGCCTCCCGTAGGAGTCTGGGCAGTGTCTCAGTCCCAGTGTTGGCGGTCAATCTCTCAATCCGCCTAGACGTCTTAGCCTTGGTGAGCTTTTACCTCACCAACAAGCTGATATCCCATGGACTCTTCTCTTACCGCAAGGTCCCTTTCGAGATCCCCAACTTTGAAAAAAGATAGATGCCTATCCTTTTCCTCATTCGGTATTAGCGGCCGTTTCCAACCGTTATTCCCAGGTAAGAGGCAGATTATCCATGTATTACTAACCCTTCCGCCACTAAGTAACATTACTGCTACTTCGTTCGACTTGCATGCCTCATCCACGCCGTCAGCATTCAATCTGAACCAGGATCAAATTCTCAATGAAAAATGATTTACTGACTATAAAAAAATGACAAAGCTAATTTTAGCTTTGCCCACACAAACCTTACTAGTTTGTATAGCGCTCTGTTTCTACTGTTAAAGATCGTTAGACACTCAGTTGATGTCTTGTTCTTCTCGCTTTGAGCTTTCTCGTTGTTTGAAGATGTTAATGAATATATAACGCGGCTTGATTTTCCTGCAACACTACTTTTCACATTTTTCTCACTTCCATAGAGGAAACCCCCTAAATTAAAATAATACCTATATACTTTTGCGCTCATTTCTACTCATTTCAACCCTTTTGAACGGCCCAAAAGACCCCATAACTCGCCATTCCCGCCAAACTCTATAAATTGACATTCAACAATCGCATAAACCTACTCATATCACACCCTTTCGTCGTTTCAACTTAGAACTACCACTCAACGTAGCCTATTTCTTAAGGGAGCTCTGATTAACTGCTGCTTTTAGATTCTTCACAATATCTCTGCAAAAATCAATTTTTAGATCGAACCAAACCTAAGACGGTTAGTGAGATAGATAAATTGTATTTTTGCTCCACTTGAGGGAGGGATATAATGCATGAGCCAATCAGAGCTGTTTTAACCTTTGGTCAAAACTTCAGACGCTTATCCCTTTCTTCTTCTCTCAGGCTATTCACCAAGACCACCACTTTAACCCTCACATATATAGGATGATCTCACCTTCACGCCCTACTGAAAACTGCAAACTATTAATAATCAACAAGAAACCCACTACTCTTCAACTTTAAAATAGCGTGGGTTAACTCAAAACTTACCCCTGATATATTGTTATGATAGATTTAACCATCTCTACTCTCAACGAACCTATTCACGCAGGACATCTATATATAGTTATGAATACTTCATCCTGGCCTCCGTTTTTCCCTCTCAATCCCCCTAGAAACTATCCCTACCTATATATAATTCTGTTTTTTAGCCATTTTTCCTAAACTTTTTTGTTTTTTTCTCTCTCACTGCAATTCCTCTCCTGAAAACATCCCTATTCTCACCAAATCCCTTAGGTCTTAACGGTCTATAATAAAATTTTTATTGCACAAATTATTTTGAAAAATTTATGGTTCGTATTGAAATAGCAAGCAAGCATTTATGCTGTGCACCACGATGTCCACTAGGCAAATAGGTGCTTATATAAGTAAAGCTAGCTTTTAACTTGAATTAAACCGGAGATAGAATTTATGCAAGTTAACTGGTCATTTAAAAGGATGATTACGTCCTCTGCCTTAGCTTTGCTAGTCACGTCTAGTGCCTATGCAATACCAAGAGGACCATGTGAAGAAGCACCAAAAACTGTGTGCTGTGAAGAACCAAAGCCAGGACCTTTTGCTTTCTCATATCCAAAAGATATGAACCTAGCATGTCCTAGCGATTTCTACTTTAGAGCTGACATGCTAGCCATGCAGCCTAAACAAGACGGCCTAGAATACGCTGTTCTTAATCAAAATGACTCTAACAACTTAAATGCCGGCATTGTTCAAGGCTTCTCAACTCAACAACATGATTGGGATTGGGGCTTTGGATTTAGACTTGGTATGGGTTTTTACCTAAACCACGACGCGTGGACAGTAGACACTCAGTGGACATGGTTCCGTATCAGTGAAGATGTTTCTTCAGCTGCTCAACATGACGGTAACTTTGTTCCACAATGGTTAGTTGGAGACGACATTATCCCATCACGTGGAAATGCTCATTCATCTGCTAGATGGCAAATGAAAATGAATGTTTTCGATCTTACTATCGGAAAGCCTTATCATGTAAGCAGATACTTAGTCTTAAATCCATTCTTCGGCCTTAGAGGCGCTTGGATCGATCAAGATTTTTCTGCTAGATATGGTGGATTATTCACCTCTCCTTCAAGCGTAAATGGCAGCCAAATGGATGCTGAGAATGACTGGTGGGGTGTTGGAACAAGAATGGGTGTAAATACTGAATGGAACCTAGGCGGCGGATGGCAGCTACTTGCCAACATGAACGCTTCTATGCTCTACGGTAAAGTGGACGTAAAACAATCAGCTCCACTAGGTAGTGACACATACAGCATTAGACACGAGTTCTACAGAGACAGCCCAAATATGGAACTACAAGTTGGTGCCGCTTGGGGATCTTACTTCAACGACATGAAACATTATGTTAAAGTTCAAGCAATGTGGGAATTCCACCAATGGTGGGATCAAAACTGGATGAGAAAACTCTATTCAGGAAGCCCTTCTTGGGTAAACGATACAGTAAGCCGTGGCGATCTATCCATGAGCGGTGCATCTGTAAGAGTTTCATTCGAATTCTAAGTTTAACTTAGATTCTTAAATTTGAAGGCCTAGTTCCTAATGGGGACTAGGCCTTTTTTTATACCCAGAACCACAGAGAAAAGATTCTTTTACATGGATCATTTTATGAGTGCGTTACCGACTCTTGCCTGTGGAAGAGATAGAACCCTCTCGTGTCTCCCGCGGCTCTGCGCCTCTGCGTTTAAAAACATATAAGACTGTGATTTAAGAAGCTCAGCTAGTTTATCAAAGCTTATTTTTGACAAGGATGAATAGGTTGCCCTCAGTCTTAGCTCTCAAATTCTTAAAAAATCATATCGCAGAGGCGCAGAGAAATCTTTCTTCTACAGGAGTCATTTTGTAAAGAACAACCAACGATAGAAGGTATATGAAATAGTGTTCTTCAACAGAGCTTACCTCTTAAGCATCTAGATAAAGAGTGCAGGTATCAGAGCCCTCAAGACTAAATAGACCACCATACCGCCTAAATAACCCGTCAGCGCAGTCACACTGATCTTCTTCATGTACCAGAGAAAATCAACCTTCTCCATGCCCATTAAAGCGACACCAGCAGCAGATCCGATCACAAGAATACTTCCACCCGTACCTGCGCAGTACGCAATCATCTGCCAGATAGCAGAGTCTGCTGGATAGGTCGTTAGATCATACATGCCCATAGTAGCTGCTACCAGCGGCACGTTATCCACAATAGCCGAGATAATACCAATAGATGTGGCGATAACCGCTAGATTATCGATATGTCTTCCTAGGAAGATAGCGAGGTTTTTCAGCACACCAATCGTTTCAAGCGCGTTAATACTAAGAAGAATACCCAGGAAGAAGAGCACACCTGAAGTGTCGATTTTAGTCAAAACATGAGGCACTCTTAAATGGTAACGGTCTTCATACTTATAATGCAGAATGTCGGTAATGAGCCAGAGAACACCTAAACCAATCAACATCCCCATAAATGGTGGCAGGCCTGTAACTGTTTTAAAGATAGGCACGCAAATAAGCGCCCCTACGCCGCTAAAGAAGACAAGGCGAGCTCCCGGCTCAATCTTTGCCTCTAAATGGTGACCAAAGAGATCAGGATAGCGCCCTTTCAATTTGAGAGAGAGAAAAGATAAGCTAATTAAGAGAGCTGCTAAGCTCGGCAAGAAGAGCGATTTCATAATAGGAACCGTAGTCACTTGGCCATTGATCCAAAGCATCGTTGTTGTCACATCCCCAATAGGAGTCCAAGCACCGCCCGCATTTGCTGCGATCACAACCATTGAGCCGAGAAGAAGCCTCTCATTTCGCTCATGCACAAGCTTTCTAAGAAGAGAGACCATCACAATGGTGGTGGTCAAATTATCGAGCATGGCAGAGAGACAAAAAGCGATAGCGCCGATGAGCCAAAGCATTTTTCGTTTCGATCTTGTATTGATCACATCGGTGATAATTTTAAAACCCTTGTGAGAATCGATCACTTCAACGAGTGTCATTGCACCTAACAAGAAAAAGATAATTTGACTGACATTGCCAACGTGCTCGCCTAACATTCCTAAAGAAGCGTCAAGTGACTCAGGTGCCATCGTAAAGAGAATACCCCAGCTAACCGTCGCCATGAGAAGGGCTGACGCTGTCTTATTCACTTTGATCGTATGTTCAAAAATAATTGCCAGGTAACCGATCACAAAGACTGCAATCATTAGGAAGTGTGTTGTTGTAAGTTCACTCATATTCTATCCGTTTTTTAAAAAGGCCAAAAAATAGGGATTAAAACAGTACATAATAACCACGCGATTAGATTCAAGGGAATACCAATCTTCATATAATCGAAAAATCGATAGCCCCCTGGACCATAAACAATAGTATTTGTTTGGTAACCTATGGGGGTAATAAAGGAGCAGGCTCCTGCCATAGTAATGGTAACACCCACTGCGCGCATTGCCATAACCGAACCTATGCCTGAAAGCCCGAGTGCCTCCATTGCAATGGGAAAAACAATCAAGACCGCTGCTGTATTTGTAATAAATTCTGTGAGCACCGTTGTGAGAAGAAAAATTCCTGCAACCATTAAGTGAGGGTTTGATCCAATAATATCAAAAAGCCCCTGACCCAAAACATGGGCAACATTTGTAGCCTGCAGTGAGCTGGAGAGCGTTAGTCCCCCAGCAATTAAGAGAATCAAACTCCAGTTAATACCTCTTACAACGCCTGCACCGGACACCATTTTCGTTAGGATGAGAACAAGCGCTGCTGCCATCGATGCAATCATCATGGAAACACCCAGTGTGACAGCAGTTACCATGGCTACGAGAACTAGAAATGTAAAAAGCGCTCTTTTCGGTTTTAAAATGGAGAGCTCATCCGAAGTTTTTAAAAAGATGAGGTCTCTAGAATCTTCTGGATGGTTTGAACTTAAGGGCGCATTGGAAAAAACCATGAGGATATCGCCAGGCTTTACTATGATTTCGCTCAACTTTCCCTCCAAGCGCATCCCATGCCGGTAAGCTGCAAAAACAGGACCTGTAAGCGTCTTTCGGAAAGTAGGAGAAGAGAGCTTTTTCCCTACATAGGTGGAATCAGAAGGGACAACATATTCAGAATAGTAGGCAGCAGCTGGGTCGATCTGAAATTTCGATTCAGGCTCAAACTCAATCCCTTTGGTCTCTTGCAACCTATAGAGGGCATTTAGATCCCCAACGATCACAAGGCGATCATTTTCGCGCAAAATCTCCTTCAGTCCAGGCGCTGTCAATTTATGATTGTCTCGTTTAATTTCCACAAGGGTAAAGTCCCCTTGCAAGTAATCATTCCCGAACTCTTCTACTGTCTTTCCTATATGTGAAAACTCATTTAACAGTTTGATCTCAACCGTCATTTTCCGAACGTCATCGACTAGTGCAGCTCTAGGGTCTTTACAATCAGGAAGAAGCCTGTATGAGAAAAAGATAAGATAGAGAAGACCTAAGATAAGAATAGGCAAGCCTATTTTTGCAACTTCAAAAAAAGAAAAGGCAGCAGCCGGATTTGCGTTGAACAAGAGACCATTTACAATCAGATTCGAGCTCGTACCTATCAACGTACATGCACCGCCTAAAATAGCTGCATAAGAAAGAGGTATTAAAAATTTTGAAGGACACTCATTAAGTGATAAGGCCCACTTTCTGTAAACAGGAGTCAAGATCATTACGAGCGGCGTATTATTTAAAAAAGCAGATAGAAAACTAAGAGGAGGCAGACTCACCGCCATCTGTTTAATTCTACTCTTTGTATTCGGCAAAACTTTTTGTGCAAAAAATAAAATGAGGCCTGAGTTTTTGAAGGCTCTCACTAAAATAAAAAGCATAGCAATGGTTACTATTGTCTCATTTGCAAAACTAAAAAGCAGATTTTTTGCGGGAACAATTCCAATAATTACGGGAATTGCGCCGCCCGTTAGCAAGACTAAATCGGGAGGAAAAACCTCTTTTACAAGAAGGAACATGACAACAAATAAAAGAGCGATAACAAAGTATCCTCTCCAGTCAAGAAGAGGCTCTGCTCCAGAATCTGCAAAGCAAAAGATCGGTGTAAAAAGTAAAAATAAAAGTCTCATCAACACATTCATGCCACAACAAACTATTTATTTACGAGGGTTTTCATAGAGAATATTTGAGGGGGATTTGATTGCATTAATTTAGTCAGTATTTTACGATTCAAGAGAGGAGCGCATTTTTTATGCTCCTGCTTTCTTCAGAGGAACTATGAAGCGATCTTTTCTTTTCCTTTTTCTGCTCTTAACTTCTTTAGCATTTGCGAAAGAAGATACGGAGTTTGGATCTGAGAAAGGCTACACAATTAATTACAACAATGTCTCGATTGTCGAATACGTTCGCTTTGTAAGTAAAATTACGGGCGTAAATTTTATCTTCAACGAGGAAGAGCTCAATTTCCCTGTAACTGTTGTCTCAGAAGATCCCATATCAGGCGAACACGTCATGAGCACACTTGTTCAAGTTTTGCGCGTGCACGGTCTACAATTATTAGAAGAGAATAACAACCTACTGATTCACAAAAATCCTGCAGTCAAACAGTTTGCGCATCTTGTTTTCGATGGTGAAGAGATCGATGAAAGGTTTCCGATTACAACAAGAGTCTTTCGATTAAAAGAAAGAAAGGCCGAAGCACTTGCTGCGATTGTGCGTCCCATGATTTCAACAGAAGCTATCTTAGATACTTCTAATGCAACCAATCAAATTATTATTACCGACGTTACTCCCAACGTCGAAAAAGTCCAGCTCCTGATTGAAAACTTAGACTCCCCCACATCGGCTTTTACAATCGATGCTTACCATATTAAACATAACAAGCCGGAATTTCTGATCAATATGGCAAACCAGATAATGGCGCCGCTTTCTCAAGGAAATCCCTACATTTTAGTTCCCCAACCAAAAGCGCACGTTATTTTTGTCGTCTCTACACCCTCTCTTGTAGAAAAAACAATCACAGTTCTTACTAATCTGGATACAGAACCGAAAAAAGAGAAGCTCGATCTCAATCCCGAAAATATCTTTATCTACAAAGTTAAAGGCAAAAAGCTAGGCGAAGTTGAGCGCGGACTCAAAGAGATTGCACAAAACATTCAAAAGGGCGGGTATGCGGAGAAGGGCTTAGTAGAAACTCTTGAAAATTTCAAAGTAATTAGAGAGAGCAACTCTCTATTGTTTACTGGCGATGTCGCATCACTTGCAAAAGTGCGCGAGATACTAAACGTAATGGATGTGCCCTCCCCTGAATCCGTTAAAGAGTCCCAAGAATCTTTCTTCCTCTACATGCCGCTTCACAAAACACCCGAAACAGTTGCAAGGAGCGTTGAAGAAGTTATCGACCACCTCTCTAAATCTAAATTAGGTGACCGAGAACTTGTTGAAACACTTGAGAGTGTGCGCGTTGTTCATTCAACCCAATCAGTAGTATTTACTGGTGATCCTTCCACCTTCCCTCGTGTGAAAGAGATTTTGAGGAACATCGATATTCCCGGACAAGCAGGAGACGAAGGAAAGTCCTTTTTCATCTACAACATTCAAAATATTCCCGCTACGCAGCTAGAAGATTTCCTAAAAGGAATGGCATCTCACTTAGAGAGATCAGGTGTTAAAGAGAAGAGCCTTGTTAAACTCATCCATTCGATGAAATACATTCCTGACACCAACTCTATTCTCTTCACAGGCGGCAAAAGGGCAATTGCTCAGATAAAGGAAGTCTTGCCAACTATCGACACTCCCGCACACGGTCAAAAGGTCTCCTCACAGTTCTTCATCTATAAACCAAAGTTTTTGAAGGGAGATGAAATTTATAAAGCGCTAAAAGAGTATAAGGAAAACCTAGGGAATTCAGGACTCGTAGACTCCACTCTTCTTAGAACCATCGACAGCATGAAGTGGAATAAGTCGACAAACTCCCTTATTTTTACAGGTGATCCTGCATCTCTGCAAAAGATTTCGGGATTAATCTCGACCATTGATGGTCCCTCTTCCGCACCTGGCCACGATCAAGGCTTTTTCGTCCATCAACTGCAATACGCACCGAAGGCAAAAGTCAAAGAGTACCTAGATCAAGTAGCTAGCACGATAAAAAAAGAGGGTCTTCCTGAACAGGACCTCGTAAAAGCTATCGAGTCGATGAAATGGATCCAACAGTCCCATTCTTATATGTTCACAGGCTCACAAAATGCATTAAACCGCATCAAAGTCATCTTGACAGATTTTGATGTCCCTAACGAAAAAGCTCTTTCAAAAGCGCAGCCTACCTTTGTTCTCTACAAACTCCAAAACATAGACAGTAAAGAGGCAGGAGATTTCTTAAATCAAGTTGCAGGCAACTTAAATCGCACAAACGAAAAGCAAGACAACCTCTTTAATGCTATTGAGTCGAAAAAGTGGATTGAAAAATCACACTCTTACATGTTCTCAGGCACTCAAGATGCATTGAATGAAGTGCAAGAGCTCTTAAAAGCTTTTGACACACCTGGAAAGAAAGGCTATCAGCAAAGCTTTTTCACCTACCAACTGCAATTCGTGTCAAAAAGCAAGTTTGAAAATTACCTAAAGAATTTAGGCAAAAACCTAAAGAAGAGCGAACAAGATCCCGCTCTTGTAGATTCCATCGGTTCCATGAAATGGATCCCCGATTCAAGATCCTTTCTCTTTTCAGGAACAGAGGCCTCTTTAAATAAGTTGAAAGGCATCATTACAGGCTATGATACCAGCGCAGAAAAAGATGCATCCGAATCCTACCAGATCTACAAACTAAAGTTTGCCAGAGGCGATGAGATTGAAGATGATCTCGAGCGCTTCAGTAAAACAATGAAAGAATCTGGCATGGAAGACTCACGCGTTGTCCGAGTCATCGATAATATGAAGTGGGTGAAAGCTACCAACTCTATCCTCCTTACAGGCGATCCTGAGGCCGTTAAAGAGGTTATCTTCCTCATAGAGCAGTATGACGTTGAAGAGAGACCAGAGCGCGTCCACAGTGACTTTTTCATGTACAAGCCGGTCAATATGTCAGCAGAAGCTCTCGAAAAGGCAATGCTAGATATTTCAGAAAATCTCTCCACAGGTGGCTTAGTTGATAAAGGACTCATCAGCTCAATCCGTAGCGTAAAGTTTAGCGATGAGACAAAAGCCCTTATCTTTACAGGAAGCCCCTCAGCCCTTCAAAAAGTTGAGAACCTCATCAAAGAGATCGATATTCCATCAGCAGGTAAAACCTCCATTCAAAGACTGGGAAGAACAACCTTCCTTCTCTACAAACTCAAATATGCAAGCGGCACGCATGTTATGGATTCCGTTGAGAATGTCGAAAAAAACCTGAAAAATACAAGCGATCCCGATAGAGCATTTTTAGAAGCTCTAAAGTCGATGAAGTATGTGCGCGAAACCAATTCGCTCCTTTTCACAGGCTCTGAAGCAGCTCTTAAAAAAGTGCAAACTCTCGTTGAAAAGTTTGATGATCCCTCTCTTGTAGAAAGATCGATGACACCTTCCGAATTCTACATCTACAGACCGCAATATGTGGCAGGACCTAAATTAGAAACACTTCTCGTTGAGTTTGCTGACCACTTGAAGGATACTGGCCTATCTGACCCCGAGCTCTTTCAGACAATTCACACGATGAAATACATCGCAAAGTCGGGTAATCTCGTCTTCACAGGCGATGAGAAGTCACTTGCCAAGGTCAAAGAACTCTTAAAAACTTTTGATGTAGCTGGCGGAGAAATTGCAGCCTCTCACACCGAGATCCAAGAAATCGACAATACCTCCTTTCTTGTCTTCAAACTCCAATACCATAAAGGCTCAGAAATTCAAGCCGCTCTTCAACAAATTGGGAAAGATCTCATCAAATCCAAATCAACGGTCAATAAAGGCCTTTTAAATGCTATTCATTCTCTTCAGTGGATCGAAATCACCAACTCTCTTCTTTGCACAGGTGATCAAAACACACTCGCAAGGCTAAAAGAGCTGATTCGTAACCTCGATGTTCCCCTCAAGCAGGTCTTCATCGAAGTTCTCGCCATTGAAACAACGCTTAGCAACTTTTTAGACTTTGGCCTCAACTGGGGATCTAAAGTAAAGTATAAAGACCGTTTTGCAGCTTCCACCAGTAACTTTAATCAAGCAGCTACATCACAAAACAGCACCCCTGCTAAAACCTTTTCAGATACCTTGAGTAATATAGATGCAACTACAACACCTGAACCTAAAGGCATCCCCTTTGCAACCGGTTTTGATCTCGGCGTGATTGGTGACATGATCTTTCATAAGGGAAGATCCTTTGTCTCGTTAGGATCGTTACTAAATGCCCTACAAATCGATAATGAAACATCTATCTTACTCACACCAAAAATTCTAGCGCAAGATAGCAAGACCTCAAACCTCTTTGTTGGTCAGAATATTCCTTTTATTGGTTCATTTGTAAATAATACGGGCAGTAATGCTACTGTACAGACTCAAAATGTTGAGTACCGAGATATTGGAGTGAATATGACAATCACTCCCGTCCTTGGGAATTCCGATATTGTCACTATGGATATCAATATTGAAAATACGGTTGTTCCAACTGATGCTCAAGGTCAATCAACAAATGTTTCTGTTGGAGGTATCACAGCCATTACAACCAATAAAACAAGCATGCAAACAACTGTGCACGTTCCCAATGAAAGCTTCCTTATCTTAAGTGGTATGATGGATATCTCGAAAACACGCACTAAAAATCAGATCCCTTGTCTTGGCGGCATTCCCCTTATAGGCGCAGCCTTTTCTCTGTTAAACAAAGTAGATAATCGCAATAATATTGTTATCTTTATCAGACCACATATTATTAACTCTTATGACGATATCAAAGCAATTACAGAAGAACAAGAGACCATCTTCCGAGAAGAGACCGGCACCCCCTTCCTTGAAAACGAATTTGATGAGAGCATGGAACTCATCAAATCCGTCGATGATGATTAGAGCTCTACTTCTCGTAATTCTTCTCACTTCTTGCTATCAAGTACCCGATAAAATTGAGCCTAGAGTCTCCATCTATATTGAAAAGAGACACATCGATACGCTCAAATCCCCTTTTCCCAAACTCACATCCGAAGAGAGATCTACAGACTGGGGAAAAGAGTATGCAATAGCTGTCAAGTTTGCTGAAAACTTCGATCTCTATAGAGCGATATCGACCTTCAAAAGAGCAGAAGCACTTATAGATAGTGAGAATGAAGATCGCATGACTGAGATCTCCTACTTCCTTTTCTTAAGCTACTATCTTGGAGGAAAATATTCCGACGCACTCCAAATATTCGAAGCATCCGAGCTCGTCTCTGTCGACAGGTCTTTTACTCCCTATCATGATCTGATGCTTGTTCTCTATGAATGCTACACGGAACTTGGAGTCTTTGAAAAAGCTCATCGCATCAAAGAGTTATTAGAAGAGAGCTATCCCGAAACATTTGACGATATCGAACTCTCCATTGCACTTAAAGAGGGCGATATCGATATCATCGAAGAATACTCTCCCAAAAGGCCTTATTTGAATAACCTTTTGGATAACTACGCTTGTGAGAAAAAATCGGTAGCAACAGCTCAAGCTCTAAACCTTCTGCCGGGAGCAGGCTATCTCTACCTCGGACAAAAAAAGAGCGCTCTCACCTCCTTTCTCCTCAATGGACTCTTCATCTCCTCTTCTGTCTACTTCTTTATGAAAGATAATATTGCAGCTGGCATCATAACAGCTAGCTTTGAGGCAGGCTGGTACTTTGGAGGCATCTACGGCGCAGGTGAATCTGCAAAATACTATAACGAGCGCCAATATGAAAAACATGCAACCCCGTTGATGAATGAAAAGAAACTCTTTCCTGTTTTTATGTTGCAGTACGGCTTTTAGCCTATTTGCATCCTATCAAGAGCCTTGGGGAAAAGACAGCGACCTCATTCCTACCCAAAAGAAGGCTGTTCAGGAGAAGAAAGCAAATCCTGCTATGAAGATGGCAAACTCTGTTATCTCTTTTCATCAGAATCATCTTTCTCCAACGACTTCTGCTAGAAGCTCCTACCGGCCTTCTTCATCTAGATATATGGAGCTCTCTATTAAGCGCTACGGCTTCTTAAAAGGGTACATCATGGGCTGTGACCGTCTGATGCGAGAAAACGACGAGGAGTGGGTCTACAGGACGGTTGAGATTGGCGGGAAGATCTATAAGTTTGACCCTGCCCACATCGACAAATACCTGATAAGTCCATAGATTTTTTTTATTTAACCACCCGTTCACATTCGTTCACTAGAGAGCACAGAGATCACAGAGATCACAGAGATCACAGAGATCACAGAGAAATTTTCATTCTGAAAATTTTTGTGCTGTAGAAGACTTAGGTAGATTAAACCACATTGTAAAAATCTCTCTCTTTTCTCTGTGATCTCTAGCGAATTATATTCGCGGGTGGTTAAATCAAATCTGCGAGGTAAAGCGATTTAAGACTTTTAGATGGAAAAGTTCATCCTAAGCCAATAAGCAAATAAAGGATCATCAAAAAGAACTTTTCCCTTGGTGGTTCCTTCCTCATCAAGTATGCCTTTCATTTTTAACGCTTTCATTGAGTTATATAGAGCGGGAGCGCTTGAAATCTCATATTTGACCAGAAACTCCTTTTGAAAAAGTGCTTTTGATTCATTAGCAGCAAGTCTTAGTGTACGCTGCTGTGCGGCTGTAAGGGAGTTCAGTAGTGTCTGATATGCGTAGGCATTCTGTCTAGCCACCATCTCTAGAGCTTCTTCAACATTTGAAATATTAACTTCCTGCCTTGCCATTGCAACCAGATGAAAGCAAATCATCTGAACATAATTTGGTGTATCTTGTACTAATTTACGCAAATGATCAATGGCTTCTTTTTGACATTTAATTCCAACTTTCCCAAAGCGAGAAATGACCCAGTCTGAAAAATCAGATTCAAATGAGGGAAACTGAATTACCTGACAAGAACGATAGAGAGGTCTTGCAGGATCATTTAGCATCTCTGAGATCAATCCTTTTCTTGAACCAGTAAAAAGAAAGGAAACATTGGGGAGTTTTTGAAAATGTGTTCTTACCGACGCTTCCAGCCAGCCCTTATCTTCTAATAATGAAATCTGTTGAAACTCATCTAATCCAACAATTACTTTTTCACCTAACCCTGATAATTCATCGAGTAAATCTTGAATTGCAGCTTTTACATCTTCATCTGATAGCTGACCTAAACTAAACCCTAGACTTGCATTTCCTGTAAAAGAATCTAAATCTAAACTGAACTCTGGAACCAAATTTCTTATTTTCCGCCACCATGCTTTCAGTCTGTTTCCAAACCCTGGTTTTTGGCGTAAAGCTCTTATAAATTGGTGTAGAAAGTCTCTATGAGAAGTAACATTAAAGATATCGACTAAAAGGCATGTATAACCCGCCTTTTCAAGAGCTCGAAATAATTCAAGTACGAAAGAAGTTTTCCCAAACCTTCTTGGTCCCATCAAGACAACATGAACACGATTTTCTAAAAATTGCTTAACGGAGCTAGATAGCTCCGGACGAGGAAAATAGTAATCGCCTTGAACGGGATCACCGAATTTAAATGGATTCTCTGTCAACTTTTTCATATCTATATATTTAACAGTTTTCTTAAATATTGGCAATTGAACAAATTGAGAGGATATACATATCTCACCTAAAATAAGCGTCTTATGATCTTTAATATTTTTTAACACAAATGCGCAAAGGAAGAGTTATCTGTAAGAATCTAATCTTTCAAACCAAATAGGTATCCACCAGCTCTCACTAATTGGGTCTGGAGCATTTGCTACTCTTTTAATAAGCAGAATCTTTGCAGCATCTGCAAATGCATTTGAATCAAATCCATTCATTTTTTGCAAAACTTGAAACAGCCCCCACCCTTGACCTTGATATCTCTCTTTTGGATCAAATCCCTCATGCTTAAAATTTAGATAATCTACCAAAATAGCCACATCAATACCCATCAGCTTTTCATACTCTTGAGTATAGCCCTCATTTAGCAGGCGCTCCTTGAACCGTTCTAGTCTTTGTGTCATATAAGCTGCCTGAAGATCCATCGTATCTTGCACAAACGTTTGAAACTCCTGCATCTTCTCGCTTGCCTGTGCCGCATAGAATTCTTCTCTACTCTCCCACGGGCAATATCTCGCCTCTCGTAGCCAATCAGGAACATCCGCTCCCCTCTCAATTGCAAACTGAATAAATCGATGAAATCTTCCTGAAGAGAAAGCTCCTTCGTAGCTTTCGGGCGGCCAGATGAAGTGGCCAATACCGATAGAGGGAAAGGGTTCTTTCTCATTCCAAAAAGTAAGAAGATCCAGCCTTTCTGGCTGATGATTAGATTCGTGATACCAAACCATTTCCGCAACATTATCTAATGCATAACTTTGAAAAAAAATCCCCAAGAAAAAGATCCACTTAAACATGCTTTCTCCTCACAAAAATGATCCTTTAGGATCATTTTCTCTGTGTTCTCTGTGCTCTCTAGCGAAGCGGGTGGTTAAAAATTCCTAAAAGACTTGCCACGATTTGCTTTTAAGCGACAAAGGAATCAGCTCCTGCGCCCTCAAGCACGCCTTCCACGTCGAGAGCTGAGGCCTCGCCTCATCACTCAAGAAAAAATTATCTTTGCCGATCTTATGAATCAGCTTTGACTTTGTCAAAGTGTTCCAGACCTTCTCATTGAGGCCTGATATCACTAAGTGTCGCCCCGTCGAAGTAAGATACTCATGGAAATGTAGAAGCGCATAGCACATGGACGCATCCATACGATAAACACCGTTTAGCCTAAGCACAATCACATTCACATGTGGATCTTCTGAGACCTCATGCAGCGCTTTTTGAAAGATGTCGACGGCGCCAAAGAAAAGCTCTCCTCCCACTCCCAAAATACGCACCTTTCGATGTTTATTCTCCTCAGGTGAAATCAACGAGAGCCTCCCTGACTGATTGAAAGCATACTCTACAAAGTGGGGCTCTGCCGCCTTCCTAAGATAACTCGCTATTGAAATTACAATCCCAACAATAAAGGCAACATCCAAAGTAAAGACAAAGCAAAGCACTACGGTAAAAAGAAAGACAAAAGCATCCTCTTTTGTCGCTCTAAAACAGAGTTTAATCTGCTCGAAATCGATAATGCTCAAAATGCTTAAAATTAATAGAGCGCTAAGAGCTGTTAGCGGTATGAGCGAAAGATATCCCCAGGAAAAATAGAGCGCACCAACACAGGCCATCGAGGAAAAAATTCCCGCAAGCCTTGTCTTTGCTCCCACATCACAATTTAGCGTCGTTCTAGAAATACTAGCAGATGCAGGCATCGCTCCCTGAATAAAAGAGAGGAAAAAGTTAGCAGTCCCAACCGAAAATACTTCCTGATTAAGATCGACCCTCTCCCCCTTCTTAGCTGAGAGAACTTTGGATGCAGAAAAGACCTCCAAAATCCCAAGAAGCGCAATTGCCGCTGCTGCCGGAAAGAGCTTTTGCATCATGGACCAATTAAAAAGAGGGATATTCCAAACGGGTGTGAAATGAAAACTTCCCAATGCCCCCAATGTCTGAATCTGTTCGCCCGCTGGCAAAATAGAATTGACGCTGTATGCCAAGCCCCCTGTCACCACAATCAAAAAAAGAGGCGCAGGAAAAGTCGGAAAGCGTTTTTTTAACCCTACCAAAAGACCCAAAGACAAGAGCCCCGCAAAGAGAGGCATCAGATGAAGGTTATGCAGATGAGTCATAAGATAATAAAACTTATACGAATAAATCTGCCCGCCTGGAGGCGTGATTCCCAGAATATGAAAAAGCTGCTGAATCACCACAACTAGAGCAAGGCCTGTAAAGTAGCCCAAAACAACCGGCCTGCTAATAAACTGCAGCACCTTCGAAACATTGCAAAACGCTAGAACAATTTGGATCACCCCTGCCATAAAGAGGATCTGTATAAGCAGGTGAAAAACAAGCGTCTCTTTTGCGGCTCCCACCACTCCGGGATAATAGGTTCCAATCGTTCCTGCTATGCTTGTCTGAATGAGAATCGCCATCGCAGTGGATGGCCCGGAAATCATCCTTTTAGAAGAAGAGAACCAGGAAGCAAATAGCGTACCAAAAATCGCCGAATAGAGCCCCGCTATTGGAGGAAGGCCGGCTAATAGTGAGTAGGCAATCGATTGAGGAATGACAAAGAGAGCAATGGAAAAAGCTGCAAGAATATCTTTACGAAGTGAACTGAGTGAGTATCCTTTTAAATCTCTAGCAAAAGCCCAGCTAAGCATATATCTCCCCTAGGGAGAAACTGAATAAGTCATGCTTTTCATCTTTTCGTAAAATTTGACTCGAATTGATTCTTCAATCTCCTTAACCGTCAAAGGTTTAATTCGATCTCCAAAATCAATTCCTAGCCCAAATTTTTTCAAAAATCTAAAAAACAGCACTTAATCAGTCTCTCCCTTAAAACCCTTTGATAACAGGCTGGGAGATTATCTTTTAGTCTTTTTTGATTTCGTTTTCGAGCGCATCGCTTTGATGCGATCGAGACGCTCTTTAGATACCTCTTTCTTCCTTACTCGGAAGTGAAGCGGCGCACCTGAAAAGGTAAAAGTCTTTCGAAACTCATTGATGAGATATTTCTTGTAGGTAGGCGCTAGTAAGTCGGGATAATTTACGAAGAAGACAAACTTTGCAGGATGAGAAGATACTTGCGTAAGATAGTAAACACGAAGGCGTTTTCCTGTGATGAGCGGAGGATGCACTCTCTGCATGCTCTTTTCCAAAAAGCGGTTAAGTTCGCCCGTTGAGACTCTCTTATTAACAGCAGCAAAGACATTGTCAATTTCTGTAAAAAGCCCCTCGCAGTTTCTGCCTGATTTTGCGGAGATAAAGTGAGCTGGACAGTGTTCTAAGAAAGAGACCTCTTGACGAATCGCGGTTAGGCAATGCTCCATGCGAAAATCTTTGACAAGATCCCACTTGTTGAAAAGGAGAATGCAGCCTTTGCCCTCATCTTCAATCATACGGGCAATACGCTTTTCCTCAGTTGTCATACCCTCTCTAGAATCTAAGATGAGAAGGCAGATGTCAGCGTCATCAATGGCGTTTTTCGTTCTCATCGCGGCAAACTTCTCGACCACGTGCTTTTCTGATTTTTTCCTTCGAATTCCGGCTGTGTCGACAAAGACATACTCTTTACCATCTACTTCAATGCGAGCGTCAATCGCATCTCTTGTTGTGCCAGCTGTAGGGCTGACGATTGCTCTATCTTCCTTGAAGATGTGGTTAAGTAGGGTCGATTTGCCCACATTGGCTCTTCCGACAATAGCCACTCGAATAGCCTTATCTTCTTGCTCTTCTTCCTCAATTAGAGAGATATTTTCTAAAACGCCCTCTAAGAGCTCCGCAAATCCCGATCCTTGAATCGCGGATACCGGCATCACTTTTTCGATGCCAAATTTAGCAAATTCATGTACGAGAGCCTCATCTCTATAGCCATCAACCTTGTTGACAGCCAAAACGAGCGGCTTCTTTGATTTTAGGAGAAGAGCCGAGACCTCTTCGTCGAGCGTCGTAAGGCCAATTCGCACATCTACAACCATAATAATGCCATCTGCTTCTTCAATAGCTAGTAGCGCCTGATTTTTCACCTCTTCCTTGAAGGGCATATCAGACTTTGTATCGATACCGCCTGTGTCGATCATGGTGAGATCAGTGCCAAAAAACTCGGCAGTTCCATAGATTCGATCGCGGGTCACGCCCTCTTCTTCATGGGCGATTGCGATTCGCTTTTTACATATATGATTGAAGATAGACGACTTACCAACATTGGGTCTGCCAACTATCGCTAATTTGACCTTTTTCATAACAAACAGTCTATACGGAAACACTGAAAACATCTATTCAATTATTCCCTATAATATTTTTCTCTCAAACTTCTCACAAAATCCACTTAAACCCTTAAAATTCAAATATTTATTTACATATATTATTAAAGCTTTTTTTGTTAAAATAGATGCAATTTAAATACTAAAACCCCTTAAGAATCATGGCAGCAGCTGCAGCAGTCAAATACCGCCCTCCTGGCGTCCTCAGTCTCAGAGTCTTCTGTGAGAGTGATCTCGTGGACCAGGCTATAGCTGACCTCTCTCGCTTAAGCCTTCTCCACCATCGATCAGAGCCCGTGCGCTCTATGAAAAAGTCTATGAAACTCCCAGATGAAGCAAAAGAGTCAGAGGACGGCTCACCTTCGGCCGTAAAGCCAGGTACAGCAAGACAAATCGAAAGCGAGATTGACGTCTGCAAATCAGTGCTACAAAAATTAGAAACAGCCCGTCTTGGAAAAACTTCACCTAAAAAAATCAGTATAATCTTTGAACAGTTCAAAACTCTCCTAGCAAGGGCAAATCCAAAGTTTGATGAAGATATTTGGGCATCTGTACAAGAGCCTATAACACTTGGATCACTGAAAGAAAAAGTAGAGCTCATACTTAATAATTTAAAATCAGTCCGTTATCTATCTCCCATAGTTCCTACAAAAAGAGGAATGAATGGCCCAACATTTATCGTAGAATACCCTACAGAGGATGGAGTGCGCACCTTTGTCCTAAAGTGGACAACTTCTACGGAAATCGCATCAAATGACATCTATGCTGCCTTTTCGAATGGTTTCACTCGTCCTGGAACCATGCCTCCCAATAGAGGCGATTATTCAACAGGATTCTTTGTACCTGTAACTTCAGGAATATTATTTGATAGAGGCAAACACACTTTATGTGATGGCAGAGTGAGAAATATAGCCAGAGAAGATGCCACAAGAATTAGAGCTCATCTAATAGCAATTAAACAGCTTCATAGCGCAAAAAAAGTAGACGGCAAACAAATCATCTTTCAGCAAAAGATTCCGGGTGAGAATTTTATCGATTTTATCCTCTCCAATTTTTCTAAATTAACTCCCAAACTCCAATCAAAATTTTTCAAAAGATTAGGACGCCTTGCCCTCTTAGACCTTCTAATGGGAAACCTAGACAGGTTCATTCGGTTTGAAGTAGGCGCTAGAGGATACTCCTTTCATAGTGAGGCCAACCTTGGAAATATCATGGTCTGTATCAAAGAAGGCACCCCTATCATTTATGCAATTGACAATGCGATAGAAGGCGCCCTAATTCATGATGACAAAGAAAAAAGACAGTACAATCAATTTCTACAAAAACTCTTCTCTAACCCAGAATACCCAACTCTTTTAGCACGTGAGATGTTTAAAGCCATTCAAGGAGGATTAGGTCAAGCAAGAGACAATAACCAACTTCTCGATCTAAAATTGATCCAAAAAAAGCAAAAAGAATTTGTGCACTCTCTTGAAACAATTGGCTTGCCCGCTTTCAAAAGGGGCATTGAACAAATGTGCTTTCTCCTAAAAAGCAGCCTCCTAAAAAAATGGGGCGGCGCGCGAAACCTAAAAAGGTTCATTACGGACGTGGATAGACCTTTAATAAATGCGGTAGAAGAGAGACTAGCGCTATTTTCAGGAAGTATAAGCAGTTAGGTTTGGTCCTTCCCGTCCATCTTAGAAAAAGAAGGGGTGGAAACTCTCCACTCAAGACCACTTGTAGGAGAGGGAGCTGCCATCATCTCTCTCAAAGCAGAAGCTGCAATTTCATAGAAATTACCTTTATAGCCATCAGGATTTTTTTGAAACTCTACTAATTCGTCAATGACTTGCTGGATAGACTCATCAGAAGCCTTTGGAGCGCTCTCTACAAGAGAAAAAAGCTTATCCCTTGCATCAAGAGATAATTCTCTAGAATTTGTGACAACCAGGCTTAACCAAGCTATTGTAGCACCAGGAGATGGTACTCGAACTGAGACAGCAGCCATAAATTTACTCCGTAATTAATAAAGACATTTTATCACATTTTGATATTTTTTATAAAGACTACATTAAGAATTAAAGAATTTTCTACTTACCAAGAGTTTTTTGAAGGGCGTCAATTAGCTCTTCACGAGAGAGGAACTTGATCTGGGTAGAGTCATCCTTGCCTAGAGTCTCTTCAATTAGGCCCTTTTTACGCTCGATGAGGGTGTGGATATGCTCTTCGATGGTGTTTTTGGTGACGAGCTTGAAGACTTGAACACCTCTGCTTTGACCTATTCGGTGGACCCGGTCGGTCGCTTGGTCCTCTTTGGAAGGATTCCACCACCTGTCGTAGTGGATGACGATGGAAGCAGATGAAAGATCGATCCCAACGCCTGCAGCTAATAACGATGCGACAAAGACTTCGCATTTGGGATCTTCCTTGAACTTCTTAAGCTGCTCTTTTCGGTTGCGAGTCGAGCCCTTGATGCCCGCGAAACCGATCTTATTCTTCTTTAGATAGTTTTCGATGATACTGAGCATACCGAGATATTGAGAGAAGACAACAATCTTCTGATTGGAATCTCTTGCTTCTGCGATAAGTTCAGTGAAAAGGTTCCACTTGCCCGACTCATGCTTTTGATAGCTTCTCGTATCCTCTAAAAGCAGGCTCGGATGATCACAGATCTGTTTCAGCTTGTTTAGAAGCGAGAAGATATGCGTATAAGGAATATTCTTTTTCTTCTCTTTCAAATCATTTAGGATCTTACTGGCGTTTTGCTGAGCCAATTCATGATAGAGCTTTTCTTGTTCAGGTGAAAGGTCGCAGTAGGAGATCTCTTCCATCTTCTCAGGAAGGTCGAGAAGAACCTCCGCCTTTTTCCTGCGCAGAATAAAGGGTTTTACAAGTTTAGAGAGAAGCTCTCTTTTTTCCGGATCGCGGTGCTTTTCAATTGGCGTTACAAACTCATTTCGAAAATCTTTATCTCCTGGCAAGTAGTTAGGGAGAGTTATATCAAAGATTGCTTTAAGCTCACGAAGTCTGTTTTCAATCGGCGTGCCTGTAAGACCGAGCTTCATATTTGCTTTGAGGTTTGAGAGCGAGGCGTGGGTTTGAGATGTGTGGTTTTTTGCAATTTGAATCTCATCGAATATCGCAACCTCAAAGTGTAGAGATTTGAGGTTTTCCTTGCCTGTTCGTAAAATGCCGTAGGATGTGAGGAGCAGATCGTAGTTTTTTTCAAAACCGTCAAGCGTTCTCTCAGTACCATAAAAGCTAAGAACTCTGAGCGAGGGCAAAAATCTCTCTAAAAGGTCTTGCCAGTGATAGATGACGGAAGTGGGACAAACAACGAGGTATTTGTACGATCCCGATCTGTCCTCTTTCGTAACAGCCGCCAGAAGAGCCATCGCTTGGTGAGTCTTACCGAGTCCCATCTCATCGCAAAGAAGGCCAGCTAGGCCGTGACAATAGAGGAACCAGAGCCATTGAAGGCCGAGTTCTTGATAGGGTCTAAGCGTTGACTTCAAATGGCTGATATCGAGAAGGCGAAGCGCTTCAAGAGAATTTAGCTCACGCATGAGCTTCGCTGTCTCACGCGCCTCAGGAGTATTTTCTGCGGGCTCTTTGATATCCTCGATAATACAGATGCGTATCCACTCAATCGTAGTCAGTTTGAGTTTTTTTTGCGTGCGATGGAGCCTTCTTTTGGGGATTTGATGCATCCAATTAAAGCGATCCACTTTTAGCAATATGAGCCCTGCATCGGAATAAAGGTGCTCTTTTTTTGCATGTATCCCCTCCCAAACATTTTCGGCATTGACTATTCCAATCTCTGATTCGTAGTAGATATCAGCCAGCCAATAATCTTTTCGTCTCTTTCTCTCTTTTGTAAGCTTTCGAATCTTGAGCTCTAAATTGATAGGCTTTTTAAGTCTTGGGTCAATGTGCGATGTGAAAGGTTTTAAGCGCTCAATTTCATAGTTTAAAAAGAAGGCCTCTTTTGTCTTGGGAATAAGAGTCTCTTTTCGATACTCCTCAGGCAATCTAAATGCAGCTGAAAGCTCGAAAAACCCTTTCCCCTCCAGATAGCTATAGTCTCCAAAGAATTCTACGTTGCTCTCTTTTATACCTTCCGCATATTTGGTCTCTTTAGTAAGGGAGATTTTTTCCTCTTCCCCAAGAGAAATGGAAAGACCGATCTTCTCGACGGGACACTGTGCACTAAAAAATCCCTCCACACTCATAAGCTCATCATGAAATCGCGTGATAAAGTCAGAGATCTCCTCTTTTAGAACAGTTAAACCAGGCCTTAGAGTAAAGATATCTTTGCCGCCCTTCTTCACATAAAATCCTTGCCCCTTGAAATAGATCCACTCGCCGAGATCAATCATATTTTCCAAGCTATCGTCTAAGCTAAGCTCGGAGGTAAAGGCAAGCGAACCGTCCCTCTCAAAATGGTATTTTAAGTGAGCTTCAAACGAGCCAAAATGGGTTTGAAAACCGGGAAATTTATGAAGCCACAGACGATGCTTTGAGATGAATTCTGACACCTCCTCTATCTTTATCCATCTATCTACCTCTTCAAATTGCGCATTTTCGGTTAGGAAAAAGCCTTTTTTTGGAATATAGACCCAAGGAAGAAAAATTCCCGACTGAGGGAGAGAAAGATCCCCCGCCTCAAAAAGATAGGCCTCAATATGAAGCCCTCTTTTCTCCATCGAAAGCGTATATTTGTAAGAGACAGGATCCTCATGAATGACAGCATTTTTCAAATAAGAGGAGATATCTTTTGTCTTAAGAAACTCTGCAATTTGATCTGATTCAACTGAAGTCCCAGACGCAAAAAGCTCCTCCCTTTTGGGATAAAAGCCATCTTTAGGAAAAAAAGCCCACTCTCCTACATCGATTTTCTTGTCCGTAGGAGTTTGAACAACTTTATCTCTCTTCTCGATAATAAATCGCTTATTTTTCTCATCGTAAGAGATTCCCGCAACCGTGCTAACATCGCGAGAGTGAAGCTTTAAATTAGACTCCACCGTATCTAGCGTTTCTAAAAATAGGGGCCAAGAAGCTTTCGAAATATAAAAAGAACACTCAACATCTGAAAATTGAACCTTGCAGTAAGTAGGAAGAGAATCACTCTCTTCAAATTTCACGGAACACTTCTCTTTTTCCTGAAGACAAAAGAGCCACTTTGCAACGTCGGACCAAAAAGAGAGCTCGTAGCGAAGCTGCCGAGGAGCTCTCCCCTCGCGGTACTCCTGCATCTCCTCCATTGATAGGTTAGAAAATTTCAGGGAGGTCTCTTCCGTCTCTTTCACGCGTTTATCGATATACTCATTCAGGCGCTTCTTGCCTTTAGGAGTGAGCCCTCTTAGCTCAAAGAGCTTTTTCTTATCTTTAGATTCAGAGAAGTAGACTCCCTCTTTTTTCGAGAGTGTATTTGTGTGATAGCCAAGGCGCCTGCTAACCATTTGAAAAACGGCATTGAAAAAGGAGTGCTTGAACCGAATATGAAGCGGCTCTTTCTGATAGATAAAATGGAAAGCCGCTGCCAAGTGCGGACACGCCCCGTGCTCTTCGGAAAAAGAGCAGGAGCAAAAATAGTCAACTAAGTGTTTTTGATGATCGAACTGAAGAAAGGGCCAATAGGTATCTTTATCATGCACCTCAACTTGATAGGTGCCCTCGGAAAAGACAACTTCATCGACAGCTCCGCTATCAACTAATTTCTTTCCTTCTTCTGAAAAAGATTCAATGGCCTCTGGCAGATGCATCGTAAATCCGGCGATAGTTCCTCTAGGTGAAGAGTAGCCGATATTACTTATTATTGCACATAAATCTCTTCATCTGAAAAATCGGCAAGCGCATCTTCCGGCGCAACATACTTATATTCCAGGTCGGTAGCAACTTCCTTATTAGTCACTTTGCCAAGACAAACATTCAGTCCCATTTTTAAATGAGGATCATTCATAATAGCTTGTTTGATCCCTACATTTGCAATATGAAGAGCGTAAGGCATCGTTGCATTTGTGAGACCTAGCGTTGATGTTCGAGCGCACGCTGCCGGCATATTTGTAACGCAATAGTGCACCACACCCTCTTCGACATAAGTAGGCTCTGAGTGAGTTGTAGGTCTAGATGATTCAAAACATCCACCTTGATCGATCGCCACATCCACAACCACAGATCCCGGTTGCATTGTCTTCAGCATCTCTTTTGTAACTAGCTTGGGAGCTTTTTTCCCAGGAAGCAAGACAGCGCCGACTACTAGATCAGCATCTTCGATCTCTTTTTGAACAACCGTTGGAGTCGAATAAAGTGTCTTAATCTTAGGAGCAAATCTTTGATCAAGCTCACGAAGACGATCTAAGTTGCGATCAAAAATTGTGACTTCAGCGCCAAGTCCAATTGCCATACGCATGGCTTCTGTTCCGACTACACCGCCGCCCAAAACAACGACTTTTCCTGGAGCTACTCCTGGAATTCCGCCTAGAAGAGTTCCTCTGCCGCCATTTGACATATGAAGGACATTGGCGCCCGCTTGGATCGACACTCTACCCGCCATTTCGCTCATGGGAATTAAAAGAGGAAGCTTTCCACTGTTATCCGTAATCGTCTCGTAGGCAAGTCCCAAAACCCCTTGCTTAACAAGAGCCTCTGTCTGCACTGGATCAGGAGCAAGGTGTAAAAAACAGAAGAGTAGTTGTCCTTTTTGAAGAAGGTCATATTCCGATTTTTGCGGCTCTTTTACCTTGATCACCATCTCACAGCTATAAACTTCCTTAGGAGATGCTACAATTTTAGCTCCCGCCTTTTCATAAAGCTCATTTGTAAAACCAATCCTGGTGCCTGCATCTTTCTCTACAAAAACTTGATGCCCTGCGCTTACAAAAAGAGAGGCTGCATCGGGAGTCATGCCGACTCGATATTCATGATCTTTTACTTCTTTTGGAACTCCAATATTCATAATTACCTTATCTATACTCAGTTAATTTGTTTCTATTATGTATATTTCAGAATAAAAATCTAGACTTGGATAGGTACTTCGATCTGTCCGGAATAGACAAAAGAGGGAATACCACTTAATGTTAAGTGAGAAATCCCCCCACCTTCTGTTTGAAAAGAGACCATAAGCTCCCCGCCCGGGAAATGAAGACTAAGAGGACTACTATGCCCTTTGAAAAGAGCCAGAATCGATGCAACAGCTGCAGCCCCTGTGCCGCATCCAAAAGTCTCGCCTTCAACTCCTCTTTCAAAGGTGCGTACGCAAATCTTTTCTCCCAAAGATACAAAGTTGACATTCACATTATACTCTTCACGGGTGCGCTTTCCAACGCGCATAAAATCATAGTCAGAATCTACAAAAATAACCGCGTGAGGCACGCCCGTATCGATCAAATAGACATCTTCCTCTACCGCAATTTTTTGAGGATCGTTTAGGTGAATGGAAAAACCCTCATTCTTACAGTCTATTTCCACTACTTCTTTAAGAAGTTCAATCCGATACTTTTGTTCCGGAAAACCAAGATCAAGAATGAATTTACCAAGGCATAGTAGGCCATTTCCGCACGATTCTGCCTCCGAGCCGTCACTATTAAAAATGCGCATGGAAAAGTCGCTTTTTTCGCTCTCACCTAAAAGAATGAGACCATCTGCGCCGATACCAAATTTCCGGTGACAAAGAGAAGAAATTCTAGAAATAGAAATGGGAAATTCTTCTACTCTGTTATCAACCAGAATAAAATCATTTCCCGTAGATTCATACTTTGAAAATTGCACTATTTAAGTTCAGCTTCCAATTCGGATGCGGAAGAAATAACTTTGTCTAAAAGACCAAATTTAAGCGCTTCATCCGTGCTCATCCAGTTATCGCGATCAATTGCAAGGTCGATCTCTTCAGCTGACTTTCCAGTAGACTCTGCATAGATCTGAACAAGGCCCTGACGCGTCTTTAACATCTCTTTTGCTTGGATCTCGAGGTCAGTTGCCTGCCCTTGAATCACACCGCCAATAAGAGGTTGGTGCATCATAATGCGAGAGTTTGCAGTAGCAAAACGTTTGCCTTTTGTAGCACACAGGCTAAGAAGAGATCCCATTGAAGCAGCTAAGCCTGTCACTAGTGTGATCACAGGTGATGATAGCATTTTGACGGTATCCCAAATGGCAAATCCAGAATCGACTGAACCGCCGGGAGAGTTGATCACAAAGAGGATCGGCTTTCCTGGCTCGTCCCACTCTAAATACCAGAGTTTTCGAATGATATCTTGTGCAGAATCAGAATTGACATCAGTCGACAGAAAGACTCTTCTCTTTGAAAGAAACGCATAATCGATTTTGTCAGTTAAATTTTTAAAGTTTTCGTCAGACATCCTGTTACTCCTTTTTTTACACTGTATTACATAGTCTTAAGTTATTCGCAAGCTCCGGATAGAGTGGAAATTCAGAAAGTAGATCTTTCACCCTCTCTTGCGCCCGAATGTGGGCCGCTTCCTCAATATTTACCTTAGCCATTGAGGGCTTACCTGTCTTCGGGTTCATACCCGGTTTTGTATGGTTTAACAGATCGAATATTATCTCTGCAATCCCCATCATCTCATTTTCTTTCATGCCAAGCGTAGTCATAGCAGGCGTGCCGACTCTAACGCCCGATGTATACCAAGGTCCATGTACATCTCCTGGAACGGTGTTGCGATTCACCGTAAGATTCGCAGATCTGAGAGCTAATTCTGCCTGCCTGCCTGTAATCCGAAAGCTTTTTTCAACATCAAAAAGAACGATGTGATTGTCGGTTCCGCCTGTTAAAACTTGTACGCCTTTTTGCATTAGGCCCTCTGCAAGAGCGCGTGAATTTCGCACAACTTGCTCTGCATAATCTTTAAAAGATTGAGAGTCTGCTTCCTTGAAAGCGAGCGCTTTTGCAGCCATCACGTGCGGCATCGGTCCGCCCAGCACAAGCGGGCAGCCTTTATTGACGGCATCTTTGAACTCATCGGTGCAAAGAATGAGACCTCCTCTCGGTCCGCGAAGTGTCTTGTGAGTAGTCGACGTAACAATATCAGCAAAAGGAATCGGGTTATAATTCCCCTTCATCACGCCTCCCGCAACAAGTCCTGCAAAGTGAGCCATATCGACCATCAATACTGCTCCCACCGAATCTGCAATTTCGCGCATCTTGGCAAAATCAATCAGCCTTGAATAAGCAGAATACCCTGCAATTAAAATAAGCGGTTTTTCTTCTCTCACCTGCTTTGCAAGCGCTGCATAATCGAGCATGTGAGTTTTAGGATCGACATCGTAGCTGACAGCTTTCATCATTTTGGAGGAGAGATTGTGGCGATAGCCGTGTGTCAGATGTCCGCCCGAATTAAGCGAGAGGCCCATCACCTTCTGGTTCATCATGATCTGCCTAATAGATTCATGCTCCTCATCTGTGAGCTCATCTAAAGTCTTCTTTCCTAGCTTCTCAATCTCTTTACTCTGCACTCTTGTGGCCAAAATCGACCAAAAAGCGACCATATTGGCATCAGCACCTGAATGAGGCTGCACATAGGCATGATCCGCATTAAAGATTTTTTTTGCATAGTGCTCTGCCTGCGCCTCAATATCGTCAACATTTTCGCAGCCAGCATAAAACCTATGCTTCACAAACCCTTCACTATACTTGTCGGTCAAAAGGTTGCCCATTGCAAGTTGAACAGGCAAAGAGCAGTAATTTTCCGACGCAATCAGTTTCAAATAATTTCTTTGCGAAGAGAGCTCCGCCACAATGCTATCTGCAATCTCTGGGAATTCAGCATGAATTGCATCGAGAGACGCCATAAAAGCAATCGCTGCAGGAGTTCTGTCAGATTCAGGTATCTCTTTGAAGTAATTTTGCAGGTAGTTCATATGAGATCTCCTCGGTTCAAACATGATATAGAACAAGTTTCCTACATCCATCTCATTTAATTCAATTTTTCAAATAATTAATTTGCGAAATCGCTCTTGAAGATTTCCCATATCTTTGATATATTGTTCTCAATTATAAAAATGTAGGTACTCCACATGCTCGAAACGTTAAAAGTCATTTTAGATATTCAAGAATTCGATATGAAGATGATCCGTCTTATGCGCCTTAAAAAAGAGCGCCTAAAAGAACTTCATCACATCGACGCTCTTCGTATGGATCTTCAAACGCAGTTCAAAGAAAAAGAAGTTGAAATCTCCGATCTGAACCGCACTATTATGGAACAGGAAAATAAGATCTCCGAGATCAAAGAGAAGATCAAAAAGCTCGAAACAAAGCAATCAAGCGTCAAAAAAGTAGACGAATTCAACGCTCTAACTCAAGAGATGTCGTCATCTGAGCGCGAAAGAATTGCAACCGAGCAAATCACATCCGACCTTATCGACAAGCGCGCCCTTGAAGAAGAGATCCTAGACAAGATTAAAGAGAGCTTGAAAGAATCCGAAGAGAGCACAAAGACTCTAGAACAAGAGATCCACGCAAGCATCAAGACGATCAACGAAGAAGGATCAGGGCTAAAAACTCAAAGAGATGCACTTGCTACAAATGCTAACGAAGAAGTTTTCAAAATCTACAACCGCCTTCTTAAAAACAAGAAAGACCGCGTAATTGTACCTCTTGAAAACAGAAACTGCTCAGGCTGTCATATCGCACTTACCGCTCAGCACGAAAACTTAGTCAGAAAAGGCGAAAGACTCATCTTCTGCGAACACTGCTCTAGAATCCACTACTGGATCGAAGAACAGGTAGCTCCAGGAGAGGCCTCAGGCACAAAACGTAGACGTCGTAAACTAGCTAGCGTCTAACACCTTTTAGCGGAAAGCGGGCAATCGCACACATCTAGTGTGAGGAAAGTCCGGACATCAAAGAAGAGGATGCCAGAGAAACCCTGGGGGCCGTAAGGCTACGGAAAGTGCAACAGAAAACAAGTCGCAAGCATACCGCTTGACAGAGTGAAAAGCTGGCTTTAGGAGCCAGCCTCATCTTAGAGTAATTTAAGAGAGCTGCAAACCCCATCCGATGCAAGATAAATAAATGCTTACCGTATACTTCTTTACGAGCATTTGAGTAATCGCATGAGCCATGCGGGTGACCCATGGCCTAGACGAATGATTGCCTATTACAGAATCCGGCTTATAGCTTTCCGCTTTTTTATTAATCAGCCTTTAATGGGATAAATACAAATTGAATGATCTTCTTCAGGATAGGTAATCTCTAACACCTCTTCATCTAGCAAAGAAAAACTATATCTACCTTGAAATTCCCACCCATCTTCTTCTTCAGAGATCTTTGCATCACCTAGAGAAGGCGGAAAAATCCTTTGAAAAATCTCCTGAATCCCCTTATCGAATGTTTTTGGTTCAAAAAAGCGATGATAGACAATCCGCTCTTTTTCATTCATACCTAAATAGAGAACTCCGTAGACCATTTCCCCTCCAAGAGTTACTCTGCACATCATCCCAACTCCTCTTTTGGTAGGAAAGGTATAGGTTTTTCGATCTCTATCTTCAAAAACAACCTTTTCTGTTCCAGGAAGATAATGAAAAGCACGCAACCTTAACAGCTCCCGCTCAGCACACTTCGCATATCTATAAACAGGATTTCCCTCTTTATCATAATCTTTAATTTGGCGTAATTTACTTAAATCTCTTGAAACCCATCTTTTAGTTACCCTAGGATGTTCTTTATATGAGGGTCTTTTATAGAGCTGATTGCAATATTGGATCTTTTTTCTTAATTCAGCATTTATAGAGCTATCTCGGGAAGCCAAAACATCCAAACGAGCAGGAGGAGTTCTAACTCTATCTTCTACTTGAATAGTTTTTTTCTTTTTCTTCTTTTTCCTCTTCTTTTTTGAAACCGCTTTAAGAAGGCTAGCCTCTCTCTCTTCTTCCTGACAAAGCTCTAAAAAAGCCCTCTCTGATTTAGCTCGCGCCTCCTTTTCTGCGAACTCCTCAATCATCTCATCGGTCACATCTTCGAGAGCTATCTGACGTATTTCTTGAACTCTCTTCGCTACAGAAAGTGAAGAAATAGAAGAACTAAAAAGTTTTATTTCTTTATCCACTTTCCGTAGAACAAGTTTAGTTCTTAATTTGAGCGCCCTTTTGCCAGACTCAAGCTGATTAATAAGCCTAGAAACCCCCGCCCTGTCCAAACAACCACTATTTATCCCCTTTTTAAACCTAGCCAGAACCGCTCCTCCCCCACTTTCAATAGACCCCATTAAACTACTGAATTGACTGGCTGCTGCAAGAGTTTGAGGATCAGAAGAAGCAAGAAGGGCAGAACAAACCTTTTGGTCTAATTCATCATATATCCCAGACACTTCCTGTTCATAACTATCTATCAATGCATCTACAAAACTAGAACTTTCCCCTGAATTACAGTTAACTCGACTTACCATCCTTAACCCCCGAATTAATTTAAGAACATTTTAAAATACAAAACAACAAAGATCAACAACAAATTTAATGTTATAATTTAAATTCATACATAAAACTCCCTTGAAAATTTTAATTACTTAGATTACATAGAATAATCAAAACCTCTACTTTAAAATCTCATATACCTTATTCTTGTACCTTGAGAGCGAAGAGAAGCTACATCGTACGATAGCCGTAGAGCTAACTGTTCACCATTCTCAGCTGTTCAACTTTAATTGAACAGCTATCTAAACATCTAGAGATAGGTTATTTACATTTATATAACTCATAAAAACATACAATTGTGAGTTATAGATATTTGCTCTATAACTCACAAAACTGCTATATTATGAGTCATAGAGAGAGGTTTTATAACTCATGAAATGGAATTGGCAGCTGCCCAAGTGGCCTCAATTTACCTTTGATCCAGGGACTATTCTAGAACTTGAAAAGACCTTCCTTCTCGATTCTGGAGCGGGCTTTGCTATTTTACAAAACCTGGATGATAGCCAAAAAAAAGAGTTCATCGTTGAGATACTCAGCACCGAAGGGCAAAAAAGCTCAGAAATTGAAGGTGAGCTCCTAGAAAGAGATGGTCTGCGATCCACAATTCAGCGCCATTTAGACATAAAAACAAGAGGACTGAGTACAACTAAAGAACGCAGCATGGCAGGTCTTCTTTGGGACATGTGTCAGAATTATGATGAGCCTTTGACACATAAAATGCTTCGCTATTGGCATAAGACTTTGATGGAAGGAGATCGAAGGGCATCTGAGATTGGCAAATATCGAACTCATGAGGGTCCAATGCAGATTAGCTCTGATAGACATGGTAAGAGAAAGATCTTTTTTGAAGCTCCTCCCTCTAAATTTGTTCACAAAGAAATGGATAAATTTATCAAATGGTTTAACTCATCTAAAGAAGAGTCTGTACTTGTAAGAGCAGCCATTACACACGTCTATTTTGAAAGCATTCATCCCTTTGAAGATGGTAATGGAAGGATAGGAAGAGCTCTTGTAGAAAAGGCGCTATCTCAGAGCTTAGAAAAACCATTATTAATCGCCGTCTCTCAAGGCATTTCTAGAAGAATAAAAGATTATTATAAGAGCCTTGCCTCTTGCAATAATACACTAGACATCCAAACGTGGATCGAGTTTTTTGCGGATGTCATTATTCAATCCCAAAAAGAGTCCCTCTCTTTGATCTATTTCTTAGCAGAAAAATCTAAGCTCATGAGCCTCCTGCAGAAAAAACTAAACCCCCGGCAAGAAAAAGCCCTACTCAGAATATTTTCTGACGGAATAACGGGATTTATCGGAGGCATCAGCGCTGAGAATTATATAAAAATCACAAAAACCTCTCATGCAACAGCCACTCGTGACTTGAATGATTTGGTAGAGAAAGGCGCTCTTTTTAAAACAGGAAAACTAAAGCATTCGCGCTACCAGCTAAACGTCTCTCAAGCTCTTGGATGAGTTCGATCATAGACTTCCCGCTTTAGCTTTGAAGAAACATGGGTATAGATTGTAGTCGTTGCCAAAGAAGCATGCCCCAACAGCATCTGAATCGTCTTTAAATCCATCCCATTTTCCAGCCAATGAGTGGCAATCGTATGCCGGATCGTGTGAGGCGTAATCGCCAACGCAAGTCCGCTCTTCTTCAAGTATTCAGAGAACCTTCGATCGATCGATCTTGTGGTAATTCTCTTTCCCCATCTATTGAGAAAAATCGCCTCGGAATCTTCTTCCGATTTGTGCTCATTCGTATCTTGATGGCGGAGCTTGTGACCCAAATAATCTTCCATCCACTTTGCAGCAGATGCGGTGATAGGAACCACACGCTCTTTTCTCCCCTTCCCAAAAACGTGAAGAATTTTTCTCTTTACATGGAAGTCTTTTCGACTTAAGCCTGCAAGCTCAGACAAGCGAAGTCCCGAGCTATAGAAAAGCTCCATGATCGCCCGGTCACGAAAGCCTAAATAAGAATCGGTATCGGGCTGCTGAAAGAGATGCTGAATCTGATCGTAGGTAATCGAGACGGGAAGCTTCTTCTCTCTTTTGGGACTCTCGATATCATCCATCGGATTTGTCTTTAGAATCTTCTCGCGTATCAGATATTTGAAAAAGGAGCGAAGAGAGGAGATGCGCCTCATCTGCGTGCGTCTTTTTAGTCTCTGTTCATGCATATGGGCGAGAAAAGAGCGAAGCGTGTGCTTTGAGATCTTGGAAACCTGCAGATCCCCCACTTTATTCTTAAAGAGGTCGAGGTCAGTTTGATAGGCCCGGATTGTATGCTCCGACACATTTTTTACCACCGTCAAATAAGTTAAAAATTTTTCTATCGCCTCAAGCAAAAACATTACTTTTCTTCCTTTCTCTTTTTTGCTACAATAACGCGTAATATGATTACGCTCGATAAAATTTCCAAAAAGATGGGCACACGCATTCTCTTTGAAGATGTGTCTGTAACATTCAATGAAGGCAACAGATACGGTCTAACAGGACCGAATGGTGCCGGCAAATCCACCCTTCTCAAAATTATTATGAAGGTGCTAGATCCCACATCGGGATCTGTTTCGCTTCCTAAAAAGGTCGGCTTTCTAAGACAGAACATTGAAGATTTTAGGCAGCATACCGTTCTCAATACTGTCATCATGGGAAATGAGCCTCTTTGGAAAGCGCTCGAGGAAAGAGATCGCCTCTACGAAGTCGAAATGACCGATGAGGTTGGCATGCGTCTTGGTGACCTCGAAGAGGTCGTTGCAAACGAAGATGGATATACTGCAGAGGCAGATGCTGAAATGCTCTTGAGCGGCATGGGCATTGAAGAAGAATTTTTCGAAAAAAACCTAGGCGAGATCCCCCTAGATAGACAGTTCCGCGTCCTTCTTTGCCAAGCACTCTTTGGAAATCCTGAAGCGCTACTTCTTGACGAGCCCACAAATCACCTCGATCTCGAATCGATCGGCTGGCTTGAAACCTTTTTGAAACAGTATCAAGGCACTCTTGTCGTCGTGAGTCACGATAGACATTTTTTAAACTCGGTTACCTCGCACATTGCAGACATCGACTACGACACAATCATTGTCTATCCCGGTAACTATGACGATATGATCGTTGCCAAGACATCTGTGCGTGAACGTGCAGAAGATCAAAACAAGGCAAAAGAGAAAAAGATCAAACACTTAAAAGAGTTCGTCTCAAAATTTGGCGCAGGAACAAGAGCCTCTCAAGTGCAATCCCGCGTGCGTGAAATTAAAAGACTCGAGCCCACCGAACTTAAAAAATCCAATATCCAACGTCCCTATGTTCGATTTAATGATCCAGAAAAGCAAAGCGGCCAAGTCGTCTTTCAGCTCGAAAACATCTCCAAGTCATACGACGACAATAAAGTTATTGAAGATCTCACTCTTGAAATCCATCGCGGCGATAAAATCGGCGTTGTGGGAAATAACGGCGCAGGTAAAACAACGCTTCTCAAACTGCTAGCAGGCAAACTGCAAGCAGATTCAGGAAAGATTATACTCGGCCACCAAGCAGAAATTGGCTACTTCGCACAAAACCACGCAGAGATCATCGACAAATCTCAACCTATGAACGCCTTTGACTGGCTCAAAGAGAGCAGAGGCGGCGTCTACGACCAAGAAATCCGCGGAGTCCTGGGTAAAATGCTCTTCGGCGGCGACGATGCTTTTAAAAATCTATCCGCACTATCCGGCGGTGAAACAGCTCGCCTCATCATTGGTAGACTTATGCTCACCACACCCAACGTCCTCATTATGGATGAGCCCAATAACCACCTCGATCTAGAAGCAGTATCTGCTCTTTCTTGGGGTCTCGAAAATTTCAAAGGCACAGCAATCGTAGCATCCCATGACCGCGAACTTCTCAACAACTTTGCAACCAAACTCATCGCCTTTGAAAAAGATACCGTTCGCCTCTTTGAAGGCAACTTGGACGACTATCTTCAGCAAAAAAGATGAACTTTACCAAACAGAAATTCCTAAAGCTTGAAAAACGCGTCCAGCACAAAAAATGTGCTACGCTCCTGCGCACCATCTATGAAGAGCTACTCTCTGGGAAAAACCCACCTGCCAAAACCTACACCATATATGGTGAGCTCATATCTTGGATGGAGCTTCCCGACTTTAATTCCACAAACCTGAAAGAGATTGCAGACCACTATCATTACCATCTTCAAAAAAGCAGCATTTCACTTAAGGAGCACAACCTACTTCCACAAATTCGAAAAGGTGACCACGAGCCAAAAAAAGAATTCGGCACGATTTGCACCTACCTGGGCCATCTTCGCTCAGCTAATAATGTAGGATCCATCATTCGAACAATTGAAGCTCTTCGATTAGGCCCTATCTATTTTCATGAAAAAATGCCCTTCATCGATAATGACAAAGTGATAAAGACTTCGATGGGAACCTCTAACATCGTCCCCTGCTACCAACTGAAAGATCTAAAAGAGCTTCCAAGACCGCTAATTGCAATTGAAACTGGTGAAAATGCAGAAAACATCGCGCACTTTCCCTTTCCAAGCGTATGCACACTCATTATCGGAAATGAAGAGTACGGTATTTCCGATGAGACTCTAAAAGAGGTCGATCACATCGTAGAGATTCCCCTCTTCGGTGTAAAAAACTCCATCAATGCAGCATGCGCACTTGCAATCGCAGCGCATGAAGCATGTAAAAACTAGTTCTATCCCTTTCATATTTCACACACCCTCTTTTTTAACAAATTTTAAATCAAAAAAAACAAAATAATTGACTAAGCTTCTCCCAGAGAGCTCCTCTATCAATTTTATATTTAAAGAATTTCCCAAAAAAGCTATGGTAAAGTTTTTAAACACAAACCGGGAAAATCTATGAATTGGATTTCAAATAACAAAACCTTGATGAAGAAGCTCTTCATCTCGGCCCTATGTATTGGGGGGACGGCGCACTTAGAAGCGGCAACCTTCACAGTATCAAACTCTGCAAATACTGGCGCTGGCTCTCTTAGAAAAGCGATGACAGATGCAGAATTATCAGCAGATCCAAGCAACGAAATTGTTTGGTCTGGCGGTGCAGGCACAATCATGTTGGAAGAGCCTCTGCCTCCGATTACAAAAGATCTAACGATTGATGCAGGTTTACTTGCAGTCACTATCGATGGATCTTCGATGGCAATGACTCCAACTACCAGACCGTTTACAGTTACAGGCGGTTTAGTCTCCATCAGCAACCTTACACTTGATGGTTGTAAAGCCACTGGTGGTTCTGGCTCATTCGGCGGCACTGGAACGATGGGCGGCGGCGGCGGCGGCGGCGGCGGTGCCGGTCTTGGCGGCGCGGTCTACGTTGGTGAAGCAGCCGATGTAACGCTCGTGAACATTACCTTTGTTCGTAATACAGCCGAAGGTGGTGCCGGTGGTAGCGGTCGCCTCATAGCGATGGAATGGGGCGGCGGCGGCGGCGGTGGTCTAGGCGGCCCTGCTTCTTCCCCTTCCGCGATGAACGATGGCGGAAATGGTGGTGATATTTTACCAGATTTTCCTCCATTTGCAGGAGGTGGAGGCTCTGGCGCTACGGGCGGAGTCGCTGCAACACCTAACCCTGCTTTAGATTTTGAAGGTGGCGGCGGTGGTGGTCGTAACATGACCAACATGGTAGATACAGGTTCTGGTGCAGCTGGCGGCTACGGCGCTGGCGGCGGTGGCGGCGCTGATAACGACATGGGTATGGCAGGAATGGCTACTGCATTTGGTGGAGCTGGCGGCTTCGGCGGCGGCGGCGGCGGCGGCGGATTCCCAGTCGTACTTCCAGGAAGCTCAGGAGGCGCAGGCAACTCCTCTGGTCGAGGTGGTGACGGCCCTGGTGGCGGCGGCGGCGGCGGCTCGGCATTTGGCGGTCATGTCTTTGTAAGACACGGCGGTAAGCTTACCATGACTGATTGTGATCTTTCAGGTGGTTCTACTACTGCTGGCGCTCCAGGATTATCCGGCGCATTGGCAGTGGGCACACCACCATCAGGTGGTTTAGCTGGTGGTGTTGGGATGTACCTCTCATCTGACGTACCTACTACTTTAAACGGTACTGATAACACAACAACAACGATTGCTGAAGAGATTAGCGGTCCTGGTGGAATCACGAAGTCTGGCGGAGGTAAAGTAATCCTCACTGGAACTAACGATTACACAGGTGGTACAACCATTACAGCAGGTACACTCCAAGGTGATACCGACAGCTTAAAAGGTTCTATCCAAAACAATGCAACAATCGTTTTCGATCAAGCAGCAATGGGTACATTTGAGGGTATTGGAGCAATTCCTCCATCACTCGCTGGTACTGGTGATTTGGTAAAAAGAGGCGATGGTAGATTAAACATCGATAACCAAAATGAATATTCAGGAACTACAACTGTAGAAAATGCAACACTTAGACTTCTCACTACACCGGATGCGATTTATAAAAGCAGCTCGGTTGAAGTTCAAACAAATGGTACCTTATTAGTTGATGCAAACAACACTTTGAACAACCTTCATGGTGATGGTAACATAATTATCAACGCTGATGTAACTGCAGTTATTGATCCAATGACAACGCAAACCATAGATGGTAATATCACCGAAACTGGCACTGGTAAGCTCATCAAAAATGGGGGCGGTACTTTGGTCTTAAAAGGAACCAATACCTATTCAGGTAACACCGTAGTTGAAGAAGGTGATCTTGTTGTAACTTCTAAAAGTCTTCCAGACGCTGGCACGACTTTTGTTAACACTGCAGAGTCTTTGATCTTTGACCAAGACTTTAATGGTGTACATAGCGGACTTATTTCTCAAAATATGAACAAAATAGGTCATGTGATTAAAAGAGGCTCAGGACAATTAACATTGTCTCCTCCTTCAGCAAACGCCTATACCGGCGGAACATCGATTGAGAATGGTGACGTTATCGTCGACCACTTCAGCCTGCAAGGCGATTTCTCTTTAGATGGCTCAGGCTCAAATACTCCTGGTCTAATTTTTGACAGTGAAACTAGCCCTGGTCCTTACGCAGGTATTATCTCTGATAGCGGAGATACACACGGTCTCACAAAAAGAGGAGCCTCTACCTTAACACTTTCAGGGGCAAATACCTTTGAAGGACCAACTATTGTTGAAGGTGCAAGTAGTGAACTTCATCTTGCCTCAGCATTGCCAGGCGGTGCTATAGCAAGTAGCTCGAATGTAAATGTTCAAGAAGGTGGATTCTTGAGTATTAATGAAGACAGCATCGTTAAGAACCTTAATGGTGAAGGTAATGTAGGTGTGCTCTCGGGCAAAACACTAACAGCATTCCATGACCAAGGTGAGACAAATACCTTAGAAGGTATTCTCAGCGGTGACGGTGGTCTGACAAAAGCAGGCCTAGGAACAATGGTCTTAGACAATGATGCTACGTTCAAGAGCGCTGCATTGGTACAAACAGGAAAGCTTGTAATAAATGGTAATGTCACAATGTCGCCAACTATTACAGTTGACAATGGTGCTGAATTGAATTTCAATCCAGACGAAAATGATGTTGCTATCGCTTCAGTCTTAACTGGCGCAGGCCAAGTTACAAAGACAGGGTCTAAATCCCTTACTTTGAACGGTGCAACAGCTGGTCTTATGACTGCAATCGACCATAAAGAAGGTGTACTTGTAGTAGATGAGGTAAGCTTCGTCTCTACTGACATCACTTTAGACAACAGCGGCGGCGGAAACCCAAGCTTAGTCTATGATGGTGGAGTTGGTTCATACTCTGGACAGGTTACATCTACTGGAGATGCTCCGTCAAACAGCTTTACCGTAACTGGTCTAATGGCTGATTTAGTACTAACAGGCGAAAATACCTTTGAAGGACCTACAACTATCGAAGGTGGTACGCTTAAACTTGCCAACGGAGCAGGAAATTCACTTCAGAACAGCTCGCCTGTTACTGTTGAAGATGCCGGTACCCTTCTCATTAGAGTAGACAACACTGTAAACAACCTTGTTGGTGACGGTGTAGTTTTCCTTGATGATATGGCTTCCATTAACGCATTTAGCTCTCCAAATTCAACAAATACCTTCGAAGGTTATTTGACTGGATCGGGAGCACTGGTTAAACAAGGCGGCGGTACCATGATCCTGACAGGCGAAATGAACGACTGGGAAGGCGGTACAACCGTTGAAGAAGGTACTCTTGTTGGTAACAGTGACAGTCTTCATGGTGCCATTGAGGTTCAGTCATCAAACTCTCTGGTCTTTGACCAAGAGCAAGATGGTAGTTACCCTTTTGACATCACTGGCACAGGTGCTGTGGTAAAAGAGGGACCTGCTCAGCTAACGTTGTCAGGCATCAACACATACTCAGGCGGAACAGAAATCCTAAATGGTGATCTTATTCTAAATGAGCGCAGCATGCAAGGCGACATCTCATTAGATGGCTCGGATGGAAATGTTCCTGGCTTAATCTTTGACGGCATGATGTTTGGTTCTACCACTTATGGTGCAATCATCACTGATACCGGAGAGACTAATGGTCTTTCAAAAAGAGGCCTTCCCTCTACTTTGCTATTAACAGGTACTAATACCTATCAAGGACCAACTACTGTTGCTGAAGGTACTCTAAGAATCGATGCATCAGGTTTTGGAGGCGTTGAAAGCGGTGTTATTCCTTTTAGTAAAAGTGTTAATGTGCTTATTGACGGAACCCTTGAAATAGTAGATCCAAACACTATTAATAACCTAACTGGTGATGGAAAGGTAACGTTGGTTGCAGGACAACAAACTGGTCTTGGTGTCCTAATAGCAAACTCTGACCCAGGAATGACAAATACCTTTGATGGTGTCATCTCTGGAGATGGTCAGTTAGTTAAATTGGGCGCTGGCACCATGATCTTATCTGGAGCAAATAGCTATTCTTCTCCATTTGGAGGAGCTAGTACAATTGTTACCGAAGGTAGTCTTCAAGTTACCGCTGAAAGTATTGGCATGACTGGTAGTACGGTCTTCATTGGCTCCAACTCTAATGGGTTGGTCGTTAACCAAAATGATAACAATGGTATCATTGGCCAGAACATCTTAGGTGATGGTAAAGTCGTAAAGACTGGTGCAGCTCAGCTAACACTGACAGGAACCAACACATACTCAGGTGGAACAGAAATCCTAAACGGTGATCTCGTTCTAACCAATAACAGTATGCAAGGTCCTATCTCTACAAATGTAGAAGCGTCAAACGTTATCTATAACAGTCCATCAGACCATATATACCCAACTATGACTGGTGGTGAGATGTCAGGTGTCGGCGGCCTCATTAAACGAGGAACTAGCACGTTAGCGCTAGAAAGTGATAACACATATACTGGACCAACAGTGATCCAGAGTGGAAGACTTACGCTAGCATCTGTTGCAGCTATTTCTAATAGCACATCTGTTCAAGTTCAACCAAATGGAGAATTGCGAGTTTTTGCTCCAACTTTGGTAAACCACTTGAATGGTAGCGGTCTAGTTACCTTAGAGGGAGATTTGACAGCATTTAATAATGTTGACTCTGTCTTTGATGGTAGAATCACAGGCGGCGGAGCGTTAATCAAGGAAGGACTTGGTAACTTAGTACTTCTTGGTCAAATGAATGACTACGCAAATACTGTTATCAATGCAGGTACATTGACTGGTAACTCCCTCTCTTTAGAAGGAGATATTGAGAACAATGCAATTCTTAACATTAACCAACCTTTCTCTGGTGATGATGCTACAATCACTGACGTACATGGAGCAGGTATTGTTAAGAAAACAGGTGTTGCTGATTTCATTATCGACACTCCTTGGACTGACCACATGGGTCAAACGCTTGTTGAAGAAGGAACTCTAGTTGTTGGTAAAACTAATCCTTTTGCCTCAATTGTTATGTCTACGGAAACAATTGTTTCTAAAGGAGCTGAAATCAGAGGTATTGGTACCGTTGGACCATTGACTGTCTTTGGTACAACTCATCCAGGTAACTCCATTGGCACGATCAATGTAGTGGGCACATACACTCAATCAACAGGATCTATTCTTGATGTAGAGATTAATGCTGCTGGAAATGCATCGAAAGTTGATGTTGATGGTAACGCTGTTATCGAAAACGGTGCAACAATCAATGTACATCCTGAGCCTGGTCTATATGTGATCGGTACAAACTACGTTGTTGTGAACACAACAGGCGGAGTAGCTGGTACATATTCGAACTTCAACCTCTTCAATCCTGAAGAGCTAGATGGTGCAGAACTGGAAGCAGTTTACACTCCATCGCAAGTTCTATTGAACATTGTTCCACTTATGATCACACCTGAAAGAGCAGCACCTGCTTTCGGAAACTCAGCTCTAGCTATTCAATCAGCTTGGGTCACAGATTCCGTCCTATCAGGTAAGCTAGATGAGTACACATGCATCGATTGTTGTGAAAGACCTTTGAACAGATTCCGTCCGTTCTTAGCAACCGATTACAACAAAACGAACATCAGCCAAACAAGCACAAGCTTGCACGGGCATGCCTCTTCTTGGGGACTGTTCGGCGGTGCTGATGCTCTAATCACAGAAGATCTTCTTCTTGGTTTTGCAGCAGGTATCTTAGAGGGTCATGTTCATGCTGATAGAGCTTGGGCTGACAACAGAAATGAAGCTTACGCTCTATCTCTGTACGCTCAAAATACTTGGTGTGAGTACGACATCGCTCTAGATGGTTACCTATCAGGTCTTTGGTCAGAATACCGTTCTACTAGAGAAGATGATGGTAAAATGAGTGGAAGAACCTATGGTGGAATGATCACTGGTAAAGTTCGCTTTACTTATGATTACGAGAACTGCGGTTTCCACCTAAAACCACAAGCTGCCCTAATGGGTAACTACTACGTTGTAGATGGTTTCACAGAAAACGGTGCTAGAAGACGCATTGACTTCGGTAGACTTACTAACCAGTTCCTGGATGGTGAGATCTCCCTAGCTATGTCTTATGCTGCAGAAATTGCACCATGCATCTACTTCTGGCCGGAAGTTAAAGGTGGTTATCAGTATGACTTCCTTTGCGACTCAGCTGAAATTGATGCCGTGATGCCAGAATATCTGTTCACTGCAACACACCACAACATTAGAAACGCTAACCAACACCAAGGTTTCGTAAGAGGCGGTTTTGCTCTAGGCCAGTCAAATGGCACTAAGCTTTCTGCTTACTACGAAGGAGTCTTTGGTGGTTCTAAGTTCCAGACACAAGCGTCTTGGAACCTGAACTTCACAGCTGCTTTCTAAAAGCATAGAGTTTAACTCTAATAAAAGCCGGCACCTCAGGGTGTCGGCTTTTTTTTTGCCCTAAATTTGCTCTAAATAGAAATATCTAGTATTTAAAATATTTACTTGCCACGCACAAGCACAGCTGTAATATTTCAGAGAAAAGGGAATTCCATGAAATTGACACGAAACAATACTGCCTTCATAAAAAATCTCATTATCTCGGCCCTCTGTTTTGGAGGTACTGCAGCGCTAGATGCAGCAGCAGTAAATAATACAGACAACGCCGGACCGGGCTCCTTAAGACATGCCATTACAAATGCAGCTTCTGGGGAGGCAATTACTTTTGCTGTAAATAGCACGATAACTTTAGCAGACTCTCCAATCAGTTCCTGGACGGTGAGGTCTCTATTACAATGTCTTACCGTTCACAAATTTCCGATTGCATCTACTTCTGGCCTGAGGTGAAAGGTGGTTATCAGTATGACTTCCTCGGAAATTGTGCAGAAATTGATGCTGTCATGGATGAATTCGACTTTACGGCAACACACCACACGATTAGAAATGTAAACAGACACCAAGGTTTCGTAAGAGGCGGTTTTGCTTTTGGGAAAACTACCGGCACCAAGTTTTCGGCTTACTACGAAGGCGTCTTTGGCGGTGAGAAGTTTGAGCTCCAAGCATCTTGGCTCATAAAGGGACTGTTGATATCTGATAGCTGGCTGCTTTTTAGTCTAACTCTAATGAGTGCCGGCACATCTACGTGCCGGCTTTTTTCCCAAACTTCCATTTTATAAAATATTTGTTTTACAATATTGAGTTAAATCTGCATGTTGAAAATTTAAGACTAATTAAGGGGGATCTTGGGCTATTTGCTCGTCTAAATTTACTGCACATTTATAGAAAAGTCATGATGAGCTCTTCATCAATTCTATTATTTGCAAGATTTTAAAAAGCAATAAATCAGACCTCGTAAACCAGTGAAATGGAGACAAAATAAAATGCATTTGATAAAAAAATTTCTCTTATCTGCTCTATGTTTAGCAGGAACAGCTGAGATAGATGCAGCCGTTATTACCGTAACGAATACCAATGACTCAGGAGGCGGATCTTTGAGATCCGCAATTAGCGGGGCTTCTGCTGGAGACGAAATTCTCTTTGATACAGACGGTACGATTAAATTATTGTCTCCCCTTCCCGAAATTGCGCTCGACTTATCGATTAACGGCACAGCTCATGCGATTACTATAGATGGCGACAACTTATACCGGCCTTTTTCCGTAACGGATGGCAATGTATCAATTAGTAACTTAGACGTTAAAAACGGCCATACCCAAGGCGGTGCTGGCGGAGCAGGCGGACTGGGAGTAGCTGGAGCAGGCGGCGGCGGCGGCGGCGGCGGCTTCGGAGGTGCCGTTTTCGTTGGCACAACAGCAACTGTTTCTCTGGAAAATATCGATTTTACATCCAGTAGCGCAAAAGGTGGTATGGGCGGCGCAGGCGCTTCGGGCGGCGGTGAGTTCGGCGGCGGTGGCGGCGGCGGCCTTGGCGGCAGCGGCGCTCCTGGGGTTTCAGCAGATGATGGCGGCGGCGGCGGCGGCCTCTTTACCTCAAACGCCGGTTCTGCAGCTACAGCTGATGGCGGTGGTGCTGGTGCTATGGGAACTGTACCCACTGCAGCTGGCGTGGGTGGCTTTTTCGGCGGCGGCGGCGGCGGCGGCCGTAACTTAACAGTAGCAGTAGTGGACATTGGTTCCGGTGCTGATGGAGGTTATGGCGGCGGCGGCGGCGGCGGTAGCGACAATACATTTGCTGTCACGGCCAACACATCTGCAAGCGGCGGGGATGCAGGTTTCGGTGCTGGCGGCGGCGGCGGCGGCCTCTTTGGCGTTGCAACGATAGGCCCCGGTGGTAAAGGTGGTTTTCCTGTAAGCATGCCTGGAGTTGGTGATGGCGCTGCAGGCCCCGGTGGCGGCGGCGGCGGCGGCTCAGGCCTCGGCGGCGTTATCTTTGTTGCAGATGGTGGCGAGCTTAACTGGAAAGATTGTACGTCCACTTTAAGCTCTGTGACAAAAGGTATGGGTGCTGGTGCTGGTACTGATGGTATTGCTGCAGGTGAAGTTATTTTTGTTGGTACTGGATCAACTGCCACTTTAAATTACTCTGACGACCAAACAATCTCTGAAACAATTAGCGGTTTTGGTGGAATCACAAAGACAGGTGATGGCGAGCTAACGCTTTCTGCTACAAATGATTTCACAGGTGGCATTGTTGTCGATCAAGGCACCCTTACAGGTGACACACTCACCCTGCCAGAAAATACAATCGATATTAAAGATGGCGGCGTACTCTGTTTTGATCAAGATCAAAACGACAGTTTTTCTGGCCACATCACAGGTGACGGCACAGGTAAAGTGATTAAAAAAGGATCTGGTCAACTAACACTTAATCCTGTTATGCCAAACGACTATCCAGGCGATACAACTATTGAAAATGGTGACCTCATTGTCGATAACAATGGTTTGGTAATAGATGGCAGCTATTCTCTGGATGGAACAGGTGGAAACTCCCCTGGCTTGATCTTTAAAAGTGCAACAGATCCTGCTGGATCTTATACCGGCATCATCACAGATTCTGGAGAGACTGATGGCTTTACAAAAGATGGCTCGAGCACTCTAACTATTGACAGCCCTAATACTTTTGCAGGACCAACTACTGTAAAAGATGGTACCCTTATACTGAACAACGGTGCAGGAAATGCAATTCAGAACAGCTCGTCTGTTACTGTTGAGGACGGAACAACCCTTCGGATGGCAGAAAATAGTCTGGTCAGGAATCTTGTAGGTAAAGGTACTGCAACCATTGATGTAAACAAGGGCCTATTAGCGTTTAGCTCTCCTAATTCCACAAATACTTTTGAAGGTAAAGTGACTGGCAGTGGAAAACTATTTAAAGAGGGCCCCGGAACCATGGTTCTTACCAACGTAACAAACGATTGGTCAGGTGGCACGGATGTTGACGCAGGTGATCTAATTGTAACTTCCAAAACCCTTTCAGATGGAGGAACAACGAAAGTCAATACTCCTGAGTCTCTAATTTTTGACCAAGATTTTGATGATACATTTAGCGGCGATATTACTGGCGCAATAGGTCACGTGATCAAAAGAGGTTCTGGTCAGCTAACACTTACAGGCGCTAATACCTACGGCGGCAATACCAGCATTGAAAATGGTGATGTCATTGTCGATCACAATGGTATTACATTAGCAGGCGATTATTCACTCGATGGAACAGGTGGAAACTCCCCTGGGTTAATATTTGATAGTATGACAGATCCTGCCTCATCATATAGTGGCATCATTACAGATTCTGGCGATACTGATGGTCTTACAAAGAAAGGCTCAAGCACTTTAGTTCTCTCAGGCGCTAGTACTTATAAAGGTCCTACTACTGTTGAAGGACCAGCACAAGGACTTGGTGAACTTCATCTAGCTTCTACAGCATTAGGTGGAGCGATTCCAGATAGTAAAAAGGTAAATGTACTAGAAAAGGCTCATCTAAGCATAAACGAAGATAGTAAGGTGAAAAACCTAAATGGTAAGGGCGGCGTTGGAATTCGCACTAATAAAACCCTCACCTCTTTCCATGATGAAGGTGAAACGAATACCTTGGAAGGTAAGCTCAGCGGCGATGGTAAACTCGTGAAAACGGGCTCAGGCACCATGATTCTGACAAATGTAACAAACAACTGGTCAGGTGGCACGGATGTCAATGCGGGTGATCTTGTTGTAACTTCCAAAACCCTTCCAGATGCAGGAACAACCACAGTTAACACTCCTGAGTCTCTAGTTTTTGATCAAGATTTTGATGGCGTGCATGCAGGCCCTATTGTTGGTCCAATGGGCCACGTGATCAAAAGAGGCTCTGGCCAACTAAAGCTTACAGGAGCTAATACCTACGGCGGCGGCACCAGCATTGAAAATGGTGATGTCATTGTCGATCATAATGGTATTACGCTCAGCGGTGATTATTCTCTTGATGGAACAGGTGGAAACGAGCCTGGTTTGATCTATGATAGTGCAACTGGTGTAACCTACACCGGCATCATCACCGATTCAGGACCAAACAAAGGTCTTACCAAAAGGGGTTCAAGCACCCTAGGACTAACCGGCGTTAATACCTATGATGGACCAACTATCGTTGATGGTGGTACTCTTGAACTCGCCGCAGCTGGCGTAATTGAAAGCAGTGACATAGTGACTGTTAATGATGCTGCTACTCTTAAAAATAGTGCTGCTAATACTGTTCAAGAACTAAATGGTGCAGGAAGCCTCGATCTAGGCATAGCTGCAGCAGAGCTGACAGCTAATATTGATCTTGAAGATCGCACCCTTGCCGGCGGAATTAGCGGTTCAGGTGATTTCAAAAAAGCAGGTCCAAAGCAACTAACACTTACAGGTCCTAACACTGCGATGGCAACAAGCGGTATGACTGTTGAAGAGGGTACTCTAAAAGCTTTTGCCTCTAGCCTCTCCCCTGCTGTTGCAGTTGAGGTAGGTGGAACGCTTGAGCTCTTCAATGATTCTCTACTTCCTGATGCCAATGCCTCCGCAATTTCAGGCGCAGGTGCTGTGAAAAAGACGGGCGCAGGCGATCTTAATTTAACTGGCGCAACAGCTGGCCTAACTTCTATCAAAATTGAAGAGGGCATCCTCGGTGTTGATGCAATGAGCATGGACACTGATTTCATCTTAGATAATAGCGAGGGCGGCAACCCTGGCCTTCGTTATGTTGGCATTGCGCATACTTATAGTGATGAGATTAGCTCATCTGGCGCGCCTACTACTACAGGCTTTATTGTTGATACAACGGGCCCTGCCTTAACACTTGATTCAAAGAACACTTTTGAAGGACCAACAACGGTTGCTAGTGGTACGCTAATTTTAGATCATGCAGATGCGCTCTTAAATAGCTCACCTGTAACTATTGAAGATAGTGCTACTCTTGAAACTACAGCAAGCTCTACCGTGAACAACCTAAATGGTAAGGATGGTAGTACTGTTGACATTGGCGCCATGACCGCTTTAACTGCTCTAATCAACGATCAAGATCGCGTTTTTGAAGGTGAAATTAAAGGTGAAGGCGAACTCATAAAAGCAGGACCTAATATGCTCACGCTAACTGGTTCTAACGCTATGGAAATGGACAGCAAGATAACTGTTCAAGAAGGCGTCTTAAGAGGCGGCGGTTCTGCCTTTTCCGAGACTGTTGCTGTTGAGCCAGGCGGAACACTTGATTTCTTCAATGATTCCATGATCACTGAGACCACCCCCTCTGTTATTAGTGGCTCAGGTATTGTGAAAAAGACGGGTGCTGGAGATGTCAAATTAGAAGGCGATACAAGCATGTTATCTTCAGCTATCAAAATTGAAGAAGGCACTCTCGAAGTCGATGAGATGAGTATGGCCGCTGACTTTATTTTAGATAATAGCCTCGGCGGCAACCCCGCCTTGCGCTACAAAGGCAGCACACATGATTACAGCCATGTTATCGCGTCGTCCGGTGCTCCTTCCACCAAGGGCTTTTTTGTTGAAAGCACGGGGATGGGCTTAACACTTTCTGAATCTAACACTTTTGAAGGACCAACTACTATTGTTGATGGAAAGCTAACTTTAGGGAATACAACTGCGCTTCTAAATAGCTCCCCTGTAACTGTTGAAGGTGGTGCTACCCTTACAAATACTGTAAGTTCTACTGTGAATAACCTTGTTGGTAAAGATAGCAGTACTGTTGAAGTTGCGGACATGACCACCTTAACTGCTCTGATCAACGATCAAGACCGTGTCTTTGAAGGTGAAATTAAAGGACCAGGTACTTTCAGAAAAGCTGGACCTAATATGCTCACAGTAACGGGACCAGCTGCGTCAGTATCCGCTCCAGTGGAAATTCAAGAAGGCGTCTTACAAGGCGGCGGTTCTAACTTCTCATCAGCAATCGATGTTAAGCCTGGTGGAACGCTTGATTTCTTCAACGATTCTATGATCGCTGAGACCAATAGCTCTGATCTTTCAGGCTCAGGTATTGTTAAAAAGACGGGTGCTGGTGATATCAAATTAGAAGGCGATACAAGCATGTTATCTTCAGCTATCAAAATTGAAGAAGGCACTCTCGAAGTCGATGAGATGAGTATGGCCGCTGACTTTATTTTAGATAATAGCCTCGGCGGTAACCCCGCCTTGCACTACACCGGCGGTACGAATGATTATACCCATGTTATCGCGTCGTCCGGTGCTCCTACCACCATGGGCTTTATTGTTGATAGCACAGGAGCTGGTCTATCGCTTGATGCTGTAAATACCTTTGAAGGGCCCACTACTGTTGGGAGTGGTACTTTAAAACTTGGCGTAGCTAACGCTCTTCAAAACAGTACGCCAGTGACTGTCAATGATAGCGCTACTCTAGCTCTAGATGCCCTTAATGTCTTCCCTAACAAGAATGAGTTAATCCTTGAAGGTGGCAGTACTCTCGACAACAATGCGAATAACACTGTCAACAATTTGGATAGTAAAGATGGCAGTACTATCAATATTGCTGATACGACAACACTTACTGTCAATCTTGATGATGGAGATCGTAACTTACAGGGTGACATCATTGGTATGGGAAATGGTTCGTTCAAAAAAGCTGGACCTGACACTCTATACCTAACTGGTAACAATACCTCTATGTCGGGTAAAATGATTGTCCAAAAGGGTACTCTAAGAGGACGAGGTGCAAGCTTCTTCCCAGAGGTTGAGGTTGAAATTGGCGGCGTTCTTGATCTCTTCAATGATCATGTAACTACTGATACAAATGACTCCAAACTTAGCGGTAAAGGTCAGGTCATTAAAACCGGTTCTGGTGAATTTGACATATCTGGCGATACAAGCGGTGTAGAGCATGCTATTACAGTGGAAGAGGGCATCCTTGGCGTAAATGAAGTAAGTATGGATGCAGTAATGATGACCACTCAAACTGACTTCATCTTAATTGGAGAAAACGCTGCCTTGCGCTATTTCGGCGAGGTAGGAGAATATAACGGTGTCATTAGCTCTCCTGGTATTGATAGAAGTGGCGGTCTAATCATTGATAATGCTGCTGCAGACTTAACGATAAAGAACGTTAACACCTTCTATGGACCTACCACTGTTGAGGAAGGCTCACTAAAACTTGGCGTTACTGGAGCTCTTCAAAATAGCTCACCTGTGACGATCAATGATAGTGCTACACTTTTCCTAGACGCTGAAGGTGTGCTTCCTAACAAGCAAAAAATTTTCATTAATAGCGGCGGTATTCTTCATAATCGCGCTAACAATACAATTAATAACTTGGATGGCAAAGATAGTAGTACCATCATGATTGATGGGGGAACTACATTAACTACTAATCTAGATTCGGGAGATCAAAACTTTCAAGGTCTAATCACAGGCGATGGAGCACTAACAAAAGCGGGCGCTGACACATTGACTCTTACAGGGGTTAATATGTCAATGGGTACAACCACTGTCCAAGAGGGTACTTTGAAAGGGCATGCTGATAGCTTCTCATCTGTGATTGTTGTTGAAATGGGCGGTGTGGTCGAATTCTTCACTGATCTAACTCCAGGCACTAACGACTCTACGATTAGTAGTATGGGTTTAGGCCAGGTCATTAAAACAGGATCTCTACCGCTCACATTAACTGGCGATAATAGCGGTCTGATGACAGCTATTGACATCCAAGAAGGCCCGGTACATGTAAATGAACTCAGTATGCAGGCAGATTTTACAATAGATAATAGCACAGGTGGAAATCCAAGTCTTGTCTATCAGGGCGGCATGCACACTTATGATGGCATTATCGACTCTTCAGGAGTTGCCTCTTCTCAAGGCTTTATTGTAGAGGGCGCTATGGCTGAGTTAACACTGGAAAGTGCAAATCCTTTTGAAGGACTCACACTTGTCAGAAATGACGCAACCTTGAAGCTTAAAAACACAGATGGGAATGCTCTACAATACAGCTCCCCTGTTACTGTTCAAAACGGCAGTACTCTTCAAATTGAGGAAAGCAGTCTTGTGAATAACCTTTTCGGTAAAGGTAACGTCACCATCGATGATGGTGAGGAGTTATATGCTTCTACCTCTCCAAACTCCACAAATAACTTCGAAGGTTATTTGACAGGTGACGGTAAGCTTGTGAAAATAGGCGAAGGCACCATGAGACTAACTGGAAAGGCGAATGACTGGATGGGCGGTGCAGTCGTTAAAGAGGGCACCCTCATTGGTAACTGTGAGAGCTTTAATGGAGCTATTGAAGTTCAATCTTTGAACTCTCTAGTCTTTGATGAAGATCACGATGGGACTTACCCATCTGATATTACAGGCATTGGTGCGTTGAAGAAAAGAGGGCCAGGTCAGCTGACCCTATCAGGAGCCGTTGACCATTCAGGTGGAACTCTCATTGAAAATGGCGACCTTATCCTTACAAGCACCAGCATGCAAGGCAACATCACTTTAGATGGTTCAGATGGTAACTCTCCAGGGTTGATCTACGACGATAGCATAGACGGCGTCTACCCTGGCATGAATTTCGGTGTTATTTCTGACACTGGAATGACAGATGGCCTTGTAAAAAGAGGTAGCTCGAACCTAACTTTAGAAAGTGAAAACACCTACAAAGGTCCAACTCACGTTGAGGAAGGTACACTAACGCTCGGCGGAATTATGCCTGTCGATGCAATCGCTGAGAGTGAGGATGTCCATGTACATAATGGCGCAACTCTAGCTATTGCACAAGATAGCACCGTTCAAAACCTACAAGGTGATGGTAATGTTTCAATCAGCGGAGGACGTACGCTTACATCATCTCATAGTGAGAATGCGAAGAACCTTTTTGATGGTGTGATCGGCGGCGCAGGTAGCCTTAAAAAAACAGGTAGCGGTACTCTCCTACTATCTGGCGTAAACACTTTTGGAAGTACAATCATTGAGGAAGGTACTCTTGAAGTGAGCGCTCAAAGCATTGGATTAACTGGTGGAATTACTATCAGCGCAAATTCAAATGGCCTAGTTGTCAACCAAGGTGACAATCCTGGGTTGATGAGTAACGTGATTGATGGCAATGGCAAGGTAGTTAAGATGGGATCTGCCCCGCTAACACTTACAGGCATGAACATGCACTCAGGTGGAACAGAGATCCTAGATGGTGATCTTATTCTAGATGAGAACAGTATGCATGGTGATATTTCTACAGAGAAGGAAGCCTCAAATGTCATCTACCTGAGTCAAAATCCAGGTCCTATGTATGGCTATGAAATGTCGGGCGTGGGCGGTCTTATCAAACGTGGTAGTGGCGATTTGACACTAACAAGCGATAATACTTACACAGGGCCAACAGTGATCCAAACAGGTCCTTTAATACTTGACTCTAGCTTAGCTATTGCTGACAGCTCGTCGGTTCTAGTTCAAAAAAATGGAGTCTTGGAGCTCGACTCTTCTTCTAAAGTAAACAATCTTTATGGAAGCGGCGTTGTGCAGTTAAATAACCACGCCTTAACAGTTGTGAGCAAATACGATACCATTTTTGACGGTCAAATCACCGGTATTGAGGGTGACTTAATCAAGGAAGGTATTGGATCTTTAAGACTAGTTGGTCAGTTCAATGATTACTCAGGTAGTACAACAATTTCAGCTGGTACTTTGATTGGTAACTCTGAGTCTTTACAAGGCGAAATTATCAATAATGCCATTCTTGAGATCTCACAACCATTTTCTGGATCGGATCTAGGAGCGGGCCCTGGAACTGGCATTGAGTCTGTTGCAGGTGAAGGTATTGTTAAGAAGACAGGTACTGCTGATTTTACAATCACAAAACCCTGGGATCACATGGGTGAAACTCTAGTGGAAGAAGGAACTTTAGTTCTTGCACCAACAAGTGAATATCCGACAACAGGATCTCTCTTAGCCTCTTCTGAAACTATCGTCTCACCTTTTGCTGAGATTAGAGGTAACGGTATTGTTGGTAACCTAACTGTTTTCGGAACAACACATCCAGGTAACTCGATTGGAATTCTGAACGTTGTTGGCACCTACACTCAATCAACAGGATCTATTCTTGATGTTGAGATCAACGCGATCCCACAATCATCGCTTGTAGATGTCCTAGGTAATACTGTGATTGAAAACGGTGCTACACTTAACGTACATCCACAGCCTGGTCTCTACACCATTGGCACAAACTATGTTGTGGTCAATACAACAGGCGGCGTAGATGGCACATTCTCTAACGTGAAGCTCTTCAACCCTGAAGAGATCGATGGTGCAGAACTGAAAGCAGTTTACACTCCATTGCAAGTTCTCTTGAACATTGTACCTTTAGAGATCACACCCGAAAGAGCAGCACCTGCTTATGGAAACTCTGCCCTGTCGATCCAATCGGCATGGACTACAGATTCCGTTCTTTCAGGAAAGTTAGATGAATACACATGTATTGATTGCTGTGAAAGAACTTGCCACCGTTTCCGTCCGTTTATCACAACGGATTTCAACAAAGGCGACGTACACGCAACTGACACAAGCTTGCACGGGGAATTCACCTCTTGGGGAATCTTTGGGGGCGCTGATGCTCTCATTACCGAAGATTTCTTGCTTGGGTTTGCAGCAGGTATCTTAGAAGGCCAAGTGCTCTCAGATAGAGAATCGTGGGTAGATTGCCGAAATGAAGCATACTCTCTCTCTCTTTATGCACAAAATACTTGGTGTGAGTATGACATTGCTTTAGATGGTTACGTATCGGGCCTTTGGTCAGAATACCGTTCTACTCGCAAAGATGAAGGTAAGATCTCAGGCAGGACAAAAGGCGGAATGATCACAGGTAAGGCGCGCTTTACCTACGATAAGGAAGTCTCATGCTTCCACTTCAAGCCGCAAGTTGCTTTAATGGGTAACTACTACGTTGTGAATGGTTTTTCAGAAAATGGTGGTAGAAGATCTATCAACTTTGGAAGACTTTCCAATCAGTTCCTAAATAGTGAAATCTCTCTTGCCATGTCTTACTGTGCACAGATTTCAGATTGCATCTTCTTCTGGCCAGAGGTGAAAGGTGGTTATCAGTATGATTTCCTAGGAAACTGTTCTGAAATTGATGTTGTCATGGATGCTTTTGATTTCACGGCAACACACCACACAATTAGAAATGCAAACAGACATCAAGGTTTCGCTAAAGCCGGTTTTGCTCTTGGCATGTCCAATGGAACAAAACTCAGCGTTTACTACGAAGGCGTCTTTGGCGGTGAAAAGTTTGAGACCGGGGCATCTTGGCTCTTAAACTTCACAGCTGCTTTCTAAAGCAATAGAGTCTAACTCTAATAAAAGCCGGTACTCTTAAGTGCCGGCTTTTTTTTGCCCTGATAAAATGGTAAAGAATTCTTTGAGGAACTTTTTCCTACCCTAAATTCCCCACATTACATAGAATCGGCAAAAACTCTTCACACAAAGTTTAAATAACGTTTACGATGTCTAAAAACGCTAAAGGTTTTTTTTTAGGAATATTAGGAGTATTTTTCTACTCCCTAATGCTAGTTCTCATGAAACTCGCACAGTCCGTCTCGCCTGAAATTATCGCCTTTTCAAGAATCATCGGCCTCGCTCTTTTTACGCTCCCCTTTGTTATCAAAACGCCGGCGCTGCTCAAAACTTCAAGAATGGATTTACATTTAGTGCGCGTGCTCTGCTTTTTCATCGGAAATTTTTGCGTGTGGTATAGCCTCTCTAGAATCTATCTCGTTAACATCTCTCTTCTCGTCTCAGCTACGCCTCTGATGGTTCCCCTACTTACCTTTCTCTTTTTCAAAAAGACAATTGGCAAGCTGAAGCTTATTACAATTATGATAGGCTTCATTGGGACGGCGCTGATTATTAACCCCCAAATGGAGCCTTTAAAGCTAGCGCACCTCCTGGCCTTCATTCTTCCTGTTACTGCCGCCGTATCCATCCTTTCCATCAACAAACTATCCGAAAAAGACAACACCATCACCATCCTCTTCTATTACTCGGTCCTCTCCTCTCTCCTCTCTTTTCTCGTCATGGTCCCAAGGTTTCATGCAATTGATCCCGTCATGTGGTTTTATCTAGGAGCAATCGCAATCTCGTCTACTCTCTTTCAACTATTTACTACCAAGGCCTATGCGATAGGAAATCCTCAGGACGTCTCCCCTGTCATCTACTTTGACGTGATCTTCTGCTCTCTATTTGGATGGGGAATTTGGGGAGAAAACCTCACTCCCGTTATCTTTTTTGGAAGTTTTATGATCATATTAGCCGGTCTCTATATCATCTTTGAAAATCGGCTCGAACCATTTTTTTCCAAGAGAAAAGACCTTTCTTCTTAATTTTCTTTAAAAATATCTTGACTATTTCTTTAACACTCCCTACCTTACTTGTACTTTATTTTTAAAGTGAGGTAACCTATGAATCGTTGGAAAAAATTATTATCAAGCAATAAAGTAAAAACGAAAACAAACGTTTGCACCTGCAAACATGGTCATTGCGGATGCTGGAATAAACAGCTAAAGAATAAAATCATGCGTTTTTTGGAGAAGAACAATACTTCGAATTAACTTTGAGAAAGAACCACATCATCTAGATCCTCGAAAGAGTAGAGATATGGGCTCATCTGCGATGTCCTTTCTTCTCTTTTCAGGTCTCACAAAATTGGAAGCAAATGGACAGGTCTCTCTTTGTTTAGCTGACACTGTCTGCATTTCCAGTGATTTGATGTGTTATACTTTTACCCTCAAAGAGACGAAGTTTAATGATGGGTCAGATCTTACAGCTTATGACTTTGAAAGGTCTTGGAAAGAGGCTATTCATCCTGACTTCGCCTGCCCATGTGCGCACAACTTCTTTCCTATTAAAAACGCGGAAAAAGCCAAAAAAGGCATTGTTGATCCCAATCTACTTGGAGTGGAGGCTCTCGATGAAAAAACTCTTTTCATTGAACTAGAGCACCCCACCCCCTACTTTTTGGAGCTAATGTCCTTCTGCCCCTTTTTCCCCGTACCAAAGCACTTTGATCCATCTAAAAAACCTGTCTCAAACGGCCCTTTCAATCTCAAGCGCTGGCAAAAAAACAGCTCGATTGAACTGGAGAAAAACCCCCGTTATTGGGGACAAAAGCATGTCAAATTAGATGGCATTCACATCTCCATTATTGAAGATCAAGATCTGGCTCTACAAAAATATGAGCAAAATGAACTCGATCTCATCGGAGACCCTCTCTCTCCTCTCCCTTCCAATTCACAATCACAGTACATCGAAGAGAAGAGAATCAGCCCGATTGTAGGCTCCTATTTCTTGGCCTTCAATTGCAACGTCTTTCCCTTTAACAATCTAAACATTCGAAAGGCCTTCTTTCACCTCATTCCAAGAGATGACATTCTAAATAACTTATCGGGAAACCACTACCAAAAGACGATCTCTCCCATTCCAGGCATTCTCTACGGCAATGAAAACAGAGTTGAAAAAAAGTGCGATGAGAAAAAGGCGCTCCTCTACTTCCAGAAAGGCCTCAAAGAGCTCAAGCTCAAACCAAAAAACATCAAGCTTGACTTTCTCTACGAATGCAACGACATCTCAAAGCAGATTATCAACGAAGTAAAACAGCGCATCAAAGACACCTTTCAAATTGAAGTCAGTTTCCACGAGATGAACTTTAAAGGAATCAGTGACCGTCTTCTTCGTAAAGACTTTGAGATAGCACTCACATGGTGGGTAACACAGTACAAAGATCCGATGAACTTCTTCGAGCGCTTTAAGTACAAAACCATTAGTAAAAACTTCTCTGGCTGGGAAAACATCGAGTATATTCTCCTTCTCGATAAGGCAGCCAAGATGACCCACTCTCAAAGAAGGATGAAGATCCTCGAAAAAGCAGAAAAAGTCTTCATGGACGACTACCCGATCGCTCCCATCCTCCAGTTTCACTTCTCCTTCCTACAAAAACCGCATGTCAAAGGCGTGACAATATCACCCGTCGGGAGTATTCACTTCGATAAAGCCTTCATCGATCAAAAAGCTCTCCCGAAAAAAAAAGCTCAAAATAGAGAGCTAAGTCTAACAATTTAAATTATTTTCCCCATTCATAGCTGGCAAATGCAAAGATGGCTGGAATCAAACAACATAATATACCACCACAGCACTGCTCTACATTCTCAGATGATCTCTTTTTATCCTTTTCCTCTTTGACGAGATCTCTAAGAAGACCAACTCTCGACCTAGCCTGTAAAAGATCTCTCATCGTGGATTGAGAGTATTTTTCTGGATGTTTTCTTATTTCATCAACAAGATTTTGAACCCTTCTAGCAATTTGTGGTAATCTGGGCTCAGCGCCTACAGCCGCTTTAACTCTTCTTCTAAGATGGTAGCCCTCAGCGCACTTCTCAAGTTCAAAAATTCTAATACCGGACTCTTGCTTTTCAAACTCAATTCCATCTAACTCTTTCGTTATGGCTAAAAGTCTTTCTTGAATAAATGCCATAAAAAACCCGCTCTATCTATTTTTTGAAAGGAGAGACTGAATAACTGCTATTTTTAAGATCTTAATCAAACTTTTAGTAGAAATCTTTTTTGGAGACCGGCCTAAACCTTTGACGGTTAGGAAAGGTCGAAAAAATGATTTATGCAAAAG
>Ga0114933_10000145_pt1 | contig 86346 bp, 53 predicted proteins | sample 4SBtaG_FD_89691 | JGI IMG/M metagenome (GOLD analysis project Ga0114933, IMG submission 89691) | Deep subsurface microbial communities from Kolumbo volcano to uncover new lineages of life (NeLLi) - 4SBTROV12_W25 metaG | ecosystem: Environmental > Aquatic > Marine > Volcanic | place: Kolumbo...
ATAAAATCCTTTAGAATTATCAGGATTTGCATGATTTATAAAACACCCAAATGGATCACTAAATTCAGCCGAAGTAAACCCATATCCTAATCCTGTGAAATACGCTTCACACTCCTTCTCTCCCACATGTCGAATATCCCCTTCCAAAGCTGTTGGGCCTGCGTTGACTTCGACGTGCCCGAAATTGTAGTAGCTGTGTTTTTGGATGCAATTCCATCCACTACTACCACAGGCTGTACCAGCATCACCCGTAACATCTGGATTCCAATAATAATTGTTTGTCTTTATACAACCCACTGGGAAGGTTCCAGACCCTGCAAACCATGCTCCACCATAAGGAGAAAGAGCTTCACACTCTGCCTTCGAGACATACAGCGGATTCTTCTGGAGACAGTTTGACCCATTATCACCACAACTATTTGAATTACTATCGTCATTAAAATAAATCCAGTTATTTACCTTTACACAACCAGATGCATAGCCACTATAATCTCCCGATCCACCCCACGTTAAGGCGTTGTAATTATTTGCATACGCTTGACAGTCAGTTGCATCTACATATATCTCTGTTCCTTGCACAGCTGGACTTCCTTCGGATACCTCCGTAAAAAATGCAGGTCCCCCGCTAGAGACCTCGACCAATGCAATTTCTTGCTGCATCGTCAATTGCGCATACTCGATGCACTCTTGCTGGGTGGGTTGAATCGTACAATCGGAGGCCATGACCGACTGCTTGAAATAATTCGAGTTGACGTAAACGGCATTTGTAGTAGTAGAAAATAAAAGTAGTAAAATGATAATTAATATCATGCTTTAAAACACTATTAAAACATATATATAGAAAGATATAGTTATTCTTATTTTATTGTAAAGTATTACCAACGTGGCACAACATCGTCAATTGATTGGTATCTTTTTGGATGCATATCCAGTCTGTGGTACATTCTTGAGTAGATGTAGCATGGTTGCTGTAATAAAAAAACCCGCTACTTTTGTAACATCCTTTAGGTGCAGATCCCCAACTTCCTGAATAAAAAGCAGTTGAACCTGCGTGTGCTTCACATTCGCTTTCCGTCACATACGTAGGTCCTTCCAACGCAGGACTCCCAGAATCGACTTCCATGTACTTATAGTTCGCGACCAAATCCCAAAACAGGTAGTTGTGTTGCAAGCTATACGCGCGGCAACTCAAAACGTTTTGGGGGTAAGACTTTTGGATGCATGTTATGCCATATTGTCCACAAGTTGCTGTATTTGTACCAGGATTGTACTCTATTCTATTTGCTGCGTCTTTAATACATCCTTTTGCATTTCCTGAAGTAGGAGAACCATTCCACGTTAAACCATTACTGTTTGCATATTGTTCGCACTCCGATTGGGAAACATGTACCGTGTTTGGGCTCTTTTGGATGCAAATACGGTCGTTGGAGCAATCCGCTGTACTTGACGCTGCATTGTTCCAATAAATCTCACCAGTGCTTGTCTGTTTAGAACATGCAATCGGTACAGTAGAGGTCCATGATGCATGATCATAAAAATTAACGTTTGGTGCATATGCTGTCTTGTAGTTATAACAATCATCCCTAGTCCATCCCGCCGCTACTGGAGTACCAAAATTGACTTCTTCGTAGACATTTTCAAGTGCAGGTGCCCCCGTGCTCACTTCCTTCAACGGGTTCTCGTAGGCCACTGCCTGGTCTGGTATGGTTAAGAGAATCTCGTCGGGGTGAAAACCAATAGTCAGAACTTCCTCCGCCGCCACGAATATATCGTATGTCTCTACTGTGCTGACCCCTTCACAAGATGGTGTTGATGCACAATGTTTTGCGGCATCTTTTTGTGTTTGAAATATTTCACCGACGTAAAGATTGTCTGATGGTGTAAATGGCATAATATGATACGTTTTGGATAGTAAATTATCTTCATAATATCCAATACAAGTATCATCATCAGAGCACAAAGGATCGTCTATTTTTTCATAATTATAATAGTCGGGTACTTTATTTTCGTATGTATTGTACGTTGTGGCTAGAGCAGTTGCGATCTCATTTCCTTTTGGTACACGCCATTCAATAGTTCCATCGCGCATTATTTTTTTACTGTATCCTGTACATCTATAATTTTTCTTACAAAAATCTTGTGCTTCGTCTTCTGATGGCAGGGTTACAAAATCAACAAATGCGAGATTGGACGATGGAGTGTATATAAAATCTGCTTCGGAAATAATTCCTATGTCAGCTTCATCTTCTCCCATTCGTTCTAATGGATGACATAAAAAGTTTCCAGTATGCACAAATGTTGTCTGTAAGTATCTTACTATTCCATTTACACAAAATTGGCACGTAGGTATACCGAAATTATCGACATCAGCATACTTTCCCCGCGGGCAAGCATAGCATTCAGGGTCTCCAATAGCTGCTGTAAACCCATCGTTGCAAAAAGTGCAATCCGATTCAGAATCATGTGATGTTAATTGCATTTGTTGCAATCCTTCGAAAAAAGGACTAAATCCGTCAATATAATTTCCGTTGATATCTATCTCCGCAAATCCTGTTATGTCTGTATAATCGTATGTCGAATCATAATTTATCATTGGACCTGTAACTAAGCTGACATCTCTATTACTTAATCGGATCTCGGATGCTTTAGTATCTGCAAAATTGCTGTTTATTGATTTTCCAGCGGGACATAATTTGCATCCTGTTTCGTCGTCTGCATATGTTCCAGCTTTACATATATTGCAATTGATTGGGTCGTTTTCTTTATTTTCTGATCCAGGTGGACAAGTTGCACATGAGCTTGAACCAGTTAAGAATTGATATTTCCTATTTTCACATATTTTGCAGGTAATTTGCCCTTCTTCGTCTTGATATTTTCCTATGGAACAGGGCAAACAATTACTTCCAGCTCTGGAATTAAATTTGCCTGCGGGACATTTTCTACAATATGCTGAACCTTCTTTGACATCTAACACAGATTGTAAAAAGCAAGACGATCCCGTTACGTTGCTCCCATCTAAGTTAATTTGCATGGTCTTTCCAGGTAATGCGGTCAATACACAAGGTCCGTCGCAAACTTCATCTGGATAAGTAAAACATGCACTTCCTTCTAAAGTAAAATACGCTTCAATTGTTGTTTTGTTCAATGTTCGCTTATGGTAATCAATTACTAAAAGTGCACATTCATCTTCGGTTACATCTGTTGCTAGACTAATTTTTTCAAAACCTTCATGATAAAGAGTAAATTCAAAAGAGATAATGTTGTACGTTTTCTCTAAGAATATGCCGTTGCATGATACATCTTTATCAAGCAATATATTATAATTTTCAACATACCTTTTTACCCTAATGTAGCCAAATGTATCTTCTTTAATATACGGATGATCTGCGTCTATTGTTAAAATTAAATTTACTTGACCTTCTATAGATATATATTCTAAATCAACCATCATTCGAACGTCAACAATAATTTTAATGGTTTCAATAGAAGCTGGTTTACGCGCATGGATGCATATTTCATCTTCGCTACACTGTCTGTCATTTTGATTTTCATTAAAATACAAATATGGTGCGTACATGAAACATCCAGAGACTCTGTAATCTACGTCTAAAATGTTGGTTGGTATTAAATATATTCCATTATTCGCTGCATACTTTTCACAATCGTCTAGACTGATTGGATCGTTTTCACCACTAGTTTGTTCTACAAATTGACAAACATAATGAAACTCTAATCCATCAGTAGTGATATAATCTGTGCATATATTCGTTTCCCCGTTGTAAATATGAACTTCTATTTGATGCGTAGGTATGTCTTGAACCGCATCGACACAGTAGTATCCGTTTGTCGCATAATCAAAAACGGAATTACACCTCACATAATTATCGCAACCATCGGAAGCAGTTTGATGAAACCAGTATGGATTGATTCTTTTTTCGTCATTGTTACAACAATAGCCACCGTAATATGGGGCGGAATCTTTTGTAGAAAATGCAAAAGGATAAGCGTAAGGACATTCTTCTGCAACAGATCTGCTGATTCCTATTGATAAATGATTAGCAACTCCTGTATCGTATCCTGGTGGACACACCAAACAATTTCTATTGTTTGTCAATACCCTTGTACTGTCTTGTGGTGGGAAAGCTCCATATCCCAGATTTTCATCTCCAACTTCGTAATTATCTTCATCCAACGGTATACTTGCATAATTATCTGGACATTTATAACATTCTGTTGCGAAATTGTCTGTTTGCCAGTTGTGTGCTATGGCGGGTCTGAAGTCCACTGTTGGGTTATACTTCCACATCCCATCATCTGTTACAAAATAAGGTTCCAATGGTTTCTTCACTAACCATTCGTTCACCTCGTGCCATTCAATTCCTTGCGGTGGATATGCGTTAATTTTCCACCATTCATATTCAAAAACGGATTCACCTCTATCCGCTTTCAAATATCCACTAGCTTCGGTTGGTGGTATGGTCCATGGATTGTACGTCGAAATACTATATTTTCCGCCAATACATCCTTTGCATTCTACTTGCCCTTCCTCTGATTGATATCTCCCATCTGTACAAGCATAACACCCGCTTGTTACGATTGCATAATTAGATCGCATGGAATCCATCGGTTTACCATCCACGTAGAAGACTCCCTGCTCCGCATTTGAAGCGTCGTTGGTGGTTCGAGATCCTTCTTGATAATCGCTTATTTTTACCCATTCCGCTGTCATACCATTGAAAGTATCTGCTGTTGCTCTGGGCCCTCCACACTCTATATTCTGTTCGTCAATTGCAAGTCCATTTCTTTGTTTTTTTGAACATCCAGGAAAAGGACGATTACAAAAGTCATTTAAACTTGTATCTAATTTTGGCAATCCATTTTCGTCCACACATCTATTCGTGTAATTAGCATTGCAATTAAATATGTCATGACCACAACAAAAGGGTGTATCAATATAATTGCAAGTATCCCTTCCATTGCATAGTTTGTAATCGATGAAAGCTCCACTGTAATCATTTTCAATTGTAGAACAACCACCATGCAACGACCACGGTTGGTTATAATCTACGTACCTAACGTTTGCAAAACCAGATGGACACGAGCATGAAGGTGCGTAAGAAACTCCTGTTAAGACTTGATTGTTATCTTCGCAAATGACGTCGTGTCCCCAACTGTCAGGATGTACAGCTGGTTCTACATGTGTCGATTCTTGTCTCGGTTGACATTTTCCAGCTTTTACAATTTCCTCATTTTGAGGTCGCATAAACAGAAATGCATCGTTCACTTGCTCTATAGGGTTATTTATTTTAGGATTTATAGTAGCACCGTGAAGAGCGCACGTGTGGCTGTCATACATTGAGTTTTCTTCAAACATTTTCACCTTTGTCGCGGACCGTGCATTGTACGTGTTTGTGTACATTCGAAAACGATACTTTTCAATGGTTTCTGTATGCGCAGCTACAAAATTGCTCACCGCAAAGAATTTCCCATCTTTGATAATTAGGATGACCGTATCGTGCTCCAATAGGACATCGCCTTCTACACTCACATCTAGTTTCTGGATGCAATTCCAACCAGAGTTACCACAATCTTTAATACCATTAGCGGCATACTTACATGCATGAGCACATGAACAACCCACTGGATAACCAGTTGAAGTAACAGTTTCAAATGTATCTCCGTTTGCCTCTGCAAACTGTTCACATTCAGCTTCATTCACCGATAAATCAGGTGCCCCTGAATCCATCTCGTAATACTCATCTGAAGTTTTACTGTCCCGCGTTTTCAACTCTTTTACCACATAATGCTCACTGTCATGGAAATGTTTGATATAAATTTTACCATTGACACGAGTGCTTTTTAAGTTCACGCACGGTCCGAATCGTTTATGTGGGTGTTCTCCAGCATCACAGTACGATTTGATAACAGATTCGTAAGGCATAGATTGCGTTGCCTCGCCCAATACAGGTGTTCCAAATGCTGGATCGCCAAAGTAAAGAGTGGACATGTCCACTTGACGATAATCTAACATGAAGAGTGCTTTTCCAAAAATATAATTGAAATCGCCACCGAATCGTTTTTGGATGCATTTATAGCCATCCCCCCCACAATTGTGTCCATCCTGGTTGTACATGAAATACACATTATTATTATTGATTTGACTACATCCATTTGGAGCATCAGTGTAAGTTGTAGTAATACTTTGAAATAATTCTCCTAAACTGTCAGCATATTCTTCACACTCTTGCTCCGAAACGGTCATATCAGGACTTCCAGATACTTGTTCGTAATACTGACTTCCACCGCGCAGAATGTGTATTTTTTGCAGTAGTGCATGTCCTGAACTCCGAATGATTTCCCCGTCCATGTTTTTTGGATCGTTGTCTTCCAGTTGGATGCAGTTATACTGCCTTGCATTTCGAATATTCCCACATGGAATAGTGGTTGACGCACTGTTGTATTCAATTCGGTTCAAATCGTTACCTACATGATAACATCCTCGTGGGTCACCACTATATGGATATGCTAAAAAGGAGTCTCCAAGCCCTTGTGCAATAGCATATGCCTCGCACTCTTCCTCTGTGACACTCAAATCAGGACTACCCGAACTCACCTCCACATATTTACGTGTACTGCTGGTCCAAAGGTCAGTAGCAAATCTTCCTCTTGTGCGTTCATTATTTTTTTTGTGTAAACTTGCAAAATGAGGGCAAGTTATACCATCGTATAATAGATGATATCCTGTATACTGGTCTTTTTGCAATTCCCTGTTGCTTAATTTAAATACTTCATTACTTTCTACTACCATATCGTCGTAGCACATATTTAAGATATCCTTCTCGTTCGTGTCGAATACCATGTTGGTGTAGCCACCCTCGCCTTCGCCAGCTACTTTATCTCTGACTCCACTCCAATAACCAAAGGCAGTAGTAAAATCTTGATTTATTATACCCCATTCAGACGAGTCTAAGTTGTGGAGTGGTGTGTCAGCGAAATTTTTGTAGTGAATTTCTGGAAAACTTTCCGAAAATCTTGAAGGGCGACAATTGCAATATTTTGTTCCAGTAAATCCCGTATTGTCTACACTAAAACACGGACCATAATCGTAACAAGCTACTGTACCACTTATTTTAGGTTGCACTTGCGCAAACACATTACCTGTTTGAGACACGTGTGGACTACGGTACGTTTGAACAAATGTTGGTTCGTTGCACTTGTTTGTGTACAAATCGGTATCACCATCAAGGAGATTTGTTTCCAAATTTCGAAATAAATGAATTGATCTAGCACACCCTTTTTTATTGTTGGGAACGTCTATGCATACACTCTTTGAAGTGTCCATTAAGTTAAATGATGGAGAATAAACAACGGTTGTATCGACATTTTGGTATACATAACAAGTCAATTCATTGCTATTTTTAAAATCATAATTGAGATATTCATCGGAGGAAAACAATTGCGGATTTACAATTTGTGGACGTTCAACAGCAAACATCCCTTTTGACCCGTAATAAGAACCGTCGTAAAAATTGAAACGTTTGTAAGCTTCTAAGTAGCAAGAGTTTAATGAATGGGAATTTATCGTTCCAATTTGCTCTATGCATTCTGTATGATGTAATGTTTGTCCCAATGAATCTGTTACAACCTCTACTTCGTAGTCGATAACTCCGTCTGTCATGGTACCTAAATCACAGCTACATATGACGTCTTTCCCACATTCTACATTTTCCGTGTTATAAATTTTTGTATTCGGAATTACATCATATGTATCAAACGACGGTTCGTTGCAGGTGTCGGGGATTTCATTTTCTACAAATTTTACTTTTGATTTTAATGTTGCGCTAGTGCGGAGTACAGCGCCCTGTCCATTTTCGTCATGGAATCCCAATGGTTCTGTTTCTTTTTGCGGTGCTTCATAAGGTATTTCGATGGAACCTCTAGTAAACCACAACGGTTCCCATTCAAATTGCAACGGATTAAATTTTAAACAGGAGGTAACGTCAAAATTTACACAATGATCTAAATTGTTTGGATCTTCCACGCACGTGCATTCCAACCATTGCTCTATATACTCCACTAAATTATTTGTTGAAGTAGTTTTGAAATATCTATATTTATCTGGGATTGCTTGACGCATGCGCTCTACATACCAACCCATCATGGTAGACCCACTAACATCTTTCCCCCCTGTAAATTTGGAAATATATTTTTCGAATGTATTAATTCCGTTGTTGCCCGAATAATCGATAACATATAAAAATTTACTAGGATCACCTGTAATTGTTGGGTTTGCAATGCTGTCAACTTTGTAGCATCCGCACTGGTCTTCTCCGCAATTATCGTGAATAAAATAACCTCTATACGTATTTTCCTCATTTGCATTTGAGGCACAGTCTTCCACATTTAGTGATCCCAAATGGGTACTTGTGTACTGTAGAAAAACTACAGTTTGTTGGATTTTATCGACTAGATCATATTTTACCTTTGGAGCCGCATAGTCGCAATCGGACGTTTCTTTCCAATGCGTATCTTCGCATTGTGATTTACTCTTGCAATAAGGAAATGCCCCAAATTCACATTTTGACGTTGCATTGAGTTCAAAATCTACCCCTGGAACCGTCCCCGTGTATTCGCACCTAGGACATTGTGGACACCAAAAGTTCGATTTTAAGATATCGATATTGCATCTGCCTGCTTGGTCACTCCCAACTGGAAATTGTTTTTCTAAATATTCGTGGACTTTCATAAATGCATAATACGTTAAAAATGGATTTTGTACATTACTTGAATGTCCTTCTGCGCAATATTCGTAAAACAAGCTTACACATTGATCTCGTTTAATAACATCTATGATATCAATTACCCGTTCATTATTTGTAGTGTAAGGATCGATCGACGTTCCCACTAATTGCCCATCTATAATATCGTCTGTTGCTTCCGTAAAATAAGGTGGGTAGACATTGTTGAATTCACAACCTAATTCGTATGTGTTTGAAATGGTTTTGATCGTATTCAGATCAACCGCGGAATTCTGCCATATATGAAACGTACGACTAGTAGGGTGTTCACACGTTTCATATGCCCTGTAAATTGTATGTGTATCATCTGCCGTAAAGCCTGTTCCTACATTTCTTACAAAATTACTTTTTTCAATTTGTTGCAAATCGACAACATACTTTAAATCAAAATCTCCAAACCCTCTAAATATATGACATTGGCCATCCCACGCAAAAATACCCTTTGATGTTTCTCTATACGGACCTAGTTGCACGTTTGCCCCCCCGATGGTATACGTGTCTGTACTTAAAGATTCATCTGCACATTGTTGCAAACTTAGAGTTACTGGATCATGTACTTCCGCAAACATCCCTTTGATAGATAAAACTTCATAGTTTATTATTTTTTCCGTATTTTCACAACAATGGTGAAATTCGCTAATAAAGCTGTTTACAGGACAATCAGCGTACAGGTCAATCGGTTTATACGCACTTAATCCTGTACCTCCTTGTGTGTTATAGGCTTCGCCAAAGTTTTTACCAACAAGACTGAATGCAACATTACTGTAAAAAATTGCTAAATTAAGATTGATTGAAAAAGCCTCTTCTAGTCTATTTATACGTTGAAAAAATTCAATGTTCGTCGGACATTCTAATCGTCTGCAACTAGCAACAGGATCATCCAAACGGACATCTATTGATCCAATCAATGGTGATTCACATTTTAAACATGACCCAGGGCTATCTTTGCCATCGTTGCAAAATATGTTTCTTTCAAAATTGTTACTCAATGTAACTCCTTGAGTATTTAAAATACTTTGCAATTCTTCTACTGTCGGACAAGAAAAATAGAAAGCAGAGTTATCGTTGACAGGAGTTTCACATGGCAACGTAGACCCGATGCGTCGTTGGTATTCTTCATAAAACAATTCGCTTGTTCCTACATTAACTTTTCCGCAAACTGATGCGCACATTCCGCTACAGGATTCACCATGGAAACCGAATGCACAATCGTCGCATATTACCCCATCCCAAAAGCCAGAGGTTGCTGATTTTTGACATGTACACGTAGCACACTCTAGTAAAGTAATAGGCTGTGGTTGTTCATCTAACGTTTTACCGTGTGAATTTATATCAGAAGCTACAATGTTAGAGCAATATACATCGTTGTATTTGTACATCACACTGTCCGTATCCCCAGCACCCAATTGTAGAATACTCATTGGATCATAAAACGGTCTTGTATTCCTGCGCATGTTAACGATGCCAACGGACATATCACAAGTATAGTCATCTGGATTTGTCGTAAATGTGTTCAACTCAATAATCCTTTGTTCCTCTTCACAAAAAGCTTCTTCTTCTAGTGTTTTTATGGAACTTCGACATATGTCACTGGGTGTTGTTTGTTTAAACGGATCTATAAACTCACTGACTGTATCGCCATAATAATCGTTTGTAGGGCATCTTATTCTATTTGAATACGAACACTCATCAATACCTGAACGTTTATTGATGGTTGTTCCATTGGCTACTTTTTCAAATACACAGCAATACTTTCCATTGTTGTATGGGTATGGGTGAGACAGGGGACATTTGCTCAAGTATTTTAACGTTGAAAAATGCTGCGATTGCGTATCTTTAACTGCTTCTGGAAGTCCATAGTATTCATCGCTATAAAAAACACTCTTTGATGGAAACAATTCATTTACTTTTTGCATTACAATATTGCTAATGCTCTCTTCCCCATTGTGTACATATAAGTCTGGTACAAAAATTTCTGGAGTACCTTGTAAACTCACAATACATGCCCCATGCCCATTGCATTCATTTCCTGGACATTGGAATTCGCAATTCATATTCTTGCCATTGATATAACCAGTTTCACATTGACACATAGGTTCACCAACATCGTTGACTAAACATGACCCGTGACCTGAACAAATAAGTTCACCCATAATAAATTGTTTGTCCGCATCGCTCAAACCCGAATTGGGGATTGCCCCTTCTTCCCAACCAGGACACGTCTTTTCGCATGCATCTCCTCTGTATGGACTTTTAAAGGCCATAGCACTACCAACGCTGAATTGAGGAACTTCTTGAAGTCCAAGACCTTCCATGTTACTCAATATAAACTTTTCGTTACTGTCTAAGGTGTAACAAGAGCAAGTACAATCTTTATTACAAATTCCGTTTCCCGAACATGGTACGCCGTTGGAGCTAGCTGGACAGATGTCATGGCATGAATCTCCGCAAGATGAACTAGGATTTGCAGCTGTTTTCCTATCTGTCATGACAAATTCAACGTCATCATGTATTTGTTTGCTTTCTACACTTAGGGCAAAATTATTGTTTTGTATAACGTTGGCACTATCCTGGCAAATTCTCATAAATGGTATGTTAACATCTGTATTATCAAAAGTAAACGATCCATCTTCTTTTGCATAATGGTATCCCCCAATCTTCCCTTGCTTCAAGATGTCTATCGGATTTTTTAAAGTAGACTGTTTACACAAATCACAACTTTCACAAACTTGTGTAAAAGGATTCCAACAATTGTCGGAACAATATAATTCTGGGTAAGGACCTTCTCCTTTTTGGAATTCTACTCCGTCATAAGTGTAACTATTTCCACTTTGCGTTGATACCTCGTTGTAGCGACAAGCCCAATGTTCATTGCATGCCTCTTTGCATTCACCATCGACAAGATACGTATTTTGTGGACAACAACGCTGTGGCTCTGGGCTTAACATATCACTACATGAATGACATTCGTGTAGCACGGTCGAATCGAAATCTTTCACATAACAATATTCATTAACAGAACATCGCAAATTTCCGCAAACACAATTGTCATTGTCTGATAATAAATTAGTACACTTTGCGTAGGCTCCGTCATTTATCTGACAATATCCATTTTCACCGCGTTTGTTAAAATGGCTCATATTCATAAAATAAGTTTCACTGACACAATATTTTGGATTTTGTATCCCAGTAGCAGACGTAATTTCCGCTTTTAAGGAATCAAAGTCAAATATTTTAGTTTCAGTTATACTGTCAAATAAATCCTCATCCGTGCATGCTGTTATTTTTTCAGATCTGAAATTCCCAAACCTGTCTTTGGTATCTGCAAAAAATGGGAATTTACAGGTTGTGTAGGAAGTTTCAATCGGTGCATTCGACGGACGCGTGCAATCAATCTCGCTTATAAATCCTGCCGCTTGATTGCCTACGATTGCATTCCCATCTACCGCTTTGACCGCGCACCATTGGTTTTTGAAATATACCGACAAACTCGTCGAAGTTGGAACAGGGTGAAATTCGGGTTTTTTATACAACGTAGTTGCAGATCCTGCTGCTGGATCTCCTGTACCTTTTTTTGTATATCCTTCTGGACCTTTCCAAATTCCCTCGCACTCTTTGTCCAGTTGACATTCTAGATACAAATCATACACGCTCTTCGCTTCAAAAGCGTAAGAAACAGAGGCATCATAGGTAGTAGATTCCTCTATCCATGTATTCTTTTGCGCTTCTACTCGATAATAGCCGTTTGTTAATTTGTAGGATGGACATTTTGACTCTTGAAAAAAAGCTTGCGTGTAAGTTGATGGATTATAGCTATTCTGTGGTTCCAACATCATAGCCTCTTCAGTAATTCTAACTTCACCTTTTAAAGGCCAGTTTTTGTAAGGGTTGGTAATGGAATATTTCTCTGTATCAAATTCGAATGTTGATAAATCGTTTTGGATACAATATTTAATACATTCTGTGATGGACGTGGTGCAAACATGGTTAATGCCAGTATTTGATGGAAGGGAGGATATAACATTCCTATCATAATTATCATGCAGTGGATTGCCGTGATTGTTTACAAAATCATCCCATATACAGCACTTGTCAATTGGTGTTTCATGGCAACTTTCCTCGTTTGTCCACAGTAAGTATAGCGGTTCTTGTATATTCCATAAACCGTTTTCTAAACCGATGCTTTGAGCATTTGCCCAATCAAATTTTAAGTTGTTTTCTGATACAGTAATAGTTTCAACTGTATAAAAATTGCTTTCTATTGTTTCTTCGTATGGATTGTTCCTGCATTTACATGCGCCAGATGCTTGACATTTTCCATTTGAGACAGAGCAAAAATCGCAAAATGTATCACAATTCTCACCTCCCAGTATCTCTGCGCCAGAGGTCCCAAAACATAAACATTCACCAGGAAACAAAGAAGTATCGTCATCCACAATATCTGTTACACAATTGCTAACTGTTAATTCATCGTTTGTTTCCAAACAACAGGTTCCTAGATTACTATTTTCGTTACAAGCTGAATTGTCTGTCCCTAATGAGCACTGTATGTTGCATCTATCACCGCCTACAGTGGGGTCATTACAATCACAAAATACCCTGTGACATTCTCCTGGGTCTACCCCACCAGTAAGACCTAAATTAACACAATCGTTTTGTGTATCGTATGCATCATCGTACGAAAATATTTCGTTTCTGCATCCTTTCGATATATTGAAGGAAAGACTATTGGGTGAATATGCGGAATGGAATACATTCCTTTCGTAACAAAATTCGTAAAAATTCACATCGTCTAAATGTTGCCTACACGATGAGGAGCAATTGTGCATTTCGTTTACAAATACATCTTTTACATTCGACTTAGATACCGCTATATTGCTGCAAAAGGTTTGTTTATTGAATGTTGCCAACCAATTATCAAATGCTGTGCTGCATTCTGAACAACTCTCGGATACATCTCGAAGGCTAGAGTCGCATAAGGCGATGTAATCAAAATTCTCTAGTAAAGTGTCGCATTGTTGCGTGCTACATTCACTAGTTCTTGTTTGATGGGGTCTATCGTTAAATGTATATTCATCATAAAATGAAGCATAATCCCATGTATTTACTCTATCGATACAATCGCTGTCCGTGGAACATACGGCTTCGATCTCTTCATCCGCTAAAGTAACTGCACTGAAATAATTTGCACATGTCCTTCCCCAATTTTGTTTTTGCAGTAAATTTGTGCATGAATTATCTGGACATAGTAACGTTTCTAGCAAGGGGGCAACTAAAAATTGCGTACAATCATTTGCATCGAGCGTGCTGCTGACCCCAATATTATTTAACGATTTGAAAAAATAACTATCTGCTCCGTAAATTGTATCTGTGAATCGAATATCGTGTAATATTATACTATTTGTTCCTAATGATTCTATGTCAACTGTTTCAAGTGTGCAACCTCGACATAGAAGAGGAATATTTAAACGAATTTCTTCTGCACTTACTTGATGTTGCCAAACGATGTCTGTAACATTTTCGTGCAAAAACACCCCTAATCTGTGCCACCCATTCGTCGATTCATAAATATTCATATCGTTGTTGTTTGCATACAATTTTTTAGCACGCAAATCCAATTGCAATATGACTCTATCTTCCGCACTGAACCCTATCGAAAAAATGTAGTCGTTGGTAACTTCTGGGATATATATCCATGTATTGAAGATTTTCTTATTTGTGACAGTATATGTGTTTGATGTTGAAATGAGTTCATTGAAACCACTTTGTATGTAAAAATTCATGTCAAAATTATCGATAAAGACATCTCCTATATTTGTTCTCCACCATTCGGATTTGATAAAATTTAATTCTAGTTGTATATCATTCTCCAATGCGTAAGTGTTTTCAAATGTCAATGCATTTTCTACAGGATGATTTGAGACGTATTCACAATATTGTTTAAAGCTTTCTAAACCGATTTCCAATTCTATTTCAACATCTAGCGTTTTTCTAACGTCACAATATGCGCTAATGTTTATGCTACGTCTAACAGACAACGAATCCAAAGCAGGGATGTCGATATCATTTAAATTTTTCACATTATCAAGTGCATTTAATTTTGACGTCCAGTCTATATTCTGTACATTCGTTTTACAATCATCGTATCTGCATACTGTGGAGTAGGAAGAACCTTCATAACATTGGTATTTACTCCCATCGAAGATCATCACGTCATTGGGTCTACAGCATTTTGATGGATCATTGTTGTAAGATGTGCTGTCAATATCTACAATGTCTATATTCACGCCCACCTCGTATATATCATTGTTTAAACCACAATACAAACATCTAGGTATCGTCAACGCGCATTCCACAACCCCGTTCGTCCAGCTTTCTCCTAACAATGTCGTACAGTATGTATGTTCTTGGTCTCTCAAATCACACTCATTTAATCCTGTGTTTAAAACGTTTAAATTGTTAGGGTTGCATGCCTGTTTTACGGGGTTTATTATTTTTTGAATAGTTCCGCATACTTCTGGTTGGTTGTCGGTAACGGATTTGCAATTAATTGTTCTTAATGACCCACTGTATGGATTCGTGATGATAGTGTTTGTTGTTGCATCTTGTATGGCTTCTCTTTCTGTAAAACATAGAGTATTGGAATCATACGAATTTTCTTGTTGCCCCAATTGCGTGCACACATTGTTATTGTTGTAAATATCGCACGCCGTTTCTTGCAATGGGTGATTTTCGGTAAATGTTTCTAACTTTGCGCAGAATCCATTGTCATTTACCCAATCGACTTCTTTAAATTTATCTATACATTGGGTAGGGCACGTATTGACAAAATCTGCACTAGGCAATTCACAATATTCTTCCCAATTAAAATTGGCAATTTCGTATGAGCACGTTCCACAGCCTGCCACGCTGTCGATGAATGTTTCTTGATTAGCATATTGTAGAAATTGGCCGCAACTTGTGTCGATAGAATTCCAAAAATTCATATCGTAAACAAGCTGTCCGCAGTCTTTACAATCATTGTGATAAACTTCAGTTGGCACGTTCGTATTTACATAGTTGTAGCAAAAATCAGTCCAATCGTTTGTATCAATATAATTATGAATGAAAGACACCTCTTCGGTTGAACATTGGCTGTACGTTTCTAAGTTTCTGATGTATTGCCAAAACTTAGGAACTTTAGTAAAACTACAAAAGTAGTTAGAGTCTTCAATAAATGGATTGGAGGGGTCTGTATTGCAGTCTGTGTCAGTTGTGCAACTTCTAGTTCCACCCAATCCAACAACCGATGCGCTTTTACAATCTCCAAATGAATTGCATATAGAATCGTCTGACCCCCTCTTACAGCTCGATGCACAGAATTCACCATAATATTGTTTAATTGGCGGCAACGTTAGGAAACTTCTATCCATCGATAAATCGTGTGCAACGAGAGAATACATATCCCGCTCAAAACTCAATCTATCCTCCGTGTCCACTGATAAACATTGGCAAGAAAAGGACTGTGCATCTTTTTTTTCGTATTCAGGAACGTCTAACAAGAAGAAATTATACAATCTATTCTCTTCACATACACCATTATTGCAACTGCCACATGTATTTTGGCAGTATCTACCTGTGAAGTCTCCTTCGCAATTGCATGATGGCTGACCACTAAGAGACGAGCAATTAGATGCTCTGCCAGAGCAAAAAATACATTCGTTTATTATGTTGCCATCTTTATAACAGTCTACTGGTAAATTGTCTTCGGCACTAGCGGCTGCGTTACAAAAGTAAATGCATGATCCTTGCCATATATCTAAATTAGGACCCCAGTTAGATTGACACTCTGCACAGTTATCTGCTGGACTTAGATGCGGTTGCATTCCGAATGATCGCATTAAACATTCTCCATCGTAGGTTGAGCTGTCAGTAGGACAGGATCCAAAACAACTGCATTCCCCGCTGTCTCTCATACACACACCTCTGTTGGAACATATATCTTCGCTGCATTCAGCTGTGCAAATAGTATCACTAGCTTCTTTGGTGTCTGCTTTTGGATAGTATGTTGCTGTACAATCAGAACACCCATAGGCCAAACTCTTGTCGTCGATAAAAGTGTCAAATTGCGGTGTCGTTGTGTATACATCCTCAAAATTTGCAGAGCATGCACACCTTGCGCAAGTTCCTTCCATTTGACCAGTCACTTCATTAAACGTGCAAGGAACTACTAGTCCATTCTCAGATAATAATGTGTCTCCCACTACACACCCTGAAGCATGGGAGCTGCACGTAGTTTCTGGGTTACAATATTGTAGGCATGATGTGACTTCGGTAAAATAGTTATCACTACATTGAGTGCAATATTGCCCAGTCCAATGCCCCAATGCGTCGTCATCGTAGCAGTTGCACGATCCATCAAGATTACAATTACCGTTGACACATGTTTTAGGGTCAACTGTTCCATCGGAACATGTACATTTATCCCCTGACCATCCATTGTCACAGTCGCATTGTGCTCCATCGTTTGTTAAAGAGCATGTTCCATGTCCATTACAAACAACACCGTCTTCTACTGGGCATTCGTATTTGCAATCGTCTATAAATCTAGGAGTACCTTCCACATCTTCGTAACATTCGCATATGCCAACATTGTCGCATATGCCATTGCTAAAACATTCAACACCACTTAAGGTTGGTATTAAACCATTAAATACTTCTGTGATTCCAGGACAGAGTGTCTCGCATCCAGTGCCCCTAGTTCTAGGATCACATACGCATATTGGCGTAGCTCTCAAGACACACTCTCCCCTTCGTGTACAAGGTCTGCACGTTTGCGCATTGCATGGTCCGCAATTTAGATCACATTCTCTTGAATTTAAACTTTTTAGAAATCCGTCTATGCACTGTGCATCTCCAGTCACTGGGTCACAATCATAACAAGCGTTGTCAGGGCATCCCACAATATTGAAAGGTGCTTTTTCTGACAGCATATCATATATTTCGAATGCGTCTCCAACTATATTCCTTGCGTCATTTGCTTTGACACACATGGAGTCGCACCTGGGTCCGACGAATTCAACTACGCCAAAATTATATTCGTCTGTTCTACACAAGTTAGAGTCAGGATACGGAGGATCACCGAAACAAGTCCCATTTACACCGTCATATGTACCACATAAATCACAGTATGTACCGAACCAAAAATGTTCGCACTGGCACGCCCATCCAAAGTCACCCAATTCAGCTTTCCCGTTGACGCATTTAGACTGTTCACACGTGTCTCCAAAAAAAGGGTCTTTGCATTCGCATCGTCCTAACGATTGACTATATGCAAAACCATTCTGACAGGGGGTAAAAATTGTATTGAATAGCAATTCAATAGGGTTGTATAATATGAATATGTTTACACCTACCAATGACAATAAGAGGATGAGTAATGTAATATTTTGGACGGTAGTATCTTTTGACATTTTAGGACTTGTATATGTGTAGTATATAGCAACTATGAAAATGGGTGATATAATATATATATTTAAATAATTTACTCTTTGATTGATGGGTACATAAAACTAACTCTCAATTCACAACTCAATTTGTATTGTTTATCTGCTTCCATTGATCTTGTATCGATGTGATCTGAACTGAATACAGCTGCCATATTCTTCCATTTGGTAAATGGGATACGCGAGATTACGTTGTCGTATAATTCTTTAATAACACGGTCTGCAACTTTGGTGGCTACTTTCACGTATCTATTTTCACGAGGAATTTCACTTCCTACGTCCATGCCCAATAGCTCCCAATTTTGTTGAATCACTTTCAATATAATGTGATCTTTCGATACGTAATAGAACTGTTCATCAGGGAATTGCACGATGCCCTCCCATAAATTGCGCCAGTTGTAGCTACCATATTGATTGATGTAACGGTTGGAGATAATGTTACTTGGAGTGTAAACACTGACACCTTCTGAAACGCGCATACGTTCATGAGGTAAAAACGAGAATACATTAGTAACACCTTGACGTCCTTTCGACGCGGTATTACCCAATGAATTGTTGCTGCAACTGTATAACCATCCATTTTCATTGGAAATGCGTAGATCTTCATAAGAAGCTGCTTTACTTGAATCATTCCTGGTGAATAATTTCAATCCCATGATTACTGGTGCGTCGCAATTACTAAAGCATGACATGACTTCTACTTTGCTAACAATTCCGCGAGTCAAATCACAGTTTTCCAATTCTTTTAAATCAGTTTCGTTGGTTGTTGAAAAATCTGGTTTAAATAATGTTTCAGCATCTGGAATATTCAAAGTTTTACCAGCTGCCAATTCACTTGCAGATGCACTTGTATGGATTAATAATCTCCTAGAGTATAATTTAGATTCACCTTTTGCTGGCGTGGAGGTTTGTTGCACAACTGCTTGTGGTGAAACTGTAATACTTTGTTGAGGTGCACTTTCTGTTAATAAAGGTACATTAGATGTAATATTATGTTGTTCAATAATTCCTTCTTGCGTGAGAGTTGACATATTGTTTCTAAGCTGTTTGTATTGATAGAAATGTTCGTACAATATATAGGTACTTTCATTAAAAAAATGAAAAACTCATATTTTACTATATATTATTCAAATAACATAAGATAATATTATGTCGGATAATTGTGTAAAAATATTTGACGAATATCATACGGTTTGTCAAAATTACACACTACCTTTAAAAGAATGCAACACAAAGTTTAGCACCAATTTTGTTGTCGATGACAATTTACGTAGCGCGTGGGAGGACTACGAGACTGATTATGAACTATTAAAATTACAGGAAAATGTTGTTGAGGGGGAATGGTTAAGTGAACGAATGGATAGTTTTAAAGAATACATGAATAAATATCAAGTAAACAAGCCTACAAAAAAGAAATTTTTTATAAGTACACATAGCGGTGTAACAAAGGTAACAGAGGTTTTGGAAAAAGTAACAATACCTGATGAAGCGTTGGACGAAGAAGAAGAGTTGGAATTGGAACAAGTCCCAACACAAGATGCTTTCCAAACTCCAACAGAAGAAATAATGCAAGAAATTAAAAAGAAACAAACTTATGGAAAAGATTTTTTACAAGGGCTGCGCAAATATTCACGAGAAAAGGATATTGATTTAAGCAATTATGTTATTTTTATTCCAACAGAAGCATCTATCGACAATACAGATATAACAGAAACTATCATTCGGAAACATCTGTTTCCAGATAAAGATAACATATTAGAAAGCCTTAAATTATGGAAGGAAAGTTTGAACGTAAAGAATAAAATGTACGATGCATCCGATCTGTTTGTATTAAATATTGATGAAGAACGCGTGAAAATCAACCGAATTCCTTATATTTTTAAGGATGTTGACAAATATTATAGAAAAAACTTAAAAACTTTTTATAATATACGCCTAATCGGACAGCGTACACTACACTCTAAAAAAAGCTAATGTTGTGTTCAGTGGTAAAATGGTCGTTTTTCTATAAGCATTGTATAGATACGTGAATCTCTGTTTACTATATTCATTCGCAATATGTTTATATTTATCATCTACCATCTTCAATACTTTCCTGCTTTGTCGGTACTGGTTTTTCCAAACCCGTGCAAAATCCTCTCCGTTAATTTTACCATCGTGCATGAATATTTTATAATCGTTATATTTTGGAAACAATAATTCGAGCGTATCGGCTGGTATGTTCTCTAACAACGAACAGTAGAATTCATCATACAATTGCTCAGCACACTTGCCTTCCATAGCAATTATGTCTAGTGCTTTCCATTTACTTTTGTAATAATACAATAATTTCTTTACATCATCCATGTCATTGTAATCTTGAAAATATGGGATGTATACCCATTGGTTTTTTGACGAGAAGAGTTTCGGCGCGGCTCGAAAATTAACCATATTCCGACGTATGAATTTGAAGTTGCTTAACCTGAAGTATACCATCTTTTTGTCGGGTTCTTCCACATAAGCTTTGTACTTATTATTTGATGAACCGTCCGCATATTCTAATCTACCATATTTGAGATCGGTGTATATGTTCTTGTCTTCTTCAGATATAATCTTTTCTAATGTTTTGTCGTAATTGTCTTTACTTATTACCAATTCGTTGTCTGGACCATATTTAATTTTGCATACTACAGCTTTTTTTTGATCAATCTTGTTGTTAACTACATTCAAACGAAATATCCTTACAATATTTCTAGGAGTAAACATCAAAAACTGACTAACCGAATTAAAGTTTTGAAATTCCTTGCTTAGTGTTTTATTTAACATAGAGTAATCAAACCTATTCAAAGGGATTGGTTGCGCTATAAATTTTCTAGTAAACATGGTAGAAATGGTCAATAACGATTTTTTGGTGTCGGAAATATCATAAGATCCTGTAAATGAATAAAGAATCGCATTGCCGTTGCCTTCTTTGCTCGTTACAAAATGTTGCGACCATAACAGCATCAACAAATTGTAGGATCGGAAACCATACAATTGTTTTGTATCTACGGTTGTTGAAGCCAATCCATCTGTAACATCTATCGCTTTGTAATCGCGAGTTCTAGAGACCTTACGAGACGGTCTGTTTATGGAACCAATTTTCCCAGCATCTATTGGAGCTTTAAAAATCGTATCAATTTTTTTCGTGGACGGCTTTTTAGTCATTTTTATAAGATACTACTTTAGTAAATACCACATTAATATAAAATGCCAAATCTTGTTGAAATGAGAGTCACACCACACCAAAAAGAAAGTACCTGTGCGAATACCTTCAATTTCTTCAATGTATTATGTGGATTTTCATATCTAGTCTACAATTTTTACATTGAATTTGGAAATTGGGACAAAATCGCTAAATCATACGAAGCAACTTCGTCCACTTCCACAAGTATCGACCCTAAAACAAACAACACGAACACAGTTCAACAGATTTGGACTGTAAGTGTATCCGATGAATCAGAGAGCATTGTCATGCGTTTAGAGGAAGTCTGCATGAATATCGTTATGTTACAAGATATATTTTTTATATGTTTGGTAATATCTGGATGTTATAGTGGTATATCGTTTATAATGCGTCAATTAAAAATTTGTTCCGATGCGGCAAGGTGCGACGATTCCAGATGGACTTGCAGTATGATGCTAGTTTTCGTGTTCACCATATTACAAAGTTGCATAGGTCTTTTTATTATCATATTATTAAGTCCGACCTCTTTCCTTACATGTTATAAAGTCGTTGCAAGGTATTTCTGTACTATAAGTGTGAGCATATTGACTTTCTTCTTCATATTTAATGTTATCTTGAGTGCTATCAGTAAACCTATATTGACACACAAAATACAATATGACGAATTGCAAGCTGTTGGGAGAAATTGCGAAGTTGACGTGGTAAGGGAGAAATCTAGAAGGAAGACCAAACGATACAACGACAGTATAGATGCAAATGAAGAAGAAGTTGAATTGACATCTTCACCTTATTCAGATAATAAGTACGAAGCAACAACTGAAGATACAGTATAGTGTTTACAAACAATGAATAACGAAATAGAAAATTTAAAATTTGAGAATCAACAATTATATAATTATTTGGATAGTTTAGAGGATAAGTTAAGGCATGTGAAAGATTTTTTGCGCATAGGTATACAAAATCAAACGATGCATGTGAAATTAAACGATAATGAAGACAATCGGAATCATTTACACTATTTGAAGGATGCGTTGGAAGTTATATGTACTCCGCAACCAAAAGAGAATAAAGTAGAGAAAGAACCTCAATTAAAATCATTAAAAAATTTAAATAAATAATTTTTTTTATAAATTATTACTACCACCAAGCACTATATCAAATGGTTCACCAGTTCTAGCAAAACTCAATGCTTTTCCCATGATTAACCGACGATTTGCATGCAAAATACTTGTTACAACCCTCGTCATTTTCTGATCTTCCAATGTACTATTACCTCCTAATACAGTGATCTGAGCCGCTGCTCCTGGAGCAGTTACAGTTTTCAAGTCTCTCAATGCATTTGGCATCAACGAATCGCTGAGTTGTGAGATGACTGGCGAAGCAGCTACATTAAAGTAATTAAATGCTTCAGCAATTTGGTAAATTTGTTCAGCTTGTGTATGAGGAGTGATTACTTCCGTTGCAAACAACAATTTGTCAAGCGGGATACCCTCTTGAGTTTTTGCTCTGATATGAGGATCGTCTTCCCATTTGAAATTTTTTGGTAAACCAACACCAATCCAGTCTCCTGGTCGGATTTCTCTCGCACCTGTGTTAACGATTGTGTTTAATCCACCAAAAGTTGCCACAAATCCTTGAGTCATATCTTGATACCTGTCGTGAGAAGCATCGAACCCAGTGACAGCTACACCTACATATTGCAATCGTTCCATAATAATGAAACGAGTTAGTGTTCTAGCATGTCGTTGAGTATCTTGATCCGTATCGGTCAATGCTGTTTTCAAAGCAGGTGGTATCATTGAACCCAGGCCATTACAGAACGAAAAACAGTGAAGTTGTCCGTCTCTGTAAGCTTGTGATTTGTCAATACTCATTAATGTTTCTCCCTCCATAACATTGTAACTTTCAATCCGAATAGGACTTGCAAACAGTCCTTCTTGATTTGCACGGCCGTTGCGCACCTCCTGTTTATGACGGAGGTCGTATTGCACGTTATAATCATAGGAAGTGATACGGGCGATTGGCTTGTGCCTTTTGCGCGCTTTACGTGGAGGTTGTGCATATGGCACAGATGTTGATGCTAGTGGATTTGTAAACATTTTGTATATATATATATAGTTGTAAAAGTCATCAGGTAGTTATATAGTATAATTTTGTCACACTCCTTTAAAAATCCTCAGTATTGTCCAGTTGCCAAAGCAATCTCGATCATTGGTAAACAACTCATTTGGATGTGTTCTCTAAAACCACGGCGAACATAATGTTCGTCAGCCTTCTTGCTAATAGAATTCAATACTTGTCCGCAATAAATATATTTCTGCTGATTGCCATTTTCATCGTACGTTCGTGGTTTTTGACGCAAACTTAAACGCGCGCATTTCAATTGCCAAACCATACCGTCATCCGATGGGGGTGGTGTCAACGCCATTGAACTGCCGTCAGGTTGTTTGTATGTCAATTCATCACGTTTCACCTTTTTCAATACAAAGTATAATTTATCATTTTTCAAAACCTTATCTCTTGCTTGTCCACCTTTTGAAAATTGGGAATCTAACCTTGTTGTCCATGTATTGAATACTCTTGAGCGACCTCTCACATTTAAATTGAATAATTTTTGATATTTTGATGAAAGATCCATATCTGTAAGTATAATTCCCATAAAACGCCATTTTCTCATAAAATCATTTATAAATGCAATATCTTGCAATTCTTTTATTTCTGCATCTTGTGCTGCACCCACTTGATTATTTGCCAAACTAATTTTCCCACTGGCTACATCTGCCATTATCTCTGCTCTTGCAGGGTGCACTGGTATCAACGCCTCGTTCAATGAATATTTCTTCACAAATTTTGCAACAAAGGTTGGTGATGTACTTGCAATCGTGAGATAAAAATTAAGCACAGGTATGCTAGCTAATATATTGTGACTAGTATGACGACCAGTTAAAGTTCCACGTTTATCAGAAAAACTTTTGTTCTGTTGCATATTGACAAACATGCACATTCCTTCAACAAAACCTTTTTGCCAATCATTCGTGTACCTGCCACAGAATAGGGGATAAGTTGCATTACTGTTTGCAGCAGGGTGGAAAACAGTATTGTGGACGCTAGGTGCCATCAAACCTGTTCGTGGAACCATATTTGGTTCAGAGTGACTTGCATGTTTTCCCAAAGTTGGGAAATCTCGAAAGCCGCGTGACGGGGCTGGACTTCTTAATTCTGATTTATTCATTTCCGATATATACTTATTTTATCTACTTGGTACTAATATAGGTTTCTTTTAAAAAGAAGAAAATTGATGTGGACCATTGCTTGTATTGTTGTCTAAGGTCTCCTTTGAAAATTCGTGTTTGTAATATCTCATAAGATCGAGTTTTGTTTTACTTAGTATATTCCATTGCTTAATATAATTGGTATTAACAGAGTAGGCCCCGCTGCTCATGTTTTGTTTTAAAACTCCATTTGCCTTCAAAAATTCTTGTGCGTTGTTTAAAAATAGAATATCTTCCTTCACAATACGTTTTGGATTCAACGTATGATGTGTAAAATGCATTTTGCAAATTTCTGGCGTGATATCAACGACCGTTGCATTGGGATCATACTTTACGATTGGTCCTTTGATTTTATCGTTGTACCATTCAGCCATCAAATTAAATATAGCTCTATCACTTACTTTCCCAATCAAACGAGTGTCTATTTTTTCCAATTCTTCGATAATGGTGCACCCTCTTTCATCATTATTCGATGTCGTGCATAACACGCATGTCTCTGGTGCGTTTTCAGAGGAAAAAACATTGTCGCAGAAAGAAACTGGCTTGTCGTTATCAAACGTCAATTCTTGCATCATATCTTCATTCATAGTGGTATTATTATTTGTTCTTCTCTATGGGTTATATATACTTATCTTAATATATGTGTAAATGGAGATAGTAGAACATGAAATACCTAAGGTAGATAAAATCGTACCGTACATTGAATTTTGGAATGAAATATACAAGCGTCTCTACAATGATCCGAAATTATATGTGTCAAATATACATGTGATCCAAAATCATTTCGCCATTAATTTTGATAAGCTTCGTACAATTATGGACGAAGATATGTTTGAATGGAATCACGCTATGATTATTTGCCTTGTATACGGCAATGCATTAGATAGGATGGACCATAAGAAAATAGAGTTACCATTCCTAAAAGAAAATGTATTGTTCAAAGTAAAAGAGAATGAAACATTTAGCACATCAATGTTGAATTTAGATATTATTCAACATAGGTGGGAAAGCGTAGATGTTGAAAATTACACTCAGATGAAACATTATGTGTTTAATGTGCATAAAAATATAACAAAACAATTCCTATATGCAGATGATATAAAAATAAAAAATCGATGGAATATGATGACGAAAGTTGGAAAGAAATTGTTCAAACCAAACAATACATCATTGATGTATGTAACGTGTCGCATTGCTATGCAACTACAAAATCTTAAAGTAGCACAGACAGTTATGCCATTCATAGAAACAAACATCCCTTTCCATTTTCAAAAAGGGACATTAGATACGTTTTATAATTGGTCCAAAGGAGAAAAAACTTATTTTAGCATACGTAATTTCCGAAATCGAATCTTAAATATATTTTGGCTATTTATGAACGACGAGGCAACAAGGTGCGTTTACACGTACAAACGAGTTGGTGAGATCCCGTCTATTCATTCTCATGTTACATCTAAATATCCACAACAATGGACCAGTACCGTCCAGCACTTTATATTATATGGCGAACCAGGGGAATTGGTCACGCATGATAATACAAAAATACAAGATGCTACACTTCTAGCTTTATGGGAAGCACATATGAAAACGATTTATGGATTTAAGTTTATAAAATTTTGCGTTTGCATGGATCATGCCATTATTAAACAAATCAAATATATTTTAGATTCTGAACATCCCATTGTTTTAAGGGTATGGCACAAGTGGTATTTAGCTTACAATGGTAAGATTTACAAATATAAAAATTTAACAGAGACGTTGTTAGCATGGATCCATCATATCCACAACGATTGCGACTCAATGGTATTGAAACAAATTAATTTGTTAAAAATATGTAAAATGTTGTGTGTAACAGAAATACAAGTAGAAAAAGATTATACAAACGAAGATTACATAGAAGTTAGAAATTAATTTAGTTTTTTTTCATATAAATCGCATTGATATGGAAATGGATTATAAGATGCAGAACATACAATAACCCCGTTTGTATTTTTGTTTATGTAACGATCCTCGTACGAACCAATATATATAATTACTTTACCCTTTTTCCAAATTAATTTACCATTGACCATATCTTGCTCTGCTGGCATGCGAAACTCCCTTGCTTGACTGTATCTAAACCTTGTCCTGTCTTCATGCGTCCAACCATGTCTTTGAGCAATATTTACCTGTTTTTTCAACAAGATTGGTTGGGCATACAAATATTGAATATCAGGTGAATTATTTGTAAACACTATATCATCCATCTTAATAGTTATTCTCGAAATTATCTGTTATACGTCTCATTCCTCTGTCTTTTTTCTTGATTTTCTTTTTTTTGCGTGCACCTAGCTCTCCGTGTAAAAAGTGATCAACGTGTCTTTTTCTTTGTTTATTCGCTGCCCACGCTGTAAAGGATACTTCTGAAACACGTTTTTTCATTGTAGATCTCTGATTCTTTAAATGAAAATGAGACGGATACTGCCGAAACCATATATTATTTTTCACAGGTAAACCAAACATATCTTCCAGCAGACTCCCTTTGCCCCCACAAATACACGAACCATTTCCTTGCGTAAAGTAACACATGTGTTTCTTTGGCAATGGATACTTGTTTCTCAAATCACAATCATCGAGAAATTCAGCTCCATTAACGCCGTCTTCCTCGTCATCAATCATTGAGCGACTCTCTGATATCATCTTGTTGATTTCTTCTGTTTCTTTTCCACCCTTTATTAAATTGTATAATATTTTATAGAGGCTGTGTCTGTATTCATAATCATCTTTAAATATAGTATAGAAACTTTTGTCTCGAAGAATATCGAGTGTCGTTTGAACATGTGGATCATGATTCACATATGCATATTCTGGAAGTTTCGATGCAGCAAGTTTTAATTGTGTGTCCACGTAAATGCTGTTTATAGATTCGGACACAATGTTGTCGTTCGTATAAATTCCAGCACCATCCAACGCCAATCGATGTATATTTGCCAAATGGAAATATTTTTTCCGCGAGCTATTTTTTTCCCAATAAAAATGGTCAACAGCCTTTTCAGGTATAACAATACGAGCATTATGGCTCACATTGTCCATTGCGAATTGTTTTTGGAAGCTCCATTGAATTTCCGACTCGTTCATTTCTACCCTGTCGCGGAATCGTTTCCAAAACTCTGCGAAGGTTTCGCTGCCGTATGATTTATAATCGCACATCATTTGTCGCATTATATTCCTGGACGCATGCGAAATTGGTCTTGTAAAATTTTCATTCATTTTCTCTACGTTACTCGTTGCATCAGAGAAATAATATCGTCTAAAATTATTGAACAAACGAATATTGTTGTTTTTTTTTGCAAACGACGACATGGTTGAATCGGTCTTGTGATACATAGTGGCTTTCCTTCGCTTTTTCGTAGAGAAAAGGGGCATCAGTTCACTATTCGGCATTTTACCGATCAACATATCAATTTCATCGACGGTATATTTAGCATACTGTGATTTTAATTCATTGGCTTGTTTAGCCATCTTTGCATATGATTTTTTTAATAATGAATTAATGTCTTTGTCTATTTTTTTTTGTTTCTTTAATTGTTGTTGTTTTTTTCGTTTTTCTTCATTTTCTTTCACTTCTTTCAATATATCTTCTTGTAGAAGATCGTCTAAAGCGTCGTCAAAGTCCATATTGATTTTCAAATACCAACCACTGTTTCATGAATATTTTTTATATATTTATATATTTATATATTTTTTAGTATGTATATATATATTTTAGTCTATAGATATTTAAAATATGTTTTTTTTGTGACACTATATAGGGTATAACAAGAAGACCTAAATGGAATCATTATATAAGACAGGCACCTTGAAATTCGGTAATGTTGTCGATATACCTGTTACAATACCAGAGAACGATGATCTAACGAAGGATGTAAATAGGGTCAAAAAGAATGCGGACAAGCTGACACCAGGTGATGGAAAGGTCCCTAAGTCAGCAATTGAATACATGGTAAAAGTGCAAATGGCGCGGGCTAACACGATGAAGAATCCATGGTACAAATTTATCAGCATGGTTAGTTCGTTTAGCACAGAACCCATGAACAAGTTTTGGAAGAAGCAGGAGGATGCGGAGAAAGGTTTAGCTTTATTAAACGAGACAACAGGTGGTGTATTTTCCGCGATCGATGCGTCGGCTGACACATTCGACGGCAGCGAGTTAGCTCGTGAAATGGGTGATTATTTTGTCGAAAATGAACGACAAGTGAGTGACTATGTGAAAAATAGACGCGATTTCTTAACTTCTCCAGAGGTTTTTAATAAGTTATTTTTAACGCCATTAATTTATGGACACATTTCGGAAGCACAAAAAATGATCGAGAATTTTTGTTCCGTAACTATAGATGTGGACAACTTTATACAGAGCGATCACGCAACTTATTTTGCAAGGTTGGTTAGTGTGCGAATGAACATTTCTAGGTTCTTAGGTGGTAGATATTATACTCTAGCAGGTAACTACGGACGTTTAATGCAACAACAAGATCGATTAATGATGTATTTCAAATGCCATTTAAAAAATCATCCGAATGGACACTTTAAAATACGGGCTATATTTCCGAATCATTCAAGTCGATTACGCTTAGCTGAATCCCTGAAAGTTCCTCGTCCTCCCGCAATAACGCGTCTTGATTGTGATCTACCTGGGGTTCATCGTTCTCCGACTCGTCACTCGTATCTTGATCGTCTGGGTCACCTTTAACAGGTAATATATGTTTTAGCAATATCAATACACCAATTAGACCGATGACGTCTAAAGAAATGCATAAAATATAAAAATTGTTCATATTTGAAATTTCAAAATTTATTGTATTTTTTATCTCGTATATATTTGTAAATACCCCACTTAGTTCTCTGCTTATAATTCCAGATGCATTGCTAACAGCCATAAAAAAACTATAAACAGTCCCCTCCATGCCCACAGGACTTAATTGGGTGGAGAGGATTATAAATGGAAGGAACCCAATTTGACCAACAAACGCACCCACGAAAGCATTTGCATATAAAAAAAATGACGGCGAGATCGTTATGACATCAGTTATAAATAAATTTCTGCCCAATATAAACACAAATGCAACAACATTCGTTACAACGATGATTGCGTAAATATTTACCAGTCTTAAATATTTATTAAATACAATGGAAGCTACCATTAAACTGATGTAAGCAATCATATCCGCAAATGCAAATGTAACTGGCGTAACATTATATTTACGTATCATTAAATATTCTACTATAGAACCATCGCTAGGTTCGTACGAATAAAAAAACAATATCATTGCAAAAAGGATGATTTTTTTATTGCATATATACCTACAGAAATTCATAAGAAAGGATACTTTCTTTGGTATAGTGTTATTATTTATATTTTTCACATACAAAGCCACTAAAGAAGATATTAAATGGACCAAAGCAATGAAAGCAAATCGACTGTTGTGGAACGTGAACGCAGCAGAAAAAAAACACCCGCAAAGCGAACCAAAGCTACGAAACGCCCAGGAAATACTTTGAATTCTGCCATTGGTTCCCTTGCTCCTAGCAACCATAATGCTGTCTTGAACAACGTCGGAAAACCCAAGAAAAAAACTAGAAAACGTCGTAAGAACAATACAACTAATAATGTCGGTAAAAAACGACAAAAGAGCAAAACAAAAACCCGAAAGACAATACCCGACGGCAATTTGATACCTACGAGCAATACAAGTCCGAATATTATCACTGATCAACCCATACACGGGTTTGATACTCCACGGAAAAGCGATGATACCTCCGTAAAAAGCAATATCGGCGGGCCCCATTTGATGGGTGGTGATAAAAAGGTATCGAATGATGTTCTGGGGGCTTACAAGGGTGAATCCGAGGAAGAAATACATGATAAAGACATCGAAATGACGTCTAGTGTAAGTAAGGTCAACGTGCATTGGGAACATTTTGCCTTGTTGGTGGAAGAGTATCTATTAGCTATCGACGTAAAAATGTAAATACTTTATAATAAATAACACAATTCTAGTTTCCATTTTTTACTATATTATACAATCCACTCTATGACAACATGTCTCTGTATCAACAAGTAATCACGTCGTATGCTGGTGAAAATGCATTTGATGAAGAGGAACCAGAATTTTCCTTTGATACAAAATTTGGAAGATTTGTCAATTACTACATGATTGGCGTCTCTGATACGAAAGACGAAACTATTATATTTGACGAAGATGCAGAAGGCGAAGAACCTGGATTCTCTTTCCTTGAATTACCAATTGCAATATTTGAGATTAATGGACAAAATATTAAATATATGGGAGAAGCAGAAATCCCTTACAGAACAGAAGCACCTTTTAAAGAGTTTTTCCTTGAGGATATATATATGACTCAGAGGGAGGATATCTCTGAAAAAATCGATGCAATCATAGATGCGATCGATGAAAATTATGGCAATGTCGATACATGCCCAAAAAACATTGCGTTGTTTTTGTATTTTATTTTGCTAGAGGAAAATGTTGAGGTTGTCCATCCTAGAATTTTAGGGATATTGAAAGTAGCAAAAAAAATGATTCCAGAACTAGAGCCACCAGAAGAGATGGTGAATGTGGAGGACATTATGGAGTCAGATAATGTAGACGAAAACAAATTAAGACTGACGGATAGCGGGAATTGCTTCTTCGCTTCTTTATTAGCATTCTATTTATATCAAGAAATTTGGAGGCCCCCGAAGGATGAGGACCCGCATTATTATATCATGGAAAGTCAGGAGTTGACGAAGGTAGAAATTACTATAGATACTGTAAGAAAAGGTGTGGATGTACTAGCTAATGCAGATTTGCTTGCATCTATGTACAAGAAAATGTGCGACTTACAGGAAAATCATATGCTTAAAGCGAGCGCATGGGGTATCAATTATGCTTTAGAAATAGCAGAAGGAGAAAAAATACCTCGACTCATGGGTATTATTCCACAATCATTGCGCACATTAGTTATCTTTAAAGATGGTAACAAGCTAGATTGTATTCCTTGTAAAAAGGGATACAGGCGGTTCTATGGAAGGGACAAGTGGGGAATGGTTCTGAAAATAGGTGATGTTATTTCAGAGGACAAAACAGCAGCAGGTTACGTAAAGTCTCAAGAAATTGTGACGGATAATGACAATCAAGGTCGATGTGTACGAATTATGGATGATTTACTAGAAGAGTTAGGGATAGATCCACAAGATGCAAAAGGGTTGCCCTGGTACGTTCGATGGGTAGGAACTGCTGAACAAGCTCAGCGGCGTATTGATCGATTCAAAGAATCTCAACAAGAAATGTACGACAATGGGGATGAACGGTATGACATTGTAAACTATTACGTCACATTGATTCAATTGAATGCAGACTATTACTTGAAAAAAATGCTGATAGTACCAGAAGTTGAGAGGACTGATGATCAAGAACAAGGATGGATCGAGTGGAGTATGAAAAAAGTGTTTGGTGAATACTGGGGCGAACGCGTGTATAATTGGATGGGACAAATTGGGAAATTTATAAAAGTGACAGTTTTATTTGCATACAAATTTGTCAGTTTTTTGCTGAATCAACCACTGGTAACGGAATTTCTGTTGCAATACATTGAGTCTTATTTTGAGAGTATTTGTGAATACTTTGGTACTGAACAAACCAAACAAACCTTGACAAAAGATAAGGATGGTAAAGAAACATTGGAAACTACGCAAGGAACGGACATTTTGCGAACCGACAAAGATGGTATTTTTGAACGATTTTACGAAGAAGAGGGGCGTTGGATAAAACTAGATAAAGCAGCACAAGACAAAAAAGCAGAAGAACGAAACGCTGCATATCAAAAGACATTCAGCAACAAAGCTTTCGGTCTCTTCAATGCAATGAGTAAGAGTATGAACGATGGTAAATGGAAAGATGCCATGGAAGGTGCAGCATTTGCCAACAATTCATTGATGACTGATTTAATAGGGGTGTTGGAAATGGTTCCATTGGTGGGTGGTATGATCAAGAAGGTGGGACCTGAAAAAATTCAAGGAATGATTACAGGATACATTCATCAGAGCGGCGATAAGGTGTTGAAGAAGATGGTGAAACGATTTAATTCCCTGAATCAATTGAAGCGAATGTATGAATTGTTTATGAAGTATTCATCTGCTGTTATGTTTGGGTGCCAAGGTAAATCTTTGTTGGATGGAGTGGTAGACGATCAATTAATTTACAACTTAGGAAAACATTTCGAAACAGCCATCTTCAATGCACCATACTATGCATTGATTGTCTTGTGTGAAGAATCATGGAGGAAAGACAAGAATAGTCTACAAAATCCCGATAGAAAAGCAATTATCGAAGAATTGATCGAGACAGCATACGTGGCGCAGAAACTTAGTGATACGGTGAAAGCAGAGAAAAATGAACTGTTGGTGGACGAGAATATACAAAGACGAATACGAAAAGCAAAACTTATGGTTGAAGACTACCAGGATTTTATACATAAGAAAGATACAACATTTTTGCAAACGGTACAAGCTAAACATGATTTGGATACGTTCTTAAACAAATATAACATAAAGGATGAAATGATGGATGATGTAGATGTGGGCTTAACTGTAGAAGAGGAGAAATCCTTCATAGAAAATCATAAAAGAATACTAGCTATAGCAGGTGCAGCCATTATCATCGGGGTTGGCATTGCGGTCTGTCCACCGTGCACAGCAGCTCTTGCTAGCGGTGTATCTAGTGTATCAGCTGGGGCCACTGCTGCTACTGGTGCAATAACCCAATCAGTGGCAGCCACGTATGTTTCTGGCGGTGCATCGGCAATGGCTGGTACCATAACTGGCGCGGTTTCGTCATATGGCATGCCAGCGGTAACTTTTGCATTGGGTTCAGGGAATAAAGGTGGTTTGGGAGACGCAATTTATGACGCAGGGGCAAAGTATGGTACCTCAATGGTGGTAGCTGGTGCAAGGGTGATACCTCAAATGGCGGCAGGGACGTATAACAAAGGTAAAAGGTGGTGGCAAGATAGTCAAGTGTATTGTTTAAAGGATGTGTTGGCGGTAGGTGTGACGCAATCGTTGACGTTCCGATCCAATTTGGAGAAATATATCAATCGTTTTGAAAGGCAAACGGAACTTGATTTTAGTAAAGGAAATGCGGAAAATAAGTATGCAATGATGATTGCGACAGTGGAGAGTAAACGAAGCATTGCAGTGCCGTGGGTAGATTCAAAGAGTCAGTATCAGCAGTTGAATGTAGAGGAAGTGACTAGTTTTTTTAAAAAGTATGGACCTATGAGAAATGAACTTTAAATAATAAATTCTTTATTCATTGTTAAATCGAATCGTACACGCGGTTTCTCTGGAGGTATGGGAACGGGTTTATATGCCCTTTCTCTGGGAACATAATACACGACATATCCCCACCATCCCCATGGTGGTAATATGCAAAATAGGATAATCCACCAATAAACCCATGCATTGGTAGCAAAAAGAGTGAGACTGATGGTGAGAATAAAAAATGTTATACCTAGTGTTAATATAAGTAGTAATACCATTTTCTATTGTTTCTTATATTATTTATACTTATTTTGGCACTTTTCCTTTAAAACTTGTCCAATTTTTCCCTCCTGCTTTAATATAGCTATGGTAATTTGTAAAATGGTTATTTCCGCGAATGATTCGCTGTAAATTTGTATTTTTCTGAACGTTTAATTGTTGATGTTTGCGAATTCCATTGTATAAGCTGTTGTTAATTTTTGAAGTGGCTTCCATGTTGTATATATTCTATTATGTAAAGATGTAATATAGTATATATGGAAAAATTAAAAATAGATTTTTACTTTGTCCTAACTGCATTATTGCATATCGACTTGTTGTTGGGTTTAATACATGAATGGAATGTATTGTTCGGGGTAGAAATATGGGTAATATGGTTTTTGTGTCATTCTGCAATTTATACAATGATTGTAATATACGTTGAATTATTCACAATAACTACTATGTTTGTAAGAAAGAATTTGTTATATCACTCCTTTTTCCTGGTTTTATGGTATTATCAAAGGATGTATAGTTACAACAATCAAAGTTTACAAAGTTACGAAATCGGGTGCAAACGTGATTTTTTGGTTTTGACAACAACTACAAGTTTTACTGTGATATTACTAGCGTTCAGTGCTATGTTTACATGGCTAATCGCATAGTTCCATACTTATACAATTCAAATGCTACACTGTTGAGTTTAAAGATGTTATCTACAATAATGTTCCCTTTCAATAAAGCTGCGTTTACTGCTGTAATGTCTAACGGATTGACATAGAAGAAATGTTCCAAACAGGTATATCCAGCGCAAAAAAACCTCTGTTCTAAAAGTGTTCCTATGCCATTTACATTGCTAAATGGTGTTAAAAATAACATAAAAATAGAGCCCTGGTATGGTTTATTTATGTAGTTTAAAATCCGTTCCAATGCTTTCACATCACTTACTGCTGTATGAGCGTCTTCAATTTCGCTGTCGAACAAGCTTGCATACAACCTTGGCACACTATAGCTCGGTTGATTCGGTAACGAATTACGTATGAAATATAGAGTATCGAAAAAATGTATTGGTATATCTATTAATAACCCCTGCATAGAGTGTCTTGCTAATTCGTATTCTAAAACCATTTTATCTCCCCTAAACCCGTTATGACTCATAAGGATTAGATACTGATCTTCTGCTACCATTAATGATTTTAAAAATACTTTAAACAATTGTATTGCTACAGGAAAACTTACAGCGTTTTTTTTTGTAAATTCTGTTTTCGTAGGCATTTTATACCTTTCGTGTACAGGTGAAGGTACATCGATTCTTGTTAGATGTGGATTAATCAAGACGTAAAATTCTTTTTCTCCAGATTTCGCAGCCATTTCCCATATACTACAATTATTTCCTAAATTTTCTTTCAAATCGCCAGAATATTCGAGGTCGTATATAACCGCGATGCTTTTTTTCCATGTATGGTTATCACTATGTAAATACATTTACTTAGCATTATAAATCTCTATATAGCACATTGATAGAATAACCAAACAAGCATACAAAACGTCCGAACGATAAAAATGCGCGAATAATATTTGTTGTCCTTAATTTATTATACAAATCTATTGTTTCCAAACTATTTACGATATTACGGTTGTAATAGTACGCTACAGCACTAAATATTATTAAAAATAACAAGAAAAGAAACGGCACGATAGAATCGTCATCAACGGACAGCATGATAATACCACATATAGTATCTATTGCGAAAAATAATCCATGCGATAAGATGGATCTATCTAAATCTTCTCCTGCAAATTCATCTGCAATTAAAGGACCAAATACAACTTTATCAACTATAGCAGTGGTGCATACAGCACTTGCGGATAACGATATTAATACATTTAGAAACGCTGGTTTATCCATTTTATATGTTCAATACAATGATTTATACTATTTAAAAAAACCATCCATTTTCGATTGCAATTTGTTTTTTTTGATACCAAATGCCGATCTATTGTTGTTAATCATGGTTTGGTGGTTGATAGACGTTTTTGCTATTTTTATTTGTTTTTTCTCCTCTCTTTTCTCTTTTTGTTTTGCTTTATTCCTTAATTTTCTTTGTTCGTCCATACTCACTTCTTCAGTTTGCGGTCGATCCTCTGGAAAGAAGCCCCACGTACAATAAAAATATCTCCGTTGAACTTCATCAAATTCAATTCTTGCTTCTTGATTAATCAATATAGTGTTTCTAAACATTTCTATTTTATATAACACTATAATATACAATTATACGTGAAGTAGACAATGTTTAACAACAGTTCATGGAAACAGTTACCTAAATGGTCTTTTTTGGTAGCATATGACAATCCGCAACGATTTAAGGTTTTGACGAACCGTAGCAAATTGCCCAGTGGTGTTAATAGGTATCATCCATGGAAAGAGTATGACACGGTTGTAGAGTTGTTGCATAAAACCAAATTACCAGTGGAAGATATACCTAGATATGTAACACTCGCAAAAAAATTCAAGCGCAAAGCTGTGGTGGATAATTTAGATACGGCTATCATTTCTAAAATTACGTATTGGGATATGTTATATGCCCATCAAAAACAAGCTGTAGCATATGCTATAGTTGATTACAAAGGCAGGTGTTATTTAGCGGATGACATGGGCACAGGGAAAACGTTCACTGCTATAACAATATTGAATTACTTAATGTTACAGAGACCAAATCAAATCGCTTTAATTCTATGTCCTGCCAGTTTGTGCAAAAATTGGAATACGGTGGTAGAAGAAAAATTAATGTGTGGCAATGTGGACGTGTTTAGTTACGATAAAGCAAAAAATATGGCGAAGGACTTGAAGAAGAAGAAATACCATGTATTCATTGCAGATGAAGCGCATGGGTTGAAAGACCCGAAAACGAAACGATACAAAAAACTGTCTGGTATGTTGAAAAAGATAGAATTTAGGATTTTATTAAGTGGAACTCCTACTGTCAATCGCGCCAACGAATTGTATTCTCCATTGAGCATTATGTATCCAAAGATATTTAAACGTTATAGACATTATAATGATAGATACTTCAATATGATTGCTCGCAAATGTCGATTGCCAGATGAGTTGAGTTTGATTCTGCCTTTATTTGGGTTTATCAGACGCACAAAAACACAGGTATTGAAATTGCCCGATAAAGTTTATAAGCAATACCCTGTATTAGTGCCTGCTGCTGCAAAGGATCTCGACGACATGATGAAAAAAATGGTAGCGGAAGAAAATGCAAACAATCCAAATTATTTGAAATATTTAATTGGGGAAGCATTCCATACATTGGGATTGATCAAAAGTAAAAGTAAAACCATTATAAACTTGTTGAAGGATATGCTTGTTTCCACGGAAGATGGTAGAGGAGAAAATAAGGTTGTATTTTGCTTTCACAAGGCAATGGTTGAATGCGTTGCAAAAATTTGCAACGAGCTGAACTTGTCATTTGATGTGATCAATGGTGAAACTGTTCCAAAGAAAAGAGCACCTATCATTGAGCGTTTTCAAAAAGGTGAATTGGTTGTTTTGATATGTTCCATCAACGCCGCTGGTGTGGGTATTACACTTACAAAGTCGAATAATGTGATTATGGCTGAAAGTTCGTGGGTACCTGGGTTGAACCAACAAGCAGTCGATAGGTGTCACCGTATTGGACAAACAAGAAAAGTATTTGTTGATCGGATTCACTGTATTCGCTCTATAGACGATTTCATAGTAAAGTGTGAGAATAGTAAAAAAAGGATGCACACCTTATTGATGAAAAAGGCAAAAGAGTCACTAAAATAAATATTGTATAAACCACCATCGTTTTTTTAGTAAAATGGCTTCATATTTTATAAGCAATGCTAGTGTATGGAAGAGATTAATTAGCACGGATAATTATAATAGTGATGCCGAATGGTACACCACGCGAAATGGGAATATAGATCCTGATACATTTTTACGATCCCAAATTGGGAAATTCAAACACGAGTTTTTCGCATTTGCCTTGAAAAAATCACCGTACGAGAACGGTGATACAAAAAGTATATATTTGTATATCTCTGGATTCAGATACATAAAGGTATGGTGGATAGGTAAAGAGTTGTTTGTAGCATTCAGGAACGATGATATTGCTACTATGTTCCGAGAGGTATTTGAAAAATTGGCTATGGGAAGGTGGCCTATGTTAAAAAAAGATTTTTTTGCCGAATTTACACAAGAGTCATACATCAATGCAGGATATTATTATTGGGGGTATTATAAATACGTAAAAAAGAAAATAAAGCTAAGAAGACGACACGAATTGATTGTTGAAAAGGTTGATAATACGCATGTTGCAGGCCATATAATGCCAACGATGTATACTGGAGTCATATAAGGACATTTCATGTTCTTACTATAATAAACATGATTATATGTTTAAAATGAGTGACCTAATTAGTTGGGAGTTAACGGAAAGTTTAAAAAGGGAATTTGACGAGTTAGAAAAATATGCAAGCGACCAATTGTATGCTTTCCAACATGGTGATAACATAGATATAAGTTTAACGCGTATAGGCTTTATTAGCAGTGATCCTGGTGTAATATTTGACATAAAAAATGTCTTTTCATTTACACAACAAGAAATCGAAGCATGGACTGAAATATTCAAAGATTACGGTGCAACCGATGTTCATATAGGTATTGACTCTACCGATAGAACGATTACAATCTTTGTACATTTTACTTCGAAACGGGAAGGTAAAAAAACTAATTCTGGTATTGTATATAAATTAATTTCATTGCCTAGTTATATTCCAACCTTTATTTGGGTATATTTTTGTTTGATTTTATGGAACCCAACAAGGTATCAAATTTTTTAGTACCATACACTAATCAAGATACGTTACAAAACTTAGATACCAACAGTAAAAATGTTGTACAATCAGTAGTGAAGACATTGAATAATGACAGTGTTGTGTCTGTGAATGATTTAAAAAGTCGAATGGTATGTATATTTAAACAGATCGAAAAACTTAGTTTCGAGAAGTTGAAAGAGATTTATTTATTAGGTGAAAAAATTATAAAGATTGAAATTAAATTATTGAATAAATCCCTCGTGGTAGAGATAAAAAAAGATGCTTACAAGAAAAAGGTAGTAATTGTTAAGAGACCAGATATGGCTGTTATAGAGAAATGTACAAATGTAATAGTAAAAAAAAGTAACATAGAGAAAGGCGATAGTAGAATTTGTTATGAAATTATAAAACTTATATTTAAATGGACGTGGGGAAAATTAGCAGCAAATATTAAAATAGACTTAACAGGCGGTGAATATACATTTACAATAAGTAACTTAAGGATTATCAATTATAGTCAATTGTCTTGCCTGGACAAAATTCACGATGCTATTCATTCTATCGACATACATTTCAAGAGTAGCGTGTTGACGTTTAAAGTCACTCGTACAAATGAATATATAAATCAACATGAGAGTAAAAAAAGAAGGATGAATGGTGAATGGTAATATAATTGTTATTTTCCTCGGATTTTTCTTAATAACTGTTTCTTTAATCCTTTTGATATATTTCCAATTTGATAAAATAAGCAAGTTTCTATTTTCCCATATAAAAACTCACCTAATTAAAAAAAATGTAAATAAAAAACTCATTGCTCATAACCAAAAATGGAAATGCGCAGATTGCAAATGTATCCTATTGCAAAAATATAGGATAGCAACCATACAAAATATAGATTATGCTATATGTATACCATGTAGCAATAAATATACATGTATTGATAAGGAATGTTTAGTGTAGGATTAACGGAACATGATAAATTACTTCAATGTTATGATGATCCTAGCCAACTGTTACACATAGCTTCTGTCAATTTAATAACACTAAGTAAAGTAGAGACAGATGATTATCTCATAACAAATAAGGATTTGTTTGCTGTGCAACGCAGCTCTGATTATAGAATGATACCGATAGGTTTGTTTAGATTTTATTATGGATTTTCGAGAGATCTAACATTGCATAATATAAAACAGTTGTATGCAGGGGTAAAACATTTATTATTGAATGTGAATTTGACGAACGAAGAAGAGCATAAATTGAGAGAGTTGGTAGCAAAAAGTCACAGGGGTTTGAAAAAATTACAAGTTACTTACATAAAAGATACATCTGTTTATAGTCAGTTACAAGTCGTGTTGGATGAAACAAAAAGGGGAATTTACAAGGTCAATGCACCTGTCGCTGATACAATAAACTCAAACAAAGTGAAGTCTCAGTCAGGTTTCTGTTAGAAGGTTCGAATAGTGTTACCAAACATTTTTTAGGTATATTGTCAACAAGGTAACTGTATAAGTGTTTTGATAAAAGACGAGCTGCTTTTTTTATTTGTTGCAAGAGAGTGATTCCTGATAAATCTCTTACATTTTTTTCGTCTTTTTTTAACCCATTCCCTCTATCTCCCCTTAACCAAGAGTATAAGAGGTCAGCAGGATGGATGACGTCAAAAAAGTTATAAACCGCAATGTCGCTTTGCAAAATGGGAAACCAATTGTCGCATATCATTTGATAGATTGTATATTCGTTGATATCATCGTCCGTAATATCACCACTTTCGATCATAATGCTTATTTGATGTTGATGCAGACTTCGAAAAGGAACTTAAAGAAATTGGACAATTGCGAGGTATGGAGTATTTTAAAGAATGAACACTTTGATATGTATTTTTTGAATACACTAAATCTGAAAATTAATAGCAGATTATCGTACTTGTATCAATTGAATAACACTTCTGGTATGTTTCTGTATCCTGGTAATTTTATAGTCAATAATAAAATGAGGTATTGTTTGTACGATAACCGTTTTTCAATTAAGGAACCAATACGTTTTGAAACTACTGAATTATACACTATTTCACAATGCAAACCAGTAATAACTTCACAAAACGCACCTCTATTGATAATATTGAAGGATAGCATAAAGTTAGTAAATAACCTACGCGATATTTGTCATCTATATAAATTAAAGGCTAATTGTGGATTTCGGCGCTGGATAGTGCTTCGAACGCATGGTTCCTCGAATACGAGGCTGGAAAGATTCACTGCATCGTATGACGAGAGCACAATCAATATTGAACGTCTGCAAGTATTTAAGAAGACAGAAATATCTATTGAATATATACTTTTATTAGAACACATTTTTGGGGGGCATGGTAACACATATAAATGGATGTTACAACCTTATATCACTAGAATAAAAAATATATCATATTAGCTCATATATCGTGAAAACGGATGTATGTACTTCCTTCCCTTTGAATAGTTCGCTCTAGTTCAAAATGATTCTGGTCGTTTATGCTGTAAGATGTATGTACATTATATATATTCTCGTGTTTGTAACTCGAGTTTTGTTCTGCCCGACACATAGGGCATGTGGGTGTAAAATCCTGTTTACCATACCATTTACTAATACATTTTTTATGAAAAAAATGATTACAGTGCGTGTGTAACACTAATTGATTTTTCTTCATGTCCTCCTGACAAATTGCACACATTTTTACTTTTTTGTTCTTTTCTCCTCTTATCACTGGTACCCAATTGTACCTACTGTATAATCCACTATCGGACAACACTTTCATAATACTCTTCACGTCGTGCTTTTGCAAATAATCTCCTGATACCTGTAGTTTTATGGTGAATTCAAACTCTTGAATGGGTTTATTATCTTCTCTGGAACTCATTTTTACATGAAAATAAATACATATATACCATATAAAACTATGTAAATAAATGATCGATACGGAACTATACGAATTAGCACATGGTAAAATCAAAAAGACCATACAATGTTACATTGACAACTTAGAATTATATTTTAAACCAAAACTAGTCAACGTAGTTGGTGTGACAATATTGCCCAATTTTTGCGTGGACCATGACATGACACATTTCATCCATTCTTTGCACCCTGAGACAAAGGAATATAATATTTTTAGAGGTATTCTTGTAGAATTAAGGTCTAATTATTTGTTGGGGGTAGGGGATATTCAATTTATACATCCTCAACTGTATAAACAACGAGCCATATTAGAAGTTCCAACAAAAATAAATCAAGAGACTGTCATAGCAAGGATCAAAGATATACAAGAAATGAATCTGGATGATGTAGGGAATAAAATAGAAAATACAGAGGAATTGATGTTAAGTCCCTTGTACAATAGTTTAAATTTATACGAGACTACATATATTGATAAAGAATGGGGTACAAACAATAAAAAATTATTATTAGGTTATGATTTGAGCTGTGATAAATTTTTAATCAATTTCTGGATGTTTTGCCTTCAAAAACCGAATTATAAAATTGCACACTTTTACAATGATATATTGACTACCAAAATTCAAGGCACAAGTGTCAAGAATTTAATAGACGAGCAATGCAGCAATATTATGGAATATATCACTGGGGAAGATGATTCAAACCTGGAATATGTATCCGAAATTACGACAAATTATGTTCTTAGAAACGACGAAGAATATTTTGTATACAATCATGGCATTAATTTATTAGGGTTAAGTAGAAAACCCACCACCATGCAAGTTTCTACGTTAGCAGGATTGAAAGTTTATAAAAATTTGGCTAATAATCAACACCCTTACAAATTTGTATTTCCGTATGATTCAGGATTCACAAGTTTGTATCACTCATGGGATCAAATGAACAATGAACAAAAAAGAAGATTGCAACATGATTTTTATTGGTCTAGACATAAAATACCATTTAATACATACCTTATGTCTAAGGTCAACAACACAAACAATGATAATTTTAGAAAAGTAGAAACAACCTTGCAAGTTATTCCAGATCAATTTTATAATTTGGTATTCTCGCGAGTTAGTACACACGATGTTTACGACTATTTAAATGCAAAAGACATCGTTCAATTGCAACCTGGAAATAATAAGACAGAAATATTTTTTCCAATTAAAAACGACTATATCATCATGAAATTATTATTTGATAATTATAAAAAGTTAGATCATTATGATATTATCAATCCAAAGTACTATTGCAAGAAGAAGCAGATGCTAAAACTTCCTCGGGAAATTGCAAGTTTTGTCTTATCGTTCGAATAAGTTGATCCGTAACATATTTATTTTGAACATAGAATGAATTTGATTGGATTCTATTTAATATTTTAAAGCATATAGAAACCTTTTCATTTAGTAGCTCTATTTCATCATACAGTGTAAGATTAGTTTGTGTTCCTTTATCCATTGGCACTATTAATATATATAAGAGAGTATATACAGTAATAAATGAAACGAATACTCTTGCTATTTATATTATTACAAGTAGCGTCTTCTTGCAGCGTATCGAAGAAAGACATATGGCCATGCTTATTAAATTACGATGCAAATAACGACAAGATCATTGAAAAAATAGAAATGGAAACTATGTTAAACGACAAATTATCCTGGTACGAAAAATTTGTGTACACCCCAACCTACATTACTGATTTAGTAAAAATAGATTGTGGTATCCCATTGAGTATAGAAAATTTTGAAAAAGAGAGTTGTTTTAAATCTTGTTTGTACTTAAATATAGTTAAAAGTAAATTATGTTAAAAAAGCATTAATTTTTCGAGTTTTTTAATATCATCATCAATGTCATCTAGAATGACCGTCGATGTATCTGAATCCTCGTCTGAATCCTCAGTCTTTTGCAGATTACTCCATTCATCATAAGTCATTTTTCTATCCCTTTTCCTCGCAAATCTATCATTATCAGTGGTTCTACTTCTCTTCCTAGCGGCTTGCCTAACTATGTCTCTAGCTCTACCTATCACTGCTTCCGTATCTCTCTTTCTGCTGCTTGACGAACTTGCACCCATTCCACCCTTCACGTAGTTGTTGTCTTCGTTACTCCTTGCACTTCCAAAATTACCCATTAATAGTTCGTCCCCATTTAATCTCCCATCAAAATCCATATCGTCATCGTAAAATCGCGCATTAATATACCTTTGCATCATTCTTAAAATGTACTCAGAACTTTCGTTTAATGGTGCATCATTTATCATTAATCTATGACCTAAATCGAGAAAAAAACGTTGAGTGTAAAAATTTCGTATCGAATCGTCTCTGTTTCTATTGTTTTCTGCTTTAAAATCAAAATTTCTCAACATTGGTAATTTCATTTCCATATAATTGAAAATCAGATGATCGATAATCCACCGCATTCGAAATGCTCTATTAAACCAGATTTCTCTCTTTTCTGTTTTATTGAAAAAATTTTGTTGTTGATTCAACATGTCTCTCAAAATTACTTTTACCATTTCGTTGATGTTGTATATTGTCCGTGGTCTAGACATCGTTCCCATTCCTCCCGTTGCTTTTGAAACTCGAGGTGCTCGCATCGGATCTTGTTCAAATTCCATTTCACTTTCGTATGTTCGCATTTCCGCTGCTTCCAATTCACTTTTGTATCTAGCCGCAGCGTACTGAGAAAATTGGCTATAACGAACACCTTCGAATTCTAACGCAAAAAAATTCTCTTGCTCATCTGTTATTACATCATTACGCGGTTTTTCGGCACCTTCTATGAAATGATCTTGTCTATATTCTCTGTATGTATTCTCCAGTCGATCAACCATTTCTTCAACAGTCGGTACATTTCTCCAGCGTATTGCTTGAGGAACCATGCGTTTTCTTATTATATCAGCTTTATGAGTAGGTCCATAATCATCATCACTATCATCATCACTATCATCTGGGTAATTCATATAGTCGATTCCAAATGGATCTCCAAATCTACGACTTCCTCCACCAGGTCTAACGCCTTTCCAGTCCTTTGTTGCCTTCTTAATCTCTGTTACATCATTGGTTTGTAAATCTCTATCTTTAAGAACCGTGATGAAAGCATGGCCTACATTGTAATGTCTGTATCCCCTTACTTGATCTGACACAGGAATTACCTTGTAGTGTCTACCTGCTAGAGCTCCATTTTTGTATGCATTACCCAATCCTTCTAAAATTCTCACTTTCATTGTTCGAAATTTATCTCTGTCTACCCAATATTCTTCATTGTCAATATAACGTTCCACATTGCGAGGCAATCCGTATTGCCTCAAGTAACCTCGGAATAAACTGTCTGTTTCGCGTATCAAATCATCAACAGACGCATTTTCGTTGCTGATTAGCGAATTAAAAATATTATTATATTGGTTTCGGAGCACATCAATATCAGCAGCAATATTTGTCCTTCTTATATTGGAAGTTCTCTCCATACTGTTACTTTAGTATAACTATAGTCCATATATATACCCACAAATTTTGCATTTTTGCGAGGAGCTGTTATAACATGTATCATGAAAAAATAGCGTAGAACAAAGGCACGTTTTTTTCTTCGATTGATTTCCCACAACAAATTTATTACATTGCGCACATATTAACTTGTGCCTTTTCGTGAGATAAATGGTGTTTTTGCTCTTGTTGTTGCAAGCGAATTGTGTCAAAATCTTTACATTTTCAACGATTTGTTTAGGGAATAATTCTTTTATCCCGTTATGTGTTTGCATATACAATGCGAGTTTGTCTATATATTCAAAAAAACGATAGTTATCTCTCTCCATAAATGACTTTTTAATGTGGCACATGATAGATAAGCATTCTTCACCGTTCTCATATTGCGTTAATTGATCGTGCAACGTCGTATTAGTGTTCGGAATAAACTTTATCAATTGTTTTTGCGATACATGTTTTTTCCAAGTTTGTATATATAACAGTTGATTTTGTTTAAACACACTATATGAAGACATTGGGCATTGATCCAGGTACTGTTAATTGTGGTTATTGTGTCATTCAAGATGGGTTTTTTTTAAGTTGTGGTGTAGCCCATTTTGACAAGAAACAGCCATTAGAGGAAGAAATTCACCGTTTTGCGGAGTGTTTAAAAAGTTTATGGGGTCCATTTGATATTGTAGGAATTGAAAGGCAGATGAAAGCGAAGATGCGTGTCGTACAAACGCATTTATACCATGAATTTAATCCTGTAAGCAAAATTATTGCACCGCAAAGCGTGAAGCGTTATTTTAATTTTTCGGGTTTGAAATGTTATAAGAAGAGGAAAGAAAAAGGAGTGGAAATAATGAAACAATTATGTAGAGAATGTAAACAGATGTACATTTTTGAAAAGGTAATACGTCAACGAAGCAAAATAGATGACGTCGCGGATGGAGCGTTAATAGCATATTATATATATACAGAATATACCAAAGTAAAGAAGCCTAAAAAAAAGAAAAATGATATCAGCCTTAATGATTGGAGGAACAAGCACTTATGGAATGTATAAAGGGTGGTTATATTTTAATTCACCTAAAAAAATCGATTTCGACACTTATTTACGTTTCGAAGACGTTCGTAGTACCCTTATTACCGTTAAAAAATATTTAAAGAAGCATGACAAAGAGGAAAAGACTGAACTGTCGAAACAATTCAAATTGATAAAAAGACTATTGCATGACATAGATCAACTAATCAATTGGAGAAAAGCGAAATATGCTAGGTACTTTGCATGGACTGGCGAAGAGAAGTTGATAAGAGAGTTTCAAGACGAGTGGGTTATCTTTAAAGTAAGAATACGAGTAATAAGTGGGTTGCATTCGTTAGAAGTATATGGTTTATAAAATAATTTTAATTTTTTATTTTTTTACTTGAAAGAATTTAATCTCAAATCTACTGCTGCACTAAGTAAACTAATAATAAATAGCAATCCTATGTAGCCATATCCAGATGCTAAATACACCATATTCACCATGTCTACACATTTTTTTGTATCATCTTTTACATCGGTGCTGTTGTCAGGTATCAAATCTGCTGGTGTTTTCTGTACCTTCCTCAATACCCCTTTACTTTGTGGGTAATCTTTGTCTCCTGGATAAACTAACCTACCGTTTACAGTGACTGGGGTATCTCCAACTTGACTCAGCACTTCAATATTAAACTCAATATTGAATGCAACGCGACTTTCGACACCAAATTGTCCTGGGTCCTGTCCTTCTTCTTGCAACAATTGTCTCCTTCCAATACGTTGGCGTTTTCTATTTCCCAACAACCTTCTTCTTCCTGCCGCTGCAAAATCGTAATCATCTGCGCATGCGTGGCCTTGTATAACCACCTCTGCTTTTACTGGTAAAATGAAATTTTTCGTTATTGGCTCCCAATGATTAGCTATGTCACCGATATCATCTGGATGATAAATCAATGCATCCCAACTAGGAACCATCGGATTCAATCGATATGCTACCTCTTCGTCCGTCATCTCAAATTGTTCAGGTGGGTAAACACTATCCAAATCAAAATTGTACAAATTGTTGTAACCACATGGAATATGTTTACTACCTACTGTACGATAAATATTGTTTTTCTGTACACAAATTTCTTGTTCCATATCCAATGCAGGACCAATCGAATCTAAATAATTCTCAAATGAATCCGCATTTTGCAAATGCCCTAATACATTTGTCATGCAATTTTCAGAATCGCCTTGATGGGTGCGAGGTTGTGTATTGTCCCATGTGCACCATTCACATCCATCTTTTGGCTTGATAAAATACTTAGAACTCAACCCTTTCACGCTTGTGCTATCAACAGAATACACATCAATAACTGAAAATAATTCATATTCTTTGTCTCTGGTAATAACGATATTTGTTGGTACATTACCAACAACATCATAACTAACATCATTCGCAAAATGATTACCGATTGTATTGCCAGCACCAGTTGTAGCGCAAACCTCACCTACTTTCTTCAGTTTGCATTTACATGCGGTGTCTTGTACAAATTCAACATAGTCTGAAGCAGCTTCGCTGGTATCAACTCTAGGTAAATTAACTCCCTTGCATTGAAACATACATTCATTGACGTCTTTTACCACATCTGGGTTTGCAACAGCATCTGGTATAGATGTTGCAGCTTCAAAAATGTCTGCAATAGCACCAGATACACATACAATTGCAGGCGGTGCAGCTGGTAGTTCATGAAACCCTACACAAGTTGCAGATGCTGCACAGTTTTGTTTTGCTTCAGCTTCCGTGGTTGCTACTGCCGTATCTACTGCTGTATATGCTGAAAAACGACCGACTGCTGTACTATCAACTTTTGTTGTATCTGCTACACAACTTGAGATGTAATATTGACCTGCGACGGGATCCACAGATACACTTGCTGACCCTCCTACAAAATAACATGTTCCTTTCGGTGAAAATACAGCATCAACAACAAACATACAGAAATTGACTTGATTATCCTCGCAAACTTGATTGCATTCATCACTTGTGTACAAATCGTCTGTGCTACTGAATCTATCATAAAAGTTATCTAAAGTCTTGATTACACCAGGTGTTCCGTCATAAAAACCTAGTTCAAATGGGGTACATTTGTTCGGAACCAGGGATACGGATGCGGACGGCACAACTTGTTCTGGCATACGGCATTTTTCACCGCTGTCGTGTGTAGCTGTAACATCAACCCCAGAAGCATCTGAACATTGTTGCGTGAAAGAATCGAACCAACAATTTCTAGGTTCAAATCTGTCTCCAAACTTACTTAAATCGCCAAAGCCTGTATCGTAGCCGTATAAAATGGTGTTGGCAAACTCAGGGCTTAGATCATCTCCATGCATGCTCAATCTTCTGCATGGAACAACTTCACGGACTCCTCTGTCTAAATCTTTGGCTTCTTTCATCATCATACTTTTGAAATTTCGTACGACAGTTTGTGTCACAGGAACTTGTTGGTCTTTCGGTCCGAGACGTTTGAAAAAGTCTTCGGGATTCAATGTTAAGGTTGAATCAGGATCTGACCCAACGTGCACACAAGCTTGTTTCACGGCTTCGTCACCCGACAGTGCGCAAGTTGTTACTCCGTCTTCTGTTACACATTTTTCTGGTAAATTATTTGCAAATTGATAGACCATATTGTTGTCATACTCATTTTCAAAATCTGGGAACGTCAACAAGTCCATCAACCTAGTTACACTTAATAAATCACATGTATCATCTATAAATTGGTGACCACTTTGACCATACAACGGGCGATAATCTGCTAACAAGAAGTAATTGTTATCTTCTCTTTTCAATGTAAAACCAGTCATTGGTTTATGTGGGCAAGTATTATAAACGTATTCGCATGCATCTGTGCCAGTTTCATACCTTGAATCTAACAATACGTTTCCATAAGCATCCCTTCCATCGTTGATTTTTCCAACCAAACAATTAACGACATTGCGTTCAATCTTTCCTAATGCAATGTAAGGTTCAAAATAAGACAATTGTTGATGACTACAGATACTCAACGTCTCAATGTTTACATTGTGCAATTCGGGGTCATAATTTGGATCGTAACTTTGGACTGTAAAAATGACTTCCTCTGTCGTAAGCTGAGGGTACGTCAAATCTGCCATTGATCGAACATCATTGACACTGGCAATCTCGGAAATTCGATTATTCTTTAAAAATGCAATGACTTCTGTGCGCGATGTTCCCATCCCTTCCATTTGCAAGTATTGATCTTCGTCAAATAAAATGGTATCCATAATATTAAAGCCGATCGAAAATTCCACTAACTCTGCGCCAAAAACGACTCCATACGATTGTACTTGAGTAGGCAAATCGGTGAAGTCTAAATTTTCAATGTTATCTGGCAACGTGTCAATAACTTTTTTGACGTTGATCCCCAATTTGATATCTGGATTGGTAAAGTCATATCCTGCACAGGCAATGTCTATCGATTTAGCCCTGCCTACAATACCTCCATCAGGGTAGATAGAACCTTTTGTTGTATCGTAACATTCTGGAGTATCAAAGTTACATATTTGACACCTGGAATTAGATGGTGAAGTGCAAGTTTGATCGAATCCAGCAGGTGCATCTGGACCACACGGTCTCAAAAATTTACACGTTTGTGTCCATGTATTACCATTTGTCTCGCAATCATATTGATTGGTAAATTGAGTCTGTGGAGAGCATGTGCCTTTATCACCCCATAAACTCTTCGCACCAGTGCATCCAGATTGATCTAATTCAACTGGGCCGCATACATCTTTCGTTGTGATTTGGAATACCTCGTGCACAGGACTAGCTTTTGACAACAGGTCTGCTGTCGTAATGTCGTACGAGTATCCATCGCATTTCCGTTCCATAAGACTAATTTCACATGCATCCTTATCTATCGTAACACCCGTGAGTGCTGAACCCATTTCTCGAGGGGCTGATGGAAAATTAACAACGGTTGCTTTGTACGTATAAGTATCTTGATATGTTACAATGTCTTGTGTTGTAGGAGTGTAATGATCACTGACTGGACTTACAGCAGTTACCCCCACCACTGTATTGCACATAACACATAATCCATCCCCCGTTGCATAAGAAAAACTAAGGGCTGACGCTGCTGCTGCCACATCAACACATGCTTGTAGAGTTGTTTCTGTTGTTGAAGCACCCATATCGTCGCAAACGTGCATTCCAGCATTAGGCAATGCTACATTTATTGTGGTGGTAGTAAAATCTTGTTCATATCCAGCATTTTTTAACATAAAATTTTGCCCATCTTGTGCGCAAGTCTGTCCAGATACACTGTGTATAGTGACCAAATCATTGTCGTTCAAAGGTTGTCCTATATCATCTGGTAATGTTATGTCACCATCAACAGCACTAGTTGAGATGCTGTATTTTGAGTAACCTTCGTTGTAGGTGCCTGCTGTAACTTCTTCTAAACTATCGCGAATTCGTTCACCATGTAAACGTCCCTCTTTAAAGGTTTGAATGTGCAATCTAGAACTATGCTGCTGTTGTTGTGTCATATCTTGACATTCACTAAACAATTCGACCATATATCTACTGTATAATTTTGCATCGCCGTAATCTTCCCGAATGTCTTGAACACTCAATTCTAACGGTGAGTCGGTTGATGTAGAAGTTCCTAAGTAACTGATTGTAGTCAACTCGTCTTTCCAGAATGGGGTACCGAGGCTACTGGTAGATGCTTCGTCAATACCTACATCACGGATTAAATATTCACCGACAACTTTTCGTATTTGGTTCCTATCATCTCTTTCTTGCTGTGTTCTTCCTCTGTACGTGTCTCCTCGTCCTGAAGCTCTGTAACCAGATGCGTACGAGTAAGTTACGCATCCAGTGGCAGGGTCAGCTGCTTCTTTAAGCGTGCATTTTTCTTCTGTAGTTGGGTTGTAATAAACTACGTCTTGATCTCCTATTTCTAAACGATGTTGACCAACATGTTTTATATTTGTAAATGGGTCTTTTATTCCAGTTATTGGAGTGTATCCTTCAACTAAACCGATTGGCAATCCCCTAGGTACAATTGTACTAGCGCCTTTGCCTTCAGTATATAAATCTTTCAATCGCAATACGTCTATGAATACAATCATGCGAATGCGGTCGTAACGACTCGTATATGGACCATTGGAATGTTTAGCACCTAAACCTAATCCTCCACAAGTCAAACGCTCGTCTTCGTAATCTAAAGGAACGGTATCCGCTGTGTAAAATTCAGACCACGCTACTGCGAGATTGATACGATCGTCATCCTTTACACAGTTTAATTGAGTCAATACATGAGGATAGTAACATTTATCAATAACATCATTCCACACTGCATTGCCTGATGCATCTACACAACCTGCTTCTGTGGTAACCCCTACCGCAACGCATTGGTTGTCTAATAACTCATAGTTTTCGTCTGTGATGTATGCAAGACCACTGGTTGCTGTAACAGCATCTGTCCACACCCCGCTTGCAGCTTCACACGCTGCTTTAGTTGGAAAATTATGCAATTGGTACATGCCGTTTACAAAACACGTCTCTGCTCTTCCTTGATGCAAAAAATTCCTTGCTTCTTCCCATGTAAAACCTTGTGTTGCACACTCTTTGCGGTTAGGGTAAGTTGCAATCTGATCTGCACCTCCACCATCGATGCATTTGGCGTCTTTTTCTACGGTATTTCCAAAAGGTTTAATAGCCAAAGGAAATGCTCCTCTTTGTTTCTGTTTGTGACTTAAACAAACGCCACCATCTTCAGATACAGTTGGACTTCCTGTGTAGTGGCCATTGGCACTCCTACAATATTCTGGAGTGGAAGGACTGTGTATTTTAACAATTTCTTCCGCTTCGGTTAATGATACAGCTGCGCTAGTAGCTTGACTGACGGTTTCTTCTTTTTCAATGACTTGACCTTGACAACCTTCGTCATTGACTTCAATGGTGTAAGGATATTGCTGAATAAAATTCTCACCAATACCATTGTGCAAGCCTTGTGATACATGATCAGCATCGATCTTCTCTAACTTTTTGACAGTTATACTAGTCCTGCATGTATGGTATGCCCATTGTCGTCCTTTGTCTATTGTTTCACCGTAACCCCACAACCCATTAATTCCATCCGAATGGGGGTTCCTGTCGCGCAAAGTACCGTCTTCTTGAATTTCTATATCGACATATCTTGTTTTCAAGATTCGGTAACCACATGTAGGACGGTTAATAGTGACCGATGTGAATCCATCAGCAGCATCATCTTGCAACAACGTGGTAGTTAAGTCTGTGTATGGAACATTTCCAATCGTGCCCGTCTTTTTCGCTAATTTACAAGTATGAAGTCCAGCAGCTGCCTTGAACATAAAACCACCGCATTCGTCATCCTGTTGGCAGGTAACTTTACAATATTCAAAACTAGTTACGTTTGCTTTTGTGTGGGATTCGATAATTTCTTCCAAAATGGAATCAGGATTAATTGAAAAACGATAATTTGGATATTCAAAATAAGTGGTTTGACAATTTCCATCGATGGTATTACATTGTTCAACTTGATCGGTGGTCATACTCATCATAAATTTCATATGATCGTAAGTGGCATTTTGTTGTATGTCTGTGCCGTCTGGCATAGTTCTCTTTCCTGCATTTACAAAGCCTAGTTCCTCTTTACTTCTTCCCATTTCTTTTACAAAACGTTGACCTTTCATAAATCCAGATAAGAAAAAATCACTTTTAATAGGATTTACAAATGCTTTACGTACAGATGGGTACAAAAAGATACTGTTATCTTCATGATTTGCGCAACGGGTGTATCCTGTTTCGTTATCTAATATTGCATCGCCGTATTCGCAATCTGCCCGTTGATTTGCATTGAAAAAACGATCAACGAAGTCACGTCGAACATCGGTAATAGTTCTGAATGTGTCAAGGACGGAATCGGCTACGGTGTGACATCTTAATTGGTCTGTTTCACCGTTGGAACTTAGGTCAGTTGGACTCCATTCTGCCTCTTTTAAAACATCCTCTGCACTAGTTAAATTGGAGAAAGGTATGGCATCACCAGTCAAAGCCATTCGATTAAAAAAGTTTGCTAATTCTTTTGCGTTTAATTCATCTACAAACTGTTCATCTAAACCTTCTCGAGTTGATTCAAGTGTAAATTTCCTGTTGATAAGTTTTCCTACAGAATAAATATTCATTTGAACGGTTTCCATCTCACTCAAAACTGCATTCATATTCGTTGCCAAACTTACACTGTCTTCTTGTTCTACCGACCATTGGAATGCTTCCAAGTCATATCCATTTTGAAATTCTCGAATTCCGTGTGGAAGACCAACAACGTTGCGAGTTTTATTGTTGTATTTACCAACCCCGCAAGAAGTGTCTATCAAAGCATCGTTTTCATCTTTGGATCCAAACAGTTCGTTTTGTGGATAATCACAATAATAAGGAACAATGGATGGACAAGGTGCAAGAGGGTAGATTTGATTATCGTATTTTCCAGTGGCAACATCCAATTCACCTCGTGAATCACATCTTCTGACTTTACCATATTTGGTAAACGAAGCAGAGAGAATCATCGTATTGTAATTGTCGCTATCAATATCTACTCGGTCGATTTTCGGCCATTGATTGCAAAAGGGGTCATTTTTTGGACATTCCGTAATTCCGTATCTTTCTTGTACACTGTCGCCCGCAATGCATTGACGATCGTCATTTTCTGAAAATTCTACCGTTTTTGCTTCGCCTTCGCCAACTTCCGTCGCGTGGGAAATTTCATAATATTTTTTTACTTTGTTCATGGGAGGTACCCATGTATAATTGCTTAAACATGCTTCTTCTGTAGAAAAATCAGCAGAAACATCTTTAATGGAACCAGATGCGGTGTCTGGCATTCGACAAACACCTGGTATATGCGTGTCATCTACTGGGACTCCATTTTGATCCCATACAGCGGTTAAAGTACAACCCTCATCAATTTCAGTAGTAGCTGGATCATCAGCGCATGATCCCGCTAATCGGCATGTATCCATGACGTTGCATGTACCTGCTGTATCGCACGAACCACCTGCGTTTAAGTTGTACACATTTTCACCTTTTTCAGTGGTGCACGTAGGGTAAATAGGAGGAGTCCACGATCTTTGTATATTGATACACTCTGCTTCAATGCTAATTGTGGCACCGTCTATTGAATCGCCAACTACATTTTTGTAATTTATATCAATACAACCACCAGTACAAGCTCCGTGAACTTTTCCCTCATCTGTTAAGCAGAAAGGGTGAACATCCTCTATTGTCCCTACATCATAAACAGTGCTTGCTGTTTTACATTCGCAACTAAAACCTAACTTTTGAGAACATTTATATCTTCTTTGGCTGTCTGTTTCGGTTGGAAGGTTTGCGAAGGTCCAGTTCATTTGATCTGAAAATTGGCCGTATACATTGATAATACATGTGAATAGAAGAATGTATATAAGTTTCATGTATAATAGATAGCCTTACTATTCTTTCATCAAACCTATATACTAAATTTTTGTTGAAACTCTTATTATAAAAAAAATGAATCAACCTATATGTTTATTAGGATCATCTATTTCGGACAGAGATGAATTACAAAAAATACTTTTAAAAAGTTCAGTATTATCACAATATATGCCAAATTATAATTCAAATTCGCATTTCAATTCAACAACCCCTTCGAAATCTTATCTAGGACACGATTTGCCGTTTCAAGATATAGAAAACAAATTACAAACACAGGAAAATGGGAATTTTTTGGTAATTACAAAAGCGAATATAAATATGAAGTTGCTGAAGTGGGATCAATTATTCATGGCCAGATATCCCATGTTAAGTTTCTTTATCAGAAACTCAACCATAGAACACGTTTCAAATCAATGGTTATTAAATGACGACAAAGTAAAAATTTTGCTTGTTAGTCTATATAAACAACAACCAAATAAACTAACAGTAAAATTATGAAAGCAATATTTTTTAGTACAGGAGGAATACATTTAGCAACTATGATGGGCATGCTTACAGAACTATCGGAAAGACTGGAAGGAGTCGATGCTATAGGAGGAATAAGTGCAGGTTCATTATTAGCAGCTTTATGTGCTTCTTATGGTGTAGAAAAAGCTATTACTATGATGAAATCACATTATCATGATAATTTTATGAAAGATAGACATAAATATTTAAATACACTCTTAAGTATTGTATTCAACACTAGTATTATTGATTCTAGTAACTTAAAAAGGATTGTATCAAATCTTTTAAAAGGAGACGTACCATTGGTTACAGATCTGTACATTGGTTATACAAATAGAGATACCATGCAATATAAATGTAACAAATTTGAAAAAGGAAAATTGTACCCAGATCTTTATCAACACGTGGTTGCCAGTATGTCCATTCCATGTGTTCTAGAACCTACGCAAATTAAAGATAACAAATACATAGATGCAGGAATGTTTCATTCTATACCTGTAGAATCAATCAACACCGTCGTTCAACAGTCGATTGAACAGAAAGAACCATTGGATTTGATGGTTCTAAGTGCAAGGCCATGGGGATATCACTTAACATCTAGAGTCAAGGATAAGAAATTCTTTCCCATGCAAGGCATATTGTATCACTTAGTCAGCGGGTTTGAATGCATTTCAATACACAACGATCAATTGCTGTTGGATAAAATTTTAGAAAATGCAAAATTAAAAGGGGATCATATTAATTACAGTATGTTTAGTATTAATCAAAAACAAACAGAAGATTGGACGCATAAAATGCCATTTGAAGAATATGGACATATTAAACCAGAGGATGTAGATGCATTGATAAATTTAGGAAAAAATATTGTGTTAAAGTGTATAAAAAGTGACTTAAAATTTTAATTTATTAATTCGATGGAGGTTCTGCTGGCAAAGCAATTAAACTACCTGCCATACACAATCTATTTATTACACTACCTACAGGTGTCCATGTTTGTGCAAGAGCACTGCTATCAGACAAATGTGTTGGTAAGGTTTGGGCAGCCCCCTGAAAACTAATATCTATAATACCTTCGCATTGTTGACGTGTTTTCAGCTCTTCACAAAATCTAGCAGCACCTGTTTCGCATCCACCTACTTCACCATGTGCAACGTTCTCTACGACGATACTGCCTGCGTTAGTATTACCGCATTGCCCCATAGTAGCTTGTTGCGATGCTTGATTAGCGAACGTACCACCAGATCCATCGCCACTACATGTATATTTCCTGAATTGCTGAGAACATGACCCTTCTGCATACAAAATAATACCGTCGTTTACTTTGCATACAGGTGCAATAGATTCTTGAAACATCGGCATGTAATAACCAGCGGCATGTACCCTACTAGCTGTAACTTCCCCGATGTCATCCACTTTAAATTCATCAGATTTACCCACAATAATCCCATCAATATGAATCGATTTTGCAGTAATAGCACCATCTGTCCCCAATGTTACACCATCCACTGGACTTGCTGGATCCGTCACATCCACTGTCTTGAATAAAGCTTTCACTGTAGTTGCACCAGCTACCGTCAATGTACTAGACAAATCAGCACCAGAGTTCACTGCCAAAGATCCTCCCACCACAAGATCTTGTGTAATCACGTTACCCGTGCTTTCCACTTTAAATTTCGTGTCGTCACTTGTTTGCAACGTATTGATCGTAACTGCACCACTGGAAGCCAAATCAACTACATCACTTTGTCCTTCCACCTCCAAACTTGCCAGCGTTGCCTTGCCAGACGTCTTCAACGTACCGTCTTTTGCAAAATCAACTGCACCTGAACTAATTGTGCCGTATTGATAATGATGCTGACCAGCTTCTGCTGTTGTACCCGACCCTGAACACAAAGCACATCTACTATTGCCCGCTTTATATATAAAGTAACCAGTGAAACCAACTGCTTGTTGCTGACTAGTCCATCCTGGACAAGCCGTAGGATCCGTCCCTTCTTGCAATAAAGGTTTAACAGAAGCATCGCTACAGAAATAATTATCAGGTTGGTTAAATACAACTTCTGCCCATTCAGTACACTTTTCAAGAGTGAAATATGTAGCGCTAGAACTATCGGGGTAATACTTTGTGTTTGAAGCAAGTTCTGTAGCACATTTAAATCCATCCCCTGCTGAGGTGATAGCACCAGTAGTCGTTGTACCAGTGCCAATTTGCAATTCTTCATTGACAACCATTTTCTTTTCAAAAGTGACGTCGCCTTCCATGCTTACTGCTCCTTTCAAAGTCGCAGCGCCATCGACTGTCAAGGCTGCTGCTGTGGTTGCAGCTAAGGTACTTGCACCAGCAACGCCTAATGTGCCAGTGACAGCTGCATTTCCTCCTACAGCAGCATCTCCTGTGGAACTAATGGTTCCTGATGTAACGGAAACTGCACCTGACAATGCGTCGCCAACAATTTGAATGTTGCCGATGGTGGTGTCTCCAGTCACGGTCAAACTATGCAAGGTGGCTAATCCGCTGCTTCCGATGGTGGTAGCTAAAACTGTGTCAGCTGATCCTGATCCCAAAGGTCCCGAAATAGCATTTGCTACAACTTCAACATTGGTGATTTTATTCGTTTGAAAATCAACGTCAGATGCAATTGCGTTTACGTTGATAGTTTGGGTGGAGACCATGGTTGTTCCTGTTAATGTTCCAACAACATTCAATGTTCCCTCTACGATTAATAAGTCACCAGACCCTACTGTTGTGGTTCCTTGTAATCGGGATTGTGTACCTGTTCCGCCGATAACTGCTCCTTCTGTAGCTGTGAAACTACCTTTCACAACAGTGTCACCAGTAGTTGCATCTACGGTAAACACATTATTGGTGTTAATTCCTGAAATCAATTGAGCTGTAGCACCTCTCACTTCTAGACCGTCTCTGGCTGTTACTAACCCTTTTGCTTCCACCGTACCATCTGTATTTGCGGTGAATTTTGCGACAACTCCATCTTTTACCATTAAAGAATTTTCAATATTGACACTTCCTTTGGAATTAACAGTTCCATCTGTAGAAACTTTGAATTTATCATTTACGTCCAACGAAGCGGAGGCGACTTGCCCCCATATTTTGGCGTTGCCTTTTGATTCCACATTGCCACTAAAATCCTCTACCACAAAACGATCGCCGTCTACAAATATACCTTTATCGGCATGTAATGGATCGTCCATGGTTATTACATCGTCTTTGCCTCGCACATTGCTAAGTTGAATATTATCAACCACGGCTCGTACACCATCTGTTTGTCCAGCTTCCAATGCAATTTCGGAAATATCAAATGTAGATCCCGCTTCCAAAACTAAGTTTGACTTTTCTTTCACGACGATTTGACTAGGATTTGCCGTTGTATCACTCACGATTTCAATATCGGCACCACTTTCGATAGATAATTTCTTATTTGTTCCTGCAACTGCTAATTCGTCGTTGCTGACAATTCTATTGATTTGATCTTGTAAATAATTAATAGTAGAGTCGTACTCCAATTTACTCAATTGCTTCAAACATTGCACAGAATTAGAGCTATCACAACATTGACTGTCGTAAAAGAGGAAATCAATTTGGGAACAGGTCACATCCGCTGGCGTAGTAGAGAACGAATGTTGAAAAACTGAATGTAGTATTAGTAAGACAAAAAATATTTGTTTCATATGTGTTCTTCTTAATAATATTCGAATAAGGTTATATATACAATTTGTCCAAATTGGATGAACCTATGTTATTGGCGTTTGTGGATTATATACTTGCTTTTTAATATTAATAAAAAAGGAATGTTGGTTTACAATTTAACAACTCCATTTTTAGTATCACCACTCGATGTGGTAAAATTATGCCAAACTTGTAAATATCTACATAATAACGAGAATGAATACTATCTACTGTACTTATTACAATTAAGAGAAATAGTAAATGACCACTTTGTAGAAATATTCAATAATCAAAGGTTGATCCCATATGATTACGTTGGAGCTCACGACCAATTAATACAATTTTTGAATTACAATAAATTACATGTCGCCAAATACAGTTGGAAAACTTGTTTCATGTTATTTTTTTTAAATTTTTCGATCTACCCGAATAAAGAGCACCCGTACACGAAAATGCTATGTGAAAACGATGATATCAGTCTATTATTACCAATCAATGTATTGAAAACAAAATTATCACAATATACCAAAAATTACTTAAAATACCAGAATAATCTCTTAATATACAAGAATAAGTTAAACAATACGTACAGAGAATATATTAGAAAGATAGAACATGTGAATATTTTAGCAAATCAACTCCCGTCTAGATTAAAAATATTACAAAATGAATTTTCTCATAATATCATCATGAACCAATCCAAAACTAATATACAAGATATGTGTAGAAAAATATTATCGAAATATTCCGTGATACGGAATGTACAAAATGAAATAGATGTTCACATCAAAACGTTGGAAAGACGGGCGCTAAATGCACGTCTCGCTGAAAAAAAGATGATTTTTTTCGATGATATTATCACACTGTTAAATAAATATCAGAATTTGTATGTATATAATGTAAATAAAGATAATAATAAATGTTGCGAGTAAAACGACGACGCGGCCGTCAATCCAAAGCCCCGATGACGCAACAACAAAAAGATGCTCTTTACGCATCAATATTTGCAGCGGCAGAACAGCAACAACAAGCTTCCAATACATCTAAAAAACCCGCTCCTCCATTGAAGACGGATTGGGATGCAATGAAACAGCGACGAAACTATGATAGAGAATTAGCAATACGACGAGCACAATTAGATAGAATGCAAAAACAGATGGACCAATTGGGTAAACGAAAACCACCACCAGCAAGTAAGGTGTATAATCCCTACAAAAAGAATAAAGGTGCATTGAGTGAATTTATGCGACGAGGAAACCAGCGGCAACAGTTTCAGGCAATACATCCAGATATGACATACATTGACCGTGAAGCAGACGGGCATTGTTTTTACCATTCTATTGCATATGGGATAGGATGGCAAGCGAATTCTACAATCGAACAGTTTGTGAACGACAATTATTTTTTTCCAGAAGGGTCACTACAACAAAAAGATTTGCTACGGAAGACACGAGATATAAAAGACAAGTTAAGGTGGCATGCTGACCGTTGGCAACAGAGAAAAGAAGGTTTAATATTACGCAATGTACTGGAAAACATTTACATCAACGAATATCGAAATAAACCCAACAAAATAAAACAAATAATTGATGGCGCAGACTTAGCCATACGTGACCTATATATCGACTCTACACAACTAGATCTTGATGAACATTTAGTTGACAAATATTATGAACCTGTCTTAACACTTTCGAGTGAGGGAGTTGAACGATTACAGAGGGTAAATAGTTTTTATGATAAGAACGGAAAAAAAGATTGGCCTGATTTTGCACGAGGATATGTATTTTATATGGTGGCTGGTTCTACAGTTGGTGCAAGGGGAGTAGTACTGGATGTATACAAACCCAACGAAGAATATGAAAGAACCAAGGCTAGGTTCAATCATTACTATGTCAAAATGGACAACGGTTTAGAGACTGACATGTCAGAGAAGTTCATGGCACATGATTGGGAAGTAGTAGTAAACGAAACAAAAGGAGAAGAACAAGCTCGAGTTCATTCTTATGATTCAAAATTTGTAAAAAATACACGTTCGTGGGCATCGCTAGGTGTGATACCATTTGCGTTAAATGTATTTAGAGAAAGGGATGAGGGAAAGCTTAAATTTTGCAACAACTTGACCTTGTACATGTACTCAAAAGCGGGAGTTACCACGGGTGCAGACTTATGGGTGAGATTTTATTGGGACGAAGTGCAGAGAAGGTACCGTTCTTGTCTTGTCGAACCTGGCGAGGAGGTGGAAATAATGTGTAGTATATTTATCTATTTTACAGGGAATCATTTTGATGCGTTGCATCCTAACTCAAACGTTGGAACAATTCAATTGAATAGCATAAGGTATGAAAGTTTAGATGACGTGGACTTAACTAAGGAACATAAGTTCAGGCCGTGTGGATTTAAAACAAAAGAAGTATCTGGAGTGAAATTAATGTCAAGACTTAAGTTGTAATATGTTTTAATTTTTTTTTCAAGTTGTGTAGACGTATAGTAATATCAGTCAATGTTAATTCTAACTCTTGAATATCCATTCTTAATGTCTTTTCTAATATTGTTGTGTCGTTTATCTCTTCGTATACTCTCAAATCTTTATGTATGGTGAGGGGATTTCTATTTACAATTCCAAACATGTTTCCACTTAATAAATCCTTGTTGTCACTATTATTCATGTTCTTTCCACAGCCACCTTAATAGACGTATATCATCGTATATTATGAATATTAATAATCCACTATATGCAAAATCGTATACAGTGGAACCTAACATGTAAAATTGCACTATCCAATTGAGCAAACAAGCAATTGCATAAACATGCTTCGAGAAGTAATGGTAATCTTGAATGTCAGCGTAATCGTAGCAATGTCTGAGGCCTAGGTATGCGTTGACACAAAAAGTACATGCGGAGAAGTATGTATAGTAGAAAAGCATTTGTGCTACTCTATTTGTTTGAAAATCTACAGCATAGGATGCTATTAAAAACACAGATGTTACAACATGATGTAACCTTGTACTTGTCGGTAATTTTTCAACTTTGTACAACCCTACGCAATCATTCGAGCAATATAAACTTGCTAATATTTTGATGGCATTGTTTGGAAAATACCCTGTAAAGGACAAGAAGAAAAATGGCAATCCTATTATGCTGAGGAAACATAAATAGACCGCTTTCATAAGGTTTTTTACTACATAATGTTTCTTTGTATTGTCACAATTTTTAAAATTGTGTGTATTATCTTCCAACTTATCGATGATGATTGGATAAGAATAGTTTAAGATATAACAACTGGATAGAAAACTAACGAATGGTAACAACATTTTGTACAAGAATCAACATATTAATATATAGATTTTTTTCACTGTAAAATATTAAAATCTCAGTATATATGGAGGTGTCGTTTAGTATAACAACCATAAAAATTATTATTATGTCACAAAGAGAAGAGCAATTCAGAAGCGAAAATACTACTATTTCAAAATATTCATTACCAATTTTATACGGAATTACCCTCTTAGGTCATGCCTTAAGTGCTATTTTCGCACTTCAATACAACGAATACGAAAGTCAAGAAACGCAAGCAGATGGCAACGTTACCAATTATAAGATCCGCTTTGCATTGCAAGACGTCAAAGACGACGGTTCTCTCGGCGATGCAGACGGAGTATTCGGTGACTTAACTGGTTTCGGAATGTTGGCAACTTGCGACATTATTGTAGCAAGCACCATGTTTGTTCATTTACTCCGTTATGTTGCTTTGAAAGATTCATTAAATTACAAAGGAATGATTGGTAAACTTATATCCTTGATACACATTGCATCTTATTCCATTTCCCATTGGATTGCATTATTAGCTTTTTACTTAGTTGCAGGATACCGTGGAGCTCTTGGAGCAGGTTTGCTCTTTATGGTGACGGTTATTGCGGAAGCAATTCTACATATGGCAACAGCCCCAGCCTCTTCCCTCGATCCAATGTCCAAACGTTTATTGGCTGCTTTCGGGTCTGCTGGTTTAATTGTGTATGCAGTATTGGTTGGTATGACTTTAATGACCCGTGACGAGAATGGATTACAAGGAGCGCTTTATGCATTTGTTTATCTTTTAATAGGGGAATCATTGAAATTCCTCAATGAATGGTTTACACAATCGCAAAAAGGTCAAATCAAAGGCGAAACAAGCAGTTACAGCCGTGCGATTGATTCTCGTCATGCACATTTGGTCATCGATCTATGCGTCAAAATGTTGATTGTATGGTATATTAACCTGACAAACGCAATAGGTTCAGGAGACGGTGTATTAGTCGGTGAAGACGTCAATTACTCAAAAGCAGATTTGAAAGATCAACGAGCAGGAGTTATGTGGGCGTTATTCATTTACGCAGGTGTATTCATCTTGTATGCCTTAATTGGAACGATTAGCCCAGGCAGTGTACCTAAATTACAAGCTGAACAATCTTTTGAAGATTTTCCATCTGGAAGTTTGGAGGAGAGAAAGAGCATGTTACAAATTGCATAAGCAAATTATAGTGCATCATGATCATTTTACCAGCTGAAATATTAACAAATGATGGATGGAAAGATATAAAAGATCTAAATATTATTAACAATAAAATATGTATATTTAACCCACAACAAAATTTTTTATATTACGAAAAACCTCTAGGAATCTACATACAACCAGTACATTTTCAATGTGTCCAGCTACAAAACTCGCAGTCATGCTTTTTTTTGGACGAGGGTCATCGTAGGGATTTCGTAAACATTGCACCTAGAATAAATAATGTGCAATGTGGCTCGGCGGAAAGTTACAGTTCGTATCATTTCTGCAACAATGCTACTTATGAACAATGTCTAACCGCGGTCAAAAAACTATTTAAAATTGATTCATCTGAATACAATCCTGAAATGAGTGGAATGTTTAAACCTGCGAATATGGAAGTTGCGAATATGGCACAGTGGTTGTGTGTTCACGCGGGATTAAAATGTAGTATACGATGTGATTTGACTGGAATTACTTGTTCACTTTCCGACGAAGACGTAACAGCGACAATGTACGGAAAAGTAAAAAAATATGGCGTGAATATTACTACAACAACTGGGCATTACGTTGTGCGGGTTTGTTCTCAGTCAAATTTGTGTGAATGTATATATTCTACATTTGTTGTATAATAAATGAAACAGTCTGACAAACCTCGTGAAGAAGAAGAAGTAGAAATAGTAGATATTGATTATATTGGCATCACCGCATTTTTAGTTTTTTTGGCCGTGTTGTGGCAAAATTCCTATTATACTAATTTCGAGTGTTAAATCCTTAAAAAAAACGCTGTAATTTAAGTATTTTTTACACTTCACCTGAGTTTTTTGGTTAGGGGGGGGTATTTTTTATCATGTATGGATATAACTTTAAGGTTTTTAGATACATGATAAAAAATACCCCCCCCTAACCAAAAAACTCAGGTGAAGTGTAAAAAATACTTAAATTATAGTGTTTTTTAAGGGTTTCGTGTATAAATAAAACAATAAACCAATTATTAATCCGATTTATGAAATATATCCTTTGACACAATCACAAGTCGTAAAACTTTCTATTTCAACAATTATTTATAGTGCCGAAAAAAATTTATGCATAAAATTTTTAATCCAAACCATAATATAAGAAGCAGAGAAAAAATCATGTCTACCAATTGGAAAAAATTAATAGGTAAAAAACCTTCAGAATTTTGTAGAGTCTCCCTTGCAAAATTTGGATCTAAAAAGGATACCCCAGGATCTGCAACCATCCGTTTAGAGGATTTAAATGGTGATGTATTTTATTTTTCACCTCCGCCAATACGTACAAATTATGGTAATATGCGTATGAATTGCGCACCAGTGCGAATGCCAAATGGTAAGGAACAGTATCCACCACCAGATGATTGCAACGATCGCAAAGCAAAAAGGGTCTTTGAAGGTGCTTTTGGAATTGATGATTTTACCAAAGAGTATTTGATGCAACAAGAAAATATGTCACCCGCTGGTTTAGATGCTCTCGTAAAAGATCAAATGGCATACAAAGAATGGGAAGAATCGGTTACAAAATGGTTCATATTGGAAGCAGCTGCTCTCTGCACTGGTAAAGAGCGAGCAAAGACTGCAAAATGGATAGAGGATAATCAAGTTAACGGTGGTTTTCTTCTTGATTTCATGAAAAAATGCAGCAAAAAAAATATCAAACCACAAGCTATATACGATTTATTGGAGAATGATTCTAAAAGCGGTGCTTTCAGAATGAATACCGATGAAACATTTTTTAAAATGACGTTAAAACATGATCTTTTATGGTACAGCACGGGTGATCCAAAATATCCATTGTTGAAAGATGGTCGCAATCCTGATTTGGAACCAACCAGCATGGTTCCTACTCAAGAACAACTTGATAAAATCTGGATTCCAAATGGTGAATTGAACGGAAGAAAGGCATGGAAATACAATGGTCTTGAAATAGACGATGAAGGTAACATGCTTGAACCACGCTATTTAAGACGTGGTGATTTGTGGAAACCAGTCTACCGTGTTAAATTTTATCAAGGTGGTTGCGGTATACAACGTGAATTTCATGAAGGTCTTTTGATCAAACGCAAACTTATTTCTCAATTGGGCAAACGTCAAGCTGAATCTGAATTGAACCGCGATGATGTTCAAGAGGAAATCGATGCATATTTTTCTTAAATTTTTATGGAATAAAGAAAAAATCATGCGATGGTTTGAATCTCTGCGCCTCAAAACATCTTCTATAGCTGTTGTATTCCTTTTTTGGAATCGACTTTTCATTATAGGTTTTACATAGTCTTGTAAAACACTCACACCCCTTGCTTCTGCAAGCTTCAATATTCACAATACTAGCAGTCTTTTTTAAATTTAAAAACAATTTCATGATTATATAAAGTTTATTTTTTTTATATACTACTTTACTCAAATCCTATATCATAGGTAATAGTTGCCCTCAAATCATCTATATACTCTACAATCGATCTATATTTGCCATTTAACAAATCTTCTGTTTTTTCGGTCATTTGACCTTTGATGAAGTCCTCTACTTCTTTTCGTCTGTCAGATCCCAATTGATAGTGATTGACAATGTAATGGTAAACATTTTCTTCTTGAATGATAGCAAAAAATACGAATACATGTTGCAATAGGATTATGTTCGTATTGCTAATGCGATTTATAGCAAGATTTAAGCGAAAGCTTTTCTCTTTGTTCTTAAATTCGTTGTTAATAATATCTATAGTGTTTTGAAAAATATTTTTACGAACTGTTTCATTAAACATTAGACCATAAAATACGTCCGCACATCGTCTGTTTTCGATTTCTTGATACGTTGTCATGGAAGATTTTGAGATGATAAAATCAATGTTATTGGATAAAGAAACTTTTTCTTTTTCTGTAATACAAAACTGTGTACTTTTATATGACAAGACAAACAGTCAAAAAATTCACGCAAAAGCTCTAAATGGGGAAGACAATGCAACGAAAATTATAACAAATTTACAGAAATTTAACGATGCAAAGAATACTATCACTCAAACTTTTTATAATAAATATAAGAATGATTGTTTGGATTCACTAAAAACGTGTGAACTAGTTGAAGAGTATGATATGGGCGATACATTCGTGTTGGTTTGCTCAAAGAAAAGGGGTAATACAAAATGTTTTGTTATTGACAAAAAAATAACGGAAGTATATCAATCCTATTTCTATATTCATAATTTTGATAAAATTATTAAAGAAGAATTCCTTGGTTGTTTAAAAAAGCAAAATATCGAACTGCCTATTTTAACTTCTTTAACACATAGTATGTGGGATTTGTTCTGTGAAAAAGTTGTTTTATTACTAGACTATATTCAAAATAAGAAATGTTAAAAGAAGAATCTACGAAAGTAACAATAAAAATCACACAAAAAAAAATTCAAATGGTTTTAACTTTTTTCACTTTGTGTATTTTTATTTATATTTTTCATATCGTGCAATCCGCTGTTTTTTACAGGACATACATTACTGCTTTCAGCCTTTTTGTAGTTGGATTTGGGACAAAGTACGCAACTGATGAATCTTCCAAATTACTCTGGGAATGTTCGCTCGTTTGGTTCACTTACTCGATTATTTTTTTTGATATCAGAAGCCATACGACAAAATTATATTGGGTAATCGCTGTGTTATATTCCTTGTTTCCGATATTAAGTATACGAAAATTATACAAGAAACAATTCGCGATTTACCTCCGTTTGATATATTTTTCTTATATATGCTTTACACCCACCTTATATGCAAACGTGTACGGAAATGCATTATATTCCATCATTAAATTACTTTCAATACAACTACTGATAGCTACATCAACAGATATTCAAGGAATAGAAAATTATATTTGGCCAGCATTTGCCCATCCTATCATTCTCTTGTTTGTACCAATTCAAGTGGGGATCAATGTTGTATCTATTGTAAAAACGCCGACGGTATATAAACAACAAGAACCACAAGTGAAAAAAAAAATATCAAAAAAAAGGGTGATAGGAGAAGCTGATGTGCCATTTTTATTTCAACGGGATAATGTCTGATGCGACCTAGTAAAATAATTTCTATATAAGGGATTTAAAACTTTATATAATAAGACCAGAATGTATCGAACTACTGGTTATATCATATTTGTATTTTCGTATTTTTTACTCCTACTTTACGTCAAAGCTGATTATGATATCACTTGTTCCAACATAGACTACATTTACAGTAATTCGCAATGTTGTAACGAAAATAACAATGCCAAGTGTGTTAAAAAAATGCCCCATTTAGAATATACAGCAGATATTGACGCTTTGGAAAGTAAATTAGAAGGGTTAGGATTGTGTGACGTAGACGATCCAAAGTGTATTATGGATTTTCCGTCTGTTGCTGGATTGACAGCTGCTATGAACAGTATAGTAGATGGAGGATTAGAAATTGCAATAGAACTGGCGAAAACAGCACAACCAAAAAGTGACATCTTAACAGGTTTTAGCGGAGGAATCATACCAACCATGACTGCTGAAGATGGTGCCATTATTACAATAGATGAAACGGCAACTCTTGTGAGTGAGGGGACCGCTGATTTTACTACATTAGATGTAGATAATTTAAACATAGAAACTTTAAACGTCGACACTATCAACAGTGCCGTTGATTTTGGATCTCACCTATTGACCAACGTCAATTTAGATTTAGCAACCCTGAAAATAGAAGGAACTGCAATGATAGCAACCGCAGAGGAGTTAAATGTATTAACTGGTGTAGATGTAGAGGTAACTAGTACCGAATTAAATATGTTAAAAACGTTGGATATTAATGAAGGTGATTTAAACGTTTTAAAAGGTGTTAGCGCCGATGTAGATGGTGTTGCACTCAGCAACCTCGCTACTTTAGATATAAATCCTGGAGATTTAAATGTATTAAAAGGTGTAGACCATGCTCTGGATAGTACCGCACTGAATAATTTAGTGGGATTGACTGTGGATGCTGCTACTTTAAACATATTGGCAGGGGCAGACCCTGAATTAACATCAGCACATTTGAACAATGTGAAGGGTCTGAATTCAAACGCCGCTGAATTAAATGTTTTGAGTGGTGTCAATCCGTTATTAACAAGTACTGAATTGAACATGTTGGTTGGATTGGACATCAATGCTGGGGACTTAAATGTATTGAAAGGAATAGATGCCAACCTAAATTCAGCTGATTTAAATAAGATTGTTGGATTGACAGCTGATGCAGGAGATTTAAATGTATTAGATGGTATCGACAATAGTATCACCATAGAAGAATTAAATAAACTGGTTGGATTAAAAACAGAAGCTGCCCAACTAAATATCCTTGATAATGTGAATACCGCTTTAGGACATCAAGAATTAAATTTATTAGTAGGATTAGACATAAATTCGGTAGCAGATTTGAATGTATTGGAAGGAATTGATCCAGGACTAACGGCCGCTCACATAAATAACATCAAAGGATTGACAGCTACCAGTGCCGAATTGAATATTTTAGATGGCATCGATACAACAATTACCAGTGCAGAAATCAATTTATTAAAGGGATTGGAATCTCCTGCTGCTCAGTTGAATATCTTGAAGGATGTCAACACTAATCTAGGACATACAGAATTAAATCAATTGTTAAATTTAGATATTAACGTGGGAGATTTAAATGTATTAAAAGGTGTAGATCATGCTCTAGACAAGGATGACTTGAATAAAATTATAGGAATTACAACCTCCGCGGCAGAATTAAATACGTTAACTGGTATTGATACTACTATCAGCAACGACGAGTGGAATCGGTTGGTTGGATTGGAGACGGATGCTGCTCAGTTGAATATTTTAAAGGATGTTTCCACTAGTTTGGATAAAGACGAATTAAATAGGTTAGTAGGCCTTGACATCAATCCAGGCGATTTGAACGTATTAAAGGGAGTTGACGCTAGCCTCAGTAAAACAGAACTAGACAAACTGGTTGGTTTGACCGTTACGGCTGCTGAATTAAATGAACTAGATCACGGCAATGGTACGCCACTTACCACAAAGGTAGAAGCTGCTGAATTTGCATTAATTAATGATATCACCACTATGGGACAAACTCAAAATAGTAAAGCAGTTACAACTGATGCATCTGGAAATGTACAGTTTAATGGTGATGTAGAAATTGATGGTGATTTAGATATTCCAAACGGTCAATTAAAATTACAAGGTGTAAATTTAGATGTGACCGTAACTGCATCCATCATCAACGATGCAACAACCCATTTTAATGAATTGACTGCAACTGTAGATGAAATTAATTCCGCTTTGGACGGTATCGAAGCTACCGCTGCTGAACTAAACAAGTTGCACGGTGTCACTGCTACAACAGCTGAATTCAATCGATTAGATATCGCTACTGTAGGAGAAACTGCCGCAAACAAAGCAGTCTCCGCTGATTCGTCTGGCAACGTGAAATTTAATAATAACGCAGTTTTTGATGCTTTATTGAATGCAAAAAGCACATTCAAAATTAACGATGTAACCGTAACAGCTAGTGCTACTGAATTGAATTTATTGAATGGTGTTAGTACAGGATTAACAAAGGATGAATTGGATTATTTAGATCTGGCAGCCGCAACCCCTGGTGCTACAGAAAATTCCAAAGTGGTAACATCAGATGCATCAGGCAACGTGCAATTCAATGGACATGTAACTGTTAATAATCAAGATTTAAAACTTACAAAAGATAAACTAAAGATTGATAACGTAGCAGTCACCACTACAGCAGCAGAATTGAACGTACTGGATGGAATTGCAGCTGGGTTGACAGTAGCAGAATTGAATATATTGGATGGAGTAACTGCCAGTACATCCGATTTAAATGTGCTAGCAACTTTAGCCTCGGCAGGTGTCACCACGGATGATATTAATATGTTGAGGGGAGTAGGTGCTAGTAGCGCTAACAACGTTGCTAACAGGGCTCTTGTAACTGATAACGCTGGCAATGTAAATATGCAAGTTGTCACTGTAGACGAAATTGATATCCCAAAAGATAAATTAAAGATTGCTAATGTAGCTGTTACTACAACAGCTGCTGAATTAAATGTATTAGATGGAGTAGATACCACTATTACAGTGGGAGAAATTGATACCTTGAAAGACTTGACGTCTACAGCAGATGAACTGAACAAACTAGACGGTGCTACAGTTTCAACTGCTGATATCAATATGTTGACAGGTGTCAGTGCTAGCGATGCTAACAATGTAGCTAATCGGGTTGTCGTAACGGATGGCACTGCTGGCGGACATGTCAAATTAGTAGATGTCACCATATCAGATGAACTGAAAGTCGCAGCGAACAAATTGCATATTGCCGATGTTGCAGTGACAGCAACTGCTGCTGATTTAAACAAGTTAGATGGAATGACTTCCTCAAAAGCAGAATTAAACATTCTTACGGGTGTAACTGCAACAACCGCTGAAATTAACACATTGGATGGAATCACTGCAACCGCTGCTGATATTAATATGTTAGAAGGCTTGAATGCAGATAGAACCAACGCCGCTGCCGACAAAGTAGTTGTATTAGATGCAAATGGTGATGTAAGTTTACCAAACGTTGCAAATATCAACATAGCAAATGTGGATACACTGAAAATTAACGATGGTAGTTCTTATATAACTGTAACTACCTCTGCTGCCGAACTGAATGCGCTAGTGGGATTGACATCGAGCAATGCGGAATTAGGCAGATTGAGCACGTTAGATGCTACAGCAGCAGAATTGAATATCATGCATGGAGTCACTGCCACAACAGATGATATCAATATGCTACAGGGTGTAGATGCTAGCAGGGCAAACGATGTGGCTGGACGTGTAGTGGTATTGGATGATAATGGTGATTTAACGTTGCCTAGAGATGTTCAAATGAATGAGATTGACGTTACAGGAACCTTGAAAATTGCAGGGGTTGCCGTGACTGTTACTGCCTCTGAACTCAATGCTTTCAGTGGCTTAGATGTAGCAGCTGAGAAATTAAATATATTAGATGGCGTAACAGCTACAACAGCCGATATCAATAAATTAGTAACCGACGCAACAACCGCAGATTTTAATCTATTGGCAGGGCTAGGTGTTGGCTCAGAGGATGTTATTAGCGCCGCTACAGCAGATACACAATGTGACGTAGATTTAGCATCGCAAATGAAATATTATCCAGATACTACATCGGCAGTTTTCTTCGATGCCGCAAACTGTGCAAAATGGGCACAAATGACATTGGCAAATAACGGGAAATATTGTTCGACGAAACCTTTACTGGTAGATGGTACGGATCCTAATAATTGTCCAGGTGGGTTTGCACAACAAACGATAACAGGTTTTACTGGTTACTTTTCTTTTAAGGCAGGTAACAGCATATGTGCGCTATGTCAAGGTGCAACACCAAAGGCTGGTGCAGGAATTGAGTTTCGTCAAGTTTCTACCGTTATCACTGGTGATAGCACTAACTCCGTTGCTGACAGAGCAGTTGTACTAGATGCGAGTGGAAATTTAAATGTAGCCAACAATATGATCGCAGATCACGCAGAATTCAAACGGTTCTTTGTGGATGGTACTGAATTAACAGTCATTCCAGAGTTAAATTCATTAAGTGGGCTGGTATCAACTAGTGCAGAATTAAATGCGGTAGCTGGAATGACTGCTTCCATGGCAGAATTAAATATTTTAAGCGGAGCTACCATTACCACAGAAGATATCAATATTTTGAGCGGAGTGCAAGCAAGCGACCGCTCTAACAGCGATGCTGGCAAAGCCGTGGTATTAAAAGACGATGGTACATTGGAATTAAATAATGATATGGAAATCAAAGGTGTTTTAAATGTTGATACTTTGCATTTAAATGGGAATCTATTGGATGTATCAGTACTTGAACTGAATACTTTAAATGGCATTTTAGCAGACGTGACTGAATTGAACACAATGCACGGCGTAACTGCTACCACAGCTGAAATTAATATATTGAGTGGATTAGAAAGTGACACGGCTGATTTAAATTTATTAAAAGGCCGTGATGACGATCGAACCAATTCAGTAGCAGACCGAGCGGTAGTGCTTGATTCAAGCGGACTGTTGACATTGCCAAATGAAGCAAGTATTAATATAGCGGATATTGACACATTAAAAATAGATGGAGTGGAAGTTACGTCTACCGCCGCTGAATTAAATGTGTTGACAGGTGTTGACACAGGATTAACCAGTGCAGAATTGAATATATTACTAGGTGCCACCATTACAACGGATGAGTTAAATCATTTAGCTGGCATTGTAAGTTCTGTACAAGATTTAAACTTATTGGAGGGAAGGGATGCTGACAGAACCAATTCGGTAGCAGATAGGGCAGTTGTATTAGACAGTGCAGGAAATTTAGTTCTTCCACAAATTACAACTGTGTCAGGCACACTAGATGTCAATACCTTCAAAATAGATGGGGTGGAAGTTACGTCTACCGCCGCTGAATTAAATGCTTTAGATGGTGTTTTGGCTAACGTTGCTGAAATGAACACATTGGTTGGCGTTGATTCTAATTTTGAAGAAACTGACCTCGATATCTTAATAGGGTTTACAGGCGACGCAAGCGACTTGAATACTCTGTACGATGTTGGTATTTGCAAAGATCAAAATGGTGTCATTAATACTGCACAAAAATTGAAACGAGACTGTATCGATGGATCCTTTTGTGGTGATATAGCTGAAGTTGTTGGGAATGGAACAGCTCACGAAGATCAAGCATCATGTGAAGCCGAAAGTGATTGTGGTCCAATTGCAAGCAATCAACAATGTGCATTTACACATAATAATTTCTACACCGATACCAGTACCTGTAGCGATGGCACAGACAAAATTGAAACCGCTTGTGTTGCAATAGGTACTTGTTCCGCAGCAGCCCCTACCTGTGTCAAGAACGAAGCTGCCGTTTGGAGCGATGAAGATGCATCTCCTGGAAACCATGGTAATTGTGATATTGCTACTTTGGATTGTAGTAAAAAGGGAGATACAACAGAATTATGTATTCAACCATATGAAGATGGTGGTAGCACTGCATGTTGTAAACTTGCACCAGTGGTAGGTAACGGTGCTACCCATGACGACGACACAGTAGCGTGTACTGCCGCTTCAGTATGTGGCCCAAATGAAAGCACAGAACAATGTGTATTTACACCAGCGAACACGTGGACTGCCTCTGGAACTTGTAGCGATGCATCCCACAACGACAAAGAAGCAGACTGTCTTGCGCCAGGATCTTGTTCTGATAGCTCAGAGGCTGTTGGATTGGGAGCAACACACCACAACGAGGCTGATTGCGAAGCTGCTAGTGATTGTGGTCTATCTTACGCGGGACAGTGTGCACATACAAGAACACATACGTGGGAAGGAGCATCCTGTTATAATTATGCTACGTCAACTGACGTCACATCTTCTTACGGCACTTCAGGAGCTTGCTTAGACGTAGGTACCTGTACTGAAAAAACTGCCAGAGATTATTGTGTCAAAAACGAAGATGCTATTTGGCACGATGAAGTGGTGAATGGTCCTTACGATGCGGGTGCTTGTGAGGCTACTTTAGATTGTACTGCTCAATCTGGTACAACGGCTTCCTGTATTAATCCGTATGAGGATGGTGGCGTACTTAAAGCTACTTCCCCATGTTGTAAAATTGAAAACAAAAAAGTAGTAGGGAATGGCGCTACACATGACGGTGACAAATCCGCATGTGATGCGGCCAGTGTATGTGGTATTGGCAATGACCAACTATGTGAACATACAAGTTCTTATGCATGGAATCCTGTACATTGTAGCCGAGATGTAGATCCATCTGTAACGCAGTGTGCTACTGCTGAATATCCTCAAGGTATCAATTGTGGTAGTGAAGATGGTTATTACTGGGATGGTGCAGCATGGGCATTCCAGATTATTAGTAGTGGTATCACTCAGGGTACTTGTGAAAATTACGGGACTTGCGCCGATGGAAATGGTGTTGCGGGATTAGGTGCTGCTAACGACAACGATCCAGCAACGTGTAATGCTGCTACAAATTGTGGTCCACAAATTCACGATCAACAATGTGTATGGCATCATACCAACACTTATACGGATACAAGTGTATGTAGCGATGGTGGTCTTGGCACAGAAGCAGCGTGTATAGCTCCAGGTGGATGTGCTGCGGCTGGTGGTGTAGCAGGGAATGGCGGTGCTAACGACGGTGATAAGGCAGCATGTGAAGCTTCTAGTATATGTGGTACAGCAGTGCCTCAAAGTCAATGTGCATTTACCCAAAGTCATACATGGGATTTGTCTGGAACTTGTAAGATAGACGGGTGTAACGACAGCAGCGATAAAAACGAAGCAGAATGTAAGGCAGTGGGTACTTGTGCAGACGATAGCGGCAATGTAGGTAACGGTGCAACTTATGCAGACAATAAAGATGCATGTGAAGCAGCATCAGACTGTGGTCCAGCAATACAAGGTGGCAGTGCTTGTGTTTGGGCTCCTACCAATACATGGTACAGCGTGGGCACATGTAGCGATGCAGCATATCATGATAACAAAGATGGGTGTGAACTTGCTGGGTTTGTATTTACAGAAACGCCGTCTTGTTCAGACACTAACCATGCAGACGAAGCCACATGTTTGGAAACACAAGGTACGTGTGCAGATGCTACTGGAGTTGTTGGTAATGGAGCTAGTTACACAACAAAAACCACGTGTAATCAAGAGACAACTGCGTGTGGTGTCCGATACGAAGAAGATTGTGCATGGACTCAAACCAATCTATGGCATGAAGTAGTGGGTGCTCACGTAGATGACCCAACAGCTTGTTTAACAGCAGGGGGCTGTGCAGCAGCAGATGGTGGAGTTGGCAACGGTGCATCTTATGATGATGATAAAGCAACCTGTATAGCTGCAACAGATTGTGGGGAGGTGGCATCAACAGATCAATGTATATGGCATATTCATACATGGGGGTATGGTGCGTCGAAAGCAGATAAAGCAGTCATTGCAGATGCGAATGGCGATGTGACATTTGGTGCAACTCTATCCGCTGCAAGTCTTGATATTCCTACGCATACAGCAGCGTCTCCAAAATTAAAGATTAATGGTATTGATATAATAGTGGGAGCGGCTGATTTGAATAAATTGAAAGATGTAACCGCAACTACTGATGAGTTAAATTACCTCTCAGTAACAACGTTAGGGGACACGGAGGCATTGAGAGCTGTGACGGCTGATGCAAACGGTGATGTAACCTTTAACGGTGATGTATCCGTTTCAGGGAATATGGTTGTAACAGATGTTATTGTTGATGGGGTTACAATGAGTGCTGATGCAAAAACAGGATTGAACCAACTGGAAAATTTGAATGCTATCAATGCGGCAAAAATTTCTGCCTTCAATGACATTGATGTGGGCAAGTTATCCAATGTGGCGGGAACTACTGCCACTACAGAGGACTTGAATAAGTTGACAGGCCTAACAATTTCAACAGCACAAAAAGATGCATTGAATAATTTAGGAAAAGTGAATTTAGATGTAGTGGCAAATATTCAAAATTTCATGGCAATCGATGCCAATACTGATGCCACTGTGAACGATTTAACGGTAACTGGAGCATTAACAGTAGGTGCAGGTGTCTTGCATAATTGTGTGAATTTTATTCATACTGGTACCGCATGTAGAAATGATAGCACTGATCATATTTTGTTTAATACAAGTGACAATGAAGTTTATTTATGCACTGCTACAAATGTTCAAATTAAAATTAGTTAAAAATGTAAATATTTAAAATATGATATATAATGAATACAACCCTCTTATAATAGAAAACCTTATGAAATTATTTTCTCTCTTAATCCTCTTTATACTTCAATCATTTTCCACATCTTCTCAAAGTTGGAAAGATTGTTGGGGTTTAGAATATTTATATTATGATGAAACTTGTTGCACAGAATCAGCACAAAATCCTGATGCTAGTTTTCATTGTTTGGAGAAAATACCATCATTGCAAAATTATAATGCATTACAACTTGCTCTACATGCAAAATTGGATGCATTGACAACATGTAAAGATATACAACAGACATGTGATGCCCAATTAACCTTTATCGAATTGCGGCAATTAACAGCAGATGTTGAAGGCCAAATGAATGATTTAGCTACCGAAGGTGTAAATACCTTACAACCAGAACATGCAAATTTAGATAAAATTATTAGTTACATTTTACCTACCAGCACATTTGGTGGCCTGGTTTTTCAAGTAGGTAGTACATTAGTAGTAGATAGTGCAACTTTTGCCGAAATGACCCTTGAAAGTCCTTATACTATTCCTGTCATACAGGTTGGAAACATAGGAAAAACCGTCGATTTCACAGGTGAGTTGAGAAACGTTAATTTAGGTACTGGATTGGCCATTGATGGCATAAATGTCACAGCTTCTGCTGAAGATTTAAATACGATGCAAGGAATCGACACCGATTTGCAAATGGCAGAGGTCAATATGTTAAAAAATTTAGATGTAGAAGCTGGCAATTTGAATGCTGTCAAAGGTGTAGGCTCATCCATAACAAAAACGGAGTTGGATCAGATTGTGAATTTAACCGTCAATGTCGGAGATTTAAATGTTCTGAAAAATGTTGATCCAGTATTAAGCAAAACTGAATTAGACCAATTGGTTGGATTGGAAGCTACAGCAGCGGAATTGAATGTATTGGACGGACTTACGGCATCTATGGCTGAATTAAACAATATCAAAGGATTAAATGTGAATGTAAGGGAATTTAACACCATGGCGGGTATCGACCCTGCTTTTGACACGGCTACATTGAATTTATTGACAGGTTTAGATGTAGGTATGAACGAATTGAATCAAATGGGTGGTATCAATCAAGCATTAACAAATACCGAACTGAATAAATTAAAGGATTTGACCGCAACCAAAGACGAATTGAATTTGCTCACTGGAGTCAGTGATTACCTTACATCAACCGAATTGAATAAATTGAAGGGGGTAACTGCCACCACTGCTGAACTCAATCTTTTGAAAGATGTAGATCCAGCATTAGGAAAAGATGAATTGGATAAATTGGTAGGTCTACAGGCAAGTGCCGAAGAATTGAATGTGTTGAGAGGAGTTGGATCTGGAACCGAAGTTTATGGATGTAGTGACGATACTATAGCCACTCAATTTGAATGTATAGCAGTTGTAATAGACAACGGAGTTGGACTTGATTGGCAAGATCCAAAGCACGTAGATAGATGGGCTTGTGAAGATCTTGCCAATATAGACCCCGCAAACCCTGGTTTTTATGGAGTTGTACATCAAGCAGGTAATCCAAGCGGTTGTTTTGTACAATCGAATGTATATTATTTTAATGATAAATCAGACTCTACAGCTCTATGTGGAAATGCCAATAGCGGAGGTACAGATTGTATTCAAAAAACAGATAATACATGGATTCTAACAGGAAGTAACAATAAACCTGAATTCAATACATTACTAACGTTAAATCCACATGCAGACGAATTGAATGTGCTGTCTGGTACGATGAACGGTGAAATGAATGGAAACGTAAACGGCGTCACCGTTCTTACAAAAGATCACTTAAATAATTTGAAAGGTTTAAACACAAACAGTGCATTTTTGAATGTATTAGAGGGAGTTACAATCAGTATTGGAAAAGAACAGTTAGACGCATTAGTCGGATTAAATATCAATGTAGGCGATTTAAATGTCATGAAAGGTATCTCCAGTGACAAATCTTGTACAATGGAACGGGTATTAAATACGATCAACTATAGACCTGCACAAGGTTTAAGTATTACCGACAACCAGTGTGAATTCAATCGCGCTACCGAGGGTGCTAGGCCTATATCAAGCGATGCAAATTATGTAGATTATGCAGCATGCGAAAGATATTGGAAAAGTGTAGACGTGAATACAAACAATTATGTTGAATTTCAAGGTTTTAAAGAAGGAACATGCACCGATACAACCTATAACAATGACATAACTGCTTGCGAAGCTGCGGGAGAGGTATACACCATCGATTCTCAAAATGTTTGGGATGGATACAACGGATCTCCACCTGGATGTTATGGTGATACCACCCAATACAATCTGAAAATTGTATGGAATGCAAAGATTTCAAGTAATACGAACACAGATGATTGCAATGTAGATAACGAGTGTATTATTCTTCGACCAGGTGCTGTTGAAGATTACGGAATAAAGATAGCATTAAACAAGATCGTTAACTTGAATGTAGATGCTTCCACGTTAAAAGTCTTAAATAATGTTGTAGGGTTGGATTCGACACATTTAAATCTTTTGAAAGGTCTTGATGTTACAGTGGATGAATTGAATATCATGAAAGATGTGTCTACCGATCTAGACAAAACGGAACTAGAACAATTAATAGGATTAACTACAGACAACTACATTGGCACGTGTTCCGATCCTACTATAACAACGGAAGCAGCTTGTATTGCCGTAGCGGGAAATACGTGGTTTCCAGTGGTTCATGGCAACGATTTGAATGTATTAAAAGGTGTCATGGCGCCCATATCGACACCTCCAGAAACACTAGAAAGTGTCGCTGACATTCAACTTGTAGGTGGCAATGTTGCCACTCTACAGTCTACTGACCCGTTGTTTCTAAGTTCGTCTGATTGTCATGATATATATACAAATGGTTGGCTCTCACCAACTTTCCAATTTTGGGATTATGACGCAGGTGGGTCCACTGAATGGCCATATGGTTGTTATGCTTACGAAACAGATCAAACCATACACTTTAACAACAATGCCAATTCTCCAGTAAAATGCGAAGATTTGGAAAAATGGGCTGATAATGCAAATTTTAACCCGCCTAAATGTGTACAGAAAAAACCAACAATAATAACTTTGGCTGACGCATTAAACAAAATTGTCGGCTTGACAGCTGATGCAGACACACTGAACGAATTCCCCAATTTTATGACAGGGGAAAAGTTGGAAATCATTAATGATATCACGACCGTAGGAACATCCGAAGCTTCTAAAATTGTAACCACTGCTTCTAATGGAAAAACTACATTGAGCAATGATGTCACTGTAACTGGCGATGTCGATGTCCCTGATGGCAAATTGCTTTTGAATGGGCAAGCTATCACGGTGACGAGTGCGGAATTGCATGATTTAACACTTGTTGCGCAAATTACAGCAACTACGGCTGAAATTAATACCTTAGATACTGTAACGTCAACACCAGCAAAATTAAATATCATGCATGATATGACTGCAAATACAAATGAACTGAATTATATCGATGTTGCCGCAGGAGAAACGGTCGCAAATAAAGTGTTAGTGACAGCTTCAGACAATAGTATGAATTTTAAGGGAGATGTAGAAATAGAGAATTTACATGTACAAGGAGCGTTGCAACTAGGTGTCTCAATGCTCTACACAGATGCAAACGAATTAAATCTATTGGACGATGCAACTTTTACTCTGGCAGAGTTGGAATATATGGATGGTATCGGTTCCCATAACCCTGCTAGCAAGGTAATAGTAACTGATTCCAGTGGATCTACAACTTTCAATGGCGAAACAACAATCTCAAACACATTAAGCGTCGTGAAAAACAAGTTAAAAATAGACGATGTAGCTGTCACCACAACGGCTGCTGAATTAAATGAATTGGATGGTATTTCGGCTGGTTTAACGGCGGCAGAATTAAGCCTCATGGATGGGATTACAAGTACGACCGCTGATTTGAATCTCATGGCTGGAAGTACGACGAATGTAGCAGATATGAAAATGACAGCAGGTTCAAGCGCGGGTACCAATGCCAATGAACGTATTGTGACCAGGGGTGCAACAATAGACTTAGGTACAGTTCTGTCAGCGGAATTAAAAGTACCAAAAGATAAATTGCATATTGCCGCTGCTCCTGTAAAATTGACTGCTGCGGAAGCTAACATACTAGATGGTATTCATGCTGATCTTGTAGTAGGAGATATTAACAAACTGAAAGGAATCACGAGTACCACCGACGAATTGAACAAAATGGACGGAGTTACTGGTTCTACGGCAGATATCAATACATTAGGTGACATTGCTCTACAAGTCGATGGAAACACAATGGTGACTGTAGAAGATATTACCGTCAGCGGCAATTTTAAAGTTGGTGAAAGTAAACTGGAGATAGATAGCTTAATAGTTAGCTCCAGTGCGGCGGAGCTAAACAAAATGTCTACCACTTCATCAAAGACAGAATTAAATATTTTAACTGGTATCGATAGCGATCTAACCGCGGCTGAAATTAATTTAATTGGTGCTATCACAGCTGATGTAGACGATATTAATTTGTTGCAAGACAAAATAATACAAGTAGAACAAGACGGGGTTTGCTCTGATGCTAACGAGGCATCTGAATTAGGGTGTCTGCTAGAAGAATCATGCTCATATCCACCATTCTCAGTAATTACCAGTGGACAGAATAACAACTCTGTCTCTGAAACCGAATGTGAAGAATATGCAGATGCCGAAGGAAGTAACTTTCAGGCAACTAGTTTTAGCGCTACTGGCACGTGTGGATGTACACAATTTAATAATGGACAAACTACATATTGGAATACGAATACGGGTGCGGGTGCGGGTGCGCCTACGGATGCTTGTACTGGTACTTGTAGGAGTGAAGCTCCATGTATTCAATATACAGATTATGCAGCCACAACCAATGCTACCATATGTGTAGAAAATGGTGGTACCATGAATCCTGTCAACACCTGGACGCCGTTTAAGAAGGTTGTTTTAAGAACTGCTACGATAAATGAAGCAAAAATAAACACATTGAAAATTATTTCTGAAGAAGTTTTGGCAACACCTGCTGAATTGAATAAATTGTCTGGTTTAGGTTTGACTACAGCTGATTTAAATAAACTAACTGGTATTATCAGTACCACTGCGGAATTGGATTTGCTCCACGACGCAACTGTTACAAAAGACGATATTAACATGTTGGAAACAAAATCAATTAAGATAGACGCTGAAACAACAACCATTATACTACAAGATGGAATTTTCGACAATTTAGATGCTGGTGTATTCATCCTAGATGGGATAGCATACGATGCAAGTTCGTGGAATACAGCTGGTGGATCTGCTATTACATCTTCCGCTGCTGAATTGAATCTTATGAACGGTGTAACTGTTACTACCGAACAGATAAATAAATTAGATGGGGTGACTAGTACAAAAGAAGATTTTAATTTACTTGCTCTAGGAAAAATTTTATTGATGGATGGAACTGATATTAGCGTACCAAACATATCGTCAACCGATTCGTCTGATTTGTACGTGACAACGTTTGAAATTGACGGCGATTCGATACAAGCTAGCGCGGCAGAAATGAATCGTATACCTACTTTACCTAGTATTGATATTATGAATAAATTGGAGAACATTACAGCTACTTCGGCTGAATTAAATGCTATGGATGGTGTCACCGCAACCATAACTGACTTGAATCTTTTACAAGCAACCAGTATATTTGCATGCAACGATGCGAGTAAAACAACAGAAGACACTTGTATTGGTTGCTCAGACGATAGAGTTCCGTGTATACCTTCATGCAGCCAATCCCAATGCTCTACAATGGATGTATTGATAGAAGATGAATGTGGTACTTGTAGTGAACCTTCCATCTTACTGTTTTCCCAATGTACAAAATGTTCAGACAAAGATCATGATAAAGATACAGATGCAAAGTGTTTGTACCCATTGGACAGTTCAGGAGATACGATAACGTCCAGCGCGGATTGCCTTGTTGCTCATAAAGCACACAACGCGGGCAGTGCGATTGGATTTCAAGATTATAATGGAATCATAACACAAACGGAGGCCAATGAAATGTTGACAGGTTGTTCCATTAAATTATCAGCTACTAGCGTCGTAACACGTTGGAACCCGTACAGTACAAAGTTGTGTAATGCAACGAGCACATTTTCCTGTGTGACTGATGCTTCAACCATTAACGTAGTCGATGATTATCAATGGACTCCTGGGGTATGGACTCCTACCACAAACGAAACTTGTAAGGAAACTGGACACTGTGGAGCAGTGGGATACGACAAAGAAACGTGCACTCCATGCTCCGACCCAACTATTACCGAAGCCGCAGATTGCGTCAATAGCTGTACACAAGCTTCTCAAAACACAGCAGAGACATGCGTAGGTAATTTCGGATCAACAAGCGGTCTACCACCTCATTTTGACGAGGAAACGTACATTACGAAAGATGAATGTAAAGTTTTAAATAACAATTGTATAAACACATTTGAGGAAGTTGTAGATGTTGCTCTTCCAACTGGTTGTATAAAAGTGGGAGATGATTGTCGATTCAATATGATTGATTCGGGGGTAGAATGTAGCGATGCAAACAAGTGTTGGACTAAACGCATTTGGGTGGGAAAAGAGTGGGATGCTACTCGAGTGTGGACTGCCAATACATGGACAGAAAGGTATGACAGAGTTTGGGCAAAAACAGAACCAGATGCAAGTTCTCGTGGTATCTTAAATATTGATAAAGATGGAGTTGCGACAGTACGAGGGAATGCTAATTTTAATCACGCAAACGTAGTAAATGTAGAAAGCTTAAAAATAGGAAATGTTACGATTACTTCTTCGTGGGCAGAGTTATCAACTTTAGATACTGTACAAGTAGATGTTGAAAGTTTAAATATTTTAGACGGAGTGACAACAACAACCAGCGAATTGAACTCTTTACACACTATAGAGTCTACCACAAAAGACCTCAACATGTTGACAGAGATGGATTTCCATTGCAGCGATCTTAGAGAAGAAGGTGATGTAGCAATTTATGATACACAACAAGCATGTAAAGGTATTTATGAAGTCATGGATGATTCAGATGGATCGAAAAGAGCTGTGAATGAAACAGTGTGTGAACAGTATGCACAGGATATCGGTGCATTTTTTATCAACGAAGAACGGTTTTGTTCCGATGTAACATTTGAAGATAGATCCAGTTGTCTACACAACGGTACATGTGCATCAGCCGCTGGAATACCTGGCATGAAAGGCGCAGACTTCATTAATGACGAAGTTGGTTGTGTAGCAGAAACGTCTGGATGTGGTCCAATTAAACATGTTGAACAATGCGCATTCACTGCCAACAATACTTTCGTGGACACAAGGCATTGTGACACAGAAGTTGTTGTTACGAAAATAAATGACGATTTTACATGTTCCATGGATGCGTGGTTATCTAGTAACATATGGGATGAAGTGCAAGCTATATACCCTTTTACTGGTGCATACGACAGCGATGCAGCTATCGAAGCATGTGCAAGTTTCCAATTTAAAACACACGGTGTTACAGCAACACATATTTCTGTACATCCACTGATATGTTATGCGTGTAGCGATGCAGCTACGTTCAGTACCATAGCAGGTGTAACAGCAAGCTTTGTAGGGTATGGTGATAAAACCTCTTGTGAAAATGCTGGTTACGGCTGGTTATTGACAGGAAATTGTATTCCAAACTCGTTGCATAATGATAACGAAGCAACCTGTCTAGCTGAAGGGGCATGCGCAGATGCCAATGGTGTTATTGGAGAAGGTGCACAATTCATAGATTCGGAAGCCGCATGTAACAGTGCAAAAGTATGCGGTCCAGAAGTCAGTTTAGAGCGTTGTGTCTTCCACCATACAAACAAGTGGAGAAGTGTAGCTGACCACACGTTACCAAATTGTTACAAAGATTCGGTAGCAGGAAAAGGAGCAGTTGTTCATTTCAATGCATTGGAAGCACGGGGTGTAAACGCGTCTAACGCAGGAGCATTGACTGGTTACACAGAATCATGCCTATCAGATCCTGGAAAGAGTAAAATTGAATGCGGGACATGTAGTGATCCAACAAAAACAGATATTCACTCTTGTTTAAACAGCGGTAGTTGTTCGAATGAAAATCTTACCACTGTTGGTGATTGTTTAGATGCAAGAGAAGGATGCATGTACCGATGTTCAGACAGAGCTGTTGCAACTCAAGGTGAATGTGAAGCAAGCTGGGACAGCGTAGCGGAAACAGGAGGGCAATTATGGGGATCAAGTTTGGTGTTGAAGGATGACAGCAGGAATGACGGTCCGTCGACGACAGCGGAATTACTGAAATTAGATGCAAAACTTTGTCGATTTAATAACGTAGGATGTCAACCGCGTAAAGGTACCCCATTGGATGAAACATCATGCTCAACTGATGCCAACAGAGACTACTACGGTTATGAACCAATCAATGATTATGACTTTACTACTGTCAACACATGGACGGGAAATACATGGACAAGTGGTCAATGGGGTTGGTATGGACCTGTATTAATATGCAGTGATATTCAACATGGCTACGACTCCGATGCTTGCTCTAACTCTTTCTCCGCATCGACTAAATCGTACAGTGGAAATTCATGCAGCGATCCGACGGATTGTCAAAGTAAATGTATAGACGATGCATCGTGTGCAGGCTGGTCGAAACTTCAAGTTCTTGATACATTTACGTCAATCGATCGTATTCTAGATACCAATGAGAATGGTCGTATTGTTGGGAATGGTGGTACCACGTACAATACAACAGTTTTACCTGATGCAACCGTTACGCAAGCTCAGTGCAATGCTTACGCTGTATCGGTGGGACAATCAGCAGGAGCTACTGTGGTGACTAGCGATGATTATCCAGAAGGATGCATGGAAACCCAGACATACGCGCAAAATGAATGCCTACTAGATGGAGTTGCGGCTGGATTATCATGTGGTACCTGTTCGGATCCTGCGATGACATCATCAGATACTTGTATTAATAGTTGTTCCGAAGCAGGCAAAACACAATCTGAATGCACTGGTGCATGTGATGTTTCAGGATACGACACAGCACAAACTTGTGTCAACGAATGTACACTTACAGCAGACGGTTCAGATAGCAACATAGCAAATCCGACTTCTAGTAACTGTGTTGATTCCTGTTCAGATGCAACCAAAGCAACCAGCGGCGCTTGCGTTAGTTCCTGTGATGATACAGGTGAAAGCTACAACACTGTAGAGACATGCGTTAGTTCCTGTTCAGATGCAGCCCTAAACGTTGGTACTTGTGTTGATCATTGTTCAGATGCAGGTGCAAGCTATAACACTCTATCGACATGCGTTAGTTCCTGTTCAGATCCAGATGCAAATTATAACACCATTTCAACTTGTATTGATACTTGTTCAGATAGCAACATAGCAGACCCAACTTCTAGTAACTGTGTTAATACTTGTTCTCTTACAGACGTGGCAGCTACCGTTGAAGCGTGTGTTGATACTTGTTCTCTTTCAGACGTGGCAGTGACCGCTGAAGCGTGCGTTGATACTTGTTCTCTTTCAGACGTGGCAGTGACCGCTGAAGCGTGCGTTGATA
>Ga0114933_10000148_pt1 | contig 84755 bp, 61 predicted proteins | sample 4SBtaG_FD_89691 | JGI IMG/M metagenome (GOLD analysis project Ga0114933, IMG submission 89691) | Deep subsurface microbial communities from Kolumbo volcano to uncover new lineages of life (NeLLi) - 4SBTROV12_W25 metaG | ecosystem: Environmental > Aquatic > Marine > Volcanic | place: Kolumbo...
GAGTACTGGGACGAGGCCGATGTCCTTGCCAAGCGAATGGAGGCCCGGCACGACAGCATCAGCGAATTCGGTGGCACCTGGATCGCTACCGATTCGACCATGCACGACCTGCTCGAAGACACCTTTTCGCGATTGGTGGTCGACCAGCTCGATCCCGAGCCGGGGCTCACCGATTCGGACTTCGCGTTGTCCAACCTTCAACAGAGGCCCTGAGCCGCGCGGCCCGCTGGGTGGGTTGTCGGCGTCAAGCGTAGTTGAGCGTCAGCGCTGGTCAGCGCCGAAAACGAAGCAGCAGGGCGGGCAGCAGGGTGAGGTCGGCAAACAGGCAGATCACCATGGTCGTCGCCGCCAGCGCGCCCAGTTGCCTGAACGCCGCGAAGCCCGACAGCAACAGCACCAGGAAACCGGACGACAGCATGATGGAGGTAACCACGATGGGCTTTCCCAGGGTGGCTATACAGTCCGAAACGGCGGCCTCGGCCTGCATGCCGCGTTCGCGCCGACGCTTGTAACCCACCAGGAAGTGAGCGGTGTCGTCTACGGCCATTCCCAGCGCTATGCAGCCGAGCAGGCTGGTGGCGAGCGACAGCATGGCGACGCCTGCTCCCAGCAGGCCGAAGAAAACCAGTACGGGCACGAGGTTGGGTATCATCGCCAGCAAACCGGCACCCGCCGAGCGGAAGAACCTGGACATGAGTAAAAAGATGGCCAGCGCCGCGAAGGCAACGATGGTGGTCTGCGTACGCGCGAGGCTGTCGGCGCCGTGGTTCAGTACGATGGTGTTGCCGGTAACGTTGGCTTCAATCCCGGCGGGGAGCCCGGCCCGGCTTATTGCCGCGTTGAGGTCGTCTTCGAGTTGACGGACAGCGGCCGAACCCGTAGCCGAGCTGCGCACCAGCAGGTTGGCGCTGCTGTGGTTGCTGTTGACGAGGCCCCGTACGCGGTTGCGCGGCAGCATGAACATGAGCTCGGCCACGCCGGCCTTGCTGTCGGGTACCTGCTCTGCCGAGGGCTCGCCTTTCTCCATCGCGCGGTTAAGCGGGGCGATGAAATCTACGATGGTCGTGGTGGCCCTCACGCCGGGTACGCGGTCGACCTCGGCCTGCAGTCGTTCAAGCGCGCGCAGCGTACCGGGTTCGCGAAAGGCTCCCTCCCGCCCACCGTGCAGCGCCACGTAAACCGGCGACGCGCCGGTGAGCAGTCTACCAACTGCCGCAAAGTCTGTTCTCACCTTGGAGGCCGGGTCAAAAAAGGTCAGGTAGTCGGTGTCGACCACGATGCGCGGCAACAGGCCGACCGATACCACGGCTACCAGTGCCCAGGCAGCCAGGATGGGTAGGGGACGGCGCGTACAAAGGCCCGCGGTCATATTGAGCCGCCGCCGCAGGAGGGCGGTCACGCGCAGTCCCACGCTCGTTTGTCTACGACTGCCCCGCGGCGGCAGCAGGGAAAGAAGGGCGGGGATGGAACACAGCGAAGACACTGTGGCCCAGGCCACGCCGGTGGCGGCCAGAAGGCCCAGCTCTTGCGTGGCCGGGATGTCGGACCCGGCAAGCGAGGCAAAACCAGCCACAGTGGTGGCCCCGGCCATCAGCGTGGGAGCGGCGGTGTCCTTGAGAGAGCCCAGGGCTGCGTCGCGCGCGTCCAGGCCCTCGTCGACCAGTGCTTCGTAGCGCGCCAGGATGTGTATGCCGTAGACCGCGCCCACGCAGATGAGCACGGGGCCCAGGACGAGGGTGATTATGTTGAGCGGTCTGCCCAGCGCCGCCAACGTGGCAAAGACCCACAGCGTGGCCAGCACGCTGGCGCCCACCGGGATGAAACCCGCGCGAAGACTGCCGGTCACCAGCCACCCTACGAACGCGCCCACGGTCATGGCCAGTGGGATGAGCCACGACAGGTCGCCGACCATGATGTGATGGGCCCGTGTCTTGACGTGCTGGCGACCGGTGACGTACACACTCGCGGGTGACGGGAATTCCTCGATGGCGATGGCCCGTATGTTCTCGTCGAGTCCTGATTGCACGAAATCGCCGTCACTCATGCTGACAAAGGAGATGTTCAACGCTGCGGTGCGCCCGTCAGCCGAGACGATGCTGCGCGGATAAACCCTGTCCGACAATGCGCGCTCCCGGAGCGCGGCCATGGCGTCGAGGTCTTCGGGCACCTGGTCTATCAGCCGGCGCACCAACACGGTGTCGATGTCGTCGTCGTAACCGTAGTGGGTGGTGGTCACCAGGCTGTCCACGTTGCGCACGCCCTTGAGTCGTCGCAGCCGGTTGCTTGCTGTCTGCATGGCGAGCAGGAACTCGGTGTTGAAGACCTCGGCCGTCTCCACGGCCACCACGTAGACGTTGTCGTCCCCGAAATTAGCGGTGGCCCGGTGGTAGGGCGCCAGTCCCGGGTCGTCGGGTGCGAGCATGGGCTCTTCGCTCGGGTCCAGGCGCATGTGCAGCGAGGGGCCGGCGGGGTCCACCAGCGTTGCCACCGACAGCAGCGAGAGCAGCAGGGGCACGGCCAGCACCACGAGGGGGTGATCTACGACGCTGCGTGGCCGGTACCAGGCCAGGGCGGCAGCGGCGATGAGCACCGAAGCGGTCAACGTTGCAATCACGGGCAGGGTAGTAGCGGGCGAGGCAAGCATCGCAGCGCAACCATCTTGCCCCAGTGCTGGATCTATAGCACGGCGCTGCCCGGTGTGGGCTTGTCATTGACACCACCCCTGCGCGCTGCAAGGGTGCCCACTACGATGTCCAACGGATACGGATCACCATTTGGAAACGGCGGGTCGCAGCGTCCCCCGACACCCGAGGAACTGCTGGCGCAGCTGGTGGCCAAGCTGCGGGGACGCTTCGGCGGCGCGCTGGGACTGGCCGGACTTGGCTTGCTGCTGGCCTTGTGGATCGCCACCGGCGTGTACCAGGTCAACCCCAGCGAGGCCGGTGTAGTGCTTCGTTTCGGCAAGGTGACGGCCACTACCGGGCCGGGCCTCCACTGGCACCTGCCGTGGCCCGTAGAGACGGTTCTCAAGCCCCCGGTGACGGTGGTGCTCAAGGAAGAAGTGGGCTTCAGGACGATAGACGTGGGCCCCCCGGCGCGTTATCGGCAGGTAACCGAAGAATCCCGCATGCTCACGTCGGACGGTAACATCGTGGATCTCGATTTCATCGTCCAGTACCGCATAAAGGACCCCAAGGCCTTCCTCTTCAACGTCAGGGATCCGTCCGAAACGCTTCGCGACTCGGCCGAATCGGCCATGCGCGAGGTGGTTGGGCGCAATACTATCAACCGGGCGCTTACAGAGGGACGGCTGGAGGTGCAGACCGAGGCCCAGGTGCTTCTGCAGGCCATGCTCGACCGCTACCAGGTGGGCCTGCATGTGGTCACCGTCAAGCTGCAGGACGTGGTTCCGCCTGACCCCGTGCAGGACGCGTTCAAGGACGTGATCAACGCGGAGCAGGACAAGGAACGCATGATCAACGAGGCCGAGGGCTTCGCCAACGATGTGCTTCCCCGAGCGAGGGGCGACGCTGCGCAACTGATCAACCAGGCGCATGGCTACTCGGAGTCAGTAGTTAAAGAAGCCGAGGGCCAGGCCCAGCGCTTCGATCTGCTCTACGACGCCTATCGTCGCGCTCCCGCGGTCACGCGCAAGCGCTTGTACCTTGAAACCCTCGAAGAGGTGTTCGCCGATGCCAACATGATCATCGTCGATGAGAAAATCGCGCGCGGCGCTCTTCCGCTGTTGCCGCTTGCCGGCGTGACCGGCTCCGGTGGCGCGGGCAGCAGGTCGGCCGAGGTGCCCCGGTGAACCGCCTGACGGCAGCCGTGGTGGCCGTGGTGGCGGCGGTAGCCCTTGTCTACGCGGGCGCGTGCTTCAGCGTTGGCGAGTGGCAACAGGCGCTGGTTCTCAAGTTCGGTAAGCCCGTACGAACGATAGTGGAACCCGGGTTGAACTTCCGCGTTCCCTTTGTCCACCAGGTGGTCTACTTCGACAAGAGACTGATGGAGTACGACGCCGCGCCGCGCGAGTTGATAACCCGCGACAAGCAGCAGCTGGTGGTAGACAACTTTTCGCGATGGAAGATAGTTGACCCGCTCAAGTTCTACCAGACCGTGCTCACCGAGGCCGGGGCGCAGTCGCGTCTCGATGACATCATCTACTCCAATCTGCGCGAGGCAATCGGACAGGTGACCAGTGCCGACGTGGTGTCGGGCGATCGAACGGAGTTCATGGACCAGGTCAGGTCAAATTCTGGTCGCAGGGCGGCCGAGTACGGCATCGAGGTAGTCGATGTGCGCATCAAGCGAACCGACCTGCCCGAAAAGAACGAGCAAAACGTTTTTCGTCGCATGCGCACCGAGCGTGAGAGGTTGGCCAAGAAGTTTCGCGCCGAGGGCGACGAGGCATCCGCCAAGATCAGGTCGCAGGCTGAGCGCGAGAAGCGGGTCATTATCGCCGACGCGAACCGCGAATCGGAGATCATCCGCGGCAAGGCCGACGCCCTGGCCACCGACGTGTACGCCAAGGCATATGCCCGTGACGCCGAGTTCTACGGTTTTATCCGCACGCTGGAATCCTGGCGCAAAACCCTGGGGGAACAGACCACCGTGGTGCTGACCCCCTCATCTGAGTTCCTGGAACTTCTCGTTTCCTCCCGCGCCTCGTCGCGAAAACGCTGAGCTTTCTTTTGTTATACCCCCCCCCACAGGGGGTAGTCGCAAAAATATACCCTTGATGTAGTTGCGCGCGCGGTAGTATCTATGAGAGATACTATACTCGGTGGTCGCGGTCGGGCGCGCACCCAAAGGATGCTCACTGCCATGAACAATGACCACTTCGTCGGTTTTTCGCGATCAGCCATTTGTGCAGCTGCGTTTCTCGTAGCCTTGGCCTGTCCCTTTTCGGCTGCTGCCGTCACAACTGCCGACCAGGTCTGCGCTCCCTCCGATGACCCCTGCGTTGTTAACTCTGTGGTGGTCGTTGACACCGGCGCGGTACTCGATTTTGGCCTGCGCACATTGCAGGTAACGGGTGGCGGTACCCTGGACTTCGGCGGGTCGTCGGGCCAGGTGATCTGCGGTCGGCTCGAACTCGACGCGGGCAACAACAGGGTGGATCTCAGGGGCGCTGGAGGCTTCGGGGGATCAGTCGTGTTCCTGGTCAGGAAAGCCTGCAGTGCTGCTGCGAGTACTCCCTGCCTCAGCGACCTGGATTGCGCGCTGCTCGGGGCAGGTAGCTGCACCATCGGTGACGGCAACGCGATCTTGAACGGTAAGATAAGGGGAACGGTGGCTAACCCGGGATCTGTCAGCATAACGGCCGCGGCCGGCGTCTCGGTGGGCGATACGATAGACATGGACGGCACCACCCCTGATTCTGACGGTGGGGACATCACGATATCAGCCTTGGCTGGTCCATTGATATCCGGGGCTGGCCTGCAGGCCACCGGCGGCGGGCTTGGCGGCGGCGGTGTCGTCTCGTTGTCCGGCGGGCAGGATATTGCAGTGAGCGCTGAAATAGATGTCGCCGGCGGAGATTTCGACGGTGGCCTCATAGAAATCGACGCAGTGGGCAACGTTAACTTGAGCGCCCCGTTGTCGGCCAACGCGGCTGGAGGTGAAGGCTTTGGTGGAGAGATTTTCGTGACGGCCGTCGGCAACATCGACATAAGCGGTGGCAGCATGGCCAACCGTATGGTTTTCAGTACCGATGGAAACGGGGCCAACGGCGTGGGCGGTGACGGGGGTGAACAGGTCTACGACGCGGGCGGAACGCTGCACGTTTCGCCTTACGTAAAGGTGAGAGCCAACGGTGCTATTCCCGACGGCTACGGTGGGGATGTTTCGTTGGAGGCCCTCGGCAGTGTCAACATAGAGGGTACGGTTGAATCACTGGCCAAGGGTAGCCAGGGCGGTGGCGGGATCGTGGACATCGGCTCGCTCAGCGGCGACATCCTCCTGGCCTCGGATTCGATGGTCGACTTAACTGGCGGATCGGCGGCGGGCGGCGACCTTTTTATGACCGCCTCGGGCCTGCTGGTCCTTGACGGCGACGTGGACACTTCGGCTTCAAATGGCGGCGTGGCTGGGTCCGTGGCCGCTGTGGCGGGGAGCAACCTCCTGGTGAGCGGCAGCCTTCTGACCTCGGGTGCCTCCCTGGGAGGCCTGTTCGGGGCTATCAGTCTCGAGGGTTGCGAGGTTCAACTGTTATCGACGGCCGTCATCGACAACCAGGGCAACCTGGGAAAAAACACCCTCACCGGGCATGGATCGGTGAGCACGCTTGCGGGCAGTTCGATGAGCGCCGATCCGAGCGGCGAAAACAGGGCGAGGTACCGACTCGCCGCCGTGCCCCCGTCGCTCGCCGGCAGTCACTCGCCGGTCATCGTTACAGAACTGGTGCCGAGCCTTTCGCCCTGTGGAAATTGTGGCAACGGTGTAACTGACCCGGGTGAGCTCTGTGATGATGGCAACCTGGTCGACGGTGATGGGTGCTCTGCGACCTGCATAGACGAGGGCTGCATAGCCGCTACGCCGGGCTATCCGGCCGCGTCGCTGTGTGACGACGGTGTTGGTTGCACGGTGGATTCCTGCGACACGGAGGCCCACGTGTGTGTCAACGTGATCGATTGCGACGACGGAATAGCCTGCACCGCGGACAGCTGTGTCGCCGATACCTGCACCAACGTGCCCGACGCCAACTTGTGCGACGACGGCAACGATTGCACGGTGGATTCCTGCGGCGTGCTGACCGGTTGTGACAATTCCCCGGAAGCCGACGGGACCTCCTGCGGTACGTCTTCTGATTTCTGCAGTCCTTCGGGCCAGTGCTTGTCTGCTAGCTGCGAGGTGCTGTCGCCGACTCTCACCGGCCGCAGCCAGGTCAAGGTGAGCCTGAAGCCCGGCGTGGACACCGACAAACTGCTGATCAAGGCCGATCTGCCGTTGGCCGACTTTACCGTTCTCCCAAGCGACACCGGCATGACAGCTCGGCTGGGAGACAACGACGGTTCGGAGATATGGATCGCGTCTATTCCCTCCTCTGCCTTTGAGAACAAGAGGGACATCAAGTTCAAGTTCAAGGATAAGACCGGAGCCAACGGCGGCATAACCAAGGCCTCGGTTTCGATAATCACCAAGAGGGGAATAGCCCGGGTCAAGCTCAAAGCCGGTGGCAGATCCGGAGGTGTTGATCTCAACGCCGCTGCCGGGCAGAGCCTGCTAACGGCAAGCCTCCTGTTCGGTGCCGACCCGGCGACTGGCGAGTGCCTGACAACTCCCAGCGTGGTGTGCAAGGTCACTGCCCGTGCCGTGAAATGCAAGAGTGACTAGTCCCCTGCGCCGTGAACCAGGTATTTGGACTTCTGCTCTGCCTTGTTTCCTGCATTGTGCTGTGGGCGACTCCCTTGTTCGCGGCAGCCCTCGTGCTGGCAGCCACCGAGATTTCGTTGTTCGGCCTCGGCCTGGCGCGGTCGATGGCGGGGCGGGAGCCGCTGCGCCTGTTGATAGCAGCAGGTCACGTGGTGACGGTGTTGGCGGGATTCCTGCTCTTCAGTGGCCTGGCGATTATTTTTTTCTGAGCCGAGATGTTCTGCGCAGAACGCTCCAGGGCAATCGGCCGTAGCTGTTTGTCTGTCCGCCCGCGATTGCTAAGCTCCGACGGCGGAGGAAAAAATGGCCAAGCTTACCGTTTATCACAACCCTTCTTGAGGAAAATCGCGTGGAGTGCTGGATGTACTCCGGGAGCGAGGCGTCGAGTTCGACGTCGTAGAGTATCTCAAAGCGCCCCTCGATCGCGAGACGCTGTCCGGACTGGTAGAGCTGGTCGGCGGTGACCCCGTGCAGATGGTCAGGACTTCCGACCGCAGGTTCAAGGACGGCGACCTGTCGTTGGCCCCCGACGCGGGCCTGCCCGAGGTCGTGGACCTGCTACTGGACGAGCCTGCTGTCATGCAACGCCCGGTGGTTGTGTCTGGCAAGAAGGCTGTTGTAGCTCGACCCTCGGACAGGGTGCTGGAGCTGCTGTGAGCGCTCCCCGGCTCGCGGTCGGGCCAGGGTCGCCGACGAGGAGCCGCTGATGGGAAGCCGGCCCAGCTGCGCAATTTTTGATCTCGACGGCGTCCTGCTGGACACCGAACCCTTTTACACCCGGGCGAGCAGCGAGGTGGTGCAGAAGTGGGGCAAGACCTTTGACTGGTCGCTCAAGGCCAACATGATAGGGCGGCCGGCCATAGAGTCGGCCCGCTATCTCGTCGCGGCGCTCGAGCTACCCGTGTCGCCTGAAGAATACCTCTCCCTGCGCACCGCCACCCTCGAGAGCCTGTTTCCGACCTCACCCGAATGCGACGGCGCACGCGACTTCTGCGCGTTGCTCGCCAGGGAGGGCCTGCGACAGGCAGTGGCAACGAGCAGCACGCGCCGCTTGTACGAGATGAAAATTTTGCAACACGGGCCCTGGTTCGAAGACTTTGACGTTATAGTTACCGGCGATGACAAGGAGGTGGGGCGCGGCAAACCCGCACCCGATATCTTCCTGTTGGCCGCCGCACGGCTTGGCGCCGAGCCGGCCGACTGCGTGGTGTTCGAAGACTCCCCGGCCGGCGTGCAGGCTGCACGCGCGGCCGGGATGAGGGTAGTGGCCTTGCCCGACCCGTCGCTGGGCCGCGAGAAAGTCGCCGACGCCGACCTCGTGGTAGATTCGTTCCGGGACCTGCGCCTTGCCGACCTCTGGCTCTAGAGCGGCACCGGGCAGCCAGGCGTCAGCACACTACGCCGTCGGTTTTGAGCGCTTCCTGCTCGTCTCCCGACAGGCCGAGGCCCGACAGTATGTGGGCCGTGTGCTGGCCAATGGCGGGTGCCTCGCTGCCAGCCCGTCCCGGTGTTCGCAGCAGGCGCGGAGAGGGAGCGGGCACCGGCGCACCCGAGACCCCGGCAACGAAGCTCTCTCGTTCGACGCTGTGGGGGTGGGAGGCAACTTCGTCGATGGCGAGTATCGGCGCCACGCAGGCGTCGGTACCTTCAAATACCGCGCACCATTCGTCTCGGCTGCGACCACCGAACACCGAGGCAAACTTTTCTTTCATCGCCGGCCAGCTCGACTGGTCCATCTGGGCAGGGAGGTCGTCAGCGGCGAGGCCCATGCCTTCGATCAGCGCTGCGTAAAACTGGGGCTCGATGGCCCCCACCGAGAGCCAGCGCTTGTCCGAGGTTTCGTAGGTGCCGTAGAAGTGTGCAGCGCCGTCAAGCAGGTTGGTGCCGCGTTCGGCTTTCCAGTAGCCCTGGGCCTGGAAGCCGAATATGAATGACGCGAGGCTGGCCGCTCCGTCTACCATGGCCGAGTCAATGACCTGGCCTTTGCCGGAACGCTCGCGCTCGAGCAGGGCCATCACTACACCCATGGCGCACAGCATACCGCCACCGGCAAAGTCGCCCAGGAGGTTGATGGGGGGCTCGGGCTTGTCGTTTTCACGGCCGAGCAGGTGCAGTACCCCCGACATGGCGACGTAGTTTATGTCGTGGCCGGCCATCGAAGCGTAGGGACCCTGCTGGCCGTAGCCGGTGAGCCTGGCGTAGACCAGGCGCGGGTTGCGCTCGGCCAGGAGGTCGGGGCCCAGGCCCAGTTTTTCCATTACGCCGGGCCTGAACGGCTCGATGAGGGCATCGGCGCTTTCAGCGAGCTTGAGCATCAGTGCAATCCCCCGGGGATCCTTCAGGTTGATGGCAACCGACTGCTTGCCTCTTGCCAAGGCGTCCGCCGTAGCGTCGGGCAACATGCCGGGTACACCAGGACGGTCGACCCTGATCAGCTCAGCACCGAAATCCGCCAGTATCATTCCGGCGTAAGGCACCGGCGCGAGTCCGGCCAGCTCGATTATTCTAAATCCTTTGAGTGGACCCATTCCTGACTCCTGCATTCCATGAAACAGTGGGGGTTAAGAACTGCGCAAAACAACGAAACAGCAGCCCGGTTTAGTCGATATGTTACGCCGAGTCCACGTTTGCACCCCCGAACGGGGGGGCCGGGACGCCCAGGCGAGGTTTTACATTGACACCGAGACGGCAGGGAATGCATACTCGGCAGGCAGTACCCTGGGGCAGCCCGCCGCGGTGCAGGCCCGCGACCGGTCAGGGTGCGCGCAGGGGGAAGGATATACAGCTATGGCAATGAGTAATAGAGTTTTGACGATGACCCTGGCCGCACTGGCCGTCTCGGCCTTGATGACCCTGGCCCCGGCAAGCGCCCAGGCCCAGGGTAAGGCGGAGCTTCACTGCCAGAAAGGCCTGGGCCGCTCCACCGTGCGCTACTACAAAGGGGCTTCGCGGGCCAGGCAGGCCTGCGTAGCGCGCATAGCAGCCGGCTCGCTCTCGCCGGTGACCGACTGCATAAGCGGAGAAGGTGATGACGTCACGGCCCTGCAAGTGCGCAGGGCCAAGGCCCGGCTGGCCTCTCGCATATCGCGACAGTGCTTCGGCGTAGACCTTATTTCGCTCAACTTTCCCGGTACCTGCCCCTTTGATGGCGATAATCCCTGGACCAACATCGACCTGGGCAATTGCATCGATGCCCAGCTCGACGCCGTCATCGAGTCGACCATGGCTGTGCAGTTTCCGCAGATCGGTGCCGCCCTGGAAGGAGCCGATCTACAGTGTGTTCAGAAGGCGGGCCGCAAGGGATCAGCCATGGCGGCCAATGCCCTGAAGGCGAGAACCCGTTGCCAGTCACGTCTGGACAGGGGGGTCATCCCCGGTGGCGTGCAATGCATGGAGGGTATTCCTCCCTTCGGCAACGGTACAGGTGACCGGGCTACCGATAAAAACATTGAAGAAGCCTACATAAGATTGTTGGCCGGTGTGCCCGAAGTGTGCGCGTCGGCCGACGTCGATGCGCTGGGCTTCTCTGTTGCCTGCGACGACCCGACCGGCGGGCGCTTCAACATTTTTGATCTCAAGTCGTGCCAGTTCAACACTCATCGTGACGCGGTAGAGGACCTGCTCGAAGCTTCTTACCCCAAGGCGCCCGTCTGCGGCAACGGCATCCACGAGTACGGCGAGGACTGCGATGACGGCAACCTGGTTAACACCGACGCTTGCCTGGATACCTGCGTGGAGGCTTCCTGTGGCGACGGCGAGGTAGAGGCCGGTGTCGAGGAGTGCGATGACAGCAACTCGATTGACACCGACAGCTGCCGCAACTCATGCGTGCTGGCTCGCTGCGGAGACTCGGTGGTGCAGTCCGGGGTCGAGCAGTGCGACGACGGCAATGCCTCCAATAACGACGACTGCCTCGATACCTGCCTGTCGGCGCGATGCGGCGACGGTTTTTTCTGGGCTGGAGTGGAAGACTGCGACGACGGTGGCGAATCGATCGTCTGTGACTCCGATTGCACGGTGGCGCTCTGCGGTGACGGCACCATAAACTCCAGCCGGGGTGAGAGCTGCGACAACGGTGCGGCCAACTCGGACACGTTTCCCGACGCTTGCCGGAGCAACTGTCAGCCGGCCGGCTGCGGCGACACGGTGATCGATTCCGGCGAGCTCTGCGATGACGGCAACGTCGTCAACGGCGACGGCTGCTCGGATTCGTGTGTTTTTGAGGCGATCTGCGGGGACGGCGTGACGGAGTTCGAAGAGGAATGTGACGACAGTAACGTGGCCAACGGCGACGGTTGCAGCGATGCTTGCCTGATCGAGTTCTGCGGTGATGGCTCGGTCAACAACTCGGGTAGTGAGCAGTGCGACGACGGTAATACCAGCAGCGGCGACGGTTGCTCTGCCAGCTGCGTGGTCGAGTTCTGTGGCGACGGTTCGGTCAACAACTCCGGCAACGAAGAATGCGACGACGGCAATCTTTCCGTGGGCGACGGTTGCGATGAGAACTGTATTGTCGAGGTCTGCGGCAACGGAGTCTTGCAGGCAGGAGAAGCCTGCGACGACGGTGGAGAGACGGCTGCCTGCGATGCCGACTGCACGGTGGCCGAGTGTGGCGACGGGACGCTCAACACCTCTAGGGGTGAGCAGTGCGATGACGGCGCGGCCAACTCTGACGTCCAAGTCGATGCCTGCCGTACTGACTGCGTGCTGGCGGGTTGCGGTGACCTGGTAATTGACAGCGGCGAACAGTGTGACAACGGTGCGGCAAACTCTGATACCCTGGCCGACGCCTGCCGACTTTCCTGCCAGCTGCCCGGCTGCGGCGACCAGGTTACCGACAGCGGCGAGGTGTGCGACGACGGGGGCGAATCAATCGCCTGCGACGATGACTGTACGGTGGCCGAGTGCGGTGATTCGACTATCAACGCAACCGCGGGCGAAGATTGCGACGACGGCAACACCAACCCGAGGGACAACTGTAACGGCGAATGTCGGCAGGCCACCTGCGGCGACGGAGTGGCATGCACCGAGCCCGGTTGTACTACCGGCCCGGGGGGTGGCCCGGAAGAATGCGACCTCGACACCGCCTGCTGCCAGGGCTGCGCTATCGTAGCCACCGGCTGCCAGCATCCGCTGTGCCCCGACGCCGGCGAATTGCAGGTGTGGGCGGGCGTGGGCCGCAATTGCACGGTTGACGAAGACTGCCCGGTCGGTTTCTGTGACGGCGGACTCGGGCGCTGCCGGACACCCACGATGCTCGACAGTGGCACCACGGGTATCGCCCATGATTCCGACGTCAACGACAACACCACGGCCCGGGGTAACGTGCTGTGCGAGGGCCCCATTGACATGCTTCTCGCCGATACGGGCGGCTGCGGTGTGTGCGAACTTGCCGGTGTCGACCCGGTTCTGGGGAGCTGCCGCTGCGCGAACGACCGGAGGCAGATTTGCGACAGCCCCTTCCAGCCAGACGCCGACTGCGGCGTTGACACGAATGGTGACCCTAACATCTGCCAGTGCTTTCTCGCACCGCCGTTTCCCCTGTCTTCGGGCGGAGTCGCGGTCTGCGTGCTCAGTCGTTTTACCGATGATCTCGTGGGCACGGCCAACGTGGATACCGGCGAGGTGAAGACCGATGCCAGCCTGCGCGTAGAGGTTTACCTCGGGCTTGACCAGTTCAACCCTTGCCCGACATGTGACGGTGATACAGTGTATGCCGATGGCGTGCGCGATGGAGTATGCAGCTTCGGTAACAACCTGGGACAATCCTGCGACGCCACGGCTACAAACCACACCTTTCCTTTCGTGAGGCGTAGTTGCAGTATTGCGGGTAGTCCCTGCGAGAAAAACACCGACTGCCCGGCAGGCGAGAGTTGCGATAGCAACGTAGCCGACGTGTCGGGTGGCGAGTACAGCCTCGATTGCTTGCCGGCGACCGGTAAGAACGTATCGGGACAGGGATTGCCGATCGCGTTTACCCTGACCGCCGGTACGCAGGTGCTCGAGGCAGGGCTCTCCTGCCCGTTTCCCTTCACCTTGAGTCAGTGTCACTGCCTGGTGTGCAGCGGTGACACCTCGGTGCCCTGTTCTTCGAACGAAGAGTGCTCTGCCATTGGCGCGGGCGCTTGTTCGGTGACCGGAGCCGGGGTGATGAATGGTCCCAACCCCTGCATCTCGTTCGGCAAGGTCTGCACGGCTACCGAGAACAACGAGGCAGAGTGCCCGGGTGTGGTCGAGAACTACTGCGACGGTTTCGTACGCGCAACGGGGGAGGGCTACATCAGCTGTGCTTCGGACGGCGACTGCGGCTTTGGCGGGTTGAGCGCGGGTAACTGCACGCTGAGCAAAACCCGCGAGTGTTTCCTTGACAGTGTACGGGCCGATGGCCTGGCGATACCCGGCGCACCAGTAGTTGCCTCGGTGTTCTGTATAGCCCCGGTTTCGTCCGCGGGGGTAAACGCGGCCGCCGGGTTGCCGGGACCCGGTCGCGTGTTGCAGCAGGTCAGCTCGACCCTGTTCTGCGCCAACGACCATTCAAGGGTTTACACGCCAGGAGATCCCTCGAGTTGCGAGTAGCAGCCGCGCGATCGGTCGCCGTTGCGTCATTGCCGGCCGGATAGCTGGGATTCAGTGAAGCACCGGCTGTTCGGAGCTGGCGTGGTAGTAACCGGCTGCCGGCAGGGTTACGACCATGCGGGTGCCGCCCTCCTCGGGCAGCTCTACCCTTATGTTGCCTCCGTGGTGCTCGACCACTTCGCGGCATATGGCCAGCCCCAGGCCCGTACCCCTGGGCTTGTTGCCGTCAGTAGTCGCTTGAACCTGGTGAAACCGCTCGAATACCTGGTCCACCTGGCTCTCGGGTATGCCGGGACCGCTGTCGGTGATGGTCAGCAGCAAGCTGCTCTCACCGTTTACTGTTTCTGCCGTCGCTCCCATGACTACTGAGCCGCCAGCCGGTGTGAACTTCATGGAGTTGCTGCACAGGTTGGTGAGCACCTGTATGAGGCGGTCACGGTCGCCATCGATGGAGGGCAGGGGGCCGGTGGCGTCTATTATAAGCGAGATGTTACGCTCTTCGTACAGTGGCCGGAAAGTGGCGTATACGTGCGACAGGATACCGAGCGGGTCGGCGATGCGGTGGCTGCGCCACTCTACGCGGCCCGATTCGATCTTGGCGAGATCCAGGAGGTCGTTGATCAGGCGGGAAAGTCGGCTCGACTCCTCCATGATGACGCCGCTGAAGCGTTCTGCGCTTTCGGGCTTCGTGTCGCCGTAGCGATTGATGATTCGCGCGGCCGACAAGATGGCCGCGATCGGGCTGCGCAGCTCGTGTGATACGTTGCTGAGAAACTCGGTCTTCAGCCTGTCGTACTCGGTAAGCCTTTCGTTGCTGGCCTCGAGTTCCGCCGTGCGCTCGCGTACCCGTCTTTCCAGGAGGCGGGAGTGTTCTTCTACCTGGGCCCGCAGGCGTTTTTCTTCGCGGTACGCGGAGTCTGCTTGCTGCCGGGCAACGACGAGCTCGCTTATGTGTCCCTTGAGAGCGAGGCGCATATTCTCGAACTGCAGTGCCAGTTTACCGATCTCGTCTGGAGAGTCGGTCATGCGAATTTCCTGTTCGAGGTCGCCCCTCGATATGGCCGAGGCTTCCCGCGCGAGCTTGCTCACCGGCTTGAGCAGCCTGCGACTGAGGGCCGTCGAAGCAGTCAATCCCAGTCCGGCTATGGCGAAAGCAAACACGAATCCCAACGTCATCGTGCGGGCCAGTAGCACGCGACCGCGGTGCTTGGTCGCGAGCGCTTGCTGGTTTATGTCGGCCGGGTCGAAGGCCAGGCGCAGGGTGCCCCAACGCTCTCCTCCTACGTTTATACCGTGGGAGAGTACTACGAGATCGGAAGCCTGGTCTTGCGCGCTGGCAGGCGCGCCGATATTGGACCGGGCCGTGTCGTCGGCCAGGCCGGGATCGCTACTCACCACCACGGTGCCGTCTTCGCGGGCCACCAGTGCCCAGGACAACTGGTTGTCTTCGGTGGCCAGGCCACGGACGGTTTCGGCTACGAAATTGAAATCAAAACCGGCGATGGCATTTTCCATGCTCCGCGTGGTGCTGGCAGCAAGCAGTTGGCCGCGCTCTACCATGCCTTGTCGTAGTTGCACGGTGGCTCGTTCAACCTGGTCGTTGAGTATGTGGACCTGTTGCAGGGTGAGCACCGACGAAACCGCGGCCACGCTGCCCACGATAGTAAATGCCGCGGCCAGGACCATTTTTCCATGAAGACCGAGTCGGGCCCACGGACGGGGTGCCAGGTTTGCTGGGTCGAGGTTTTTCAATTTAGAACTCCCTGCTCGCACGCAGGTAGAACGCCCGCGTTATAGGTGTGGCCGGCCTGACCGCGTCCTCGACGAATTCAAGGTGGCTGCGATCGGAGAGGTTGGTAGCGACAAGGCTGAGATCGGGCCAGTTGCCGCCGGGCTTGTAATGAACGGCCAGGTCTACTCTCAGGTACGGGTCCAACCGGACCGGGCTCCCGGGGCTGACCAGCGAGGCGTTGACCACCGAGTCACTCCAACTGAAAGTGGGGACTACTCTCAACTTTCGGTTTACGTTGATGACGTGGCGCATGTTCCATCGCATTCGTGGTACCGACAGGTTGGTGCGCGGGAGTAAGCCAAGAAGATCTCCGGTGCTGCGCAGGTAAAGATAGCCGACGTTGAATTCGCTGCGCCAGCGTTCATTGATCTGCACCGTGGCTACTCCCTCGCCGCCGTAAGCGAAGCCGTTTTCATCGTTGTCCAGTAGGGTAACGGCTATAAGTCGCGTCGGGTCCAGGGGATCGGGAACCACGGGCAGGGTCTTCGAACCGGTCCAACCGGACAGGCCCTGGTAGTCGTTGTAGAAAGCGGCAAGGTCGAGCGCCAGGCGATCGCCGAAGCGGTGACGGTAGCCCGTTTCCAGTGAAACCATACGGGTATCACCTGCATTCCCGTCGGTGCTCAGCATCGGGAAGATGTTAACCCCGGGAATGCCAGAGGGAACGGGAAGCAGTGGAATTGTTGAGTACATTTCGCTGTAGGAAGGGGTGTTGATCGCCCGCGAGGCGGCGGCCCACAAGGTGCGGTCGTCGTCCAGGCGGTGAACGATACGGGCGGACGGTTGAAAGTTGGTCCCGGTGAAACCGTTATTTTCGATCTTGGTGCCCAGGGTCAGGCGCGTACGCGACCCCAGGTCTATCTCGTCCTGTACGAATCCGCCCACCAGGTTGAGCCTGCGGTCATTGACCGAGAAAACCACCAGCCCGTCGACGGTGTGAACGTCATGGGCCCTGACGTTGGCTCCCCAGGTTGCCCGGTGAGCGGGGTGTGGTCTGAAACTGTGTTGTACCTCCAGCTCAAGGGTGTCTTTTTCGGTTTCGAAACGGCCCATGAAGGGGACCTTGCGGTCAACCGTGTCTCCGGCGAGTTGGAAGTAGGCAGCCGAACCATCTGCGAAATCCTTTTCCAGCCTGAACACCGACGACAGCATGGTGCTGGAGTAGCGGGGGTAACGACCGGCGGGCGAGCCGTCGTCGTTTCGAGCAATGTTGCCGACAAAACCGTCATGGAACTCGCCACTGCCGACTAGCTGCAGTCCGTGGCCCAGGTCCCAGTCGAGCCGGTATCCGGCCCGTGTATCCTGGTGTTCATCGGCGAGATCTCTGCCCTTGTTACCACCGTTGCCGTTGCCGGTCGACCATCTGCCGAACACGCGGTATGCAAGATTTCCGTATCGTCCCCCGTGCCGTGCTTCCGGCATAGCGGCAGAGTTGGTACCGAACGAGATCCTGGCGAGGTTGCCCCGCGTGTCGTTGGAGTCGCGGGTAATTATGTTGATGACGCCGTTGACCGCGTTGGCTCCGTACAGGCTGCCCCCTGGGCCACGTATTACCTCTATGCGGTCAACATCGGGCAGGAAAGTGTTCCACTCGTGCCACACTGTTCCCCCGAAAATAGGAGTGTAAATTGGGCGGCCATCGAGAAGCACGAGAAGCTTGTTGGCAAATACCCCGTTGAACCCCCTCGCCGAGATGGCTGCAAAATTGGCATCAATGTTGGCAACGTTGAGTCCGGGCACAAGGCGCAGGGCTTCGGCCAGGCTGGTAGCGCCGGAATCGGCGATGTCCTGGGAACTGACAACGTAGATCGCCGCAGCGGCTCCCCACAAGGACTCGGCGTGCCGTGAGACCGAGGTGACGATGTCTGACTCGACCTTGAAAAAATCCAGCTCCGAAGCTTCGTCGAAACCCACGCTGCCTTGCGGTGACTGGGCAGCGCTTGCCGGCGAGCTTACAATCGCACAGAACGATAGAACGAGGAAAGCCAGGCGCCACAGCGCCAGCGGTGTGAATATACTGTTGAACATGATCAGAAACCCTCCCTTGTGGGTGTGATGACGCGGTCGGCCATGTGGATGGTTGTCGCGTCCAGATCGAGTCCGAGTGCCATCGCTGTATCAGCGTTGACGACGAGTTTGGCCCCGAGGGGCGATTGCACGGGCGGCGCGTTGCCCGGGTCTGTTATGAGCTGTTCCACGAGCAAGGCTGCCTGCGAACCCATGGTCGAATAACTTGGTGCCACCGAGAGCAGGGCGCCCGCCTTCACGAAGTTCTCTGAAAAGGCGAGGAAAGCTACCTCGTCGTTGCGGCAGCGCGAGGACAGGTAGTCAAAGTTCTCTCGCGTGACTACGACCGGATCCGGAACCATCCACAGCGCGTCTATCCTGCTGCGCATACGCCGGTAGGCTCCAGCCACCTCGTCGTGGTGGCCCACGGTCTCGTGCAGTATTTCCAAGCCGAGCTCGGATGCGGCCGCGCGCGCCTCGTCCACGGTGCGGCTGTCCGTGTCGCTCGTGATGAGGCCTATACGGTGCAGTCCCGGGATGATGAGCTTGAACCTGACAAAGAGGTCGGCGGTGGGCAGCTCGACGCTTACCCCCGTGGTGGCGCCATCGGTGCTTATGTTGCGGCTCCATCCGAGCGCCATGGCAAACACGACCGGGGTGTCGGGAAACGCCTCCCGAGCCGCGATGGCTGCGCGCGAGCCAAGGGCAAAAACAGCCGACGGTTGCGTGGTGTTTGCGGCCTGCTTGAGCAATTCGGAGTCGCCCTGGTCTAACTTGCTGTGCAGGATGACCTCTACCGACTCGCGCTTGCTGGCCTGGCGGAAGGCCGTTGCGGGAGGCGTGTACTGTGGCAGATCATCGCTCTTCACGATTATGACCCCGGCCACGGCCGTACCGACGGTCAACACCATCGATGCTGCCATGAGCAGGGCTGTCGTCGCAGCCAGCAGGGCGAGGCGTTGGCCTCGCTTATCCCAGGTAAAACGAATCATCGCTCCACCTCCTTTCGGTTCGTATTGTCCGCCATGACACGATCCTCTCCGTTTGCGATCTCGATTAGCTCGACTTCATCGAAGCCGAGAAGATTTATGAATTGCCTGCCCCTGCTACTGGAGCTGAGCTTGGCGATTCCGGTAGCCAGCCGGTTCGCCTCGTCGTCGTCGATGTAGCGAGTAGCGTACAGTCGCGGCAGGGGAACTTCCGGTGTTCGACCCAGCTCCACCAGGTTGTCGGTGCCGCGCGGATTGACGCGTGCCAGAATTTCAAACTGGGCCGGCGTAACCAACGCCGCGTCGACCTGGCCGAAGCTCAGGGCAAGCAGCGCGTCGATATCCTTGGGCACGGGTAGTACCCTTGCCCCGTCGCCAACCAGCGAGCGTATTCCCGAAGCACTGGCGGGGTAGTCGATGGAGCCCGGGTGCGCTGCCGCGGCTACCGTTGCGTTGGCGAGCCCCGCGAGCGAGGAAACCCCCTTGGTGGTCATAAGGACCTTGTGGTAGGTGCCGCGCCCATTGCGGGTGGGGCGAAGCAGCGCGCGCAATTGCAGGTTCTCCCCGTGTTCGGCGGCTACCCAGCCGGGCACGAGCACGAGCGCGGGCCGGGCGGTGGAAAGCTGGCCCACGAGGTCTTCGTAGCGGGCGAAGGCCTGGAAACTCAGGTCCAGTCCCGATTCTGAAAGCGCGCGGTCAGCGGCCTCGGCGAGGGTGCTCAGGTTGCCGGGCGCCCAGTCGGGGCTGAAAAAGAACAGCTCAGCGTCGCTCGCACGCGCCACTATCGGCGTACAAAGCACTAGGCACAGAAAACAGGCTGTCGTTCGGCGCAGCAGGTCTATATCCCCCGGTCGCCCGCGAAGTAGCAAGCAGTGGGCCAGCGGCCGGCTTCACTGATAAAGGGCCTGTTTTCAAGCCTTACTGATGATGTCCTGTGACAGGTGGCAACAGCTTGCCGTTATAATTTTGCCGCTGAAAGGAGTTTTACGTACACGCGCTTGCCCACCACGCGGGCTGCGCTTGAAGGTCCTGCCGACAGTCGCGCTGGGCGTCGTCAGCGGACAAAAATGTGACGCAATAGTATTTTTTTGACGCCGTGCTCGCGGCTGCTGAGATTCGAGCCGCATTGTGCCGCTCAAACAGGGGGCTGAGCAGAGGGCAGGAATTGGAACGGCTATTGCAATCTCGCGGAGGCAGTAAGGCGGCAGGACTGTTGCCGGGCGAGGAACAAATGAGACTGGAACAATTTCGAAAATTGGTAGTCGGCAGGATGGATGGCGAAGCAGTGGGCCCTGTTCTCGGCCGCTCACACACCGCGGTACTGCTGTCCGTGCTGGTATTCGGCCTGCTGGCTTCCTGCGTGCTTTACGTGATGGTAAGGGGCTGGGAGCTGCGCCGCGTGCAGGCTGACTTTTCCCACCGGGCGAGCAACTTCGCCATGGCCGTAGACGAACGGCTGGAAGTGGGGTCGGTTATCCTCAAGAGCTTTGTTGGCCTGTACGGTGCCGGCAAGGGAATGAACGATGAAGAGTTCCGGGCCATGGCTCGGCCGTTTACCGCGGGCCAGCAGGGCCTGGGTGCCCTGGGCTGGGCGGTCCCCGGTCCTGGTAAAGACGCCCGGGGAGGCGATCTGTTCTCGGCGCGCGGCGAACAGGTGCTATCCACGGAACCCGTTAGCCTGCGATTTGCGCTGCGACTTTCTGAGAGCGCCCAGGGCGTACCCGACCTGTCGGGAGTGGACCTGTTTTCGCTGCCCGGTGTGCCAGCCCTGCTGGCAGAGGCCGGCATGCGCGGCGAGGCAATGACTTCGGCCATCATGGACCTGGCCACCGACAATGGGCAGGAGCCGGTGTTCTTCATGTTTGCACCCGTGTACCAGGCCGATGGAGCAGACCTGGGCCGACCCGCGGCATACGCGGTGGGCTTGTTCTCGGTAGCCGACATTGTCGAGTCATCGCTTCTCAACATGGACGAAGTAATGGCGGTGAGCATAAGCGAATTGCTGCCCGGTGGTGGTCGTAGCCCGCTGCTCGAGCAGGACTCGCCCGAGCTCGGCCGATCCCTGCAGGTGTTTGCTGGTGTTCGTTGGTCGCGGGTGCTCGAGCACGGTGGGCGTAGCTGGCAGTTGGCCGCTGTACCGACCGAGGGCTACCTGGCAACCCAGCGCACCCACCAGGCCGAGGGCCTGTTGGCCACCGGCACGCAGTTTACGGTGCTCCTGGTGGCGTACCTGTTTCTCGCCGTTGGACGCGCGGCCAGGATCGAGCTGGAAGTCAAGGAGAGGACCGCGGCCCTGGCCACGGCCAACCGCGATCTGAAAAAAGAAATACTCCAGCGGCGTACCGCCGAGCGCGCCCTGCGCCAGGGTGAGGAACGTATACGGGCCATAGTCACCCATGCTGCCGACGGAATAATTGCGCTCGATCGCGATGGCAGGATTGAATCGGTCAACGTGGCAGCGGAACAGATCTTTGCCATGACCGCTTTGGAACTGCATGGAGTGGCGATCAGCGAACTGATGGAGCTGGCCGACGACGGTGACCTGGGTGAGCTTGTACAGAGTTTGCAGGGAACCCACGTCGAGGTCACCGCCCGGCGGGGCGATGGTGAACAGCTTACCGTGGGGCTGGCTGTCAGCCGTCTACCCGAGGAAGAGGGCGGCGGATCTTTCGTGGCCGTTGTGAGGGACATGTCGAGAGAGCGCGAGCTTGACCGCATGAAGTCTGATTTCGTGAGCAGCGTGTCCCACGAGATGCGTACGCCGTTGTCGGCGATGATATTCGCCGCGCGTAGCCTGGCCCGTCGCAAGGGCGTGGACGGAAAGAACGATGACGCGAGCGTTGAAAAGTTCTCCGGCATCATCGTCGACGAGGGTGAACGCCTGAACAAGCTCATCAACGACGTGCTCGACCTGTCCACCATAGAGACGGGCCACGAGTTGTACCGTATCGTGGGCGTACAGCCGGCGGATATCGTGGAGCGGGTGAGCTCCGTTGCCACGACGCTGGGGCGCCGCAAGGGCATTGATTTCTCGCTGAAGGTAGACACCGACGTTGCCCCGGTGCACGCGGATCCTGATCGAATCGTCCAGGTGTTGATGAACCTGCTCGAGAACGCGATCAAGTTTACACCCTCGGGTGGTAGCGTGGGCTTGACGGTAGCCAGGCATAATTTCAACTACGTTCGCTTTGTTGTCGAGGACAACGGGGTGGGCGTGTCCGTGGAAGACAAGGACCGGATATTCCAGCGCTTTGAACAGGGAGGCGACGTGATGACCACGCGGCCTTCGGGCACCGGGCTGGGATTGTCGATTTGTCGTGAAGTCGTGGACAGCCACGGCGGCAGCATCTGGGTGGAGAGCGAGCCGAACGAAGGCGCGCGTTTCAGCTTCATCCTGCCAGTGGTCGACAAGCGCAGGGCCTCACTGCGCGAGTGCGCCTGAGCCGCAATCAGCCGGGCTGGGCTGTACTCGAGCGGGAGGGCGCGCTAGTTTTGCTGCGTCGTGGTCGTAGACTCACTGCCTTTTTATCTCGCGGGTAGCCCCGAGACCCCCAACGCCGACCTCGAGGTTTTTGACAAGTTCAGCGGCGAGCCACTGGCCCGCGTGGCCCTTGCCGACCAGGGTACTATCGACAGCGCTATAGAGTCCGCCTGTGCGGCTGCCGCCGGAATGGCAGCCATGCCAGCGTGGAGACGCGAGCAGGTGCTGTTGCACTGCGTGGCGCGGTTTGAGCAACGCGCCGAAGAGCTGGCCCTGGGCCTCTGCGCCGAGGCCGGCAAACCCATACGCGATGCCCGGGGCGAGGTCGGCCGCTTGATCGACACTTTTCGTTACGCGGCCGGCGAGGCTCTGCGCATGGGTGGAGAGGTGATGCCGCTGGACATCAGCCCGCGCGCCACCGGCTACAGCGGTAGCTGGAAGCGCGTGCCGGTGGGCCCGTGCTCCTTCATTACGCCGTTCAACTTTCCGCTCAATCTCGTGGCGCACAAGGTGGCGCCGGCCATCGCCGCCGGCTGTCCGTTTGTGCTCAAACCGGCCAGCCTCACGCCCCTGGGTGCGTTGACCATAGGCGAGATACTGGCGGAGACTGATCTGCCCGCTGGCGCCTTCTCGATATTGCCGTGCAGGCGCGACGCGGCCGAGCTGTTGACCACCGACGACCGGCTTGCCCTGCTCAGCTTTACTGGCTCTCCAGCAGTCGGCTGGGATTTGAAGGCCCGCGCGGGCTGCAAGAAAACGGTTCTCGAACTCGGCGGCAACGCCGCGGTGGTGGTCGACGAAACCACCGATCTCGCCGACGCCGCCGAGCGTATCGTGTTCGGTGCCTTCTACCAGTCGGGGCAGAGCTGCATCGGCGTGCAGAGGATAATCGTGCAGGCCTCGGTCTACGACGAGCTGCTGGGGTTACTGGTGGCGGCCACGGGTAAGCTCGTGGTGGGTGACCCGGCGCAGGAAGAGACCTTCGTGGGCCCCATGATATCCGAAGACGAAGCGGCGAGGCTCGAGTCGTGGATAGAGGGGGCGGTGGCCGCTGGTGGCCGCTTGCTCTGTGGCGGAGGGCGTGACGGCGCGTTGCACGAGCCCAGCTTGCTCGAGGGGGTGCCCAAAGGCTGCGAGCTGGTTTGCCGTGAAGCCTTCGGGCCGGTGGCGGTGCTGTCGAGTTTTGATCATTTCGACGAAGCCCTGGCCATGGTCAACGACAGCGACTTCGGCCTGCAGGCAGGAGTGTTCACGCGAGATGTCCATCGTGCCCAGCAAGCCTGGGACGAACTCGAGGTGGGGGGAGTCGTCATAGGTGACGTGCCGTCCTGGCGGGTTGACCACATGCCCTACGGCGGCGTCAAGCAGAGCGGCCTGGGCAGGGAAGGTGTACGCTACGCCATGGAAGACATGAGCGAGATCCGCATGATGGTGCTCCGCCGGCCCTGACGGCGGGCCCGGACCACGCGCCGTGGGAGAGGCGGGGCGCCGGCGGGTAAAAAAACGGCCCCCGCCGGTAAAGGCGAGGGCCGCTCTCAAGGGAGCTCAGTCCTCTTCCATATCGCCGCAGAGCACACCGGCTCCGTCCAGGGTGACCGATATGCTGACGTTTCCGTCGCCGACCGCCGCTGGTGGGGCGACGCTCGTATCGGGGTCGTCTTTGTCGATATTGGTGTCGAAATTGAGGTCGCCACAGCAGTCACCGAGGGCGTCACAGCCGTCACACACCAGGGCCAGGGGACCGACTTCGATGCCGCCTACGAGCACACCGACAGTTACAGCACCACCGATGTCGGTAGCGTCGCCCTCGACCTCTACCGAGAACTTCGTGCGATCACCCTTGGCTTCGAACTTGGCCGAGCCCTCAACGTCAAGTCCGCTCCACGCCCCGCACCCCTGCAGATCGGCTCGCAGCTTGCTTGTATTGTCCTGGGCCATCGCGGGGGTGCAGAGCAGCCCACCGACGATGACAATCGAAAGAATAGAAAGAAAGTATTTCATTTTCATTGCCTCCATTGGAATTTGGTCTGTTCCGAGAAAGCCCCGACTCGTTCGGACGGCTTTTTTATTCCAACTTCCGTGCCAGCGGACAGGATTCGATTGCGGCAGCATAAAGAATAATTTGTGGATATCCTCAATAGTAGCCGCTTGGGTGCTCACCCCCATGTGATGGGGAATATCCCCTCGCATAGGGTGGCTGCGGGCTGCGACTGGATTCGCTGTCTAGGAGGCGAACACAGGCGGGCGACGGTCGGCCCAGGGATTGGCCTTCTCCAGTTGCCCGGCCAGCGAGTAGAGCAGGTCTTCGCGTCCGTGCGCCGCGGTAATCATTACACCCACCGGCAGCCCGTCGCTGGACCAGTGCAAGGGCAGCGAGATTGCCGGCTGGCCGGTGACGTTGGCCACCGGCGTGTAGGGGATCAGCTCCATGATCTTCTGCGTGGAGCTCTCGACGTCGCCGTCTTTGGGGCTGAGCTCGCCGATTTCAGGAGGTGTTGAGCCCAGCGTGGGCGTGACAAGGAGATCGAATCCGTCCTCTTGCCACCAGCCCAGCATGCGCCGGGTGTAGCGGCTCATCCACTTGAGCGTGTCTATGTAATCAGCGGCCAGCAGTGATCGGCCTATGGATGCCATCATGGCAGTGCCGGCTTCGACCTGCTCGTCGCCCACGCTGCGGCCGGTAATAGTTGCCCACTCGTTCAAGCTGGCGGCCACCCAGCTGCCAACCACGCGCATGAAGTGAAAGCGCAGCTCTTCGAGTTCATCGAAGGCCGAAGGGTGAGACTCTTCTACTTCGTGGCCCAGCGATGACAACAGGCGCCCGGCGTTGAGTACCGCGGTTTCGCATTCCGGGTTGAGCGGCATCGATTGGCCGGGGAAGCTGGTCATGAGCCCCAGCTTGAGACGCCCGGGCGCGGTGGTGGCGGCCTGCAACCAGGATCCAGGAGGGCCGGGGGCGGTGTAAGGGTCACCGGCCTCGTAGCCGGCCACGCAGTCGAGAACCGCGGCGCTGTCGCGCACCGAGCGCGTGACGACGTGCGAATTGACCAGGCCCGCCCAGTACTCGCCGTAGTCTGGCCCCAGCGAACAGCGCCCACGAGTGGGCTTGAGGCCGACCAGCCCGCACTCACTCGCGGGGATGCGTATAGAGCCACCACCGTCGCTCGCGTGTGCGACCGGCACCATGCCCGATGCTACGGCCGCTCCCGAGCCGCCGCTGCTGCCTCCCGTGGAGTGCGCCGTGTTCCAGGGGTTGAGGCTGGGTCCGTATGACTCCGGCTCGGTGGTGACGGTGAGCCCCAGTTCGGGGGTGTTGGTCTTGCCCAGGGTGACGAAGCCCGCCGCGTTGAATTTTTCTACCAGCGTTGAGTCGTGGTCAGGACGGTAGTCGAGTTCCTTGAGCAGCTTCATGCCACAGTGAAACGGGTCGCCTGCCGAGGCCGCGTCGAGATCCTTGAGCAGGAAGGGGACTCCCTTGAACGGGCCGTCGCCGAGCTCATCGGATTGGGCCCTGCGCCGGGCCTGGTCGTAGAGCGTGGTGATGACGGCGTTGAGCTCGCCGTTGACCGATTCGATGCGTTCGATCGCGGCCTCCACGAGTTCGGTTGCGCTGGCCTCCCCGCTGGCCACGAGTTCGGCCTGGGCCAGTCCGTCCATCTTGCTCAAGTCGCTGTTCATCGATTGTTTCCCCTTCGCTGCCTGCCGACATGGATGACCGGCGCGCAACAGTTACAGTGGCCCGAATTATAGTGGCCGGCGATGGCTGTTGAAAGCGGGTAGGGGAGAAGCCAGCGGGGCGTGTCTCCCCCTTTGCCCGCAGAGCTCGTCGGCGGCGTTGACAAACTCACTGGCCAGTAGCCAGGGATCGCTGACGGCCCGCGGGCAGGCGAGGATGCCGAGATCGAGTTGCCCCTGGTAGCTCATCACGGTCAGGTTCAGACCGGCACCGTCCATTACCGGCCCCAGGGGGTAGGCGGCGGTCAAGCGCGCGTCGCCGGCGTACAGCGGCATGGGGGGGCCGGGTACGTTAGACACAACCAAGCTGTGAAGTGGTTTTACCCAGTCGGCCAGCCCCAGTGCCGACCAGCCGCGAACGGTGCCCGCCACCAGGGCGCTTGGCGCAACCTCCAACCATTTTTCCAACAGGTGTCCGCCCATCTCCATGTAGGCTTCTTTGGCCTGCCGGGCGTTGCGCTTGACGGCCAGCAGCTGGTGAAGGGGGGCCTCAAGGTGGACCGGTAGCTCTACCATCATTATCGATACGTGGTTGCCCGGGGAGTGGTCCTGCCCATGCAATGATACCGGCACCACCGCTACCAGCGGTCCATCGGGCACGCGATCGACGTAGGCGAGGTAACGCCTCAAGGCTACGCTGCAACAGGCCAGCACCATGTCGTTTACGGTGGCGTCGTGGAGGCGACCAGCGGTCTTCAGACGATCAAGTGGCACGCGAGCAAACGCTACGCAGCGCTGGGGGCCCACCGTTCGGTTGAGCACCGTGCGGCAGCGCTGCTTGGCTGCGGGAGGCAGGTGCCGATCGGGTGCCAGTATCGTCTTGAGCGCGGGCCAGACGCTTTCCCGCGCTGTATGTCGCACGGCGTCGACCAGTAGCGCGGGTTGTTGCAAGATCGATTGCAGAGCCCAACGACCGAGTCGGACGGGGGAGGGCAAGCCCTTGTGTGGGGGCTGGGCGGAGGAATGGGCGGTGTTTTGACTTGTGCAGTTCGGCTCAAGATCGAACAGGGAAGCCATCATCTTCGCGCCACCGACGCCATCCACGGCCGCGTGGTGGACTTTTATTATTGCGCCTACCAACCCCCCAGCCAGGCCATCTATCATCCATAATTCCCAGGGGGGCCTGTGGTGATCGAGTTGCCGACCGGCCGCGCGACCGAGTACCTCGCCCAGTTCGCGTTGTGAACCGTTACCGCCCAGATCAACCCGGAAAACATGGGCCGAGACTTCAAAGCGGGGATCGTCCACCCACACAGCATCGCCCAGCAGTGGCCTGAGCACCCGTCGCGAAAAGAAACGCTGCGCTGAGAGTCGCTGCAGCAGCAGCTCTTCGAGCTTCGCGGGATCTCGGCCGCCGGGCATCGTGGAGGGATCCAGGATCAAGGTGCCGGTAACGTGCATGTGCGCGTGCGCTGTCTCCATGTCGAAGAAGGCAGTGTCCATTCCGGAAAGTCGGGTCAACATGGCAGGGTCCTCTGTCGGGGACAGCAAAAATCGAGCCCGTTGTTGTGCGCTGCAGGGCAGGTATTTTAGATGAGAATTTCCCAGCACTGGGAAATCCGGACGCGGCGAGTCGCAGCCGGCGGGAGAGTCGCCGGTTTTCATTAGCGGTGTTTCACGGCCCCTTGCTTACAGGGAGGCCGTCTCCAGCCTCGTAGTAGCGCGTGGGCTGCAGTGGCCGCTGACCAGCACGTGGTCGGTCATCGTGCGACAGAACAGGCGCCCCCCCTGCCGAGTTGCCCGACAGCGCCGGGGGTTTGTCGAAGGCAGCTACCGTTATTACTTCAAGCTGCATGCTGTCAGAGGCTTCCGCGGGTGACCATGAGCAGGAATACGGCGAGCATGGTGACGGTCGCGATGAGACCGGCGACGCTCCAGCGCCGGCTCAGGCTGATGTACTCCGCCTGGGCCTGGGCGTCATCGGCCGCGGCCGAGTGCGCCAGGCGTGCGAGCGCCGATTCTGCGCGAAAAGACCAGGCCAGTATGGCCACCAGCATCGCGTACAACAGGATGGCAGGAGGCAACCAGCCGCTGCTGAGCGAGTGATCGCCGATCAGCGCCTGCACAAGCCCGGTGGCGGGCAGCAGCAGCGCGGCCGGTAGCATGAACAGGCGGTTGTTGAGTAGTACCTGCTGCATGGCCCAGTCGCGTCGCAGCCAGTCGCCGTTGCGATCGGCGGCTGTTTTAAGCAGGCCGTTTGCCAGGCTGACGCCGAAAAATACCGACGCGGCCAGCAGGTGAACCGTCTTGAGCAGCAGTACCGGGTGCACGCGGCACAGTTAGCTGTCTAGCTGCGAATGCACAAGTCGAGGCGAGGCAAGTGAAGCGAGTGTCGCCGGCTCAGCTGCAGCTGCCGTCGGCGAGGTTGTTGTCGAACTGCTCGCAGTCGTGGGCCATGCCGTCTATGCCGTTCAATGCCAGGCAGGCGTTGCAACGCGCGGACGCCACCGCGCAGTCGCTTGTCTCGCCAACGGTGGAGCTGCCCGAGCAGTTGCCGGGCAGTGTGCCCGCAAGCGACACCGAGCCGCAGTGCCCGGCTATCTTGCTGGCCAGCTTGGTCTCGGCCCTGGCCAGTTTGCCCGAGGTATCGGTGTTTACTGCTCCGAGGCATGTAGCGAGGTCTTCGTTCGAGAGCAGTGATTCTGCCTTGAGTGCAGCCTTCTTGCAGCCGGAGAACTGTTTGTGCACGGTGGCCGACACCTTGCCGGCACCCTTGAGCACGATGGCCTGGCAACGGGCGCCGTCGCGGTCGCTGGCGCTGGTAAGCGCGCTGGAGGCCAGGTCGGCACCGAACAGCGAGGCCACCAGTGCGGGGGCTTCGGCCCCGGCGTTGTCGCCGGCCGTAGTGGCCCCGGTGTAGCCAAAGGGTGGGGCGACCGCGCATTTCTTGTCGGCGGTAGCCGCGAGTTTTGCCTTTGCCTTGGCTACCTTGCTGCGTGGATCGCTGCCCAGGCAGGTCTGGGCCGACGCGGTGTCGCCCCTGGCTGCGGCTTTCAGGCAGCCCGAGGCCACCTTCACGCCGGCTCTCGATACCTTGGCCGCCACCTTGTTGACCCCGGTTATGCAGCTCTGCCCGTCCTTGTCGGGTGCTGTTTCCAAGGTCGAACAGTCTCCCGAGCAGCCGTCGCTCGAGTTGTTGTTACCGTCGTCGCAGGCCTCTATGCCCGCTTGCACGAAGCCGTCACCGCAGGTCGCGGCCAGGCAGGTAGACAGGCAGGTGTCGCTGTCGTCGAGGTTGCCGTCGTCGCACTGCTCGCCACTGTCCTGCACGCTGTCACCGCAGGAAGCGCTGCTGCAGTCGGTCCGGCACGCGTCGGGGTTGGTGTCCGAGTTACCCGCGCCGTCGTCGCACTCCTCGACCCCAGCCTGCACCGTGCTGTCACCGCAGGTCGCGTCCAGGCAGGTGGACAGGCAGGCATCGGTATCGTCCAGGTTGCCGTCGTCGCACTGTTCGCCGGCAGTCGAGTTGACCGCCTGGTCGCCACAGGTCGTCGCCGTGCAATCGGCGTCGCAAGTTGCTGATTCTCCCGAATCGTCGCAGGTTTCGCCGGGGTCGATAGCGCCGTTACCGCAGGCCGACGTCACCGAAGTGACCACTGTCTGGCTATCGCTCTCTCCCTCGTTGGAGTTGGCCTGTGCCGTCACTGAGAGCGAGACCTCCGAGCTTATCTCCACGTTGTCCACGTACCAGCCGGTAGCGCCCACGGATGAGTCGGTGCCCACGCGCCAGCGCAGCAATACCTGCCCGCCGGCCCAGGCCGACAGGTCAACGCTGGTCTGCTGGTAGCCGGCGCTGCTGCCGCTGAAGGCCTGTCGGCCCGCCAGCGGGTTGGAGGTGCCCGAGACCAGGGTCTCGTTGTAGCCGTTACTGGTCATGGCCGACCCCAGGTCGCTCCAGGTGGCGCCACCGTCGCTGCTGATCTCCACGACCCCGCCGTCGTAGGTGCTTTCTATGTCGTAGTCGTGCCAGAACTTAAGCGTGGCGCCCGACACGATGCCGAGCGAGGAGGCGGTCTGCAGCCACAGGTCGGCCGCGTTACTGCCAGGGTCGGGACCCAGCCACGACTGCCCGCCGCCACCGGCCACGAAGCAGCTGGGCGACGAGAGGTCGGGAGACACCAGCGTGAAGCCCTCTATGCTGCTGATGATGACCGTGCCGCTGGCAAAAAACGGGTATACGTTCCACGCGCCCGCAAAAGTGGCCGAGTCGCTGCCGGGGTAGCTGTCGAAGGACGCCACCTCGCATATATTGCCGTTGGTGATGTCCGACAGGTCAAGTATGCGCAGCCCGGCTGTGTAATTGGATTCGTAGGCAAAGCCGTTCTTGATGTACAGGTTGTGGTCGATGCTGGCCAGGTGCGAGGTGTAGCTGGCCGTGAAAACCGGCGCGTCGAGATCGCTGACGTCTGCTATCCAGGTGCGAGTGTTGTGCCCCAGGGTCTGTTCGTCGAGTTCGTCGTTGAGCAGGGCCCAGGCGTGATCCTCGGTGAGCCAGCCCTGGTGGGTATAGTTTACGCCGGGGTAGCCCGTGCGCGACAATCGCACGGGCGAGTTCTTGTCCTCCATGTCGACGATGGTCAGCGTGTCCTCGTTGAAGGCGAAGCAGATTTCTCTCCCCGAGTAAGCCGTGTCGGGGCCGGCGTAGACAACGCACTGCACGTCGTGGGTGTAGCCGTCGCCCGAGTAACAACCGGCTTGCACGGGCGCGGCAGGAGAGGAGAGGTCGACCACGTGCAAGCCCCCCGAGCAGTTGCCGCTGCCCACCGCGTAGGCAAAACCCGTGTCCTCGTTGATGGCCAGGTTGTGCGCCTTGCCAAATCCCCCGTAGTGGGCGGTTTCGCTGAAAGTTACAGGCGGTGAAGCGACCGAGCGTAAGCCGGCAAGGTTGAACACCTGCATGCCGTGGCCCGAGGCTTCTGACACGATGTAGGCGTGGTCGGCGTAGACCTTTATATCGCGCCAGTCGCTGGGGGCGGTGTGCGGGGGCAGATCGCCGAGGTATACCGGGGCTGCCGGGTCGGTGACGTCCACGAAAGAGGTGCCCGTTGACCGGCCGACCAGTGCGTATTCGCGCCCGGTCGTGCTGTCGGTCCAGCCCCAGCTGTCATTGCCGTTTCCACCGCCTATGGCCGACATGGGGAAAAAATGTTCGAGGTCCACCGAGTTGCAGGCAAACACGTTGGCCTTGCCGTCAACGCAGGCTGTGGCTCCTACCACCGAAGTCGGAAGGGTGTTCGATCCACCGCTGCCATCGAACGGGTTGCTGCCGCTCAGGCTCCAGTCCGAACTGCCCAGGGCGTGGCCCACTACCCACAGCGCGTCGCCCGACTCCATGTCGTCGGCAAATACCACTTGCGTACCCACGCCCGGGGCCACCAGTACCTGGTAGCTGCGCTGGGCCTGGGTACCGGCTGCGAGAGTGAAAGACGGCCAGCTCACCGTGCCGGTCGTTTCGCTGCCGGCGTCGCTGGCCGAGCCGGCCACGTAGCTCGATCCGCTGGGCACGGTGGCCGACAGTGTTACGCCAGTCAGCGCTGAGCCGCCGGTGTTGGTCGCGGTCACCGTGTATGACAGTACGGTACCGGCGAAGGCAGGGGCATCGGACGGTGTGATGCTGATACCGAGCGTTGATGGAGGCGCGCAATCGCCTCCGCTCAGTATGCCGCGGTCGCAGAACGCGGTTCGTATGGCGGCTTCATCCAGGCCCGAGTACAAGTTGGTATTGGCCTGCAGGAGGGCCAGCGCGGCCTGGGCCATGGTGCCGCTGCAGGGTACGGCAAAGTGGTGCTCGAGCACCAGCGTGTCGGCCTTGCTGCGGCCCACGGCCGTGCGTATGTCCCACAGCGCCCGCGACCATATCTCGCCGTCGTCGTGCACTGAGCCCGTGAGGTCGGTGGGGTATACCTTGCTGCCGTCCACGCGCCTGAGGCAGGCCGGCGTGCCCGGGGCGTAGCTGGTGGCGTCCCAGTCGCCAACGCAGGCCGCGTGCGATGCCTGGTAGCCGGCGTCGCCGTCGCCGGCATAGAAACTCGCGGCCAGGTAGTCGCCGAAGCCCTCGCCCATGGCGCCCATCTCCCCGCCGCCCCAGCAGGCGTTCTGGTCGGCCTGCACCGCGTGGCCGTACTCGTGGGCCACTATGTCGGCGTCCTCTCCGTCGTCGACCCCGCCGTCACCGAAGTGAACCGCGTTGTCCCCCGTTGAGTAGAACGACTGGTCGGCGCTGTCCCAGTGCGCGTTGGCCAATGAGGGGAAGTCGCGTATGCCGTTGGCAGGTGCCGTGTCGTCGTCGAAGCCAAGCGAGTGAAACCAGCGTTGCAGCGAATCTATGGAGTGGTAGATGGTTACTTCTTCGAAACGTTCGTCGTCGCGGTCGTAGTTGTAAACGCGCGTGACCTCGTCGGCCACGACAGCTGCCACACCGCCGGCCATGGTCAGGTCGACAAACTCACCCTTGAGCCGCCCGGTGCCGGCGTCGAGGCCCAGCAGGGTGACGCTCGTGCGGGCCGCGTCGAGGGCAGCGCTCGTAGCGTCGCTGTTGTCGACCAGCGTCATGTCGCCCGAGTTTTGCACCGGGTTGGGCAGGTTGACCAGGCCACTCCCGGTATCAAAAGCGATTCGGTTTTCCTGGAACAACACTTTGCCGCTGGCGCCGTCGACCACGCTGAGAAAATCACCCAGCGGCTGGCCTGACCAGATCCAGAACTCGTGGGCTATGCGCAAGCTTCCGTCGCTGGCTGCGAACCACACCCGGCGGTGGCGGTGGCGCATGCGTGTTGACGTGACACCGGCAGCCTGTCGCGCGGCGCGACGGGCTGTGGCGCGACCAACGCTGGGCCGCCTGGGCCCTGTGGGCAGCGCGAGCGAGTAGTTTGTATGCAGGGTCTGCACGGCACCCGAGGGGCCCTGGTGCACCGACAGCCAGGCGTTGAACACCGGCAGACCGTCAACGGTCTGCTGCAGGCGTGTGTGGGCGCTGGCCAGGCCGCGCTTGACCTGTACGGTTCGCAAGCCGGCCACCGCGGCCGCGTCCATGCCCAGGGCAGGCGCGTACCATGCCAGGAAGCCGCGGGCGCTCTGCCCGGGGGTGTCCAGAGAACCAGGCGCGCTGCAGGCGCGGTAACTGCGCGGGTTCGAGAGGTCCACCGTCTTGGCGTTGGGCTGTACCAGGCAGGGAAGGCGCAGCGAGTCCTCGGGGTGGCGGCCGCTGTCGCCCGCGATAAGCTGGGCAGGTGACGAGGCTACCCCGAACGAGCCGAGGGCGAGCGAGGCCAGGGCCAGGAAGGCCAGGCTGCGGGTGGCAAGCAATCTATTCACGTGTTCTTCCTTTCAGCGCGGGCGTGCGGGCAGAACGCGCAAGCGCAGCATACTCTGCCGCCCCCCCATATGTACAGGCCGATAACAGTCAAAAACCTTATTTTTACTACCGCACCCCCCCGACAGGGGGTGCTCGATGCATACAGCAGCTGCCTGGTTTCATTGGGCCTGCGTTCGCGTGTAAGAATTGCCCGGGGCCTGGGAGCCCGTGCTGGGAGACATACGATGACAGCCAAGGAAACGCGCAGCAGAAGCCTGAGCGAAACACGCGGAGCCGTCCCGCCGGTACAACTGGCGCACGTGGTGCGCCGCACCTCGCGCTTGGACGAAATGGTGGCCTGGTACCAGGAAGTGCTCGGTGCCGAGACAGTGCACGCCGACGAGATGCTTGCATTTCTTACCTACGACGACGAGCATCACCGCATAGCCATAGTGGGTCTGCCCGGTCTCGATGAGCAAAGCGACCAGGCCGTGGGTACCGATCACATAGCCTTCACCTACGCGGGTATCGGCGACCTGCTGTATACCTACAAGCGCTTGAAGGGCAGGGGCATAGAACCCTACTGGTGCCTTAACCACGGGCCCACCACGTCGATGTACTTCAAGGATCCCGACGGAAGCCGCGTGGAGCTGCAGGTAGATAACTTTGAAACACTGCGGGAGTGTAACGAGTGGATGACCAGCGGCGTGTTCGCCGCCAATCCCATAGGCGTGATCTTTGATCCCGACGAACTGCTGGCGCGCTACGAGGCCGGCGAGCCCTTGGAAGACCTTCTCAGGCAATCACCCTTACCCGAGGGTGCTACGCCGTTCGACATGCTGCGCATGTAGGCGGGCGCGCCCGTTTTTTTTAGTGCTGGGACGGTGGGCTCAAGGACGGGTCTCTGTCAAGGTGATACCGGTGAACACTTGCCGCGGTCGAAGTCTTTCTGCCTGCAGCGCCTGGGCTGACTGGTATCGGGCGGGGTAACGGGAGAGCACTTACCTCGGTCAAAGTCTTTCTGCTTGCAGGGCTTGGTATCCTGGCGAAACATGGCTGAAGCTTTCAGCTTGCAGGTCGCGCGCTTTGTGCCTACCCCTGGCACGCCGATAGACGCGGTTATGTTCTCGCCCGGCAAGACGAACGAAGAGCCGATCAGCGTGGTGGCGACCCCGGGGTCGGGGGAGCTGTCCCATTCACCGGTCGCGCTGCCGTCGATAAAAGGCCTCTCCCAATCCGTGGCGGTAGCCCCGGTCCTGTCGTTGGTTACGGTCAAGCTCACCGGCAGTTCCGCGGGGTCCGAAGACCGCGCCTTCACCTGTATCTGAACGTGGTTGATCGGGTTGCCGAGCGCGTCGGCGCGCAAATCTATCTTGCACCTCACCCGATGTATCTTCGGTTGGGCAAACGCAGAGGTCGCGGTGAGGGTCACGACCAGGCTTGTCAGTAAAACGATGCTTGCTTTGGACACTGTATTTTCTCCTCCTTCTTATTCCTGGTTACGGCTGTAGCACTGCAGGATGCGCGCCAGCGGGGCTGTTACGCGTCTTCAGGGACTCACCGGCAAGCGTGACTCTTTTGGGTGTGAGGCATAAACCCCGTGCCGGGTATTTGGCCCTTCACCGTGGCCGGTTAACTTGCGGGTTGGCTTGCGGGGTGATGTAGCAAACGCCTTGTTCTTCTTGCGGGGAATTCCAGTTGAAAGAGGACATCCGACGGCGAGCTGACTCGACTTGACCCGGGGTTAGGGCAATCGTCGCCGGCATTATGGCGAAAACAGCTTTCATCACCGGGGCCAGCTCCGGGATAGGACGTGCGCTGGCGCTTGAGCTCGCTGGGCGTGGTTGGGACCTCGGATTGGCCGCGCGCAGGGTGCAGGCGCTCGAAGAGCTCAAGGCCGAGATTCGCGCGAGGGCAGGAAGCAGCGAGCGGCGCGTTGGGATACGCGGGCTTGATGTCACGGACACCGGCGCGGTACGCGTTGTAATGCAGGAACTGGCCGGGGAGCTGGGCGGACTGGACATGGTGGTGGCAAACGCGGGCGTGGCGCTCAACCACAAGATCGGCAGTCCAGGCTTCGAGCGCGACGAGCAGACGATACACACCAACCTGCTCGGTGCCATGGCCACCGTGGACGCGGCGGCCGAGATGTTCAGGGGTACAGGTGGCGGGCATATCGTTGCCCTGTCGTCTGTGGCGGCCTACAGGGGCATGCCGGGACTGGGGGCTTACTCGGCCAGCAAGGCCGCGCTGCTCAAGTACTGCGAGGCGGCCAGGGTCGAGCTGCGAAGTCGCGGCACAAGGGTCACGACCCTGCTGCCGGGTTATATAGACACGCCGCTTAACCAGGACATGAGCTCGAGACCCTTCCTGGTGTCGGCAGAGGTCGGCGCTGCGAGCATAGTCAATCTCATCGAGCGCGGCGTGGTGACATCAACCGTACCGGTGATGCCGTGGACGGTGCTGGGCCTGCTCCTGCGCGCGGTGCCCGACTTCTTGTGGGACCGCATGCTGGGCGGACCCAGGCGCGGCTAGCCTCGCCCGGCCCTGCCGCAGCACGCCGTTCTCCTCAGTGCGTGGCTCCCACAAAATCCACCACCGACCAGTCTCTCTCGCGGCTGCGCACCGAGTTGCAGGTATTTCCCTCTATGGTCTGGAACATGTCTCCCGCCGCCGGCGTAGCGCCTGCTATGCTCGTCCACCCCACAAACAACACCGAGTGGCCGCCGCTGTTGATGCTCATGTAGTCGCCCGGTTGAGGCATGTAACTTCCGGCCTGCACCTGGGCTGCTGTGTGATGGCGGCCTATGCTGGAGAAAAAGGTGCTCATCGTTCCGGTGGCTATGGCGGTGCCGCCCGGAGAGGCAAAGCCCGCCTGCCTGATCGCCCAGCTGGTGAACTCGCTGCACCAGGCCGTGTCGCCGCCGCCGTACTTGGCGGCGCCCGATTGGCCGAGCTCCTGCGACGCGTAGTAAAGGGCGGTCTCGCGCGGGCTGCCGATCTGCTGCCAGCGCGTGGTTGCCGTTTCGATGGTGAAGTCGAGTGTTGAACCGTAGTACTTGTCGAGCCAGGCTCCCGGGGTCGATTCGAGCACGGTTTGGTCGGCGTGCACCATTTCTACTTCGCGAAGCTGGATGCCGTCGGTAGAGTGGGTGACCAGTCGGGGTGTGTCCCAGTCGTCGGCGTCCATCGTGTCCCAGCAAGACGGACACGATGAGTTGTTGAAGTCGTACTTGAGGACCTGGTTGGGGGCGTAGCCACCCGGGGGCGCGAGCAGGTAGGCGCGAAAGTCGCCGAGCCACAGCTCGATGGCCGACGTGCTGCTGCCCGCGTTCACGTGGCTTCCCAGTTCAAGGACCAGGTAGTTATCCAGGCTGCACGAATCGCTGTCTTCGTCGCCCACTAGTCCCGGGGGGTAGGAGTCGTAGCTATCTCCCCTGACCACCTGCGCGTCGGTCGGAATCACGTCGGGACCTGGCGCAAGGGGTAGGGGCAGCGTTGGCAGCACGGCCATGATTTCGGCTTCGACCATGGGCTCGCTTACATTGATGATCCCGCCACCGGAGGGGTCAGCGTAGGGGTCATGGGCTTGCTCGGCACCAGGTGCTGCTATGACCGCATCGGTTGGCACCAGCTCGGCGAGGCAACGCCCTATGAGGCGACCGGCTGCCACCTGGTCGTCCTGCTCCGAGTTGCACAGGCCGGAATACCTGGCGTTGGCCTTTGCGTAGGATTTTTCGAGTTTCAGCTCGCATTTTTCGTAGGATGCCTGGAGGCCTTTGCTCACCGCCTTGGAGTCGGCCTTTTTCAGGCAGGACGCGTATTTGCCCTGGGCCTTGTCGAGGTAAGACAGACATTTCGAGTTTGCAGCGGCAGAGTTGCCGGCAAGCGAGAAGGCGAGCAGGGTCGCTGCAATTATAGTCGTGGCAGAGAAGGTTCTGGTTTGAGTAGTCATGATTGTCTCCTGTTGTGCTGGCTTCCAACGGGCCGGCGGGTGCCGGCCGTTTACTTGGTTGAGCAAGATCAAAGCAAGCGCTGTGCCAGCAGCTGACCGGTAGGCAGGGCACTGAAATCAGGCCCTTTGGAGTGGGCGGGGGCCGTGGCTGTAAACTTTGCTTAGCGGTAGGGGTGGCCGAAGCTGAGGCGTCGTTGGCGGTTACTGAAAGTCGCTGTTGTCCCGGGCAGGGAGGGTATAGAATCAAGTTATAGCGCCGCCGTGGAATTCCTCGTTGAATCGAGGTGGACGCAGTCATGCGACGTCGAGACCAGGTTACGGTAGACGGCAACGAGGCAGCGGCCTCGGTGGCCCACCGTACGAACGAGGTCATCTCGATCTACCCCATCACCCCGTCTTCTACCATGGGGGAGCTCTGCGATCGCTGGTCTTCGGAGGGACACAAGAACATCTGGGGCGTGGTCCCCGAGGTCATAGAGCTGCAGTCGGAGGGCGGGGCGGCGGGCACCGTGCACGGCGCGTTGCAGGCCGGCGCTCTTACCACGACCTTCACTTCTTCGCAGGGGCTGCTGCTAATGATCCCCAACATGTACAAGATCGCGGGTGAGCTCACGCCCACGGTCTTTCACGTGGCCGCGCGCAGCGTGGCTACCCACGCGCTGTCTATCTTCGGCGATCACTCCGACGTCTACGGGGCGCGCCAGACTGGCTTCGCCATGCTGTGCGCGGGGTCAGTGCAGGAGGCCCACGACTTTGCCTGCATTGCCCAGGCGGCCACGCTGCGTTCACGTATACCTTTCATGCACTTCTTCGACGGCTTTCGAAGCTCGCACGAGATGTCGCGCATAACGGCGCTTTCAGACGATGACCTGGGCGCCATGATCACCCCCGAACTCGTGCGTGCGCACCGCGGGCGGGCGCTCACTCCCGATCACCCGGTGCTGAGGGGCAGCGCGCAGAACCCCGACGTTTTTTTCCAGGCGCGCGAGGCCGCCAACCCGTTTTACCTGGCCTGCCCCGATGTCGTGGAAGAAGTAATGGCCGAGTTCGGGCTACTGGCTGGACGCGAGTACCGGCTGTTCGAATACCACGGCCACGCGCAGGCCGACAGGGTTATCGTCATGATGGGCTCGGGGGCCGAGGCGGCCCACGAAGTGGTCGACTGGTTGGTGGAGCGCGGCCAACGGGTGGGCGTGCTCAAGGTCCGGCTTTACCGGCCGTTCTCAGCCGAGCGCCTGCTCGCGGCTCTGCCGAGCACGGCGCGCTCGCTGGCCGTGCTTGATCGTAGCAAGGAGCCCGGTGCTCCGGGCGAGCCGCTCTATCTCGACGTGCTGGCTGCCCTGGCCGAGCCCCCCGCGGATGGCAGTCCTGGTGATTTCGGCAGCGCTCTGCGGGTGGTAGGTGGACGTTACGGTCTGTCGTCCAAGGAGTTCAATCCCGCGATGATACGTGCGGTGTTCGAAAACCTTCAGGACGAAGCCCCCCGCAATCACTTCACCGTGGGTATAAACGATGACGTCACCAATACCTCGCTGCCGGTTGACGAGAGTTTTGACATCGAGGCGGACGACGTTTACCGGGCAGTGTTTTTCGGTCTCGGTTCGGACGGTACCGTTGGGGCCAACAAGAACTCAATCAAGATCATAGGCGAACAGACCGACCATTACGTGCAGGGCTATTTTGTTTATGACTCCAGGAAGGCAGGTGCGGTCACGGTATCGCACCTGCGCTTCGGTCCGCGCCCCATCCAGTCGAGCTACCTCGTTCACTCGGCGCAGTTCGTGGCCTGTCACCAGTGGTCCCTGCTCGACAGCTACGACATCGTTGAGCGAGCGGCACTCGGCGCGGTGCTGTTACTTAACTCGCCACACCCACCCCTGGGCGTGTGGGACGAACTGCCGCTGGAAGTACAACAGGAAATTATCGCCAAGGGGATCAGGCTGTACGCGATCGACGCTTACTCGGTGGCGGGGCAGGCCGGTCTCGGGCGGCGCATAAACACCATAATGCAAACCTGTTTCTTCGCCATTTCAGGCGTGTTGCCACTCGCCCATGCGCTGCGTTGTATCAAGGATGCCATAGGCGACAGTTACGCGAGCAAGGGCGAGGGCGTGGTGCGTCTCAACTGCAGCGCGGTGGACCTGGCGCTTGATGGGCTGCACGAAATCGAGCTGCCCACGCGGGCCGACTCCGGGCGGCGGCGGCCGCCGGTGGTACCGGACAAAGCGCCGGACTTCGTTCGGTCGGTGACCTCGCTCATGCTGGCGGGTAAGGGCGACCTGCTGCCGGTGAGCGCGTTTCCTGTCGACGGCACCTGGCCGGTAGGGACGGCGGCCTGGGAGAAACGCAGCATAGGGCAGGAAATTCCCGCCTGGGACGCCGATCTCTGCACGCAGTGCAACAAGTGCGCACTGGTGTGCCCTCACGCTGCCATAAGGGCCAAGGTCTACGAACCGGCCGCGCTTGACGGGGCACCGCCGGGATTCGTCTCGGTGGATTATCGCAGCCGGGATATTGAGGGTTGCAGCTACACCCTGCAGTTAGCTCCCGAGCATTGTACAGGTTGCAGCCTTTGCGCGCGGGTGTGCCCGGCCGTAGACCGGGATGACCCCGCGCACAGGGCGCTCGATATGCAGCCGCGCGCGGAGCCGGCCGATACCGAGTGCCGCAACTTTGACTTTTTCCTTTCGCTACCCGAGGTCGACCGAACACGGGTGAAGACCAATGTGAGGGGGACGCAGTTTCTCAAGCCGCTGTTCGAGTTCTCGGGCGCCTGCGTGGGCTGCGGGGAGACCCCGTACCTCAAGTTACTCACCCAGCTTTTCGGCGACCGGGCGATGGTGGCAAACGCTACGGGCTGCTCGTCTATATACGGCGGGAACCTGCCGACCACTCCCTACACCGTAGACGAAAACGGCCGTGGGCCCGCCTGGTCGAACTCGCTGTTCGAGGACAACGCCGAGTTCGGACTGGGCTTTCGCCTGGCGATGGACAAGACCCGTGATCTTGCGTGCGAGCTGCTGGCCTCCTGCAGGCATGAGTTGCTTGCCGGGCCGGTGGATGGGCTGCTGGTGGACGAGATACTGGCAGCCGGGTGCAACGACGAGCAGGGGTTCATTGACGAGCGCGCGCGTGTCGAACGGCTCCACGCCGGCCTGCTGGCGCTGGACAGTGCCGAGGCCAGAAGCCTGCTGCCCCTGCTCGACTACCTCGTGCCGCGGTCGGTGTGGATAGTGGGCGGCGACGGCTGGGCTTACGACATCGGCTATGGCGGACTCGACCACGTGCTCGGCGTGGGGCGCGACGTGAACATCCTCGTGCTCGACACCGAGGTCTACTCGAACACCGGTGGCCAGGCTTCAAAGGCTACCCCGCTGGCGGCCACGGCCAGGTTCGCCACCGGCGGCAAGGGCACGGCCAAGAAGGACCTCGCCCAGATGGCCATGGCTTACGGGCAGGTCTACGTGGCCCAGGTGGCTTACGGCGCCAACGACACGCAGACCGTCAAGGCTTTTATTGAAGCCGAGTCCTTCCGCGGCCCATCGCTTATCATCGCCAACAGCCCCTGCATAGAGCACGGCTACGATCTCGCCGACAGCCTCGAACACATGCAGATGGCGGTGCAGTGCGGCGCGTGGCCACTGTTCAGGTACGACCCGCGGCGCCGTGAGCGCGGCGACAACCCCCTGGTAATGGATTGCAAGGAGCCGTCGATTCCGTTTGAGGAATACGCAAAGACCGAGAACCGCTTCCGCTCGTTGATGCAGGCGGAGCCAGAGCGGGCAGCCGTGTTGCTGCGCCGCGCGCAGGAGGACATAGACGCTCGCTGGCGGCGTTACGCGATGCAGGCCGCTGTTGGTGCATGAATCGGAAGTGCGCCCACGTTTCCTGCTCCCGGGCTCCTGGATCATGATCCGGGATGACGAAACGGCTGGAGGTTCGCCCGGACTGTAAAACTCGCTACCCCGTCAGAAACTCAGAAATCGATCTGGAAGCGTGTTTGAAAGATATCGACCTTGCCGTCGGCAAGGTCGTCGCGATTTCCCCGGACCGTAATTAACCATCACCCTTGCGTTGGGGTTGAGCCTCCAGCTAGCCTCGGCATAGTGGCCGTGAAGAGAAGGGTCGCTGGCGCCACCCGTGTCGAGCTCCGCCAAGTGCGATACCGGGCGAGCGCTGAAGCTCACCATGTCGCTGCAAGGCTTGCGCAAAGAAGCTCCCGCGCCAATATGCAACAGATCCCCGTTTTCGCCCTTCCACGGTAGTCCTGTCACGCACCCCGTGGAGTTGTGGTCGTCACAAACATTGTCGCCAAGGGCACCCGCATCCTTGAATATGCCGAATGCGTAAGTGCCGCGTTCATCTGCCATCGTGTTTTGAAATCCGGGACCACTGTTACGCCCGGGGCGTGGCCACCTCAACGGTGCCGGTCATGCCATGGAGCGTGCTCGGTCTGCTCATGCACGCGAACAATCATCTTACCAGGATCATTGCTATGATAGAGGAAGGGCGACCCCGTGTGGGGGTGGCGCGGCAACCACTAATAAAATGCCCGGACTGAAAGAAATCACGGAATATCTGCAGGAGTAACCATGAAAGCAATTTGTCTCAGCTTGTTGAGCTTTTTATTCGGCAGTAATGCCTTTGCCCACAGCATGTCAGAGGCAGATAAAGCCACGGCCCTGGAAGCCGGTAATTGGGAATACCTCGAGCTCGGCGCAAGCCACATGATAACGGGCTATGACCACCTGTTGTTTCTATTCGGGGTCATTTTTTTCCTTACGCGTTTCAAGGATATCGTTAAATTCATAACGGCCTTTACTATTGGTCACTCCATCACGCTGATTTTTGCGACTCTCTATCATGTCCAGGCGAACTACTTTCTCGTCGACGCAGTGATTGCTCTCACGGTAATGTACAAAGGCTTCGACAACCTGGATGGTTTTAAGAAGTACCTGGATGTTAAAGCACCCAGCCTGGCGTGGATGGTCTTTGCCTTTGGCCTGGTTCATGGGTTTGGCCTATCAACCCGTCTGCAAATGTTGCCGCTGGCCGAAGAAGGGTTGGTGCTTCGTATTCTTTCATTCAACCTTGGTGTTGAACTTGGCCAGGTTGCTGCCCTGAGCGTTATGCTCTTCGCACTATCTGGTTGGCGTAAAAGGGCATCGTTTAAAAAGTTCAGCAATGCTGCCAACAGCGCGCTCGTTTTTGCTGGTTTTCTGCTCCTCTTGATGCAGCTGCATGGCTACCAGCACACCAGCCACCCGCACGAATTTTCAATCAACAAGGATGACCTTGCCCACGTGCGTGAAGATACGGTTGCACCGATAGCACCTGGTCCTCCCGCTCATCAGGGGCATGAAAAGAAAATCAATCCATCGCCAAAGGAACACAGTCACGGCCATGGCAAACCTCATTCACACTGATACAGGTGGAAATAGCTCAAAAGATTCCCCCTAACAGGTTTCTAGAGGGTTGCCGTGATCGACAAAGCAAAGTTCTTAGATAGAAGGTGGCGGAGAGGGTGGGTGAGGATTCCGAGACATCGAGGAATCCGAGAGGCAATCGATGTCTTGAGTCGCATCCGTAACGCGTTGGCGGAGAGGGTGGGTGAGGATTCCGAGACATCGAGGAATCCGAGAGGCAATCGATGTCTTGAATCGCATCCGTAACGCGTTGGCGGAGAGGGTGGGATTCGAACCCACGGTACCTTTCGGCACACACGCGTTCCAGGCGTGCTCCTTAAGCCGAACTCGGACACCTCTCCGTTAGCAGTGTCTCCCGTTTTTTCTCGATAGTCGCCTCGTCCGGCCCGGGCCGGGAGTCCGCTTGCCAGGCAGCAGGCTCAGCGGCTGGCCGAAAGCAGCCCGGGAATCGAGAACCAATCTTCATCGGCAGCCGTGTCCACGTCGGGGCCGAGGTCGAGGTACCAGGCCGCCTCGTCCTGAAAGGCCAGCCCGGGTATCGCCACCCTCGTGCCGTGCATGAGCTGGGTGTCTATGACCGAGTACGCGTAGGCAAACATTCGTGTCTCGTCGTACTCAAAATCAACCTTCGGGTTGGGTCGCTTCGAAGAGCGAAAACTGAGCATGACCGTTTTCCACAACTCTCCGCCCTGGTCGTAGAGGTCCGACACGCTGACCACGTTGGTTTCCTTGTCCAGGAAGATAATACGCTTGCTGAACGCATAGGTGGGGGACTTGGAAATACCCTCCACGACGTATACCTCGGGGCGCATCTCCCATTTTTCGCAGAAGGTCATGCCGCCGTCTCCCTCGCAGGGTTCGGGGGGCAGGCGTTCGCCGTGCAGCGACAGGTACATGGGCTTGACGCCCAGCAGTTTCCAGTCGAACCAGGGAATCTGCCCGGCGTAGCCGCCGAAGCTGTCCACGTCGATGTCCTGGCCGAACATGGCATCACTGCGCTGGGCGGTCGACATGCGGCGTACGCGCCGGGTAAGCGGAATGTACAGCCAGGTGTCGTCGTGGCGGCTCTGGTCCTGGTACCTGAAACTCACCCCACCAACGCCCCTGAGGTCAAAGGGTTCTATGAGCGGGTAGAGGCCGGCCTTGTAGAACACGCTGTCCTTGTTGGGCAACAACAGGGGCTTGGGTTCGTGTACCAGCCTGCCCTCGAAGCGCATCACCCGCAGCCACTCGGGCACGAAATGTCGCTCCACGTTGTACTGGGTCCTTCCCTTGGAGTCGGTATAGAGCGAGCCGGTGTCGGCGTCCATGTAATTAAGATCCAGCGATTCCGAGAAGTATATGCTGCGCTCGAAGTTGTACATCACCTTCATGGCGGCGCGTGGGTCGTTGGGGTCAACGGCGGGAAAGGGCTTGCCGGCCACCCAGTTTTCGACCAGACCCTCGTCGTTGAGCACCACCTGGCCGGAGTATTTTTCGGTGGCCTCGGAGTAGATGACCGGCGGCGGAATGTGCTTGTAGGCCACGATGTCCATGGTCATGCCGTTTTCTACGCACCAGCGTACGCCCGGCGTGATGTAGTCGGCTACCTCGTGGACGTTGCTTTCCCTGATGGTTTCTCCCGGCGGGAGGACATCGGCCCGGACGCTGGTAGTGGGCAGAAGCAGGGCCAGCAGTACGGGAAGCAGTAGCGGAAAAAAGGCCGTCACGGGGACAGCAGGGTGCGATTGGCGCTTCATGTCGCCGATACTGCACTGTTTGCCGATGCAGCGCAACGGAGTTTCGGCCTTGCGCAGGGCGAGGGCTTTCGTTGCCCGTCGGGGTGAACAATGATAGCTGCTTCGGGGCTGGATAGCTGCCGCGCCTCGGTTGACGCCGGGGCCAGCGGTTTTCAGTGGTCGAGAACAGAAACATGGCTTACCAGGTACTTGCAAGAAGATGGCGGCCCAGGACCTTTGCCGAGGTAGTGGGCCAGCCGCACGTTACCCGCACCCTCGGTTCGGCCCTCGAGCGTGACCGGGTGGGACACGCGTTTCTGTTTACCGGCGTGCGTGGAGTGGGCAAGACCACGGTGGCCCGCTTGCTGGCGAGGGCTCTCAACTGTTCCGAACGCAAGGGAGCCGAGCCTTGTAACCAGTGCCCGCCTTGCACCCAGGCACTGGCCGACGCGTCGGTCGACGTTCTCGAGATCGACGGTGCATCGAATAACAGCGTGGACGACGTTCGCGCCATCATCGAGACTTCGGCTTACCGGCCGGCGGGTTCGCGCTACCGCGTTTACATAATCGACGAGGTGCACCAGCTCTCCAAGGGTGCTTTTAACGCATTGCTCAAGCTGCTCGAGGAGCCGCCGGATCATGTGCGCTTCATCATGGCCACCACCGAGATCCAGAAGATGCCGGCTACCGTGTTATCGCGCTGCCAGCGTTACGACTTCCGGCGCATATCGATGACCGACATGGTAGGCCATCTTGCGCACGTGGCCGAGGTCGACAAGCTTGGTGTCGGTCTTGATGCCATAGAGCTGTTGAGCCGCGAGGCCGACGGCAGCATGCGCGATGCCCAGTCACTGCTGGAGCAGGTGGTCGCGTCGGGCGAAGAAAAAATGGACGCGGCCTTCGTGTCTGATTTTCTCGGCATAGCCGGGCGCGACTCGGTGGCCGCAGTTGTCGAAGGCATCCTCGACGCTGACTGTGCCCGGGTGGTCGAGCTGGCGGCGCTTTGCCGCGATCGCGGATACGATACTTCGAACCTGTTGCTGCGGGTCATGGAGCTGCTGCGCTACGTGACCATAGCGGACTCGGCCGGTGTCGAGGCCGTGCCCCGCGGAGCCGGTGACGACTATCGACAGCTGGCCGAACGCCTTGCCGGTCGGCGCAGCACGCTCGACCTTCACCGCGTGTTCCAGTGCCTGCTCAAGACCGCCTCGCAGTTGCGGGGCTCGGAATCTCCCGAGCTGGTGCTGGAGATGGGCCTGCTGCAGGTGGCCTCGCTCGAGCCCGTGGCCATGGCCGCAGAGCTGCTCGAAGGCCTGCGCGGTGGGCCTGAAATCCCGCCGCCTGCAGCCCGGGGGAAGTCGCAAAGCTCAAAGGCTGAAGCTGAACCTCCGAAGGCTGTCAGTGAGAAAGATCCCGCCCCCGAAGAGGCCGCGCCCCCGCTGGGAACGCCGGTGGCGCAGGAGGCAGCGGGGCAGACGGCGCCCGGGCCAGGGAGCGCCGCGACAGCCGCTGAAGGCAGTCACGGCGAGCGCTGGGAGGGCTTCCTGGCCTCGGTGCAGAACAAGGCAGGCATTGATCTCTACGTGTTACTCACTAACTGCGAGGTATTGCAGCTCGACACCCACAAGCTCAGCATCAAGCCGCAGCTGTCTGGCCATCTGCGCCGGCTGGAAGAAAAAGAACTCAGGGGCCGGGTCCTCGGCCTGGCCCGGGAACACTTCGGCGCCGAGTTGGAACTCGAAGTACTGGGCCTCAACAACGAGAGGGTTGCCGATTCTTTTTCTGTCAAGACGCTCGAAGCGGGGCGTGACAGCGAGGCCGAAGCGCAAGCCCGCGAGGATCCGTTGGTCAAGGCTGCCCAGGAAATATTGCAGGGGCGCATCGAAAAAGTTACGCGGCTGGACCAGTCGGATTGATGCCAGCCCCCGATACCAGGAGAAACTGATCACAATGGCAGAACTTGGAATGCTCGACATGATGAAGCAGGCGCGCAACCTGCAGAAAGAAATGGGCCGCATGCAGGAGCGTGCCGAAAAACAACGTGCCACGGCCGACGCCGGAGGGGGCATGGTTACGGTGACGGTGAACGGCCGCATGCAACTGCTCGAGCTCAAGATCGAAGACGCGCTGGCGGGTTCGGGCGACGCCCGCATGATGGAGGACCTGGTGCTGGCGGCCGTGAACGAGGCGCTGCGCAAGGTGCAGGCTGCGTTGGCCGAAGAGATGCAGAAGGTAACCGGCGGCCTTAACATTCCGGGCCTCAATATTCCCGGGCTCAAGGGCTGAGGCGCGAGGCTTGGCCTACACTCCTGCCCTCGAACGCCTGGTCAAGTTGCTCGCGCGCCTGCCCGGCATAGGCGAGAAGACCGCGTCGCGCCTGGCTTTCTTCGTGCTCGCTGCCGACAATGGCTACGCGGCTGAACTTTCTGACGCCATAGCGCGGGTAAAGAGCGACACGCGTTTTTGCTCCCTGTGCTTCGGGCTGACCGAGGATGACCCTTGCTCAATATGCAGCAGCCCCGAGAGGAGGCACGACCTTGTCTGCGTGGTCGAGGAGCCGTCGGACCTGCTGGCGATCGAGCGCAGTCACGGTTTTGACGGACTCTACCACGTGCTGCAGGGCTCGATTTCGCCGCTCGATGGCCGTGGCCCCGAGCAGTTGCGCATTCGCGAACTCCTGGCCCGGCTGGATGGCGACGGGGTAACTGAGCTCGTGGTTGCTACCAATCCCACGGTGGAGGGCGAGGCCACGGCCGTGTACCTGGCCCGCCTGGTAAAGCCGATGGGCATAAGGGTGAGCCGCATCGCCCACGGCATACCGGTGGGTGGCAACCTGGAGTACACCGACAACGTGACTGTCAGCCGCGCTCTCGAAGGCCGCCGCGAAATGTAGCTTGCTGCCTGGCCCTCGCGTCCGGCCCGCTTGACAGTCCTGATCAGGGCTGATAATTATTCGCAAAATCAATGAACGGGCAACAAGTAAAAGGTTTTCCTGGTCAGCAGGCTGACGTGGCCCAGGTTTTTCTGGCCGCCGAATTATCGCCAACCGTGCAGCGCCGGGTCCTCTACCGCGAGCTACGCGACCGATCGGACCATCCCGATGCCGAGGCCCTGTTCGCTGCCGTCAAGCAACGGCTTCCCGATGTTTCGCTGGCGACGGTATACCGCAACCTGCGTTTGTTCGTGGAGGCCGGCATGGCCACCGAGCTTAAGGTAGAAGGGAGCAGCTCCCGTTGGGATGGCAACACGCACCGACACCATCACCTTCTCTGCAGCGCGTGTGGTGACGTGAGCGACTTTTTCAGCGAGGAGCTCGACCAGCTTGGTGATTCGCTTGAGCTGGACCGAGGCTTCGAGGTGCAGGGCATGGACGTTCGCGTTACCGGCCTGTGCGGTGATTGCCGGACGCCTTAGAACTGCTGAAACCCAGAGAACCAGTAACACTAAACATAGAAACGAAGGAGCAAGGAGAGCAACAAGATGGCAGATTTAAAAGGAACGGGAACACTGGACAATCTCAAGGCGGCTTTCGCCGGTGAGTCGCAGGCAAACAGGCGGTATCTATACTTCGCCAAGCAGGCCGACGTGGAGGGCTACCCCGAGATCGCGGGTAACTTTCGCGAGACCGCCGAGGGTGAAACCGGCCACGCGCACGGACACCTCGACTATATCAAGGCCGTCGGCGACCCGGCCACCGATCTTCCCATTGGCGACACGGCCAGCATGCTGGCCGCTGCCGTGGCAGGAGAGACCCACGAGTACACCGACATGTACCCGGGCATGGCCAAGACGGCGCGCGAAGAGGGCTTCGACGAGATAGCCGATTGGTTCGAGACCCTGGCCAAGGCCGAAAAGTCTCACGCCGGACGCTTCCAGGCCCTGCTTGACGAAGTAGGCTGACACGGCTGGATCGACCTGCCACCTAGGGGTGGCGGGTCGCCTCGGCCTGCAGGCTCAACGCGATGAGTGACGGTCGAAAGATTTCTTACCAGCCTACGGCCGGGCTGAGCTACGATCCCATCGAAACGCTCTACTGGGACAGTGAAGCGTTGCAGGGCGAGGTCGACAGGGTTTTCGAGGTCTGCTCGGGCTGTCGCATGTGCTTCAAGTACTGCGATTCTTTTCCGCTGCTGTTCAAGGAGATCGACGAGGCCTGCGGCGGCGATGTGTCGTTGGTTTCGCCAGGGGTGACCGAGCAGGTGATGGACTCCTGCTTCCAGTGCAAGCTCTGCGAAGTACAGTGTCCATATACGCCTCGCGACGATCACGAATTCAAGCTGGATTTTCCGCGCCTGGTGCACCGCTGGAAGGCGCAGCGCGCGCGCAGGAGAAAGGGTAGCCTCGGAGAGCGGGTGCTTGCCAACCCTGACCTACTTGGCGCCCTGGCAAGAGCGAGCGGCGGCATGGCCAACGTCTTGAACCGATCGCGGCTTCACCGCTTGTTCATGGAAAAGGTACTCGGCGTGCACCGCGAAAAGCTGCTTCCCGATTTCGCGCGCAGCACTTTCGAGAAGTGGGCCCGCCGCGATGGCCTGTGCAAAGATGTCGACAACAGTGCCGACGCGCCGGAAGCCGTGCTCTTCCAGACCTGCTTCGTGCAACACAACTCGCCCGAGCTGGGGCGTGACGCTATCGAGGTGCTGCAGCGCAACGGCGTGAAAGTTGTTTGCGCCGAAGGGTTTCGTTGCTGTGGAATGCCGGCCTGGGAAAGCGGCGACCTCGACACCTTGCGGGCCAACGCCCGTGTAAATCTTGACCTGCTCGACCCCTTTGTTGAGCTTGGTGCCAGGGTGCTGGCCATCAACCCTACCTGCTCTATGATGATGCGCCGAGAGTGGCCCGAGTTGCTGGAGGGAGAAGATCGCGAGAGGGCCCAGCGCCTCGCGCCCCTGGTAGCCGACGTGAGCGAATACATCTGGAACCTGCGTGACGAAGCTCGTTTCAATACCGATTTTCTCAGCAGCCCCGGCGACAAGGTGGCCTACCACGCGCCCTGTCACCTGCGCGCCCAGGCCGTGGGGTTTCCCGGGCGCGACCTGCTGCGGGGTATTCCCGGCGTGAAGCCGGCAATGACCATGGAGTGTTGCGGCCACGACGGCACCTGGTCGATGACCGTGCACGGCTTCGAGGCCTCGGCCCGCGTGGGCAAGAAGGCTTTCGATGGCATGCAGTCGGCCGACAGCGAAGTGTGGGCCACTGACTGTCCGCTGGCCGCTGTACAGTTTGAGCAACACGCCGGCCGTCGTGCCATGCATCCGCTGACCCTGCTGGCGCGGGCCTACAGGCAGGACGGATTCGAAAAACGATTGCGTGAACCGGAGGACGAGAGCCAATGAGGCGTGTAGGGCGTGATGAAATAATGGACTACGTCAGTTACCAGGATAAGCGTGACCCCATACGGACGAGGGTGATGGCGATCAAGAAGGCCAGGCGCGTGCACGTGGGCGAGTATCTCACCTTCTTGTTTGAGAACCACGACACGGTGCTTTACCAGGTGCAGGAAATGATGCGGGTGGAATGCATCGTGCGCGAGGTCGACATAGAGCACGAGATGATGACTTACAACGAGCTGCTGGGCGGGGAGGGCGAACTCGGCTGCACGCTCCTGGTTGAAATCGACGACGCGGAAATCCGAGCCGAGTTGTTGTCGCGCTGGCAGGACCTTCCCGACCACGTTTACGTGGAGACCGCCGACGGTAGAAAACTGGGCCCGGTCATAGACGAGCGGCAACGCGACGACCGCAGACTGTCGACCGTGCAGTACCTCAAGTTCGCCCTCGGCCGCTCGGCCCCGGTGGCCGTTGGTGTTGACTACCCCGCTGGCGGTATAACCGCGCGCAGCGAGTTGACCGAGGAACAGGCGCAGGCCTTGTTAACTGATCTCGAAGACAGCTGAAGTACCCACCCAGGGGGAGAATAAATGGCGAGACTGGAAGGAAAGACCGCACTGGTAACCGGTGCAGCCTCTGGCATAGGCGCGGCCACGGCCTTGGCATTTGCCCGCGAGGGCGCACGCGTAGCAGGCCTGGACCTGGCCCAGCCCGATGCGCAGGCCTGGGCCGAGGTCGAGGCAGCAGCTTCGGCCGGGGCTACGCGATTTGAAATTGCCGACGTGACCGATCCCGACGCGGTGTCGGCGGCCGTTGGCCGCGTGGCCGACGACTTCGGGTCCATAGACGTTCTGGTCAACGCCGCCGGGGTCGGCGGCGGCGGTGCGGTTCACGATCTCGCCATAGAGGAGTGGGACCGTATCATCGACGTCAATCTCAAGGGCACCTTTCTCGTTAACAGGGCTGTCCTGCCGCACATGCTCGAGCGCCGATCGGGCAGCGTGATAAACGTCGCGAGCATAGAGGGGCTGGAGGGCACCGAGGGTGGCAGCGCCTATAACGCGAGCAAGGGGGGCGTGGTGTTGCTCACCAAGAACATGGCCATGGACTACGGCCGAATGGGTATACGGGTAAACGCGATCTGCCCGGGCTTTGTTCGCACGCCCTTGACGGCTCTGCTGTTCGAGCAGGGCATGGAAGACTACCTGGACTCCTTTATCGAACATCACCAGCTTGGCCGCATTGGCGAGCCCCACGAGATAGCCGCCGGGGCGCTGTTCCTGGCGAGCGAAGACGCGTCGTTCGTGAGTGGTCACTCGCTGGTGATTGACGGCGGCATGACGGCCGGCCACAGCGTGGGCTTTCGGGGCATGATGGGGCTGGAACCCGACGGCGAGGAGGCGTGACGGTGGGCAAGCTCGATGACATTGAAGAGATACGCCAACTCAAGTACAGCTATTTTCGTTGCCTGGACAGCAAGGATTGGGAGGGGTTGGCCGACTGCCTGGCCCAGGACTGCAGCGCGGCTTACGACAGCGGCAAGTACTCCTACCAGGGTCGCGACGCGATAATGGAGTTTTTGAGCGGCTCGTTGGGTAGCAGCGAGATCGTTAGCCTGCACCACGGCCACCATCCCGAAATTGAGCTGACCGGCAGCGACAGCGCGCGCGGCACCTGGTACCTCGAGGATTACCTGGTATTCGTGGAGGCCGACGCGCGACTGCGCGGCGCGGCTTTTTACCACGACGAGTATCGCCGGGTTGACGGCTCCTGGAAGATCAGTCGCACCGGCTACGTGCGCACTTTTGAAGAAAGCAACGACGGTTCGGGCTGGAAGCTGAACAGTTACGGCGACCAGCTGAAGTAGCCCGTCGGCTGAAAGGTCAGCCGTCAGCCGCCTTTAACCGGCTGTATCACTTCGCGGGCGTAACGCTCAAGGGCCGACAGCTTGGCGTCGAGCGCTACCTGTTCGCGGCCTTCGTACAGTACCCAGGGCATGGTGAGTATGCCGGTGACACCTTTCTTGCCCAGCGCACTTATGGCCGCCGGTTCGAACGCATCGATGGGTGACACCCAGGACTCGAAAGGGGAGTCGGCCTTGCCCAGCTCACGCCGCCGTTGGCCGATCCAATCGAGCGAGGCGAGAATCTCTTCGCTGCTCTGTCGCTCGGAAATCCAGCCGTCGTTTTCGGCCGCGCGTTTCAGGGCCCGCTGCGAAGTGCCGCCAACCAGGATTCTCGGTGCCGCGGGAGGCTCCGGCTGCATGGTGGTCTCGGGAAAGTCGTAGAACTCGCCGTGGTGTTGCTGCCAGCCCCCGGCCGCAAGTTTGCGGATGACGGCTATGGCCTCGTCGGCGCGCCGACCGCGCGCGGCAAACTGTTGGTCAGCCAGATCGAACTCCTCGCGCATCCAGCCCATACCCACGCCCAGGGCCACGCGGTCGCGGCTCATTACCGACAGCGTGGAGAGCTGCTTCGCCACGTGTACGGGGTGGCGGGCGGGCAGGACGTAGATATTGGTAAAGAATTCGAGCGTCTCGGTAGCCGCGGCCATCATGGCGATGGCTACCATCGGGTCGGGCCAGGGGGTGGTCTGTTGGTCCCACCAGGGCTGCCCGTCATCGGTGTAGGGATACTTGGACTCAAGCAGCCGCGGAAAGGCCAGGTGGTCGGACACCGCCACGGCAGCAAAACCGTACGCTTCGGCAGCCCGCGCAAGCTCGACGAAATGGAGGGGGTCGTTCATGGCGGTGGCGCAGGCAAACTTCATGGTGGTGTTTCACTTACAAGTTGCCGTCGACAGTGACAACAGACAAAGTGTTCCGTCACGCGCCCGCGAAGCCGGCTGGGCGAAGGGAGAACTCAACTTGAGACTCAACGACAAGACCACGACAGCGCTGCCGACCGCGCTGATGATGACACTGCTGCTGCTGTCCTCCTCCGCTTGCGGTGGAGCCGACGACAGCACTGACGGCCCGCGCCTGGTGGCCAGCCCCGAGGGTCTCGCGCAGCACAGCGCCGAGTTCGAGAAAAAGATCTACCGGGTCAATGAAAGCGTGCACGTGGCGGTGGGCTACGCGCTGGCTAACGCCATAATGATCGAAGGTGACGACGGCGTCATTATCGTTGCCACCACCGAGAGCCTGGAGACCGGGCACGAGGTGCGACAGGCGTTTCGCCGGCTGGTCGACAAGCCCGTCGCTGCCATCATATATACCCACAACCACAGCGACCACGTGCTGGGCGCACGCGCTTTCGTGGATGATCCCGACAACCCGCCGGCGGTATACGCGCACAGCAGCACCGAGGCTCATATAAACCGTATCATCAACGTGGTGAGGCCGACCATCGTGCACCGCAGCATGCAGATGTTCGGAAACTACCTTCCCGAGGGCCAGCAGGTGAACTGCGGCATAGGGCCGCGCCTGCACACCGGCCACGGTGGCGGCACCGCGGCCTTGATCAGGCCCACGCATACTTTTGACGACGAGCTCGACGTTGAGATTGCAGGCGTGCGCATCAGGCTCGTGCACGCACCCGGTGAGACGCCCGACCAGTTGTTCGTGTGGCTGCCCGACAGCAGGACCCTGCTGCCCGGCGACAATTTTTACCGCGCGTTTCCCAACCTCTACACCATACGCGGCACCGGTTACCGCGATGTCATGGACTGGGTACGCAGCCTCGACGCCATGCGCCGTTACCAGCCCGAGTACCTCGTGCCCAGTCATACTCGGCCACTGGAGGGCGGGGTTCACATAGAAGAGCAACTCAGGGATTACCGCGACGCTATACAGTACGTTCATGACCAGTCGATACGCGGGATCAACAAGGGCCTGGTACCCGGAGAACTCGTGGACTTCGTGAGCCTGCCTGTCCACCTCGCCGAGAACCCGTGGCTGCAGGAGTACTATGGCACCGTGGAGTGGTCGGTGAGGTCGGTGTTCGACGGCTACCTTGGCTGGTTTGACGGCAATACGGCCACTCTTTCCCCGGTGGCGCCCGACCGGCGCGCGCGCCTTATGGCCGAACTCGCTTCGGGCGAGCGCACGCTCGAGCAGGCCGCGCGCGAAGCGTTGGATGGGGGCGATGCGGCGTGGGCGGCCGAGCTGAGCGACCAGCTCGTGCGCCTCGAACCCGGCAACGAGGGTTTCAGGACGCTCAAAGCCCGTGCCCTCGAAGCGCTGGCGACAGGCCAGGTGAGCCCCAACGGAAGATATTTTTACCTCACCCAGGCCGGTTTTCTGCGCGGCGAGATCGTCCCCGACGAGGGACCCGAGCTCAACCTGACCGACGAGATGTTCTACGGCTTTCCGCTCGCCGACATCATGAGCTCGATGGCTGTGCGCCTCGACGCCGACAAGGCGGCCGACGTGGACCGGGTGGTGGGCTTCGTGTTTCCCGACACCGAAGAAAAGTTCATGTTGCACGTCAGGCGTGGGGTCGTCGAGGTGCAGCCCTACTTTTTCGCCGAGCCGGAGGTCACGGTGACCGTTGCGTCGACCACGTGGAAAGACATCCTCGTTCGCCGTCGCAACCCGGTGGCCGCGTTTGCCTCCGGCGACGTGAAGGTGGAAGGAGGCGCGTTGGACCTGGTGGGCTTCCTGGCGCTGTTTGACCGGGCCTGAAGGGGAGGCCTGTCGCTTTCAGAGGATGAGCGTGACCGGGCCCTGGTTGACCAGGCTCACGTCCATCATGGCGCCGAACACACCCTCGGCCACGGTCAATCCGTGGCCGCGCAGCGCTTCGCAGAACTCGCGGTAGATCGGCTCGGCCTGTTCGGGTGGCGCAGCGGCGGTAAACGAGGGCCGCCGCCCCGATTTTTTTTCGTTGGCGCAGAGGGTGAACTGCGAGATCGCCAGCACCTGGCCGTTGACCTGGGCGAGATCGAGGTTCATACGGCCGTTTTCGTCGGCAAATATTCTCAGGCCGGCTACGCGGGTGGCCAGCGCCCGCGCTTGCTCGGCGGTGTCGGCGTGTTCTACGCCCAGGAGCACCACGAAACCGGTATCGATGCTGCCCACGCAGCTTCCGTCCACCTCTACCCGCGCTTGGCTCACCCTCTGTATGACCGCCTTCATGCCGGCAGTAAAACTGCCCTGAACCGGCGCTGGGGTAAAGGGCATCGGGACTGAACAACGGGCGGCGGTTACAAGCGGTGGGCGCTGTGCTAAAGAGGAAGAATGAAGCGAGTACTACTGGAAAAGCCCCGCGAACACGTGAGCGTGGTGAGGTTCAACGAGCCCGACCGCATGAACCCGATGAATTTTGCAATGGTGGAGGACCTTTACGGCGTCCTCGCCGAGGTTTCGGGCGACAACGACTGCAAGGTGGTCATACTCACCGGCGCGGGCGCGGGCTTCTGCTCGGGTATGGATCTCGACGACACGGGACTGCCACCCGGATCGGACGGCCTGCCGATGTCGCGCATTGCGACCCTGGCCATGGACTACATGGCGGGCATAGTGCCGGCGCTCAAGGGTCTGCGGCAGCCGGTGGTCGGCGCCATAAACGGCCCGGCCGTTGGCGGGGGGTTCTGCGTGGCGCTGGGCTGCGACATTCGCGTGGCTGCGACGTCGTCCTGCTTCAGGGGTGCGGGCATAATCAACGGGCTCACGGGTACCGAGCTGGGCATAAGCTGGCTGTTGCCGCGCATAGTGGGATTGTCGAGGGCCAACGAGATACTGCTCACCGGCAGGAAAGTCAGCGCCGAGGAGGCCGAGCGCATCGGGCTGGTGAGCCGGGTGGTAGAAGACGGCGCGTTGATGGACAGCTGCCTCGACATGGCCGCGGCCATCTGCGAGCTATCGACGCACGGTGTGGCCATGACCAAGAAAGTGCTGTGGTCCAACCTCGAGACTTCGAGTCTCGACGCTGCTATCGAAATGGAAAGTCGCAACCAGCTGCTGGTGCGCTTGACCACCAACAACCTGGCCGAGTTTCTCAAGGCCCGCAGCGAAGGTCGTAAACCCGTCTACGAGGACTGAGCGCGGGAGTACATCAAGGATGCGGGGATGGCTCGCCAGGTCTCGCGGCCGCCAGTAGCCTTCAGCCGGCCTGCAGCCCGGCCACCAGGCCGGCCAGGCCGCGGTCGGCTGCCTGCCCTTCATCGTTGCCGGGTGAATCGGCCGACAGTCGCAGGGTGATGCCGGTGGCGAGTCCACGGTAGGCGTTGAGCAACAACGGCGCCAGCTCATCGTGCGTTCCCGAGAAGACCAGTTCGTCCATCAGCCGGTCGTCCACGAGTTCGTTCATGCTCTGCCAGTCGCCCGCGCGCGTGGCCGCAAGCAGTTTTTTGCCCAGCTCCGACCAACCGTGCAACTCGAGGGTGGGCCAGTACTGGGGCGTGGAGAACAGGAAGCCCAGTAGCTGTTGCATCTGCTCTCGCTCGGCGGCCACGGCCGCGGCGTTGGCGCCGGTAGCGACAAAGCAGCTCGCTATTACATCTGGTGTTGCCCGCTCGGCGTTTGCGGCAGCACCCTCGTCCAGGGGAGGGCGCAGGCGTTCGCGCAGGCAGAGCGGTGATGAGTTGGTGGGGTGGGTGATGATGCCGTCGGTCAGCCTTCCCGCGACTCGCAGCATGCCGGGTTGTACTGCACCCAGGTAGACGGGGATGTCGGGCTGGTCGATCGGCCCGGGATTGAAAAACGGTTGCAGGCGATCGAGCGTGTAGGCTTCTGAGTGGTAGTCGAGCTGCTCTCCCGACTGGAAGGCCCACCAGCAGGCACGCAGCGCGCCCAGGTAATCGGTCATGCGCGCCGCGGGCGCCGACCAGGGCATACCGTAACGGCGGGTTATGTTGCCCTTGACCTGCGAGCCCAGGCCCAGCTCGAAGCGGCCGTCGGACATCGAGGCCAGGTCCCAGGCCGCGATGGCTGTGCTCATCGGGCTGCGCGTAAAGGCGAGGGCGACGCCGGTCATCACCTGCAGCCGTTCGGTAGCGCGCAGCGCGAGCGCCGCCATTACCAAGCAGTCGTGCACGCCCTCGGCCACCACCAGCCCGTCAAAGCCTAGTTGCTCGGCCCGCAGCGCCAGGTTTTCAATACGGTCGGGCCCCAGGGCCACGTCGTCTACTGTCGCGTATACCTTCATGCCTGCAGCGCCGGGTTGATTAATTACTGCCCCGGCCGCCCGGTTCAAGGCCGGCCCGGGTTTACTCCTTGTTGCCGAGCTGCGGGCCGGGCCAGGTCCTCCCCGGGCCCGGGGCTTCCGAAAAACTGCCACCCGCGCTATGAAGACTCCATGCCATCATTCGACATAGTATCGCAGACCGACATGCAGGAAGTAGACAACGCCGTTAACAGCGCCCAGCGTGAGATCAAGCAGCGTTACGATTTCAAGGGTGGCAAATGCTCGCTGGAACTGTCCGCCGAGGTCATCAAGGTAACAGCCGACGACGACTTCAAGCTCAAGCAGGTGCACGAATTGCTCAGTTCATGGCTCACCCGCCGCAAGGTCGACGCCCGCTCGCTCGACTACGGCAAGGCCGAGGAAGCGTCGGGGGGCTCGCTCAGGCAGGAGATTACCGTCCGCCAGGGGATCGACCAGGACACTGCCAAGTCGATCAGCAAGAAGATCCGCGACGCCAAGCTCAAGGTGCAGGCACAGATACAGGGCGATCAACTGCGCGTGAGCGGCAAGAAGCGAGATAACCTGCAGGAGGTCATAGAGCTGTGCAAAGACCTCAAGGTCCACCTGCCGCTGCAGTACGTCAATTTCCGCGACTGACTGATCGCCTTGCTGCTGCAGGCAGGGGTGGTTGTTATCCGGCCTTACGCCGCGTTCCTTTAACGGCCGGCCACGGCTAAGTTCGGCAGATGAAAGCATTCAAGGGACGTACGGCGCTGGTCACCGGCGCGGCCAGCGGCATGGGGCTGGGCATAGCGAGGGGGTTGGCCGCAGGCGGCGCTCGCGTGGTGTTGTGGGATCTCGACGAGGCCGGCCTGCAGGCCGCGGTCGACAAGATAAACAGAGAGGGCGGCGAGGCGCATGGATTCAGCTGCGACGTCAGCGATCGTGCTGCCGTTGCCTCTGTTGCCGCCAGGGTGAAGGCCGAGCTGGGCGAGGTAGACCTGCTGGTCAACAACGCCGGGGTGGTGAGTGGCGGATACCTGCTCGACATTCCCGACGAGAAGATCGAGCAGACCTTCGCAGTCAACACCCTCGCCCTGTACTGGGTCACGCGCGCGTTCCTGCCCGGGATGATCGAGCGTAACGCTGGCCAGGTGGTGACGCTGGCCTCGGCGTCGGGCTACATGGGTGTTGCGCGCTTGTCGGACTACTCGGCGAGCAAGTGGGCCGCGATCGGGTTCGACGAATCGCTGCGGGTAGAATTGCGCAGCCTCGCCCCGGGCGTGGGCACCACGGTCATCTGCCCGTTCTTCGTAAACACCGGCATGTTTGACGGCGTAAAGAGCCGCTTGATGCCCATACTCAAGGAAGAAAAAGTCGTGCGCTCCATACTCAGGGCCATACGCCTTCGTCGCCGACGCCTGGTGTTGCCCTGGTCGGTCAGCTTGCTACCAGCCATGCGCCTGCTTCCCGTGCCCCTGCTCGACGCCATGGCCAACGCGATGGGTGTCAATCGAGCAATGGACGAGTTCAAGGGGCGAGCGGGCTAGCTAAGGTTTTTGTTCGAGCGCGAGCAGGTCACGCATCGCGTTTTCGGGGTCGCGGGGTTGCCAGCCGAGCTCTTCCCGCAGCTTGCTGGTGTCGTAGTGCCGGCGCATGGGGAGCGGCAGTGGAAGCCAGGCCAACGGGCTGCGGCCTCCCGCCTGTCGCCAAGCCGACAGTAACTGCCAGAACGTGGTAGAAGCGTCACCCGCCACGTTGTAAGCGCGTCCCACGGCTGCCTGTTTTTCTAACGACAGGGCGATGGCCTCGGCCACGTCGCCCGCGTAGATCCAGCCTATGCGCCAGCCCACCGGTACCGGTGCCAACGGCAGGCTGTAAAGGGCTCGCACCTTGCTCCAGAACACGGTGTCCCAGGCACCGAATATTCCGCTGGGCCTGAGCGCGGTCAGCGAAAGCCCCAACTCGTCGGCGATCTTCCACGCGCGTCGTTCACCGAGGGCCTTGGAAAGCGGGTAGACCTTCAGCGGGTGGCGCGTGCTCAGTCCATCCATGAGGGGTGGCTCGTCGTCCAGGGGTTTACGCGCCGGGAAGCTGTAGGCCGATATCGACGACATGTGAACCACGCGCCGGGCGCCGGTGGCGGCTGCTGCGCGCAGCAGGTTTTCTATACCGTCCACGTTGACGCGTTCGTGGGCGCTCCATTTCTGCAGGCCGATGTTGAGCATGCCCGCGTTCGATACCAGCCCGTCGCAGCCCTCGAGCGCCTCTTCCAATGCGCCGCGGTCGCCGAGTTCAGCGCGCCGGAGCTCCACTCGGTCCGCCAGTCCAGGCACCTTGCCGGGGTTGCGCACCACGCCTACCACGCGCGCCCCGCGGGCGAGCAGCACTTCTACTATGTTGCGGCCCAGGGAGCCGGTAGCGCCGGTTACGGCGATGGTACTGTCGGCCAGGTTCATAGCGGCGCCCGGAGAGTAACCGGCAAGCGGACATCGAGCAAGTAACGGGATTGGACCGGTCGCCCCGGTCCTGTACAGGCCTTGGGCGCCGTGATTGAATCGTCGCGATGGACAGGGGGAAGACAGACAGCTGATGGCAATGCCCAAAGACATAGGCGTGATAGACACCATGCTCTCGATACCCAGCAACGACCGGGGCAAGTGGTACGACTTCATGAAGTCGCAGTTGCTCGACAAGGAGAGTCGGGAGATGTTCGAGTTCCCGGTCGAGTACATGTTCAAGGACGTGCCCGAGACAAAAAGAGGCGATCGCTTTGACGACTACGTTGCTTACACGCTCTCGGAGATGGACAAGTACGGCATTGCCAAGGCCCTGGTCGGCGTGACACTCGAGAACGAAGACCTGTGCCGCGCGCTCAAGGAAAACCCGGACCGGTTTATCGGCAGCTACCAGGTGAACCCCAACACGGGCATGGAAGGCGTGCGCGATCTCAGGCGTGCGGTCAAGGAGCTCAACGTCAAGGCGGCCACCTCGTTTCCGGCAGGCTGCCTGCCGCAGGTGCCCATCGCCGACCGTCGCATGTACCCGTTGTACGCGGCCTGCGTCGACCTGGATATCCCCATTTTTGTCTGCGCCGGCGTGCCGGGACCGCGCCTGCCCATGGCTTGCCAGCACGTCGAGCAGATAGACGAGGTTTGCTACTTCTTTCCCGAGCTGCGCTTTGTCACCCGCCACGGCTGCGAGCCGTGGACCGAGCTCATCGTCAAGCTCATGCTCAAGTACCCCAACCTGTACTACTCGACCAGCGCCTTCGCTCCCAGGTACTACCCCGGGGAGGTTATCGACTACGCCAACTCGCGCGGCGGCGACCGCCTGATCTACGCCGGCTACTTTCCCATGGGCCTGAGTCTCGAGCGGATTTTTGCCGAGCTGGAAAAACTGCCACTCAAGGACGAAGTGTGGCCGGGCTTCCTGCGCGACAACGCCGCGCGCGTGCTCAAGCTCGACCAGGCGTAGGAGCCGTTTGCAGTTTCAGGGCGCGGCCCACCTTGTAGACCAGGCTGGCCGTGGCGCAGAGTTCGCCCTGTTCGTCGCGAACAGCGGCCCGGCAGAACACCGTTGAGCGCCCCCGTTTTTCTATCCAGCCCTCGGCTATAGCGTCGCCCATGACCGGCGCCATGAAGTCGGTCCTGAGGTCGATAGTGAACAGGGCGCGTCGTTCTTCGAAGGCGCTGCCTATGGCCGGCACCACGCAGGTATCAACCAGTGCCACCACTGCTCCGCCGTGCATCATGCCTGCGGGCTGGGTGAGCTCGGCGCGAAAGGGCAGGCGCATCCTGGCGTAGTCGGCGCGTACTTCTTCCAGTATCAATCCCAGGTAGCTGGGGAACAGCGCCTTGTGATCGTCTGGGAAATTCGCCCATGGATCCGCTTGCGCGGCGGCGAGTTCGGCGAAACGGCTTCGTTCGGGTGCTGTGGGGTCGTCCATAAGACAACCGAACCTAGCAGAAAAAACCGACCGGGTCTTATGGCCTGCGACGTTGGCCTTTCTCAGGCCGAGGCTCGGGAGAGCGCTTCGGAAAACGAGACGCCTTGCTTGAGCCACTCGCCGTACATCATCGAGTAGCGCGGCCGGGCAAAGGTGAGCACACCTGTGAGCGGGCCATCGCGGAAGCCCTGCAAGGCAACAAACCTGTACTCGGCCTCGTCGCCGTTAACTAGCTGAAGCGTGTCGCCGCTGCCCGCGCGGCCGACGAACTGTATCTTGACGCCGTGCTGGTCGCTCCAGAAAAATGGCAGCGGCGAAAACGGTTGGCGTGGCTCGGGTTCGAGCAGGGTAGCGGCCACGTATCCCGCCTGCTCGACTGCGTTGGTCCAGTGCTCCACCCGTATCGACTCGCCGTAGCCTCGGTGTTGCCAGCGCGCCACGTCGCCGGCGGCGTATACAGCGGGGGCGGCCCTGCAGAACTCGTCGCAGATTACGCCGTCTTCGAGGGCCAGGCCGCTTTTTTCCAACCAGTCGGTGGCTGGCTGGCAACCGGTACCGGCCACGAGCAGGTCGGCCGCCAGTCGTTCGCCGTCATCGAGAACGACACCTTCTACCCTGCCTGCTCCCTCCACGCTGGACACCATCCGCTGCAAGCGTAGTTGTACGCCGTGGTCGCGGTGGAGTTGAGCCGCTGTTCGGCCGGTGGCCTGGTCGAGCGCTCGCGCCATCGGCCACGCTCTCGGTTCGACCACCGTTACCTCGAGGCCAAGTTCGCGACAGGTCGAGGCGACCTCCAGGCCGATGAAGCCGGCGCCGGCGATGACGACGCGCGGCGTGCCGCTGGTCAGCGCGGACCTCAGGCAGAGAGCGTCGTCGAGGCTGCGCAGGTAGTGCAGGCCCGATGGCGCTTTGCCGGCAAGACCGGGAAGGGTCCGCGGCTGCGCGCCGGTGGCTATGACCAGCGCGTCATAGCCGAGCCGGCGATCGTCTTCGAGCAGCACCTTCCTCTCGGCGAGGTCGAGCCCCACTGCACTGACACCCGGGAAATACTGAAGCTCGAGCTCGCCAAGACCGTTGGGGCGCAAGCTTAGCTGGTCGGCATCCCAACGTCCGGCAAGCAATTCTTTCGAAAGCGGCGGGCGATCATAGGGTTGATGAGACTCGGCACCCAGGAGGGTGAGCTTTCCATCGAAGCCGCGCTCGCGCAGGCCCTCGCAGGTCTTAAGGCCCGCAAGTGACGCGCCAACGACCAGTACGTTTCGTGGCAATCCTGAGCTGGGCACACCGGCGAGATAGCAGGCCCGGGCGACGGTTAACAATCACCGTTCGGCGAGTTCCGGGCCGGACCTCACGTTGTCTCACCCGCGGACTCCGGCTAGTTAAACAGTTACGCTACGATCATTACGCTGCGGCGAACGCCGCGCGCAAGCACACACGGCAAGCCCGGCGGGCCTGTGCAGGGGAGAATCAATGGATTTCGAATATTCGCAGAAGACCAAGGAGTACCTGGAGCGCGTTGGTGCCTTCATGGACGAGAACCTCTACCCCAACGAGGAAGAGCTGGAGCAACAGATCGAGGATGGCGGCCGCTGGTGTGTCATCCCTTTGCTCGAAGAGATCAAGGCCAGGGCCAAGGCCGACGGATTGTGGAACCTTTTTCTGCCCGACAGCGGCCGGGGAGCCGGCCTGAGCAACCTCGAGTACGCGCCGCTGGCCGAGTTGATGGGGCGTAGCCACTTCGCCTCGGAATCATTCAACTGTTCGGCTCCCGACACCGGTAACATGGAAGTCATTGAGCGCTACGGCAACGAGGAGCAGAAAGCCGAGTGGCTGGCTCCTTTGCTGGAGGGCGAGATCCGTTCGGTGTTCTGCATGACCGAACCGGCGGTCGCCAGCTCGGACGCCACCAACATCTGCTCGACCATAGTACGCGACGGCGATGAGTACCTGATCAACGGCACCAAGTGGTGGTCGTCGGGCGCCGGTGATCCGCGCGCGAAGATTTCGATCTTCATGGGCAAAACCGATCCCGACGCCGCCCGCCATCAGCAGCAGTCGATGATACTGGTGCCGCTCGATGCGCCGGGTGTAAACATCAAGCGCATGCTCAGCGTATTCGGTTATGACGACGCGCCGCACGGTCACGCCGAAATCGAGTTCAAGGACGTGCGCGTACCGGTGGCTAATCTCCTACTGGGCGAAGGCCGCGGCTTCGAGATAGCCCAGGGCAGGCTGGGCCCCGGGCGCATTCACCACTGCATGCGCACGGTGGGTGCGGCCGAGAGGGCGCTCGACGCCATGTGCCGGCGCGCTCTTGAGCGCGAGGCCTTCGGCCGTCGCCTGGCCGAGATGGGAGTCACCCGGGCCCGCATAGCCGAGGCGCGCATAGACATAGAGCAGTCACGCTTGCTCACTCTCAAGGCCGCGTGGTTGATGGACACCGTGGGCAACAAGGAAGCCCGCAGCGAGATCGCGCAGATCAAGGTAGCGGCTCCGCGCATGGCCTTGAAGGTGGTCGACAACGCCATGCAGGTGCACGGCGGTGCGGGTGTCTGCCAGGACTTCAACCTGGCCAGGATTTACTCCGCGTTGCGTACGTTGAGGTTTGCAGACGGCCCCGACGAGGTTCACTTGGAGCAGATCGGTCGTCTCGAGCTGAAGAAGTACCTGTAGACCGGCGACGCGGTCAGGCTAGCGGCCGGCCGCCGGTCTCCGGGCGGGCGGGTGAAGACGGCAGGCGGCTTTCGCCCTGGAGGAAGGCGTCTACGCCGCGGGCACATTCGCGTCCTTCCCACAGCGCCCACACCACCAGCGACTGGCCGCGCCTCGTGTCGCCACAGGCAAACACCCCGGGCACGTTTGTAGCGTAGTCGGCGTCGGCGGCGATGTTGCCCCTGGCGTCAAGCGCGACGCCGAGTTGCTCAACCAGGCCCGTGGTCTTCGGGCCGGTGAAACCCATGGCCAGCAGAACCAGCCCGGCCGGCACTGTGAATTCGCTGCCCTCGATCTCGTTCATCTGCATGCGCCCGTCCTCCGAGCGCTGCCACTCGATGCGCACGGCTTCAAGCGCCTCTACCTTTCCGTCCTTGCCCAGCAGGCGACGGGTGTTGATAGCAAAATCGCGCTCGGCACCTTCTTCGTGGCTGCTCGAGCTACGGTAGATCATGGGCCAGTAGGGCCAGGGCATGCTCTCGGTGCGCTGGTGCGGGGGCTCGGCCATGATCTCGAACTGGGTGACACTGGCCGCTCCCTGGCGGTTGGATGTCCCCACGCAGTCACTGCCCGTGTCGCCACCGCCTATAACGATCACGTGCTTACCCTCGGCGAGAATAGAGTCCTGCTCGGGCACCGTGTCGCCGGCTACGCGCTTGTTCTGCTGGGGCAGAAAGTCCATGGCAAAGTGAACCCCCTCGAGTTCTCGTCCGCTGACTTCGAGGTCTCTCGGGACCGTGCAACCCAGCGAAAGCACCACGGCGTCAAAATCCGCCTTCAACTTGTCGGTACCGATGTCGCTACCCACGTCTACACCGCAGCGCATGGTCACGCCCTCGGCCTGCATCTGTTCCACGCGGCGATCGATGAGTTGCTTTTCCATCTTGAAATCCGGGATCCCGTACCTGAGCAGTCCACCCACGCGGTCGGCCCGCTCGAAGAGGGTCACGTCGTGACCGGCACGGGCCAATTGCTGGGCAGCCGCCATGCCGGCCGGACCCGAGCCTACCACGGCAACGGTTTTGCCGGTTTTGACCGGCGCGGGCAGCGGTGTGATCCAGCCTTCCTGCCAGGCGCGGTCTATGATGTTTTTCTCGATCAGCTTAATGTTGACCGGGTCGCGGTTGATGTTGAGCACGCAGCTCTCTTCGCAGGGGGCGGGGCAGACGCGGCCGGTAAACTCCGGAAAGTTGTTGGTCTCGTGCAGCACCGTTATGGCTTCGTGCCACTCGTGGTTGTAGACGAGGTCGTTGAACTCGGGGATGGTGTTGCCCAGCGGACAGCCGTTGTGACAGAACGGTACGCCGCAGTCCATGCAACGGGCCGCTTGCCGGTTGAGAGCGTCGGCATCGAGCTTACCCTCGAGTTCGCGGTAGTCGCCCAGGCGTTCTTCGACGGGCCGCCGAGTCGGCGTCTCCCGTTCAAAATCCATGAAGCCCGTAGTTTTACTCACCTTGATCACCCAGCGGCGCTGTCGCTCGCTCAGGCCGAGGCCCGGGCGGCGGCGCCGCTTTTCTCCTTTTCGGTTTCCTCGAGCACGCGTCGGTACTCGCTGGGAAACACCTTGATGAACTGCACCAGGGTATTGCTCCAGTCGCCGAGCAGGCTCTTGGCCAGCTCGCTGCCGGTGAGTTGAACGTGTCGCTGCACCAGTTGCTTGACCTCGGCCGCCTCGTCGGGGTCATCGAGCTTGAACAACTCGACCATTCCCATGTTGCAGCGCTCGGCGAAGCGCCCGTCGACGTCGAGCACGTAGGCAAACCCACCGCTCATCCCGGCAGCAAAGTTACGCCCGGTGGCGCCCAGGCACAGCAGTCGGCCACCGGTCATGTACTCGCAGCCGTGGTCACCCACGCCTTCGACCACGACCGTGACGCCACTGTTACGCACGCAGCAGCGTTCGCCAACCTGCCCGCGCACGAATACTTCGCCGGCGGTGGCGCCGTAGAAAGCCACGTTGCCGATGATGATGTTGTCCTCGGCCACGAAGGAGGCCCCGGCCTGCGGGGCTATGCTCACCTGTCCGCCCGACATTCCCTTGCAGAAGTAGTCGTTGGCGTCACCGTGGATATGGGCGGTGATGCCGGGGGCCATGAAGGCACCGAAGCTCTGCCCGGCAGAGCCGGTAAAATTGAGATTGATGGTGTGGTCGGGCAGGCCCTTTTCACCGTACTTCTTCGTTATCTCGTGGCTCAGCGTGGTACACACGGTGCGGTTGGTGTTGGCAATAGGCAGGTCAACCGCCACCGGCTTGCCCTCGTCCAGGGCTACCCGCACCAGCTGGATGATCTTGTTGTCCAGTGCTTTATCCAGGCCGTGGTCCTGGCTGCCCGTGCCACTTATGCCCACGCCGGGTAAGACCGGCGGGCGGGCAAGTATGGGCGCGAGATCCAAGCCGCGTGCCTTCCAGTGGTCCACGGCTTCCGAGATGTTGAGAAGGTCCACGCGACCGGTGAGCTCCTGCACGGAGCGCACTCCCATGGCGGCCATTATCTCGCGAAGTTCTTCGGCAACGAACATCATGAAGTTGATCACTTGCTCGGGCGTGCCCGAGAATTTTTTGCGCAGCGATTCGTCCTGGGTGGCGATGCCTACCGGGCAGGTATTGAGATGGCACTTGCGCATCATGATGCAGCCTTCCGCCACCAGGGCGGCGGTCGCAAATCCAAACTCGTCGGCACCCAGCATGGCCGCCACGGCCACGTCTCGCCCGGTCTTGAGCTGTCCGTCGGTCTCGACCCTTATGCGGCTGCGCAGGTCGTTGTCCACCAGCACCTGCTGGGTCTCGGCGAGTCCCAGTTCCCAGGGCGCACCGGCGTACTTGATCGAGCTGAGAGGAGAAGCCCCGGTGCCGCCGTCGTGGCCGCTTATGAGCACGACGTCGGCCTTTGCCTTCGATACGCCGGCCGCGATCGTGCCCACCCCGATCTCGGAAACCAGCTTGACGCTGACCCTCGCCGTCGGGTTTGAGTTTTTCAGGTCGTGGATGAGCTGTGCGAGATCCTCGATGGAATAGATGTCGTGGTGGGGCGGGGGAGAAATCAGGCCTACTCCCGGCGTGGAATAGCGGGTGCGGGCTATCACCCGGTTCACCTTGTGTCCCGGTAACTGGCCGCCCTCGCCGGGCTTGGCCCCCTGCGCCATCTTTATCTGCAGTTCCTTGGCGTTGCTGAGGTAGTTGATGGTCACGCCGAACCTGCCCGAGGCCACCTGCTTGATGGCCGAGGAGGCCGAGTCGCCGTTGGCCATGGGCTTGAAGCGCTCGGGGTTCTCGCCGCCTTCGCCCGTGTTGGAACGTCCGCCTATGCGGTTCATGGCGATGGCCAGGTTTTCGTGCGCTTCGCGGCTGATCGAGCCGTAGGACATGGCGCCGGTCTTGAATCGCTTGACGATCTCGGTGGCCGCTTCAACTTCGTCGAGGGGTACGGGCGTAGTGTCGCTCCTGAAGCTCATCAGGCCCCTGAGCGTACACAGGTTGCTGCTCTGCTCGTTGACGAGCTTGCTGTACTGCCCGAATACCTCGTAGTCGCCTGAGCGCACCGCCAGCTGCAACCTGGACACGGTCTCGGGGTTGAACAGGTGGTATTCTCCACGTCGACGCCACTGGTACTCGCCGCCTGTTTCAAGCGCGTCGGCGTCGCCCACCGCTTGTCCGTAGGCGCGATCGTGGCGCAGTCGCGACTCCTCGGCTATCAGGTCGAGGCCGATCCCGCCTATGCGAGAGGCGGTGCCGAAGAAACAACGTTCTATGACCTCGGGGGCGAGGCCTATGGCTTCGAAGATCTGCGCGCCGCGGTAGCTGGCCTGCGTAGAGATGCCCATCTTCGACATGGTCTTGAGCAGACCCTTGCCGATAGCCTTGCAGTAATTATCGACGGCCTGGTCGGCCGACACTCCGTCGAGCGCGCCCTTGCCCGCGAGGGCATTGAGCGTATCCATGGCCAGCCAGGGGTTTACGGCCGACGCGCCGTAGCCCGACAGCAGGCAGAAGTGCATCACCTCGCGCACTTCGCCGCTTTCCACTACCAGCCCGACCAGCGTCCGGCTCCCCTCGCGTATGAGGTGGTGATGGACGGCGCCGACAGCCAGAAGCGCCGGTATCGGCGCGCGCTCGGCGTCGGCCGCGCGGTCGGAGAGGATGATGATGTCGAAGCCTTTTTTTACTGCCCCCGAGGCCTGGTTGCAGATAGCCTGCAGCGCCTCGTCCATGGCTTCTTCACCGCCGGACGCATCAAACAGGCAGTCGAGGGTGGTGCTGTGTATACCGTTGGCGTCGATCTCGCGTATGCGCGCGAGCTGGTCGTTGCTTATGCAGGGCGCGGGTATGTGCAACTGCCGGCAGTGGTCCTCGGTCTCGTCAAAGAGGTTCTGCTGGCGCCCGCACATTGCGTCGAGCGACATGATCAGCTCTTCGCGGATGGGGTCTATGGGCGGGTTGGTCACCTGGGCGAACAGCTGCTTGAAATAGTTGTAGAGCAGCTGAGGCTGGTTCGACAGCACGGCCAGGGGGGTGTCTGTGCCCATCGAGCCCAACGGCTCCTGGCCGTCACGGGCCATGGGCAGCAGCAGCACCTTGAGTTCTTCGCGGGTGTAGCCATGCAGCTTCTGGGCGGTCTTCAGCTCGCCGCCGGTGATCGTTGCCGGCAGCCCGTCGGGCTCGGGCAGCTCGTCGAGTTCGACGACGTTCCTCTCGAGCCATTCTCCCCATGGCAGGCGTGCCGCCATGGCAGCCTTGGCCTCCTCGTCGTCGATGATGCGGTGCTCGTCGAGGTCAACGAGAAAGATTCGGCCCGGTTGCAGGCGTCCCTTGCGCTCCACGTTCTCGGGGGCTACGTCGATCACCCCCGTTTCCGAGGCGACGATCACCAGTCCGTCCTTGGTCACGAGGTATCTCGAGGGGCGCAGTCCGTTGCGGTCGAGTATGGCACCCACGCGGTGGCCGTCGGTGAAGGGAATGCAGGCCGGTCCGTCCCAGGGTTCAAGCAGGCAGCCGTGGTAGCGGTAGAAGTCGCGGCGTTGCTGGTCCATGTCGTCGTGCTTTTCCCAGGCCTCGGGCACCATCATCATGGCGGCGTGGGGCAGTTCACGGCCGGTCTGGAACAGAAGCTCCAGCGCGTTGTCAAAGGTGGCCGAGTCGGACTGGCCGGGCTTCACTATCGGTAGCAGGCGCTCGAGCTCGGGCCCGAAGGTCGATGATTCGAACAGCTTTTCGCGGGCATTCATCCAGTTGATGTTGCCGCGCAGGGTATTGATCTCGCCGTTGTGGCACATGTAGCGGAACGGTTGCGCCAGGCTCCAGGCGGGAAGCGTGTTGGTGCTGAAGCGCGAGTGCACCAGCGCCAGGGCCGATTCCATGTCTCCCTGGGCGAGATCGGGGTAAAACCTGGACAGCTGGCCGGTGAGCAGCATGCCCTTGTAGACCAGCGTGCGGCAGGACAGGCTGCTGGGGTAGAAATCCCTCGCCGAGGCGCCGCCGGCGGCTGCCGCCTTGTTCTCGGCCACCTTGCGCATGGTGTAGAGCTTGCGCTCGAATGATTCCTCGTCGAGTTCGAGCCCGTTCTTACCCACGAAGACCTGGGCAAAATCAGGCCTGGTCGTAAGCGACGTGCTGCCGCAGTGCTGTTCGTCGAAGGGGACCTCGCGCCAGCCGAGCACTTCGAGGCCGACGCTCCTGGCGGCGCTGGCCACGATTTCTTCGCAGAGGCTACGCTCGGCGGCTTCGCGGGGCAGGAACAACATGCCGACGCCGTATTCCCGGGCCGGGGGCAGGGTGATTCCCAGTTGGTCAGCGCGGCTGCGCAGAAAGCGGTCGGGCACCTGTATGAGCACGCCCGCTCCGTCACCCGACTCCGGGTCGCAGCCCGACGCGCCGCGGTGGTCGAGGTTATGGAGTCCCGATAAGGCTTTTTCGATCAGGTCGTGGGTGGGTACGTTGTCCAGGCGGGCTAGAAAACCGATACCGCAGGCGTCGTGCTCGGTCTCCGGGAGGTAGAGAGAAGGTATGCTTCCGTCGCTGAGTTGTCTCATTAGCTCTGTCCGCGCCGGTTGCTCGAGTGCTACGCGCTCCGGCCGAGACAAGAAAGCTAGTAGAAAGTAGGGAATCTGTCAATAGCCAAGCTAGAATGACTAAATCAGGCCAAAAGATTGACAGAACACTGGGTATTCGTCAAGTGATTACCCATGACTAGACGAAAAACCGACCCGCGTATACTCGATGCCCAGGAGTTGAAGATCGTCCGCGCCCTGGTCCGCGACCCCCGCTTGTCGGACAACAAGCTCGGCGAACAGAACCGAATCCCGGTGCGGACGGTCAGCCGGAAGCGCGCACGCATGGAGCAGGACCAACTTCTGCGCTATTTCACCGAACTCGATATGGGCGAGTCGGGTACCGGCCATTTTCAGTGCCGGCACATGTACATCATCCGCTTTGAGGTCGACGTGCGGCTCAGCCGCTTTCTCGAAGAAATAAACCGCGAGCCCAAGGTCGTGACCGTATTCACCCGCTCGGTCTACGAGTCCCACGTGGCCGAGATCGACGGCCGGGTGGCCCTGGTGATGATCATTGACGGGGTGTCGGACGCCGATATCGTTGAGCGATTCCAGGAAGAAATACTGCCCGCGCTCAAATCCAACCACGGAAAGAAGGCGATAGAGGACGTATCGACCTTCAGGCTGCTGTCAAAGGTGCGCATGCTGCGCAACTACATACCCGACGTAAACATGGACAACGGGCGGATCAGCGACAGCTGGCACAGCGACGCGATTTTCGTGGCCTGAAGGGAGGCGCCGGGCCTTTTCCCCGTCCAGGGGCCAGTTAGTGGACAGAAGCTGCTGGTACGATGGCCACCGTCGGGGTACCCTGAGGCATGGCCCGGCTGACAATCTGCGCGCTTTTACTTGCCGCCCTGTGGCTGGCGCCAGTTTCCCTGGCGGATTACGTTGACGACCAAGCGCCGGGGGCGGGGCAGGGCGAGCGCGATGAACTGATGCTACCCGACCCCTTCCTGGACGACGACTGGCCGGAGATCGAAAAACCCCGCATGGTGGCCCCCCCCTCGCGCGTAGAGGGCGAGACCTCGGCTGAGCGAGCGTTCCGCGAACAGGCCGAGCGTGACTTGCAGATCGAAAAGGAGTTTGACGACGGGGCAATGGAAGACGGTGCACTCGGAGACGACCTCGACGACGACCTGAGCGACAGCGGTTTCGAGCAGGAACTGCAGGAGCTCGAAGACTTCATGGACTGATCGTTCGGAAAACAGGAGAACACCACATTCATGGGCAACGTACGCGACCGCATCGCGCTCACCGAAGAAGAAATCTGTGCGTTCATAGAGAACGCACAGACGGTGATAGTTGGCAGCAATAACCACGACGGCGTACCCCACATGATGCCCATGTGGTACTCGCTGGTTGACGGACTCGTCTCGATGCACACCTACGGGGCTTCACAGAAAGTCGTCAACCTGCGGCGCGACCCGCGGGGGTCGGCGTTGATCGAAGACGGTGATACCTACGGTACCCTGCGCGGAGTTTTCCAGCGCGGCCACTACGACGTCATCGACGACCAGGATCTGTGCGTGGAGATCGGCGTAAGGTCGGCTAACAAGTACCAGGATATTCCCGAAAATCTTTCCCGGCCTCACGTGGTAGAGGCCGTACGCAAGAGGGTCGCGCTGGTGTTCCACCCCGAGAAGACCACGAGCTGGGACCATCGCAAGCTTAGCGCCGCGGGCGCGTCGGCCAACGGCCCGGGTGCCAACTGACCGGCGGTTCCTTGTCGCGCCTGCCGGAGTTTCTGCGGGAGCCGCCAGCGGTGGTCGTTGTTGAGCTGGGGGCCAACGACGTGTTCCGGCGGGTGCCGTCGGATGTCTGGACGAACAATCTCGCCGAGATCGTTGAGCGTTTCCAGGCGGCTGGCTCCGGGGTTCTGATAGCGGGGACCCTGTTTCCGCCTTTCGAGTTGCGCTCGGGGGGAGAGGCAGAATCCGTGTACAGAGACGTCGCCCGTCTCAGTTCGGCTCCGCTGCTGGTGGACCTGGTCGCGGGGGTAGCTGGAGATCCGACTCTCAACGTTGCCGACGGCGTGCACCCCAACCGCGAAGGGCACCGTCGCCTGGCAGAGACCCCGTGGCCCTACCTGCTGCCCTTGCTCGATTGACCTGTTCCCGCCGAACGCGGAATACGCAGCAGCAGTGTGAGCGTGGCCGGGAACAGAAGTATCGACACCAGGTAGCACACCGCGACGGTGATGGTGGTGAGCGCGCCCAGCTTGATCTGTGGGTAGAGATCGGCGGCGAGCAACACCAGGAAGCCTGCCAGGAGCACCACCGCGTTGAAGAACAACGCGCGCCCGGTTGTGACCGCTGTAACCACGGCCGCTTGCTCGTGCGCGACACCTGCGCGCCTCTCTCCGAGGTAACGGTGGAGGTAGTGGATGGCGAAGTCGATGCCTATTCCCAGCGTCATGCCGCCGAGCATGACAATGGGGATGTCTACCGGGATTCCAGAAAACCCCATGCCCCCGTAAGCAGCCAGCAGCGCGAAGCTTACAGGCGCCACCGCGAGCAGGCCCAGCGGAAACCGGCCAAATACCGCCCAGCAGATCAGGGTCAGCAGGGGCAGGCATATGGCCAGCGCCCGGACCTGGTCGTTTATGACATGCACTTCCATCCGCGAACTCAGCTGGGAGTCACCCGAGAATATGATTTTTGCCGACGGCAGACCCGGTCCGTTGAACAGCTCATCGGCGAGGGTCTTTGCCTGCTCCAGGGTAGCTTTTGCCCAGGCGGTGCCAGTACGGTTGACGAACACCTGCATGCGGGCGTGGCGGTAGTCGTAGTCGACCATGTCGTCAAAATCGCCGGGATCACCCGACATGGAGTAGAGCAACAGGTACTGGGCCACGAGCTCACGCGAGCCGGGTATCCGGGCCTCGTCGGGGTCGTCGCCGTGCATGACCCGGTTCATGCGCGCCACGAGCTCGGCCAGCGACAACGATCCCCCCACCTGTGGGAGCTCGTCCATTCGCCTTTGCATTTCGAGCATGGCGGCGAGCAGCGCGGGATCCTTGATGGCGTCGACCGAGCCGCCGTCGATCACAACGTCGAGTATGCTGCTGCCCGAGAAGTGGGCGTTTACCGCGTCGTCGGCGTCCCTGATCTCGTGGCCGGGGGGAAACTGGGCTATGCGCGAACTGTCCACGGTCAACATGCTGCCACCAAAGATTCCGCCCGCCACCAGTGCGGCGAAAGCGAGTACTACCCAGCTCCTTCGCCGTGACGCCGTGCGCGCCACGCCGGCGAACAGGCGCACGCTGAGGCTGTTGTCATCAAGCAGGCTGCTGCGCCCTGCAAAACGAGGCGCTTTCAGCGGCAACAGGGCAAACAGCGCAGGAATGAGCAGGAGCGTGAGCACGAAGGCGGCCGTGACCCCCACCGCGGCGAGCACGCCGAAGTCGCGCAGCGGCGCCATCGATGACATCGAGGTCGACAGGAAACCTACCGCCGTGGTCACCGAGGTAAGCAGCACGGGAGGGCCCATGTCCATCATCGTTACGCGCACGATCTCATCGCGCGCTGCATCGGGCGACTCGACCTGCGCGTCGTAGTAGCGACTGAGCAGGTGTATCGAATCGGCAACGGCTATGGGTACGAGCACGACCAGCAGTATGGAGCTGATGGTGTACATCGGGTGCCCCCACCAGCCGAGGAAACCGAAGGTCCATATTTCGGTTGCGGCGATGACGGCCAGGCATATTCCCACCGAGCGCAGCGTGCGAAACGACAACAGCACAAGCAGGCTGATCACCGCAAGCACGAAGGGCAGGAGGCGACGGCCCTCGGCGGGGATGGCGATGTAGAAGATTCCTTCGATCACCGGGCGGCCGGCGAGGAAGAACTGCTCGGGGTGACCAGCTTGCGTCAGCCCATCTACGTAGGCCTTGAGCTTCAGGTAGGAGCCGGCCTGGTCGGCGTGACCCTGCTCGGACTCGCGCACCATTATCAGGGTGCCCTTATCGTCGAGGGCCGCCAGGGTTCCTTCGAACATGCCGTTGTCTCGTATGGCTTGCCTCAGCCGCCGGGCTTGCCCGGGATCATCGGGAGCCAGCTCCATGAAGGGCTCCACTTCCATACCCTCGGTGGTACCGCGCACGTCGTTTACAGTGGACAGCGATCTCAGGTCCGAGTTGACAGCCGTTTCAAATTCGGGCTGTTCCTGCAGCCAGCTGGTAATTTGGCTCACAAGCGCCAGCGTCTCGGGGTTGAAGGCGCCGTCGGGGTGGTCGGGCCTGAGCACGGCTATCATGTGCAGGCTGACATCGCCGAAAACTTCTTCGATGTAAGCCAGGTTGTCGCGGGCTATGTCCTCGTCGGGGAGAAACTGCCTCGCGTCGCTGTCGATGTATACGCGCGGCAGGCCGGCGGCCATGAAGGCCGTGGCGGCAAGCGCGACAAGCAGTGCCACCAGCGGTCTGCGGATAACCGCGTCGACGTAGCGTTGCCAGGCTCGTTTCATACGCTTTCTTTCCCGGCTTGCGATCGCTCGGCCGCAAAAAGCCCCAGCGCTGCCGGGAAGAGATAAAGGGTGTAGACGTAGCAGATCACCATGGTCGTCGTCACCAACAAGCCGAGTTTTACCTGCGGGTAGAAGCGAGCTCCCAGCAGGACGAGGAAGCCTCCGACCAGCACCACCGCGTTGAAAAACAGCGCGCGACCGGCCGTGGCGGCGGTGAGAACGCTGGCGCCTTCGTGCTCCATGCCGCGGTTTCGCAACTCGCGGTAGCGATGCAGGTAGTGCACCGAGAAATCGACGCCGATCCCCAGTGTGATCCCGCTCAGCACGGCAATGCCGAAGTCGGTGGGGATGCCGGCAATGCCGAGCGCGCCGTAGGTGAGCAGGACGGCGAAGGCCACCGGTGCCACCAGCAGCAGCGCCATCACAAGGCTCCTGAACACGAGGAAACCGATCGCGACCAGCACCGGCAGGCAGATAGATGCGGTCATGAACTGGCCCGAGATAATGGCTTCTTCCAGCGTGGTGGTAAACTGTGCTCCACCGGCCGCCACGGCGCTGGCGTCGGGCAGGTCAGCAAAGTGAAGCGACACCAGCTCGTTGCTGCGCTCGAGCACCTGCCGGGCCGCCGTAGTGCCCGGGTCGCGCAGGAAGGTTCGCAGGCGGGCGTAGCGGTAGTCGTAGTCTACCAGGTCTTCGAAGTCTCCGGGGCTGCCCGACATCGAGTACAAGAGAAGGTACTGGGCCACGAGCTCGCTGTCTGCCGGCATCTCCCGGCTACCGTTGGGCAGGCCGTTCATGACGGCGTGCATTCGCGCCACGAGGTCGGCCAGCGAAAAGCTGTCTCCCACCAGCTCCATTTCCTCGAGCCCATCCTGTACCGAGGCCATGGCCTTGAGCAGGGCAGGGTCCTTCATTCCCCCTTCGCTACCGCTATCGATCAGTATGTCGGTGGTTGTTCCACCGGCAAAGTAGAGGTCGGCTACATCGCTGGCGGCTCTTACCCTGTGGCCGGGTGGAAACTGGCTGACCATGGAGCTGTCGGCCGTGACCAGTCGGATGCCGAACACGCCCACGCTCGACAACAGGGCGAACAGCGCAAGCGTGACCCAGGGGTTGCGGTTCACGAGCACGGCCGATCCGGTGAGCTGCCGCACCAGCCACGACCTGCGGTCGAGCAAGCTGTTTCGCGAGCGGCCACGGCCGGGCTGCAGTGGCAACAGCATCAGCACTGCAGGCATCAGTACCAGCGTGAGCAACAGCGCTACCATTATTCCGCTGGCCGCTGCCAGGCCGAACTCAAAAACGGGTACCAGCCTCGAGACCGACATGGCGCTGAAGCCAACCGCCGTGGTGACCGATGTCAGCAGTACAGGGGGAGCCATTTCCTGCATGGTCAGGCGGACGACGGCCTCTCGGTCGAGCGACGGGTTCTCGACCTGGGCATCGTAGTAGCGGCTGAGAAGATGGATGGAATCGGCCACCGCTATGGGCACCAGGATCACCGGCAGGATGGTCGTGATCGGGTAGATGGGGTGGTCTAATGCCGCCAGCGCGCCCATGGTCCACAGCTCGGTTCCCAGTATGACTGCAAACGGCAGCAGCACCCCGCGTACGCTGCGAAATGTCAGCCACAGCATTATGCCGACCAGGCCTACCACCGCGGGCAGCATGTTGCGCGTGTCGCTGCGCATGTTTTCATCGAAGATGCCTTCAATGATCGGTCGCCCCGCGAGGTGGAAGGTCTCGGGGCGGCCGTCGGAAGACAACTTGTTGACGTAGGCTTCCAGTTTCCTGGAGGCGCCCTGTCGGTTAAGGCTTCCTGCCGCCGACCGCCTGACCATTATGGTGGCACCCTTGCCATCGGCAGATACCAACGACCCGCTGTAAACCGGGTCGGCGTCGAGCACCCGGCGAAGTGCCAGCGACTGGTCCCGGTTGGCGGGGATCTCGTCCATGAAGGGGAGCACGAGCAAACCGCTGTCACTGCCGACGATGTTGTTTACGGTGGCCAGCGACCTGAGGTCCGAGGGCAAGGAGGTTTCGAACTCGTCCTGCTGCTCGAGCCACTCGCCGATTTCGCGGATGAGAGCCAGCGTGGATGGATTGTAGATGCCGTCGCGGTGGTCACGGCGAAGGACCAGGATCATGAACAGGTCCTGCTCGCCGAAGATATCTTCCATGCGGTCAAGCGCTTGGCCGACCGGGTCGTCCTTGCCCAGGTAGGAACGCGCGTCGCTGTCGGTTCTGATCGATGGCAACTGCCAGGCGAACCAGCCGGTCAGCAGCAAGGTGGCCAGCAGGATTGGCAGGGGGTGCGAGACGACGAGCTTTGTTAAGCGGTGATACAGTAGTTTTTTCCTCTACCGGAAAACGGTTTCTCAGAAACTGCGCCGCACGGTGAACAGCAGCATGTCGTTGCGATCAAAGCGGCCGAAGGTTCCACCAGTGCGTGCCATCGGGTTGTAGGCATGGCCGAAGAACGCGTCGTACTCGGCCGAGAACTTCCAGTTGTCCAAGGGTTGGTAATCAACCTTGGCCTGCAGCCAGGCGTCGTTGCCCCTGACATTGACCATCGTGAACAGCCATGGCTTGATCGTTTCGGCCATCCAGGCTCCCGAAAGGCGCAGTCCCACGTGGTCGGTTTCTCGCGGGCCGAGCAGCGCGGAGTGAGGGTCGATGACCTGTTCATGCACCAGCTGCAGGCTCGCATCGGCCTGTTCCCACCACTCGAAGTCAGGCTTGGTGTCGAGCGCCAACAGCACGCGGGCCACGTCCTGGCGGGTGCGGAAACCCAGGGAGGCTGTTTCGGGTGCTGCCAGCGGTGAGACCGATAACATCCTGTTATTTTCGAAGGCCGCGTCCAGCCGGTAGAGGAGATTTCCTCTCGGGTGCACCACGTTGAAGGTCAGCAGGTCAAACTGTTCGTGGCGCGGGGTAGCAGTGCCCGATAGAGGGTCGATTGCCAGCGAAGGGCGGTCGTCCCAGCTCCTGAGGTAGCCGATCGACCAGTCGGCCCCCAGTGGGTGACGGCTGTAGCGCAGGCCGAACTCAGAGTTCGCGAAGCTCGCGGCCGGCTTCTCGGCCGGTAACAGCGTCAGCCCTCCCAGCGCGCCGGGGTCCACGAAGGACCAGGGCGAGGCAAGGTCGGGGAAGTCAGGGCTGGTGAAACGCCCGAGCCACAGCAGCTGCAGGTCGCTACCATCATCGAAATAGTAGTCCAGGGTCACTCCATCCACGCCCAGCCTTATCTCGTCGAACTCGGGGACTATGAAGTTGGTCAGGTCAAAGGGCGAAACCTGGTCCGACACTATCGCACCGTCGGCTTCTCCCCAGGCGATCTGCTGGCGACCCAGGCGAAGGTCTACCTTGTCAAAGCGCAGCCTGAGGTAAGCCTCGCGCAGGCGCGATTTTACCGTCGAGTCGTCCTGGAAGGAGGCGTCGTCACGGTAGACGTCAGCCGCCAGCCGCAGCATGTGGCCGCCGCCGGTGTAACCTTCGAGTTCCATGTGCAGCGTTTGCCGGTGGAACAAGAGCTCGTCGGGGTCATCGAGGCTGGGGGCCACCGATTCCTGCAAGTAGCCGAGGGTGCTGAAGTCCAGGTCGATGGGGGAAATTTTCTTTTTTGTCGCGGGTGTTGGCGCCGGGGTGGCCCGGGAGGGGGCGGCCTCGATGCTGCTGGCTGTGGGCAGCTGTTTGCCGAAAGCGCCGGGTGTCGCGCTCGTGGAGGCCTGCTCGAGCACGGCCTCCATGTCTGCAATGACCGCCGCACGCTGTCGCACCTGCCGGGCGATAGCGGGGTCCTCGACGATGGTTGTTACCGTGGGGGGCGGTGAGGGGATAGCTTTTTCCCGTATCACCACCGCGCCGTCGAGCAGGTCTATCACCAATCGGTCGGGCCTGTCGCCGTCGGGAGGCAGGGTAAAAATAGTCGGGCGCACGGGGGCCCTGAGATCAAAAACAATTCGAGCCTTGTCGGGTCGATTCTGCGAAGCCCTCATCCTGAGCACGCGGGTGTCGTTGGATACCAAGGCAGTCTCGATGCCACCGCCGTTTGTTATCCCGTACAGGTCTACCCAGACCCTCGAGGGTCGGCCCAGCGAGGGGTCGGCGCGCAGTTGCCCCCATTTAAAGGAAACCGGGCCGTTAAGGTCTAATACCACCCGGGTTCGAGTCGCACTGGTAGACGATTTTACACCGGTTACCACCGGGGAGGCGCCGGCGGTTGTCGCGGTCAGCGGCAGGGCCAGTGTACAGGACGCCACCAGCAACGCGGCCCGGGCCAATAGACCGGCAACTGTGGGTCGCCGTTTCACTGCCTGAGACTCCTCTGGCTGAACAGCCCCGGCTTGACCTCGACGTCGAGCTCCAGCGTGTTCATTTCGAGTATGGTGTTGTGCCCGGTGATCAGGTTGCTCATGATCATGCGGTGTCCGCGCGGGCGGGGGTCACTGTCAGAGGTGGGGTGAATGTCTTCTATCAGCAGACGCTTGGCCAAGCGCCCCTTTTTGTCCCAGTACTCGCCCTTGCGGCTGAGCATGTCGCTCTTGGCTATCCAACTGACAGTCTTTGAGTAACTGGTCTCACCGGCTTCCTTTTCATTGGCGGGCACCGCCTCCACTACCCAGCAGGGCTCGCCGGCAAAGGTCTCCGGCTCCGCGAAGCTGTAGTTCCAGTTTACGATGTCGATGTTTTCCATGTCCTCGTAGGTGAAGTCCGAGCCCATGAAATAGTCTTTCTTGTTTGACGAGAGGATGCGCTTTATTTTCTTGAGGGCGGGCAGGTACAGCCAGGTGTCATCGTCGCGTTCGTCGTTGTAGTCGTAGCTCAGCAGGGTGGTGTTGCGCACGTCCGAGGGCTTGAGGAATCGCGAAAAACGGTGCTCCTCGACGTCACTCAGCTCCTTTGACCAGCCCTCGATAGTGCGCACGCGAGACTGGCCGCGCTTGTTGGTGAGCGTCATCGTCATGACCTGGTGCTCGGTTTTTGAACGCCTGGCATCGTCTGAAGCCTTGGCTGTTTCTTTGGCCGTCATTTCGGCCGCGTGGGCGGGTATCGCGGCAAAAAAGGAGGCCGCTATCGCCGATATTGCAAGTACTCCCAACGTTCTCGTTGACATCCGTGTCGTTCTCATCCTGCTGTCTCCCTGTTTCTGCTGTGGCCTGGTGATTCCCCCGGCGAAGTTTCGGACCTGAGCATGGCCCCCGTGTAGCGCTGGACGTCGGCCAATACCCGGGCGGCGTTGTTGGCAGCGGGATCCTCGAGGTGGGCGAGGTAGAGGGCGGTGCTCACCGCTTCTATGGCCGCCGCAGCGCGAAGCGCGTCCTGGGGCGCGAACAGGCCGTCGCGTATCCCTTCGTTGATGACGGCCGCGGTTTCGGACATGCCCCGTTCGAAAGTAAGCCGAGCCTGTTCGGGAAAACTCGAGATCAATGACATGCGTGCGCCCGGGTTGACGCTCAAGTGCACGTGGATGGCGTCGGCTTCCTGTTGGAAGAGGACGAGTTTTTCGACCATCACCTTTTGCAGGCGCTCGACCGGGTTGCCGCCCGAGTCGCGTGCCTGCCTGAGGCTCTCGTAGAATTCCTGCGTGCGGTTGATCACCATTTCGCGGTACAGGGCTTCCTTGCTGTCGAACAGGTTGTAGAAGCCGCCTACCGATACGTCGGCCTCACGGGCTATCGAGGCTATGGATGTTTCGGCGAAACCGTTCTCTGCAAACAGGGAAGTGGCCGACTCCAGCACCCTCTGACGGGCGTCATCCCGTCGTTTCTGCACACGGCTGACGGCCGTCGCTACGCTTGCTGAATGACTCTTCATTTGTGAATATCGATTCAATCCCTTTGACAATGCCCTGTCAATAGCCGACCATGTTCACGTAAAGGCGCGTGCGGAGAGGGTTCGCAGCGCGTCATGCCGCCGCAGAAGGAAAAACGGCATGTTTGAGAAGGTAATCCGCTATCGCTTAGTCATTGTCCTGGCATGGGCCGGGGTAACACTGTTCCTGGCCTTGCAGCTACCCGGTCTGCGCCTTGAGCCCGACACCGAGGCCTACGTGCCCGATGATCACCCGGTGCGTACTTTCTGGCAACAGGCCGAGGATGACTTCGGGCTGGGCCGCAACATCCTGGTCGCGCTGGAAGCCGACGGAGAGCGAGGGGTTTTTACCCCGGGCATAATCGGCGCGATAGCGCGTCTCACCGACAGGCTGCAGGCGCTGCCCTCGGTAGAGGAGGGCGCGGTCACGAGCATCTCTACGGTCGACGTGATCGAGGGAACAGAGGCGGGGCTGGAGGTCGAACCCCTGTTCGAGCAAGCACCTTCGACCCAGGCCGAGGTCGACCGTCTGCGCGAGCGCGTGTTTCGCAACCCCGTCCTTCTCGACCGGCTGGTTTCGCGCGATGGCGCGGTGGCGATGATACTGGTCAAGTCTTTCCACGGCCACGGTACCGATCCACTGGAGGTCTGGGAGCAGGTCGAAGAGATTCTTGCCGACACCCGTATCCCCGGTGCCCGCCTGCTACCGGCGGGTACGGTAGTCATCGAGCACACTTACGGCCGGCAGATGTCGCAGGACCTGGCAAGACTCGTTCCGCTTGCGTTGCTGGCGGTGCTCGTGGTGTTGTTCTTCTGCTTCCGAACTATCTCGATGCCGCGCCTCGCCCTGAGGATAACCATGGGCTGTGTGCTGGTGGGTACCTGGCAGTGGGTGCAACAGGGCCAGTTTGATCCGCTGCCGCTGCTTCTTATCGGCGTCGCGCTCGCCATGCTGACCGTGCGCGGCGTGCTGCTACCCCTGCTCGTGGTAGCCGTATCGGTGACCTGGGCTTTTGGCGTGCAAGCCATGTTTGACCTGCCCATATATATCGCCGGCACCATGGTGCCACCCTTGCTCATGGCCATAGGTTGTGCCGACGGCATACACATACTCGACCGCTACGTGCATCACTCCAGTGACGGGGGTGAGAACAAATCCATTGTAGTACGCACCATGAAAGAGATGTGGCGGCCGGTGGTGCTCACCTCGGTCACAACGGCAGCCGGTTTCGGTGGCTTGATCGCCGGCAACATGACCGTTTACCGGGTGTTCGGATTTTCGGTGGCCCTGGGCGTACTGGTCGCCATGGCCTGCTCGCTGACCCTGTTGCCCGCCTTGCTCAGCTGGCTGCGCCTGCCCTCTACCTCGGTGTCACGTTCCAACGAAGTTTTGCTGCCTCGCACGCTGGGCCGGCTGGGTGGCTGGCTCGAGACACATCGCCTGGGGGTCGTCCGGGGTTTTGTGGTCGTGGTGCTGCTCGGGGTCGCCGGCGCTTCAACGCTGCGTATCGACTATTCGTGGGTGGAGAGTCTCAAGGAGGGCACCCCGGTGCTGGAGGCCGAGCGCATACTGCGCAAGCGCCACGGGGGCACCGTGCCGCTGCACCTGCTCGTAGACAGCGGCGCAGACGGTGGGGTGAAGGAGCCCGAGGTCATGCTCGCCATCGACACCGTGCTTACCCGGCTCTCCGAGAAGGAGTACGTGGGCGACACCCGTTCACTGGTTGAGTACGTCAAGCGCATGAACCAGGCCATGAACGAGGACCGGCCCGGCGAGCTGCGCGTGCCCGATACCCGTGAACTGATAGCGCAGTACCTGTTGCTCTACACCATGTCGGCCAGCCCCGACGAATTCGACGAGATGGTGGACTACAACTACCGGCGCGTCAACGCCACGGTGCTGCTTCGCACCGACAGCCTGGCGGTGATCCACGACGTACACCGCGAGGCCGAGGCGCTGCTCGACGAGCACGTGCGTCCGCTGGTGGAGCAGGCCAACGTGACGGGCTCGGCCAGCATGCTCAAGATCGTCATGGACAACGTATTCTACAGCCAGGTCTGGTCGGTGAGCGTCGCCGGGGTGCTCATTTTCCTGGCCATGGCCGTGCTCTTTCGCTCGGTGGCCGACGCGATCATCTGCATGATGCCGTCGACCTTTACTGCCGTGGTTAATTTTGGCGTCATGGGCGCGGCCGGGGTGCCACTGGGTCCGGAGAAGGCCATGATAACGGCTATCGCCCTGGGCATAGGCATAGACTACTCGATTCATCTCATGTCGCGCTTCCGAGCCCTGGTGGCGCGCGGGGCCGACGTGAGGGCGGCCACCATCGAAGCCATGCACAGCACCGGGCGCGCGATTGTCTTCAACGGAGCGGTGGTCGTCATGGGCTTCATGGTGCTGGCGTTCTCATCGTCGCCGAGCAACGCGGAATTCGGTCGCTTGATAGCGGCCAACATGGCGTTGTCCTGCCTGGGTGCGCTGACCGTACTGCCGGCCGCGCTGGCCATGCACTGGCACCGCGAAAAGAGGCGCGAGGCGGCAGGATACCCTGAGGATTCGGTCGCGACCGAATCCCTGGTCGAGGCCGAACGCGGCCACGCGGCCTGAGCCCCGCCAGCCGGTCAGACGTAGATGCCGCCAGAGAACTCGCGGTCCTGTCGCATCATGACATTCACGCAAGCTGGCTTACCGCTGGCATAGGCCCGCTCAAGGGCGGGTCGGATCTGGTCAGCTTCGGTCACCAGCTCGCCGTGGCCGCCCAGGGCCTCGACGACCTTGTCGTAACGGGTGGCCGCCAGCTCGGTGGCCACCAGCCGGTCCTCGCCGAACAGGCCGGCCTGGGGCCTGAGCATCTGCCCCCAGGCCTGGTCGTTGCCTATAATGCCAACGATGGGGAGGCCAAATCGCACCGCTGTATCGAACTCGAAACCGTTGAGACCAAAACTACCGTCGCCGTAAACGATGAGCACGCGCTTGTCGGGGTGGGCCAGCTGCGCGGCCAGCGCAAACGGCATGCCCACGCCCAGCGTACCCAGCGGGCCCGGGTCCATCCACGCTCCGTTCTTGGGCACTTTTATGACCTTGGCCGCCTGCGCCACTATGTCGCCGCCGTCGCCGATCACTATGGTGTCGTCGTCCACGAAGTCGGCTATCTCGCGGCACAAGCGTTGCGGGTCGATCGGTACCTCGTCGGAGTTGAGCCGTGTGCGCATGGTTTCTTCGGCCTCGTCCTCTTTCGCTCGCCAGGTCTCCACGACGCCTGACCAGTCCATGCTGACATCGTCTTCCTGCATGACCTCGAGCATGGTCTGCAGGGTAAGCCCGAGGTTGCCCACAAGGCCTATGTCGGCCCTGCGGTTCTGACCGATCTGCACGGCGTCGAGATCGAGTTGTATGATTTTTGTCGTCGCCGGGATCGAGGCACCGAAGCGCATGCGGAAGTCCAGCAGCGAACCCGCCAGGACCACGCAGTCGGTTTGCTCGAGGTAGTCGCGACGAGTGCGGTTGAAGAACCACGGCGAGTCGTGGTCGACCTGCCCGCGACCCATGCCGTTGCAGAAGGCAGGCATCTTAACGGCATCGAGAAAGCGGCCCAGCGACTCGCGGCCGTTGGACCACTTGACGCCAGTGCCGACCATTATCATGGGCTGCTTTGAAGCCGCCAGCATCGTTACGGCCTCGCGCACCGACTCGCGGGCCGGCCTGACCTGCGGCGTGGGCAGCGGGGCGGGGCAGTAGGCCGTGTCGAGGTCCACCGGTCCGCCCAGTACGTCCATGGGGATTTCAATGTAAGCCGGCCCCGGGTTGCCCGACAACGCGTGGCGTATGGCTTCTTCCACGTATTCACCCAGGCGGTCGGTGGCGTAGCAGGCCTCGGCCCACTTGCTTATAGGTCGCATGACCGAGATGTGATCCATTTCCTGCAGCGAGCCCTTGCGCAGGTTGGCCAGCGGTCCCTGCCCCCCGAAAACGAGTATGGGTGAGTTGGCCCGCCAGGCGTTGGCCAGCCCGGTCACGCCGTCGGTGGCACCGGGGCCGGCGGTGAGTATGGCGACGCCCACCTTGCCGGGATTCAGCCGCGCCCAGGCGTCGGCCGCGTGTACGGCGGCCTGCTCGTGTCTCACGTCGACGACTTTTATTCCCTCGTCGAGGCAACCATCGTAGATCGCCATCACGTGTCCACCGGAAAGAGTGAAGACCACTTCGACCCCCGCCTGTTTAAGGGCCTTCGCTACCAGTTTGCCACCGTGCATGTGTTCGTTTCCTCCAGGAGTCCCGCCGTCGGGGCGGGCAGCCGCATCTTATAGCCCACAACGATGGTTGATAGAAAGCCCTTGCCGTGGGGCCTTGTCGCTGTCCTGCTCCTGCAGTATGTGCTGGAAGGCAGGGCGAGGGAGGAACAGGGCATAGACCAGCGGACCAGTTCTCCAGGACAGCAGGCGGCGCGATTCGAGCTTCGCAGTGGTGAGGGCTGGCGGAATCCCTTCCCCATGTACCGCGCGCTGCGAGACCACGACCCGGTGCACTTGGTCGAGGAAGGCGACTACTGGGTTCTTTCGCGTTTTGCCGAAGTGTTCGCTGCGGTTACAGACGCGACCACTTTCTCTTCGGCCAGCGGCCTGACTGTCGACTACAGCGAGATGGAAGAGCTGGGCCTTGAGGCCCCCATCGTGATGATGGATCCGCCTGCCCACAACGTGGTGCGCAAGCTCGGCGTAAAACAGTTCACCCCGGCCAGGGTGAGGGCCATCGAAGAACTGGTGCGTGACCTGGCCGTGGAGCGCATCGAAAAACTTCGCGAGATGGGCAGTGGCGACATCGTTGCCGAGCTGTTCAAGCCCATTCCCAGCCGGGTCGTGGGTCATTTTCTCGGGGTCCCCGAGTCGGTGCGCGAACGCTTCGACGATTGGTCCGAGGCCATAGTGGCGGCCAACGCCGAGGGCGAGATAGACCGGGCGAGGGACGCGGTGGGCGAAATGTTCCAGCTCTTCAGCGAGCTGATCGAGCGACGCCGCGCTGA
>Ga0114933_10000149_pt1 | contig 84087 bp, 81 predicted proteins | sample 4SBtaG_FD_89691 | JGI IMG/M metagenome (GOLD analysis project Ga0114933, IMG submission 89691) | Deep subsurface microbial communities from Kolumbo volcano to uncover new lineages of life (NeLLi) - 4SBTROV12_W25 metaG | ecosystem: Environmental > Aquatic > Marine > Volcanic | place: Kolumbo...
AGCATAGTGACGATTATTTGATTCATACTCAACATGAGACGTCGCAATGGTTATTCCACGAGCACGCTCTTCTGGAGCGTTATCTATATCTCCGAAATCTTTAACTTCTCCTGTGCCGTAGTGTTCTGTAACACACTTCGTTAAGGCTGCCGTTAATGTCGTTTTACCATGATCTACGTGGCCAATCGTTCCAACATTTACGTGCTCTTTATCTCTTACAAACTTTTCTTTTGCCACAGGGCTTCCTCCATTCAATATTAATTAAAAAACCACCAAAACCACTGGTGCCCACAACCGGACTCGAACCGGTGACCTCTTCCTTACCAAGGAAGTACTCTACCGCCTGAGCTATGTGGGCTTAAATATATTTAAGCCATTACTACACAACACAAATAAACCCCTGCTGCATACTATAAACCAGAACTAAGCGGGTGATGGGAATCGAACCCACGCAATCAGCTTGGAAGGCTGAAGTTCTACCATTGAACTACACCCGCATATGTAACCTATACTTATACAAAAATGGAGGGGGGAGGATTCGAACCTCCGAAGGCGGAGCCGTCAGATTTACAGTCTGATCCCTTTGGCCACTCGGGAACCCCTCCAAAAATAAGCCGCCTATTGTGCTAAAGAGCAACGCCTTTGTCAACCAAATAAACCCAATAAAAACAATAAAAAAATTAAACATACAAACAAGAACAGCGGCAGACCCAAACAACTAGCTAAGACATTAAAAAATAATTAAAAACTAAAGTAGCAAAGACTATTCGGGATACGGGTAGTTGACAGCGCGCCAGCATAGTCACCACCAAAACCTAACTGCAACAAGGAGTTACCAACCAGACCTGCATCAACCCCCACCAAAGAGCAGCTAGACAAACAATCGGCCTGTGACGCAACCGTCACGGTAAAGTCACTAAGCGATGCCGACAAACCAATACCAAGACACTTAATAAATGCCTCTTTTAATGTCCACATAGCATAAAACGCATCAATCAAACAACTATCATTAAAGGATAACAGCTCGCAATATTCGCCCCCAGAGAAAAATCTCTTAGCCAAAGATAAAGCATCAACAGATCTCTTGCGAAACTCAACATCCACACCCACCTCACCACAAAGAGAGCCAGACACAGCAATAACAGCGCACTCGCAGGAGTGAGACAAGTTGAAATGCAAATTACTACCAGTAACTCCAGGCTTACCGCAGCTTCCTTCTGAAAAAACAATCTCTGATGGATCACACAACAAGTACCGAGACAAAATACAACGAAGAGCCACATGAGACAAAGCATATCTTCTAGTAAAATTAGAAGCCACATACCTAGAAGCCTGCAGGACCTCCGCTTCAGACAAACAAGACCTGGTCAATTCTGATATTGAAAATGGAACATTTAAGTCAACACGCCACAGATGGACCTCATCGTCACTTAAATGCGGCCCTCCAACAGGTGATGACCAAAGTATTGGCTCTGGATCCTTAAACGAAACACCCATATTTTAACCAATAAAGCCATTAAATAAAGAAAGCTGGCGATCCGATTTGAACGGACGACCGGCTGATTACAAATCAGCTGCTCTACCAACTGAGCTACGCCAGCATATACATACTATCTATATAGATTCATTAATGGTAATGAATACAATCATTAGAGTATTTGCGGAATCCTATACAATTAGATTGTAAAATGCAAACAACAATTACAACTAACATCGCACCTAACTCTGTATAGGCTCAATACCGCTTAAAACAACTACAACCATATTAGCCTAATCTCTCAAGTTGAGCTGAACAAAACTACTACTACCCTTAAATTTAGACTTAGATAGAGCCAACTGAAGACCGCTATCAATATCAAGGTCATCATAACCGGCAAACACAAAGCACAAAACATCACTAATATCACTAATTAGCTTGTCAGAAAGGGCAATTTTAGAATGCTGACAGTATCTTACAATATTAGAACAAGCGTCGCGCAACCTTTGCTGCACCGACCTTCCCGGACTCTGCTTTAGAGGAACAGCCTCAAGAAGCAACTCTTGCTCCATTTTACGAGCAACATCAATCTCATCCATAAGCCAAGCCTCAACCGTTGTAATTTTACTAACCTTTGATCCTCTAGACATATTAATCAAATGTCGCAACCTTTTAAGCTCATCAACAATATCCTCTTCCCATAAAGATACTGCGTGCTTTAAACGAATAAAATACTTATGACCAATAGCGCCATAAGCACCACAAGCATGCCACAATAAATAACTAATAAGGCTAGAGTTAATGTGAGATGACTCCAAGCGATTAACAGCATGCAAGATAGCACTAGACCCTGAAACCCAACTAAAAAAATCTTCTAATAATAGATCGTTCCACTCATCCTCCTGATTAAGCGCGCTCATATTAATCATTCCTCACTATTTTCGTTGCATTACTTTTTATGCAAATACGCATCTATCTGCTCTTGCACCTCTTGCCTAAAAGCTAAAGGGTATGGCACAAAAGCAAAGGGGTCACGACTACCACCGGTTCCAACGACAACCAACTTGCCATAGTTAAATATCCTGCCAGCTATAGACTGCGACACATGGATAGCCTCGATCTTGTCTAAAAACACTTCCAAAGACACTCTATTTAACATGCCAAATTTAAGTAGAACCCGCTTATCTGTAACAACATACTCAGAAAACTTATACTGAATTGCTGCACCAATAAATGAAAATACAGAATACACAAAAACACATAAAGCCAACCAATGAACAATACTAAGTCCATACAGCTCAAGATTAAAACCAAAAGCAGATCCGCTAATCACCCCAGAAAATAAAATAAGAGAGAGCACAAACAACATCACTGACAAGAAAAAAATAATCCTGTGAGGGTGCCGCATAAGAATGATTTTCTCACTTTTTAATAATGTACTTTTAATATAATCCATAACACCCCCAAACAATTACACTATAAAACAAATAACTACTTACTTAGATTTTTTACCACAATCAACCTGAGCAATATAGTCTACATTCCTGAAACCTCTGGGTAGCAGCGCGCCACGACGCCCCCGCTCACCTTTAAAGTTATTAATATCTTTACGTTTTATCTGACACTTCCTTTTACCAGAATACAGCATTAAGTCATTATGCACGCCCAATACCTCCATGCCAATACAGTACTCTTCACGGGCCACAACTCGAGCTGACGGCATTTGAATCATTTTATTACCCTTGCCTCGAGGCAGCTCAGGCAACTCAGCAACATCAAACACTAAAAGCCTACCCTCATTAGTTACAATAGCAACAACATCTGTTTCATAATCATTAACATAACAAGGGGACAATACCTTAGAGCCTACCGGCACCTTCAGGCAAGCTTTGCCTGCCTTCTGCTTACAAGCTAAATTTTCCAGCCTAGTTACAAACCCGTAACCAGCATCACTTGCCAGCAAAATAAATTTATCGCCTCCCATAAATGCACCAACAAAACTAACTCCTGGATCCGGCTTAAATTTTGATGTTAATGGGTCACCAGAGCTGCGAGCCGATGGCAATGCATGAGCTGACAAAGAATAACTCTTACCTGCACTATCTAAAAAATATACCAATTGATTACTTTTACCTCGTGCTTGCATAAGATAACTATCGCCAGAACGATAATTCAATCCATCACCACTGACCTCATGCCCTTTTGCTGCCCGAATAAGGCCCTTCTCAGACAACACCACAGTAACAGGGTCAGATGGCATTAGATCTTCCTGCTTAATAGCTACAGCATCTTCACGCTGAACAATCACTGACCGCCTGCCTTCACCATAGGTCTCTTTATCTTGCTTTAACTCCTTACGAATCAGTGTTTTTAATCTTGCATTAGAGCCCAATATCTTTTCTATAGACTCTTTCTCTATAACAAGCTCATCTCGCTCCTGTTTAATCTTAAACTCTTCAAGCTTAGCCAGATGACGCAATTTAATATCCAGTATTGAGTCTGCCTGAATAGCACTTAAACTAAATCGCTGCATAAGTATTTCTTTTGGGCTATCCTCTTCCCGAATAATCTGAATAACCTCATCAATGTTTAAATATGCAATCATCAAACCATCTAAAATGTGCAGCCTGTCATTAATATTACCCAGCCTGAACTGCAATCTACGCTTTACTATTTGTGTGCGATATTTTAACCACTCAGTTAGTATCTGCAGCAGCCCCTTAACTTGAGGCCTGCCATCTAGGCCTATCATATTCATATTAACCCTGCAGCTCTTTTCAAGATCGGTAGTTGCAAACAAATGTCCCATCAAGGTAGTAACATCAACACGATTAGATCTTGGCACAATAACAAGGCGTATAGGGTTTTCATGATCAGACTCATCACGTAAGTCAGCTACTGTTGGCAGTTTTTTTGCCCTCATTTGCTCGGCGATTTGCTCCATTATTTTTGCTGGTGAAACCTGGTATGGCAAAGCTGTAATAACAATAACATCATCCTCGCCTACATAGGTCGCGCGCAACCTAACTGACCCCTTGCCTGTAGTATAAATTTCACTAAGCTCTTCTGGCTTTGAAATTATTTCAGCTGCAGTTGGGTAATCAGGCCCTGGAACCATAGCCATTAATTCACTAATTGTAGTTTTTGGGCTATCTAGCAGATGAATGCAAGCTGACGTGATCTCCGAGAGATTGTGCGGAGGAATATCAGTTGCCATCCCAACCGCAATACCAGAACCACCATTAAACAAAACATTAGGCAATCGTGCTGGCAACAATACAGGCTCTTTCAAAGTGCCATCAAAATTTGGCTGCCAGTCGACAGTTCCCTGCTGCAACTCAGATAAAAGAGTGCTGGCATATGATGTCATTTTAGCCTCAGTATATCTCATTGCCGCAAAGGACTTAGGGTCATCCGGACTACCCCAGTTGCCCTGACCATCTATTAAAGGGTATCGATATGAAAATGACTGAGCCATTAACACCATCGCCTCATAGCAAGCCGAGTCACCATGCGGATGAAATTTACCCAAGACATCACCCACCGTCCGGGCTGATTTTTTATATTTTGATTGTGACTTTAACCCCAATTCAGACATTGCATACACAATACGACGCTGTACTGGCTTTAACCCATCAGCAATATGGGGCAGCGCTCGATCCAGAATTACATACATAGAATAATCTAAGTATGCCTTTTCAGTAAAAACACGCAGCGGCTGCTGCTCAACATCAGCAAAAGTATCGATTGACTTTGCCATTTTTAATAACTCCAACAAAAAGATAAAAACAATAACTATGCGCAATGATACCAGAGAGTTACAACGAGTCTATCTTTCATTAAACCCATAAAAAAACCCTCAGCTTAACTCAAAGTTGAGGGCTTATTGGCATTATTACTTGCCATTTATCAAGCATTCACGATGCCAAATAGCTATAAACTACAATATCAATGCCAAATACGCATGATAAAATGCTAGGCATCCACCAAATTTTCTTCTTCTTCGTGTATTTTTCTACCGCGCTGCCTGGCCAATACTTGATCAACTTCCCAAGTATTAACATCAATCCTGCGGCGCAACTTAAATAACTTCTCAAGTTCTGGCAATACTCCTAGCGATTCACTTAAGGCAATCAAGCGAGGTAATGAAATCTGTCCTGTCCTTTCGAAATGCTTTAACGTATAGACATTAACGCCTGAACGCTTAGATAACTCTTGACGAGACCACGCTTTTTGTAAACGTAACGCCGATAGCCTCTTAGCCATTTCATACGCTAACCCCGTAATAGATTCATTCATAGTCATGTAGCACTCCTTTGCAAAGTAATTTATTGAAATTATTGAAGTTAACATGTAAACACATCTTCTACACAATTTCAAAAAATATAATACATTAATTAAAAGCCCATATTTAATTGTTTCTTAATATTTAACAACCACACTATCACCCCAAGAGCAAAACCATCCCAAGGTATACATAAAAATGCTACAACCAAACCCAGCACCAACAGCCGAACTAACCCGAGATGCCAACGTTTTTATGAAACTTCTTACAAGCCAAGATCCATTAAATCCACTCTACGGCTGCATGATAATAGCTATGATATCCATATTGATAGGCGCTTTCAGATTTCTCAGCAAGGACATAAGTGACGCCTGTATAACTAATAGACAAGAACCAGCGACAACAGACGACACTGCACAAGAATAATCAGTCCGAACAAATCCTATATTAACAGTTTGACGCCCCCAAAAAAGACTGAAGACTGAAGACAAAAGAATAAACACCTGCTACTATCGCAACCATAAAGAACATAAGCAGAAATAGCCATATGCCTTTTTCATTTACAAATATTGTGGATACAATAATTAATCATATTGACGACGGTCTCCGCACGTCATTTACCACACCTAATACCACTAGAGATAACCCGGCGCAAACAACAAAAGAAACAACCCTAACAACTGCCGAACAAAAAAAATCCTGCGCATTAATGCGGATAAATCATACAGGAGAAGTTTGCGCACAGGCCTTATATAGAGGACAGATGTTAGTAGCAAAACATCATGAAACCCTAACTATGCTACAGACCGCATGCGATGAAGAAACAGACCATCTAGCATGGACCGCGCAACGAATCTCAGAACTAAACGGCAGATGCAGCTATCTTAACCTGATGTGGTATATAAAATCATTCTGCATTGGCGTTATAGCAGGACTTGCTGGCGATAAACTAAGCCTTGGATTTATCGAAGAAACCGAACTACAGGTAGGCAGGCACTTAGATAACCACCTAACCAAGCTGCCACAAGATGACCAAAAAAGCAGAATCATCATCCAGCAAATGCTAACAGATGAACTGCAGCACGCACAGCACGCCAAAGATGCTGGTGGCACAAGCTTACCACGACCTGTTAGAGCCATAATGGCGATGCAGTCAAAGGTTATGACGACACTTACCTACGTTATTTAGACACAAAAATATATGACATCATAATCATTAAATGGTGGCGCTACATTTCTTGCAAAAAAAGTACTTTATTTGGCAAACTAGTCTCGAATTAAGCGCTTCACTATCGGCATTAATAATAAACTAACGATCGCTAACATTAAAGCAAGCACACTAAACATCAAGAAGCCATGCTGATAAATACCAAGAGCAGCTACAACTGATGTTCCAGCCGGTATATCGGTTAGGCGAGCCAAGCTGCCGCCAAAAACTGCGGCAATAGAATTAGAGAAAAACCATACACCCATCATCATACCAACTAAATGCTTAGGGGCTAGCTCGGTCACCATAGCCAAGGCAATAGGAGACAAGAACAACTCACCAAGCGTTTGCAAAAAATAACTAGACACCAACCAATTAGCAGAGACCAATCCATTTTCACTAAAATATTTAATTCCAAATGACAACACAAAAAAACCAAGACCAACCATTACTACCCCAAGAGTAAACTTACCAGGGTAAGATGGGTTAATGCTCCGCTTACTTAAGCTAGTCCAAATCCTGCTCAAAATAGGACTTAGCACCACAATAAAGAATGGATTAAAAAACTGGGTATTTTCTGTTGAAAGCGGTATACCACAAAAAGACTTGACCATATTTCTATCGGCAAACAGCATCAATGATGTAAAGGTTTGATTATATAACGCCCAAAAGCCAACAGATATCGCAATTAAAGTTAATGCCGCCAATAGCTTATTACGCACTAACCTAGACTCACGCAGAGCAACACCAACAACAACTAATACCACAAGTACACTACAAACCTCTAAAACCCTACCAGTTACAACAGGATAGCCAAATGCCAAATACACAATAGCTATTGTAACAATAAGGCCAAGAAAAAAAATCAAACCAAACGCAACTCGAAACCCACCACTACGCTGAAGAGGGCTATGAAGCGGCAACATCCCGGCACCATTTAATAGTCTGCGGCCAGATAAAAAGATTATCATGCCAAACAACATACCAACAGCTGCTAACAAAAATCCAGCATGCCAACCCCACAAATGAACAACAAAACCCGCAACCAGAGGTGGAAACAATGATCCTATATTTATCCCCATATAAAACAAGGTAAAGCCACCCTCTCTTCGTGGGTCATGTTCTGCATATAGCTCGCCCAACAAACTAGATACATTTGGTTTAAACAAACCATGGGCACAAACCAATACGCTGAGCCCTAAAAAAAAGGCATGACTACCAGAGAGAGCAGTTAAGATATAACTTAAAATAAAAATGATACCGCCAATAATAATGGCATACTGAAACCCAAAATAACGATCAGCTAAATACCCACCAAGCACTGGCATTAAATACAACAATCCACTAAATGCAGCATATACAGCATAGGAACGACCATCCCCATACACATACAGCAAAGACTTAGACATATACAATATAATAATTGTCTGAAGAGTATAAAACCCAAACCTCTCCCACATTTCAGTAAAAAATAATAGATACAACCCGTTAGGCTGACGCAAGGAATCTTTAGCAAGCATTTTATGTCCCAGTAACGCAATCAATAATCGAGATTAGCGCTGATTTGTTAAATTGGAAAAAGATCTTAGCACTCAGACAATGCTAGCGCCAGCTAATATCATTTGCTCAAAAGCTAACTCAACCGAGTTATCGATATCAATACCGCGAACAGCGCTTGCAACAACACTCATCTTAAAACCCAAATCAAGACCATCTAGCACGCTCCACTTAACACAAAAGTCAGTTGCAAGACCCGCAACAACAAACTCTGTAATCCCCAGATTTTTAGCAATGCCTTCCAGCCCAGTAGGTGTTTTCTTATCATTCTCAAGAAAGGCAGAGTACGAGTCTACGCTCTTCCTAAAGCCTTTACGCAAAATGCTATGGGCACCATCTACCAATAGATCGGGGTGAAAATCTGCACCACTTGATCCTTGCACACAATGCGCAGGCCATAACACTTGATCACCATATTCTGCCTGCACTACATCATAAGGATTTTTATTATGATTAACCGCAAAAGAAAAATGATCAAGCGGATGCCAGTCTTGAGTTAAAATTACAATATCATGCTGCGCCATTAAATTATTAATCACAGGAACTACGTCTCCGCCCCCAGCAACAGCTAAACTGCCACCAGGACAAAAGTCATTTTGCACATCAATTACCAGTAAAGCTTTCAAGAACAATTCTCCATTTTTTTTATCTTAATATAAAAATTAAGCCTTAGCCTTAGCATTAGCCAGCATCTCATCTCTAAGTGACAATAGTTTGGAGCTAACACCAACTTTATAGGTATGAGGGTTATCTACTCTTCGATACTCATCTCCTAAAAACTTCCGGCGAGACAGTGACCATTTGGCAATTTGCGCAACAGAAAGAACCTCCACACAAACACTGCCATTTTGCATTACAGGATGCAATAAGCTCTCACTCTGCAGACCATCTAAATTAAATTTTTTCATAGGATATACCGGATGAGTCATAACCGAAATCTCAGCTTCACTCTGTAACGAGATAACATCTGCCACAAAAAACCCATCATGATTAGAATATCTATGCATCTCTTTTTTTCCTGGCAACGTAATTTTAGCTGTATTATTAGATATTTTAATTCTAGGCGTATTATCAAATTCACTAAGCTTATAGACACCATCTAGCGCTGGCGACATATCCCCAGTTACAAGCTTAGTACCAACAGCAAATACATCTATAGGTGCCTCTTGCCGCAACAGGCTGTCGATTAAAAACTCATCCAACTGATTAGATACTATAATTTTAACTTCAGGAAATCCTGCTTGGTCCAACTGAGCGCGCGCACTTTTTGATAAATACGCAAGGTCACCACTATCTAATCTAATCCCCTGCAAGCAAAGACCGCGGCTCTGCAAATACAGGGCGACCTTAATAGCATTTGGCACACCAGAAGACAAAGTATCATAGGTGTCTACCAACAATACCGTACCGCTACCATAAACATCTGCAAACATTTTAAAAGCATCTAGCTCACAATCAAAAGATTGCACCCAAGAATGAGACATAGTGCCAATTGCCGGTATATTATATTTTTCCGCTGCAGCAACATTAGAGGTACCAACACAACCACCAATAACTGCTGCACGACTTGCCGAAATAGAACCCAACCCCTGAGCTCTTCTCATACCGAAATCAATAACATCTCTACCTTGCGCAGCATCTATCATCCTAGCTGACTTAGTAGCTATTAATGATTGAAAATTAACTATATTCAATAGCAAGGTTTCAACCCACTGCGCTTGCAGTATAGGAGCCACAACTTTAATAACAACAGTTCCTGGGAAAACAACATCGCCCTCTTTAACTGCAAAAATACTACCTGTAAATCGCAATGTGCGCAGATATTCAATAAACTCAGCTTCAAAATCATTTTCCTGCAGATACGATAAATCAGCAGAATCAAATAATTCTCCAGTTATGGCTGACAGTACGTCTTGCAGGCCTGCAGTTACAACGTAACCACCACCAAAGGGGTTAGCCCTAAAGAAGTAATCAAAAGTAGCCTCAACCTCATGTTTTTTAGACAAAAAATAACCTTGCATCATGCGCAGTTGATAAAGATCTACATATAGCCCAGGAGAAACCCACATAGCATTGCACCATTTGTTAGTCTAAAAAAATATAAGGCGTATTTAGGCGTAAAAAGTTACATTTTGCAACTATAATAAGGCAGTTAGTTGATCTATTCTAGAACAGTAATCATCTGAGGACATCAACCCAGAACCAACAACAAAAAAATCAGCCCCACTTTTTGAAACTTGACCAATATTATCAAGATTAATACCACCATCAACCGCCAAATAGGCGGGACTATTATGTTTATCTAACAAACCTCTAGCGTATTTAATTTTCTGATATGACGCTTCAATAAAGGACTGCCCACCAAAACCAGGGAACACAGACATTAATAAAAGCATATCTATTTTTTCAATAATCTCATCATTAATAACAACGTCCTGATCTGGGTTAAATGCCAAACCAGCTTTCATTCCATTATCTTTAATATAATCTATAGCTAGATCTGCATCAGCAACAGTATCCGGATGAAAGGTAATCATGTTTGCCCCAGCCTTAGCAAATGGCTCAATATAGTCCATTGGCTTTGTAACCATGAGATGAACATCTATTGGCGTTGCAATACCAAAATCACGCAAAGCTGCACAAACCGAAGCACCAAAACTAAGGTTTGGTACATAATGGTGATCCATAACATCAAAATGAATTGATCCCACGCCTGCTGCAGACACCTGTAATACATCTTCCCCAAGACATGCTAGGTTTGCATTCAATATAGATGCAGCAATAACTTTAGACACTAACTACCTCGCTTATATTGTTACAGATTCCTGGCCTTTTTAATGGTCTCGTATGCCTGCTTTACCTGCTGGGTTTTTTGTGTGGCAACCTTAACCATCTCCTCTGGCACGCCTTTTGCTATTAATTTATCGGGGTGATGCTTGCTCATCATTTTTCTATATGCTTTTTTGACATCACTATCATTTGCTGATGCAGTAGTACCCAGCAACACATAAGCATCGCGCAACTGTTTACTAGGATCACGCTCAGGACCTGCGCTATGCCTCTTATAGTCACGACCAGCCTGATATTGACGCTCAAATTGATTAAACACTGACTCGGATAAACCAAGCAATGCAAAAACATGAAGCAATGCTGCTCTTTTTTGTGGTAATAAAACTCCATCAGCAAACACCAGCTCAACCTGAATCTCAACAAAAGTTCTAAGCAACGACGGATTAAACATGCAAGTTTTCTTTAAGGTTGCAATGACCGCTTCGATATCAAAATCTGGCCTTTTACCTAAATTAAACTGATTAATTGCACGCCGACGCATACCATCGCTTAATCGAAACCTTAACATCAAAGATTCAGCTACTTGAATCTCTTTTCTGGTGACACGACCATCTGACTTAGCCAGGTAACCTAAAACCGAAAAACTAGAATTAAAGAAAGTTGTTTTAGTGTTTTCTCCTGTAGCAATACCAGATAATGACAACCAACGACCCAACATACCAATATCATACACATGACCCAGAACAAACCCAACAACACCACCAAGTGGACCCAATAGCATCCAGCCGATCATAAAACCGATGATTTTACCTACCCACTTCATATGAAATTCTCTTAACTTAAATAATATACACCGTAATACCAGATCAAACACAACTATGTCAATTTAGATACTACGCTTTACAATATTAAAATGAAAATAGCCACCTAATAATATAGTATATTAACCAATATAATTAACATTAATAATCATATGAATAAAAAAACACAACTAATATATCAAACACCAAACCTGCAATTGTCCGCACAAAAATTAGCCGATAAACTCGATATGGTATGCACAAGCCCAATGGGCACTAGTACACCATCAGAATACTGGTTAGAGCTAACCGAATCAGGACTGCAGCTATATAGTAATTTATTAAATAAGAGCAAACCTATTATGGTGGACTTCTTAACTGGCAGTAATTTTCACCGCTATCGCTTTGGTGGTGGCAAAAGCCAAATGATAGCTAAAGCGGTCGGCATGAAATCACTCCATAATCCAACTATTTTAGATATAACCGCTGGCCTTGGCGGCGATGGCTTTGTGCTAGCAACGCTTGGTGGCAGAATCCAAATGATAGAAAGATCAGCTGTTTTATTTGCCTTATTAGATGATGGAATCCTGCGCGCCAAACAAGAACCATGGTTTCGCGAACTACATTTAACTATACAACATGCAGACGCCAGGTGTTTTTTACAAAAACTAGATAACCAACACATGCCAGATGTCATTTATTACGATCCAATGTTCCCATGCAGTGAAAAAACAGCGCTCGTAAAAAAAGAAATGCGCATACTAAGACAAGTAGTTGGTGATGACCATGACAGTCAGACAGTATTACCATTATGTATAGAAAAAGCTAAAAAAAGAGTTGTAGTTAAAAGACCATACCATGCTCCATGTATTAACCACATCAAGCCTGATCTACAATATAAAGGAAAAAGCAGCAGATTCGATGTCTACCTAACTCACAACTTAAGCAGAAAATGATGAGCCACAGCCACAAGTGGTTTTGGCATTTGGATTAGTAATGACGAATCTTGAGCCTTCTACATCGTCGATATAGTCAATAGTTGCACCCTTTAAATATTGAATACTAAGAGAATCTACCAACAAGGTCACCTCCGCACTATCTCCGGCATTATCAACAATACTCTTTATAATAATAGTGTCATGCTCTTTAGTTTTTTCATCGAAGGTAAAGCCATACTGAAAACCAGAACAACCACCACCGGTGATAAATGATCTTAACTTTAACTCTGGACTGCCTTCTTCTGTAATTAACTCATGAACTTTTAAGGCCGCAGCATCTGTCAAACAAACCGGGGATGGCTTGCTAACAACCAGATTTTCTTCTTTTGACATAGACATGAATTAATCCTAAAAAACTATCGCTGGATTATCAATGAACAATAGGCTCAATGTCAACCAATAATACCGCCAATAAGGTGCAATATTCTTGACATAACCCCAAGTATTGATGCTAGTATTTGGTCTTTAATTTTACGCTCCCAGAAATACAATGTCACAAAATAAAAAACACACTATTATCTTCATAATGATAGCTATAGCAGTAATATTATTTTTAATCTCTATACAGCATATATACAATCACAAAAAAACCACAACATATCAATGCGCCACTACAAACCTCACCCAGAAAAACAATGGCTGCACTTCATATACAACAAGAAACCTCAATACAAACAACCAAATTAATATTAAAGCTATAAATTACAACTAGATAACACAATGAGAAACAATTATGAAATGGCTGCTAGCACTACACATAATATCTATGGTCTGTTGGTTTGCCGGACTATTTTACCTACCAAGACTGTTTGTCTACCACGCCAGCACCACAGATGAGATAAGCTTAATCCGATTTAAAACTATGGAATATAGACTGTACTATTACATTACAACTCCAGCCGCAATCTTAACTACAATCTTTGGTATATGCCTAATAGCGCTTAACTATGACTACTATTACACTCAAAACTGGATGCACCTAAAACTATTTTTAGTAGCTATATTATGGTGTTACCACATAAGCTGCGGATATTTCGCCGCAAAGTTTAAGTCTGGCAACAACACCAAAAGTGAACGATATTTTAGGATTTACAATGAAGCGCCAACAATACTGCTAATAGCTATTATCATCTTAGTGGTAGTGAAGCCTTACTTAGGTCCAAATATTTTTGATCTATTTTAATTTCAATAGAAACAAACTATAGCAACTCAAAATCGCACTTCATTGCACCACACTCTGGACACATCCAATCTTCTGGAACATCAGCCCATAAGGTTTGAGGTGCGATCCCTTCCTCGGGACAACCCAGCTCTTCATCGTATATATAGCCACATAGGGTGCACATGTATTTGTTATATGACATAATCTGCCCTCACTTAAATAAACATCATTATCGTCATTGAGCCATATCATGCAACTAGAAAATCAAAAATCACATGAATTATTCCAACAAGCGCTGGAGCTTATCCCTGGCGGGGTTAACTCACCTGTACGCGCATTTAACGCCGTAGGCGGCACGCCAGTCTTTATTAAAAAAGCAAATGGCGCCTATCTTTTTGATGAAGACAACAACAAATACATTGATTATATTGGGTCATTTGGACCAGTGCTTCTTGGTCACAATCACCCCGCTATAACTCAAGCTATAACTGACCAGGCACAACTAGGCTTAAGCTATGGCGCACCCTCAAAGCTAGAGGCCATACTTGCGCATAAAATAACATCTTATATGCCAGGCATAGAAAAGTGCCGTTTCGTTAACTCTGGTACCGAAGCAACTATGACAGCAGTTAGACTTGCTCGCGGCATTACAAAACGATCTAAATTTATTAAATTTGCTAATTGCTACCATGGACATGGTGACAACTTCTTAGTTAAAGCTGGGTCTGGAGCCCTAACCCTAGGAATTGCCAGCTCCAATGGCGTTGCAGCTACTAGCATTCAAGACACCCTCATTGCGGAATATAACAACATTGACTCTGTAATTAAGCTTTTTGAACAACACCCTAATGATATTGCCGCAATAATAATCGAGCCCATTGCTGGCAATATGAACATGATTGTGCCGGAACCAACATTCCTACAAGAATTACGCGACCTATGCAACCAACATAAATCACTATTAATATTCGATGAAGTAATGACAGGATTTAGGGTAGCACTAGGTGGTGCTCAAGAAATCTATAACATACAACCAGACATCACGACCTTAGGGAAGGTTATTGGCGGCGGCCTACCTATTGGCGCCGTCGCCGGCCAAGCTAAATATATGGACCAACTAGCGCCTACAGGCGACATATACCAGGCTGGCACCTTCTCGGGTAATCCATTATCCATGGCATCGGGAATAGCAACCTTAAATGAACTTACATCCGAAAACTACCAACAACTAGAGTCCCTTGGCAAACGCTTAATCCATGGAATGCAAGATGCCGCCAAAGCAAGCAACATAAGTGTTGAAGGCACAGCTATCGGCGGTATGTTTGGCTTAAAATTCACCAATAAAGACAAAAGTGAATTTAATTTTTCAAAGCTATATCACTTCATGCTACAAAATGGCAGCTATTTTGCGCCTTCAGCCTATGAGGCCGGATTTATCTCACTTGCTCATACAACAAGCGATATAGACCAAACACTACAAAGTTTTGTCAAATACATCATAGAGTTATAATTTAAAAATATCAGCACCAGGTTTACTTTACTGACACTAAAGACTATTCTATGATCACTTAAAAACAATATAAGTATCAATATAATAAATATATAAAAAGGATGCATTATGCGCAAAAACATCATCAAGATTTTGGCGACAACAATTAGCTTACTTAGCATCACGATATCATCGACAGTTTGCGCTGAAAGCTTAATGCAGGTATACCAGCAGGCGCTAAAGAACGATCCAACATACCAAGAAGCAATATCAACTTGGCAGGCAGCAAAACTAAACCTACCAATAGCCAGATCTTACTATCTACCAACTCTAACCCTAGAAGGCGACTATTCAGAAACCACAAAAAAACCAATTACCACGGGCAAATATACAACAACAGACACATCAAAATACACGGCAACTTTAACACAACAAATATTTAATTATGACATTTGGAGCTCCATTAAAGAGGCGGACTATACTGTGAAAGCCGCAACTGCAACCTACTTTGCTGCACAGCAGTCATTAATGCAGCGCGTTACTAATGCTTACTTTGATGTACTAACATCAAGCGAGGAAGTTGTTTTTGATAAAGCATTCAAACGTGAGCTATACAATCAACTTGTAACTAATGAGCAGAAATATAAAGTAGGACTAACCTCAAGTGTTGACGTCTACACCACTAAAGCAACCTACGATACTCAAGTAGCGCAAGAAATTGCTGACCAAAATACGCTAAGAGCAGATCTTGAGGCGCTAACTGCTATAACTAACCATAAATATAAGTCATTACTTGGTATAAAAAACTCAATACCATTACTATCGCCAAACCCTAAAAGCATAGATAGCTGGGTTACAACTAGTGTTAAGCAAAATTACAACCTACAAGCACAGCAATATACATCGCTTGCATATAAAAAAGACATACAAGTACAAACTGGCGATGCACTGCCTATAGTCTATGGTACCGCCGGGTATTTACATGACCGATCAGCTGTCGCCTCATTTAACCCAGATTATACCGCTGCCGGTATAACAGTTAGTTACTCTCCATTTACAGGAGGGTTAAACACTAACACTATAAGACAAGCAAGATATAACTACCTAGCACAATCATCACTACTGGAGTACACATACAGAGGAGTTGTACAAAGCACAAGAACCGCATACCTTGGAGTGATGTCTAACATAAGCCAGGCCCAAGCTAATGAGAAAACAGTATTGTCTTCTCAAAAATCTTTAGAAGCGACACAAGCAGGATATAAAGTTGGCACACAAAGCATAGATGACGTATTAACTAGTATGTCACAACTATACAGCAGCAAAGTTAGCTATATTACTAATCAGTATAGCTATATGGCACAGCTTATATCGCTAGAATTAAATGCTGGTACGCTTAGCGCACAAAACATCGCAACAATCAACAAATGGTTAACTAAACCTGTTTACTTTAATACCATACTTAGTGATACAAAAAATGGGTTAGGTAGCAGCATAACAACTCCAGCAAAAACAAAAGCCACAAACAAAACAACCACACAAGCTACTAACAACAATGGCAACTATACTATTCAGCTATATGCTGCTAACAAACGTCAAGACGCAGTGCAATTTCAACAACACGCCCCCAAGGGATCAACGGTAATTAAATCTGGCAATATGTATAAAGTAACCACTGGTAGCTTTAATAGTCTTGCAACCGCAAGGAGCGCCTTAACAACAATACAAGCTAACTACCATGATGCATGGGTGGTAAAAAGCTAAGAAGAAATAAAGACCACTGTGTCATTGCGAGGAGTATAGCGACACTGTCTCTACATGAACCGTACCCTTCGAGACGACCGCTGCGCTGTCTCCTCAGGGAGAACGGCGATATGTCATTGCGAGGAGTGTAACGACGAAGCAATCCAGAAAACAATCACACTAATTGAAAAACTAAACCTAAGGTAGGTTTTGTATAATTATATTTGTTAACGTTCGCTTATATCAAGCAGGTGCTTGCTAGTATTAATGTATTACTCCCTGGATTGCCGCGTCACAAACTCCTCGCAATGACAGCGGTGGTTATCCCTGGATTTACCTGGACTACCTCGTCACAAACTCCTAGCAATGACAGTCATCAGGTAGAGCAACTACTACCGCCGCCAATAAGATGCAGAAAATAACACTAAAATAGTAAATATCTCCAGCCTGCCTAAAAACATAGCGACCACCAGAACCCATTTTGCCGTGTCATGCAAATAACTAAAGCCTGCAGCACCTGCGCCAATTGCAGCACCAGTATTCGATAAGCAAACCACCAAAGCACCAAATGCACTCCTAATATCCATACCCATAGCTAAAAGTAACAACAACATAACGCATAATAAAACTACGTATACTGAAAAAAACCCCCACACCGAACGAAATACAGACTCTGGCAAATTAGCCCTACCTAGCTTTAATGGAATAACCGCATTAGGGTGTATCAACTGCTTAATTTCACGACGACCATGCTCGCGGATCATGAGTGCACGAACAACCTTGATACCACCACTAGTAGAACCACCACAACCACCAACAATTGCAACAAACATTAACATATAAGCCAATACAGAAGGCCAAACATTAAAATCAACTGTAGTAAACCCAGTAGTACTAGCCAGCGATGAAACTGTAAAAATAACATCTAAAAAATGCACTGAAGAAAAACTATGATGAACAACGGCCAAATAAAAGAAACTTAAAATACTAACAAACAGCACTATCTTTAAAAAAAATAAAAACTCATAATCTTTAAAATATCTTGATACTTTCTTTTCTCTTAAAAAATAAAAATGCAAGGTAAAATTACAAGAGCCAAGTAACATGAAAAATATCGCAACAACATCAACAAACTTATTTTGATAAAAAGCAAAGCTTGACTCATGCAAGCTAAAGCCACCTGTTGCAACAGTTGCAAATGACTCACCTAACGCATCAAAAAAAGTAAGGCCGCAAGCCCAAAAAGATAATGAACAAGCAACAATAAGACCAACATATATATACCATAATGATTTAGCTGTATTAGCAATTCTAGGTTTCAATTTAGATGTCTTTAAAGGGCCAACAACCTCCGCGCGATACAACTGCATACCACCAACGCCAAGCATAGGCATAATAGCAACTGCCAGCACAATAATACCCATGCCGCCTAAAAACTGTAGTTGTTGACGATAATATAATAGAGCTCTAGGCAAATCATGTAGATTAGTTAAAGCAGTAGCGCCTGTAGTTGTCAAACCAGAAACAGCTTCAAACACAGCGTCGGTAAGAGTAATGTTAGTGAACTCATTTAGATATAAAGGTATAGACCCAAACAGAGACAATACCACCCATAACAATGTAACAATAAAAAAACCATCTCTAGTTCTAAGCTCATAATGAACCCGCCTAGTTGGAAACCATAATATAAAACCCGTAATAAACGTAATAACAAACGCTGCAACAAAGGCTAAGTACATATGCTCATTATAAATGGCGTCAACAATAAGAGGTGTTAACATTGACACACTAAACATCATCAATAAAACACCTAGGATTTTAAAACAAATAAGAAAACGCATACAACTACCCTAGAAATACTCAGCACTAACCTGAAACAACTTGCCAACATCAAGCAACCTTTTTTTGTCGCCAATAAAAACAACCAGGTGATCGCCGTCATCAATAACAAGATCAGCAAACTGCAATATCAATTCTTCATTACGTATTACAGCTAAAATATAAATACTTTTAGGCCACTTAATTTCAGATACAGTCCTACCCACTACTTTTGAGGATTTTTTATCGCCATGCATTCTAACTTCCATAACCTCTGAAATTTTACCATGCATAGGATACACATTTAATACATCGCCTTTACGCAAATGCTTTAAAATAGAACCAACCGTTGCCTGCTGCGGAGATATTGCAATATTAATTGGCCCACCATGCATCATATCAACATATGCACTTCTAGTAATTAAAGGCATCACCTGTTTTGCACCAAGCCTTTTAGCCTGCATACATGCAAGAATATTATCCTCATCATCATTTGTAACCGCACAGAATACATCTACGCTATCTATATTCTCATTACACAATAAGTCTGTATCGCACGCATTTCCATGCAACACAGTAACATCTAACTTATCTGCTAAATATTCACAATGCATTCTATTACGATCCACTACCTTAACAGTATAATCATGCTGAATTGTTTCAGCTAAACAACCACCTATACCGCCACCACCTGCAATCATAACTCTATGATATGGATCATCAACTCTTCTAAATACTGATAAAATAATATGAACATGCTTTTCATGTGCCGTAAAATAAACCTCATCACCTAGATGAATATCATCATCCATGCTTAATACCATAAATTTATCACCACGGAACACCATACTTATTCTAAAATCTATATCTTTTAATGATTCGTAAATTTCCTTTATTGTTTTACCTATAGCATGACCACCATAGTAAGCTTTAACTGCAACCATTTTAATAGAACCATCACCGAACTCAAAGATCTGTAATGACCCAGGGTGAGCTATAACTTGCTGCACAAACCTTGTAACCAATTGCTCTGGACTAATAAATACATCTATCGGTAAATTTTCACTACCAAAAAGTTCTTCTTTAATTAAATAATGCTGTGAGCGAATCCTGGCAATCTTCTTCCCTATATTAAACAGAGAGTATGCAACCTGACATGCAACCATATTCACTTCATCACTATCGGTAACAGCCAGCAACATATCAGCTTCTTCAGCGCCAGCATTACGCAAAACCTCAGGATATGAACAACGACCAATAACAGTACGTAAATCTAACTTCTCTGCAATTGGATTAACTTTACTTGCATCCTCATCCACCAGAGTAATATCATGATTTTCATTTATAAGATTTTCAGCTAACGAATAACCAACCTGACCTGATCCTAAAATAATTATTTTCATTTTCTACTACCAAATGACCTAATAAAACAACATAACAAACAGAATATTTTACCTTATAATTCAGCCTTATATCGGCTACACACTGACTATGCAATATACCAACCATCAAAGCAAGCAGGCAAACAAATGATAACAAGTACTGTGCTGCTAACCCATCTCAATAGGATCAACATCTACACTCCAACGACACTTAAATGTTCTCGCATACTTATCTGCCAATAAGGTATATTTCTTTAGCCACTGCTGAACAGCACTGCGGCTCTTACCTTGAATAACCAACTGAAAGCGATACATGCTATTTATTTTCGGCATAGGTGCAGACATAGGGCCAAATAATGATAACCCTTCCATGTTTGATGAAGATTTCTTTAACTCTATTAGAAATTTTTTTGCCTGATACTCTAGCTTTGATTCAACCCTAATTAATGCCTGAAAACTATGCGGCGGCAAACCAACTTGCGCTCGCTCCTGCTGTAAAATATCAGCAAACTTTTCATAGCCATCATCTAGCAATGCCTTTAACAAATAATTGTCTGGGTGATGAGTTTGGATAATAACCTCGCCCTGAGTCTCACGACCAGACCTACCTGCAACTTGCAGTATCTGCTGCCCCATATGCTCAACAGCTCGATAATCTATGCTATATAAACCACCATCAGCATCAACAACTACAACCAAGCCAACATTAGAGAAATGATGCCCCTTAGATATCATTTGAGTGCCAATAATAATATCTGCCTGCTGAGTATTAATGGCATCTAATGCTGCGTTTAAGCGCTTTTTTGATGATACTGTGTCACGATCTATCCGTATTATAGTTTTATCCTGGTATATCTGAGTTAAATCTTCTAACAACCGTTCCGTACCAACACCTACAGGCTGCAGCTCTGATTGACAACACTTCTTACACTGCTTCAATAAACTCCAACTTCTATCACAATGATGGCAGCGCATTTTTTGCTGATGATTATGCATTGTAACCTTAGCATCACACTCAGGACAAAGAACTGACCAACCACATTGATGACACATTAAAACTGGAGCATAACCACGCCTATTTAAAAACAATAAAACTTGCTTATTATTATCTAGATATTGTTTTATTTTAGCATGCGACTCATCGACAAGCCCTGCTGTTAATTTTTGACCCCGCATATCCTGCAAAACAATATTAGGTAAATTACCGCCAACACGATCTCGCAACCACAATCTTATATACCCTTTAGTCTTTATATTATGCACAACCTCAAGTGATGGCGTTGCTGAACCTAAAACTATAGGGATATCATTCATTTGAGCACGCATAATTGCGACATCGCGCGCAGAATACCTCAGACCGGATTGTTGCTTATAAGATACATCATGCTCTTCATCTAAGATGATTAAGCCAAGCTTAGGCAATGGCGCAAATATGGCAGACCTTGTACCTAATAATATACAAGGACCATTCTTACCGGCTTGCAACCATAGTTTAGATCTAACTCTAGCTGACAGTCCTGAATGTAATAACAAAACTGGCACATTAAACCTTGACGATACCCTAGCTTGTGTTTGCGGAGTTAATGCAATCTCAGGTACGAGCAATAGCACTTTTTTATTTTCTCGCAATACCTTGTGCATACACTGCAAATACACCTCGGTTTTACCGCTACCGGTTACTCCTTGTAAAACAAAACATGAAAAACCTTTTGAGCTATCTATTGCAGCTATTGCTGCTTGCTGCGGACCTGATAACTTATAGCTTGGCTGTGTAAACTTAACTGGCAATACATCTTTATTTTGCACAGACTCATCAATAAATTCTTTTTGGATACATGCCATTAACGTTGACTTTGTAATTCCATGCAGCGATATTTCAGACCAGCTTAAAGCACAGTCTTCTTGTAGCAATACATTTAACAGAGTTTTTTGTCTATGAGCACGCTCAGAAAGATTACCTACGGCAACAATACCTTTAGCTGTAATCCTGTATACAATATCTGCAGCCAACTTAGAGCTCACCCCTTCTTGCAAAGATTTTGGCAGCAGTCGACAAAAAACATCGCCAATAGGATAGTGATAATAAGAACTAACCCAAGACAATAGCTTCATTTGATGATTAGATAACAGCGGCGCATCATCAAGATATTCAATTGCCTCTTTTAATTTAGCAGCCGAGTAAGTAGATGATGTTGCGATTAAAACAATAATGCCTACAACTTGACGAGAACCTAAAGGAACCAACACTCGGCGCCCAACTAAATTGCAGGACTCTATACTAGACTCCAGCTTGATAGTTTGTGGCGGCAGATAATCTAGCAGGCTTCTTAATGGAGATGGCACTGCTACCTGCAACACACATCCGTTATACCCAGTAGCTCCTACCATTTATACATCCAGTGCTTTATTTGGTTGTTGAAACTTGCATGATACTAAAACAACACCAATTATCACCAACAACACAGCCAGGCCTTGCATCAAGCTTAAGTTTTCATCAAACAATAGCCAACCAAAGAACACACCCACAAGAGCAACAACACCAGAAACCAAACTAAAATAAACAGGGCCAGCACCATTAATTAACTTAAACAATACAATATAACCTGTAGCTGATAACGCCATTTCTACCACAATAACCGCAACTGGTAAGTGCCATGGCGGTAACAATGAATAAAATGAATGGGTAAGCAACACAATTGGTAATAACAATATAAACGCCGTACCAAGCATGCCGGTTGCAAGCTCTACATCATTTGAACTAGCAGGCCTAAACTTAGCAGCATACACGGAGGTAACAGCAAAGCTAACCGGGCTCAATAACGCCAGCATCATCCATTTATTACTAATAACCCCAGAAAAAATACTAACGCCAGCACTAAAGATAGACACCAAAACTAAGCCTACAACACAGGTAATAATTCCAGTTAATCTTAACCAAGAAAAAGACTCTTGCGCCAAACACCAAGCAAAGAGATAAGTAAAAAGTGGCGTGGTGTTAACTAACACCGACAACAACCCTGATGACAAATGAGTGCTGGCAAAATACATCATGGAATTAGGTATTGCGATACCAAACAACCCTGTAATTAAATAAAAAACAATGTACTTCCTATTAAATGATATCTTTTCTTGAGCTATTTTACTGATAATTAACAATAATACTGTTGGGCCTAAAGTCTGCCAAAAAGCATAGCCTAAGGCGGCAACCCCATGCGTCATCGCATATCTTGCTAGCGAATAACCACACCCCCACAATAAACCAAGTAAAAACAACAAGAATACTGAAAAATTACGCGACATAAGGTTTTAATCCTCTGCAAAAAAATAAAGGGTACGCTAATAAAACTAAAAACACCTGTACTTATTAAGTACTAACATGCTGTTTGATCGTCCTTATACAAGTTGCTATGATAGCCACACTTTTCCATAGCATCAATCAATTAAATACTAAACGAGGAGCCTATGTCTCAATACAGCACCAATGAATTTCGTTCTGGCCTTAAAGTAATGATGGATAGCGATCCTTGCAGTATAATTGAAAATGAATTTGTCAAACCTGGTAAAGGTCAAGCTTTCAACAGAGTAAAGCTGCGCAACTTAAAAACAGGCAGAGTTCTTGAAAAAACATTCAAATCGGGAGAGTCTCTTCCTGCAGCTGATGTTATTGAAACTGAAATGCAATACCTATATTACGATGGCGAGTTTTGGCACTTTATGGTTCCAGATACGTTCGAACAATATTCAATGAGTGAAACAGCCCTAGCTGATGCAAAAAAATGGATGAAAGAGCAAGATATGTGCATGGTAACTCTATGGAATGACTCACCACTATCAGTTATGGCTCCAAACTTTGTTGAGCTTAAAATCACTCAATCTGATCCTGGCCTAAAAGGTGATACCGCAAGTGGCGGCAACAAACCGGCAACCCTAGAGACAGGAGCTATCGTACGAGTTCCGTTATTTGTTGAGGAAGGCGAAACTATCAAGATAGATACTAGAACAGGCAGTTACGTTTCTAGAGTAAAAGACTAACTCTATGGAATCTTGGCAGCCTACCGCAGATATAAACTCATTAAAGAGGCGCTCCCAAATACTACGAAACATTAGAGAGTTCTTCTTTGCTAAAAACATCATGGAAGTTGAAACACCTATTTTAGCCAAAAATACGGTGACCGACCCATATATTGATAGCTTCAAGGTAAACTATCAAAACACAACCTGCTTCCTCCAAACATCACCTGAATATGCCATGAAAAGATTACTAGCAGCAGGCTCTGGTGATATTTATCAACTAACAAAATCATTTAGGCTGGAAGAACAAGGATCAATACACAACCCTGAATTTACTATGCTGGAATGGTATAGAGAAGGCATAGATCACATGCAACTTATCACTGAAGTTGATGAACTATTGCAGCATACACTAAACACCAAACCTGCAACAAAAATAAGCTATACAAAATGCTGGCAGCAACATTTATCTATCAACCCTAGCAATTGCAGTATTGAAGAACTAAAGATACTAACAGGTAAGCATATACCATCATTTGAAAATCAAAATCTAACACACAATGAATACCTGGACTTGCTATTTACTCACATAATTGAACCAACACTAGGGTTTAATAGCCCTGTATTTATTTATGATTACCCTGCATCACAAGCATCTCTTGCAAAAATAACAACTAACAATGGCGAGCAAGTTGCCTGTCGCTTTGAGCTATACATTGAAGGCACTGAGCTTGCCAATGGTTTTTATGAACTACAAGATGCGGCAGAACAAATGAATAGATTTTTGCAGGACAATAAAATTAGAAAACAACTTAATAAAGACACCATAACTATAGACCATCAATTAATTGCGGCCTTATCTGGCGGCCTACCCAACTGCTCTGGTGTTGCCCTTGGCATAGACAGACTAGTTATGCTGGCATGCAAAAAAGAAAAATTAAGCGATGTCATGAGTTTTGCCTGGAGTTAATAGCGACATCATGCGTGGCCTAGCCAGACCACGTAATTCGCTGGGCCTCCCCGCAGATGGGCACTGCGTGCTTAGAGTGCTATATTTATAATATCAATCGTTAGTTAATTAAAAACGCAGCCCACGAACAAGCGCATAAATGAGAAAAAATTTGATCACAGACCTTCATTCATGTACGACGCCAGAAGCTGTTCACCTCATGGCGTCAACGATAACACCCCCGACCGATAGCTCTGGTGTTGTTTGGGTTACTAGTTAGTGTGGCTACGAGGACAGCATATGGTGACACAGATAGAGTCATCATCGATGCCGCCTTGTCTTGGTTGGTTTTGTCGTCCTCTTCGGGAATCACCTTCCTCCAGGTCTAGCAATGCGGCTTCACTGAGTTCGCCTCTGGGTGTCTCATAGTCTGCAAACATTCGATCCAATGCGCGTGGGAAAACGTTTTGCGCGCCGAGTTGAGTGCATGTATCTTTTACTACCCTGCCATTACATAACATCAGCGTTAACAATAGAGGAGAGGCTAGCCAGGCTGCAGCGGTGGTCGGGTCGTTGACGGGTTCATCATTAATGAATCGAAAAGCAGCAAAGCATGCAGCATTGGTGATCATCATGGTGGCTATCACTAAGAGAGTTTGACAGTTGTTAGAAATCATCTCTGCGCGGTCTTCAGAGAGACCTCGACGAGCAAGGCGATGAATGCTAAGGCCGGCCATTATATCAACGAAGACGGCTACAACGACGATGCCTACAGCATTCACGTTAGCATTTTCTTTTGTTTGTTGGGCAGCAACGCCAGAGCTAATAATTGTATTGAGTATTAACATAAATGTATCGCGATGACACGCATCTGAAAATCCCATAAGATACTCCTTGTTGTGTTGGTTTTTTAAAATTGACAATCGATGGTTTGAAAACAGTAGCATTTTAGAATATCAGGACTCAATACAAAACACAGAAGACTAGCGAATATCTCACAAAAAAACACGTCAAAATGGTCTTTTATATTAAGGTAAAATTAAAGTACGGGTTGTTATGGATTAACGGTTTATAGTGTAGCTTTTTGAGGCTGTTCTTTTTCGTGTCCTTCCGATAAGCGTGCGTGACTGATTTAAGCTATTCTTTTGACGTGTATAACCCCCGGTTAGGCGTCCACATATAACTATGTATCGATGATCTAATTTATCACCAGATAGTACTTGGCCAGAAGTACGAAGTCCTATTTGAGAGATATGAGATGCGAAATCAATTCTTTGAGCACACTCGATAACGAATTAGCAACCATATTAATGAGCTATAACTAAATTTATTTATATATCGATAGTCTATAATATAAAGAAGTTAACAATTTTTTAAATATAAGGATACCTATGCAGCTTCTCTCGGTTCGCTTTCATGTTATTCTTGTTTTCTTATTCCTACTAGTTATTAGTCAATCAGCGCGAGTATTCTCCGCCCCCGATCCAGCATTACTTCTTGAAGATGCTCATTATTTAAAGCCTTCTTATACTTATATTTCACCAAATTATCATCAACTGACCAGTGAGGAGAAACAAGATATTGTAACCATACTAGTGGTCGATGGTGGCGGCGTATTCGGTATTATGCCAGCTCAGATATTAGAGAAATTAGAAAATGATACAAGCAAACCTTCCTCCTCTCTATTTGATATAATGGCCGGCACCTCAACAGGATCTATTGTTACCACATCGCTGTCAGTGCCAAATAAAATGGGGACTCCAGCTTATTCTGCTAGCGATCTTGTTCAACTCTATATAAATGACAGTGGCTCAATATTTCATGCTAGTCTAGCATATAATTTATACTCACTCTGGGGCTTAATTCATCCTAAGTTTAAAAATAATAATTTTTTAAATTATTTGGATAAAAGATATGGCAACCTAACATTATCTCAACTGATGACAACGGTGATTGTACCCTGTGGCTTAATGCTAAAAGAGTCGCCTTATTGGTTTAATAGCCTATCTGCAAAAAGACATCCTGCTGATGACTTTTTTGTTAAAGATGTTGTTGCTGCAGCCACGGCAACGCCAAGTCTATTTAAGCCTTATCTAATATTTAACAAAAATAAGACTCGGTTTAATTATGCAATTGATGGGGCTATGATCGCAAACAACCCAACACTGCAAGCCTACTTTTATGCAAAAACAAACTTTCCTCACAAAAAATATGTGATTGTTTCTTTAGGAACAGGTAGTTACCAAGAGAGCAAGGATGCATCACAGCCATCAATTTTTGAGAACCTAGGACTTATAAACGGGCTGCTCCCGACGTTCAGCCTATCATTCACACTACAAGCACAACAAACAGATCAACAGATGCGAAGAGCCGCTGTCACGCAACCCGAATTCATTATGGCGTATTATCGATTTAATATTAGATTAAACCCCAAAGATTTTAACTCTTCTAGCTTCTACGATGGCTCGGCAAGTAATATTGAAAATATTCAAAATACAGGCGAAAAAATGCTTAAAACAAATAAGCAATCACTCAAAGGTTTAGCAACAATACTCAATGAAATAAAAAAAAATAATTAGAAAATAAGAGATCATAAACTGCAGAACCAATATCATACTGAGGTTTTGGCTCATCACCCCACACCATTAAATTATCTTATTTTTCTCGCAACCTTCCGATAACCGGCAGGGCGAATACTGGCAAGCTGTAGCAGCTAATTATTAGCAACATATTAAGCATACCCAAAAATAAAGTTAATATTAAAACCTATTTTTTGTCGAAACAGCCCATGCACGTTAGTGAGCGTGGCAACTAAATTATCTACCTTAGCCTTATTGCTGATTAAGCGTTTGAGGCGACAACTATGCTGTCACCTCAAGGCTAACGGCGGTGTGACCAAGATGACAGCTAAGCTTGCATCATTGCAACAGCAGTATCTAGCATACGATTAGAAAAACCCCACTCATTATCATACCAAGAAACAACTTTATATAAGTGATCCATTTTTCTAGTCTGCGTTGCATCAAAACTAGATGATGCCGGACAATGATTAAAGTCCACCGAAACTAAAGGCTCATCATTATAATCCAACACTCCCGACAAAGGACCATCAGCTGCAGCCTTAACAATACTATTAATCTCATCAACCGATGCTTCTTTTTCAGTGGTAAAGGTTAAATCAACCACTGAAACATTAACTGTTGGTACCCGCATAGCATAACCACCAAGCTTACCGGCAAGCGCTGGTAACACCAAACCAACCGCAGCGGCTGCTCCAGTGTTAGTTGGAATCATAGACTGTGTCGCAGAACGAGCACGACGCAAGTCAGAATGATAGCTATCAGATAACACCTGGTCGTTAGTATACGCATGAATAGTAACCATAAGACCGCCGGTAATACCTAACGCATCATGTAACGGACCTACAACCGGAGCTAAACAGTTAGTTGTGCAGGATGCATTAGACACTATTAAATCAGATCCCTTTAAAACCTGATGATTCACACCATACACAATAGTAGCATCAACATCACTACCAGCTGGGGCTGAAATTAATACTTTCTTCGCACCGCCATCTAAGTGAACAGAGGCCTTTTCTCTACTAGCAAATAACCCCGTGCACTCCATAACTATATCTACACCCAAATCACCCCAAGGCAATTCAGCCGGATTGCGCTTAGCAAAAACTTTAATGGACTTGCCATTAATAACCAAAGAACCATCCGCAACAGAAACTTCCCCCGGGAAACGACCATGAACACTATCGTAACGAAACAAGTGAGCGTTGGTCTCTATACTACCTAAATCATTAATTGCAACTAGCTCTAAATCATTATGCTTTGCAGACTCAAATAAAGCCCTAGCAACATTACGTCCAATACGACCAAACCCATTAATTGCTATTTTTATAGTCATGATTATCTCCTTTTATCTAAAAATAATAATATTGTTGTTAATTTATCATTGCAGCCTTTAGCTGCATCAAGAGCGTTTGCACTCGAGAAACCACTACAGCACAAGTTAAACCCAATTCCTCATATACCTGACCATATGGCGCTGATAAACCAAATTTTTCTATGCCAATAACATCACCATATTGACCAACCAACATATGCCAGTTATCTGGCACGCCAGCTTCAATTGCAATACGCACCTTAACGCTTTTTGGCAAAATTTGTTCTTGTACTTCTGCTGATTGTAATTTAAATAGCTCCAAACAAGGAACAGATATAACGCGACAACATACACCATCTTTTTGCAACTGCACAGCAGAATCTATCGCAATTCCAACTTCAGAACCGGTTGCTAATAAAATACAATCACATTCGCCAGGAGCATTAAACACAACATACGCACCACGCTCAATATCACTCACATCTGCCTGCACTGGCAAAACAGGCAACTCTTGTCGCGACAATAACAAGCAACTAGGAGCCATAGTCTTACAAGCCATACGCCATGCCACTGCTGTTTCTAACATATCAGCTGGACGCCATACATACAGTCCCGGAATGATTCGCAAAGATGCAATATGCTCAACTGGCTGATGAGTTGGCCCATCTTCACCTAACCCTATTGAGTCGTGCGTCAATACATAAATAACCTTAACACCCATCATGGCACTTAAACGAATAGCATTACGAGCATAATCACTAAACACTAAAAATGTACCACCAAAAGGCAATAAACCACCATGTACAGCCAAGCCATTCATAATTGCCGCCATACCAAACTCACGTACACCATAATTAAGATACGATCCACCGGGGTTAGATACATTATAAACATTCATTCTTTTAGCTTTAGTACAATTAGAACCAGTTAAATCTGATGATCCACCAAACAACTCTGGCAACTCCCGAGTTAAATAATCAATACAGGTTAAAGAGGCTTTCCGTGTTGCAACTGCAGCTGGGTTTGCTTGCAGTTTTGCTACCCAAGATAACCAATTGCTTGCAAGCTCAGATGGCATATCACCATAACATCGGCGCAAATAATCCTTAGCAAGCAATGGATACTCTTTTTCATATTCTGCAAATAAAACATTCCAACTATCTTCTAAACTAGAGCCTTGAGCTATATGATTCCATTCATCTCTAATGTCTTCTGGAATTTCAAAAGGAGCATGAGGCCAATTTAATTGCTGCCTAACCAACGCAACCTCATCAACACCAAGTGGCGAACCATGAGCTCCTGCAGTGTTAACCTTATTCGGCGACCCAAAGCCAATATTGGTTTTACAACAAATTAAAGTTGGCATGGTAGCTTCTGCTTTAGCACTACTTATTGCAGCTGAAACAGCAGCGGCATCGTGACCATCTACATCAGATATTACTTGCCAATTATATGACTCAAACCGCATAACAGTATTGTCTGTAAACCAAGCAGAAACATCGCCATCAATAGAAATGCCATTATCATCATATATAACAATTAACTTACCAAGACCTAACGTTCCAGCCAGTGAACATACCTCATGCGAGATACCTTCCATCAAACAACCATCTCCGGTGAAAACATAAGTGTAATGATCAACTATATTAAAGCCATCGCGATTAAACTCTGCTGCTAATTTATTTTCAGCAACCGCCATGCCCACAGCATTTGCCAACCCTTGGCCCAAAGGACCTGTTGTTGTTTCAATTCCAGGAGTATGACCATACTCAGGATGACCCGGAGTTTTAGAATGCAACTGACGGAAATTTTTTAAATCATTAATAGAAAGGTCATACCCTGAAAGATACAATAAAGCATAATGCAACATTGAACCATGGCCATTAGACAACACAAAACGATCACGATTAAACCAATTGGGGTTTAACGGGTTGTGCTGTAGATGCTCATTCCATACTACTTCTGCTATATCTGACATCCCCATAGGCATACCAGGATGGCCTGAATTAGCATTTTCCACGGCATCTATTGCTAAAAAACGTAACGCATTTGCCATTTCTTGTTTTGATAGTGTCATACTCACCCCTAGCCCTTATCTTGAAAAATTTAACACAGGTTAATACTTCTAAGAGAACTAACCAAGAGTTTAGTTTTCTTTAATTTAACAATAAGGTATTATTGCGCGATCAATTTACAAACAACGAGGCAGATCATGTGTGGAATCATTGGCGCTATAGCAAATCGTCCTGTTAGTGACATCTTACTTGCCGGACTTGCCAAACTAGAATACCGAGGATATGACTCAGCTGGCATCACCACATTAGAGGCAAATACATTAAGCACAACTAAAGCCAAAGGGAAAGTATCAGAGCTAAATAAAGCATTACAAAACAAAGCATTAAGTGGCACCATAGGTGTTGGTCATACTCGCTGGGCTACACATGGCGCACCCTGTGAGAAAAATGCACATCCACACGAGTCATGTGACAGCATCTCTATTGTTCACAATGGCATTATTGAAAACTACCAAGAACTTAAAACAAAACTACAAAAAGAAGGTTACGTATTTAAATCGGACACCGATACTGAAGTCGTTGCTCACTTATTGGAAAGCATAATAGCAGGCCAGCAAAACACCATAACCGCGCTAAGAGAATTATGCTCACAAATACAAGGCGCATATGCACTTGGTATTATCATAAAAAACCAACCAGACACATTATATGCAGTACGCTGCAACAGCCCTTTAATTATTGGCGTAGGCATTAAAGAAAACTTTATATCATCAGACCTGGCGGCGCTACTACCTGTCACACCTACTTATATGATCCTAGAAGAGGGAGATATTGCCTGCATAACAACTGATAATATCGCAATATATAACCAACAAGGCAATCAAGTAGCAAGAGCAATTACAGAATCAACCGAACAAGTGTTAGCCACCAGCAAAGAGAACTATCGCCATTTCATGCAAAAAGAAATACACCAACAGCCAGGCACAATACAAGACACCCTAGCAAACTATACACATAATGATGAAACGCTAATTTCAGCTTTTGGTGAACAAGCACAACAGTATTTCCAGACAGCAAAAAGAGTGCATTTAATCGCATGTGGCACCAGCTTCCATGCCGCCATGACTGCTCGTTACTGGATTGAATCTATTGCAAATATTCCATGCCAGGTAGATATTGCTAGCGAATACCGATACCGTGATATCGCAGTAACACCAGACACCTTGTTTGTAGCTTTTTCACAATCAGGCGAAACGGCAGATACACTAGCTGCACTAGCTATTGCTAAAAAATACAATTATTTGGCAACACTTGGAATATGTAACATACCAACTAGCACTCTAGTACGCGAAACCGACTTAAGATTTATCACCAAAGCCGGCATAGAAATTGGCGTTGCTGCAACTAAAACATTCACAGCTCAACTAGTCGCAGCCCTACTACTGGCCTATGCTTTAGCAAAATATAATAAACCAGATAATACAAAAGAACTGCCACTTCTTGAAACAGCACCCATCCATATCAGCAAACTACTAGAACTAAACAACACCATAGAAGATATAGCATCTGATTTTGCCAACTGTACTAGCACTTTATATATAGGGCGAAACGACCTATACCCTATTGCAATGGAAGGAGCATTAAAGCTAAAAGAAATATCATACATACATGCAGAAGCTTATGCTGCAGGAGAATTAAAGCATGGAGCACTAGCATTAATAGATGAGAAAATGCCGGTTATAGTACTAGCACCCAGCAACAGTTTGTTTGAAAAAACATGTGCAAACATACAAGAAATAAAAGCTCGCGGTGGCAATGTATATGTAATCACCGACAATAAAGACTATTTCAAACAACAAGATGTAACAATTATACCTATGCCAACCATGCACAAATCACTACAGCCATTGCTATACACCATACCTATGCAACTACTTTCATACCATATTGCTGTAATTAAAGGCACGGATGTTGACCAGCCAAGAAACTTAGCTAAATCAGTCACTGTAGAGTAGCAATAAAAAGAAACCTCTTCTTGTTGAAATCTAAGCAAAAAGATAGCAAATTCACACCTTTTCAGTAAATTTATCCTATAATTGAAATATAAGATAATAATATTAATTATGGCTGCATAATTAAATAATTGATATCGCCACACCATACTGGAGAGCATCATGCAACAACAACCTATAGTAGAGTTCAGACACATAAAACGCACCGAAGCATTGCTTAATCATATCGAACTAAACCTGCATCGACTCGCGCAATTTTCACATGATATTATCAGCTGTCATATTATTATTGAGCTAGTACAGCACAACCAACATACTGGCAACTTATATGGCGCTAAAATAATACTTGGATTACCAGGAAAAGAGCTTATCGTTTGCCACAATCATGAAGAAAATTTATATGTTGCTATTCAAGATGGATTTAGCGTAATGCAAATTCAACTAAATAGTCGCATGGAAAAAATGCACCATCATGTGAAACACCATACAGAAGTAAATCATGGAGAAGTAGTACGGCTAGATTACAGCAATAAATTTGGCTTTATTAGAGATGCAGCTGGTAATGAATTCTATTTTAATCAAGATAGTGTTACTACTCATCACCCTTTAAATCAAGGAGATACAGTTGAGTTCCATGAATTCTCTGGCTATGAAGGTGCACAAGCTCATCATGTTAGGCCAAGTAAATACTACAAAGGAGAGATGCCATACGAACAGTAGTTAAATGGAAAAAATAGATTAAAAGAGAAAGCAGGAAAATTATAAGATGCAAATTACAAGTTACATACCAAATGTGGTTATAGCACCTATATTATGATAACCTTGCCGAAATTTAACCTGGGCTAATTAAAATCAATAAAGAGGCGGACATGTCTAGCATACTAAAAATATTTGCCAACTCGCCAATTACACCGCTACAGCACCATATGGATAAGGCATTCAAGTGTGCTCAAGAACTGAGACCATTTTTTAAAGCTGTACTAAAAAGCGATTGGAATCAAGTCCTTGAATGCAGAAAAACCATATCAACTCTAGAACATGAAGCAGACAAGATTAAAATGCACTTTCGCACACACCTGCCGCGCACCTGGCTGCTACCAATATCAAGATTCGAATTACTAGATTTAGTTGCCCATCAAGATGAAATAGCAAACCTAACCAAAGACATCACCGGACTGGTCATTGGGCGCAAAACCAGCGTACCGCCATCGTTAATAACAACCTTTAAAGACTACCTAAAAACATCAATTAATGCGGCAGAGCAAGCAAATATCATCTGCCAACAACTCGATGAACTTATGGAATCTGGCTTTAATGGGCGCGAAGCACAACCAGTTGACCATCTAATGGCAAAGCTGCGAGACATAGAAACCAATAATGACGATATTCAAGTACAACTAAGAAGCCAATTATTTGAGCTAGAAAACGAACTCCATCCTGTTGATGTGATGTTCTTCTATAGCATTATCAATAAAATAGGCGATTTGGCGGACTGCGCGCAACGCGTGGGAACCCGTATAATGATGCTAATTTCTAACTAACAATAACAAGAGGCCAATATGACAGCCCCCAACGACATGCTAAAATTAGCATTGGAATCTCTACCGCTTGCATATGCTCCATATTCAAAGTTTCATGTTGCAGCATGCGTCAGAACAAAAGATGGTAATCTCTTTAGCGCTGTAAATGTAGAGAATACCTCTTACCCACTATCATCATGTGCTGAAAAAAATGCAATCATCAAAGCGGTGTCTGCAGGTGAAAGGCAAATTATTGAGTGCCTGGTTTTGGTTGATCAACAAGAAGTTTGTACTCCTTGTGGTGGATGTAGACAGTGCTTATATGAGTTTGCACAAGGAGATATGCCAATTCACCTTTGCACAACACATAATCAGCACCGCCTAACAACCCTACAAGAATTACTTCCATTAACTTTCAAATTCTCCATAGAGGACTAAAAATGACACAACAAGCTAAAACCGCCGCAGCCTTCATCAAACAGCAAGTACCGAACTTCCAACCAAAAGTAGCGGTAGTCCTAGGGTCTGGTCTTGGTGGATTTGTCGACAATCTAGAAAACAGCATAGCCATACCATATGAAGACATACCAGACTTTACTCGCTGCACTGTTGCTGGCCATGGTGGCAAGCTATATCTTGGTACCTTATTTGGTCTACCTATAATTTGCCTACAAGGACGCATTCATTTATATGAGGGAGTTGATAATACAGCCACTCAAACTATGATTCGTACGTTAAAGCTATTAGGTGTGCAAACACTGCTTGCAACAAATGCTGCAGGATCACTAAATGCTGAGGTAACTCCAGGCAACCTCGTCATAATTAAAGATCACATAAACTTTCAATTTAATAACCCATTATGTGGCCCTAACGATGATGAGTTTGGCCCGAGATTTTTAGGCATGGAAGACATCTATTACCCTCCTCTTCGCAAGCAACTCATGCAATCAGCGGCAAAGTTAGATATAAAAATTAAAGAAGGGGTATATATTGGTGTGTTGGGCCCAACATTTGAAACATTAGCTGAAGTTAAAGCATTCCAAGTACTTGGGGCTGATGTTGCTGGAATGTCTACTATCCCAGAGATTATTACTGCGCACCATTGTGGCATTAAAACAGCGGCTATCTCTGTTGTTACCAACCTAGCTGCCGGCCTATCTGATGAGCCACTCTCTCATGAAGTCACACTGCAAGGAGCTCAACTTGGCACCGAGAAAATGCAAAAGCTAGTTCTTGATTTTTTACAAAACTATGAAACAAACAACCAATGACAACAACAAATTTAACAAACAATCAACTAGTTAACTTGATTGATCTGACGTTGCTAACTGATAACGATACCGAGGCAGACATAATAAACCTGTGCAATCAAGCAACAACACCACTTGGCAATGTAGCTGCTATCTGCATACACCCACAGTTTGTCAAGCTTGCAGCAACACATATCAACCAGAACGACATATCTATCGCTACTGTCGTTAACTTCCCAAGTGGTAATGAACCGTTATCTGTTACGCTTAACCTAATAAAACAGTGCCTACTAGATGGCGCGAATGAGATAGACCTGGTGATGCCATATACAAAACTACTCAGCGGTAATGTTGCATATGTAAAAGAATATATATCTGCATGCAAGCAATTATTAACACAACATAGCCTCAAGATAATATTAGAAACTGGCGCCTTAATAGATGATAAAAATATTACATTAGCATCACAAATAGCAATAGAATGCGGCGCCAACTTCATAAAAACATCTACTGGCAAAAACCACCCAGGGGCCAACCCCAAAGCTATAAGCTCTATAATTAATACCATACAAAAAAGCAACTCAACGCCTGGAATAAAAGTATCAGGTGGAGTTAGAGATATCGCAACAGCACAACAATATTACAAGCAAATAATCTCGTCTTTAGGTCAAAAATATGCCTGTAAGTCTAAGCTTAGATTTGGTGCCAGCACTCTATTACACGACATTATCAAGACAATCAATAGCTAAAGCTACAGTTAAAACTACAGCTAATACCAACTCCAAAAAGCATCAACACCTATCCTTGTTCAACCATCTATTGCATGATATGTTTACTGCCCGATAACTATCGCGATGCACAATATATGGATCATGGACTCATACTGATTACCCTTGCTTTAATCTTTGCTTTTCTCATGGCATGGGGCGTAGGTGCAAATGATGTTGCTAACTCTGTTGGTACATCTGTAGGTTCAAAAGCCATTACGGTAACACAAGCTATAATCATTGCTGCCATATTCGAATCCTTGGGTGCAATTTTAGCTGGGGGTCAGGTAACAGGAGCTATCAGTCAAGGTATCATAAACCCCGTAAGCTTTAACGGCCATCCTGTAATATTTGTATATGGCATGCTATCAGCATTACTTGCTACAGGAATATGGCTCATAATAGCTAGCCGGTTTGGCTGGCCCGTATCAACTACTCACAGTATCATTGGAGCCATTATAGGCTTTGCCTTATTTTGTGTAGGCCCATCTAAAATACACTGGTCATTTGTCACTAATATTGTGCTTGCATGGATCGTCACCCCAGCTATATCTGGTATTATTGCATTTCTATTATTTCGTAGCGTGCAAGCATTCATTTTTAATACCAAGCAACCACTGCAAAATGCGAAACGAATCGTACCTGTTTATATCTTTATTGTTACCGCCGTTATAACTGGAGTAACTATATTTACCGGACTAAAACATCTTCATATCAACCTATCAACAAAAGAGCAATATATTTTAACCATAGGACTAAGCTTAACTGCCGCTATTATTGGTGCCATTATTCTAGCAACCAAAAAATCACTTAAAAATGAAACCGACGAGCTCAATATCAAATTATTAGAGCAAATCTTTTCTGTACTAATGGTTTTCACCGCCTGCGCTATGGCTTTTGCGCATGGTTCAAATGATGTGGCAAATGCCATGGGGCCTCTTGCCGCTATTGTTAATATAGTCAAAAACCCTAGTGCAATTACCGGCACATATGCTATCCCAGCTTGGGTTATGCCATTTGGAGCTGTAGGCATCGTCGTAGGACTAGCGATGTATGGCCACAAAATCATTGCAACTATTGGCTCTGAAATAACACAACTAACCCCCAGCCGTGGATTTGCAGCGCAACTTGCAACAGCATCAACTGTTATCGTTGCCTCTGGCTTGGGCCTACCCATATCAACTACGCAGGCACTAGTTGGCGGTGTGCTAGGCGTTGGTATGGCACGCGGCATGAGTGCTATTAACTTAAATGTTGTACGAAACATATTGGCTTCATGGCTAATCACAGTACCTGCTGGTGCAGTATTATCAGCTATATTTTTTGTAATTATCCGCGCTTGCTTTTCTTAATGCTATAGTGTTGAGTATACAATCTACAATAAAAAGGGTGGTCCAATGTCAAAACATCTAACAAAAAAATTCTTAAAAATTACACTGAGCATTACTGTAGCCATATCAGCTATTTGCTATAACCCCCTAAGTATAAGTGAAACCCAAGCAGAAGAAATTAAAACTCAAACTCTAGCTGACATAAAACAAAGCGTTGCAGAGTCCATTAAAGAGGCAGTAACTGCATGCCAGTCATCCATAAGTACTGATGCCTATAAAGGCAAATGTAAGTACATACTTGAATCCAGAAGAAATGCTTGCATTGCAGAGATTGAAGATCATGTGGAGCACAGCATACTAGTTTGTGTCTCACAAAAATTAGCAGAAACAGACCCTAGCCAAGCAGTATGCAGTACATCAGCAGTGCCGGCATCATAAGCTAATGCGACTAGCCAGGAAATAATTCAAGAGGTTATACATCTATTATTAATTAGACGACAACTAACAACCTCTTGATACTTGCTAGTATAGCGGTTGGTGGTATATGGGTTCAGCTATAAGCTTAATTTCCTTGTTTCCTTTAAGGGCAGTAACTCTAAGGCTTTTGGTTCTTCTGCGGCGGAGGCTGACGATGGTCAAAACAACGTGAACGGGATCACCCTAACTATACAGATCAGAGCGCCCCGCCACGGACGACAAAAGCCTCCTCAGAGCGAAGAACGGGACAAGTATCAGGGCAAACAGTCGATAGCCATACTATCTCCTCAGAGCGACCCTTCGCGTGGCCTCCTGGAGAGACGATATAAGATAAGCTATGCTTTTTTAATAGCCACTAGCCGTAAGGTTTCTTCGCGATAAATATCGATAGCTCCGGGGTAATGGTCACAAAGATCATCTAGCTGAGATGAAGAAAGACGATCGCGCGCAAAAACTCCATGTGTAGTAGCCTCCCACCAACACATCACATCATTGATGCTTTCAAAGTGATAGTCCGATACCTCATCTGTCTGTATCACCTTAAATCCCGCAGATTCAAAATAAGCCAGCCACTGCTCCCTTGGCGTAAAATGCAATGATGATAACAATGCATCTCCCTCTGAACCTAAAGCCTGACACAAAGAACGAATAACTTTTGGCATTCCATGCACACAACAAAAAGCAAAACGCCCACCGGGAACTAAGACATCAGAAACGCGCTGCAAAGCTTGCTGTTGATCTGCCATCCAATGAAATACGTAATTAGAATAAGCAGCTGAAAAAAATGGTGTCTCCGGCGGTTAAAATGCTGCAAGGTCTCCTGGAAACCAAATAATATTGTCATTAACAAACTGCTTTTTCGCTAAACAACAGCGTGCTGAATCTGGTTCGATAGCATAAACACAACCAGTAGAACCGATCTTTTCCGCCATAATCGCGGTTAAATTACCAGTGCCGCTTCCAATGTCCAGCACGCTATCCCCTGGACGCAATGCAAGCTGGTCGATTAATTCAACACCAGCTAGATGCTGGCCAATACTTACCTGCTTATATAAATCTGCTTGATCTGACATCCCATATACCCCTAAAAATCACTGTTATATAAATCAAGAGCCATCCAATGCTGGCATCATCCTAGTAACTTAGCCAAATACGCATCTTTTAAATCTACATAATTCTGCGCACCATAGCGTAAGTAATCAATCTCCTCACAAGTTAGGTTGCGTATACGTTTAACAGGAGACCCAACGTATAACCCATATTGCGTCAAGACCTTACCAGGTGGCACCAAGCTACCAGCACCAATCATTACATCTGATTCTATGACCACACCATCTAGCAAAACTGACTTCATCCCAACTAAGACCCTATCACCAATACTACACCCATGAAGCATTGACTGGTGTCCAATTGTAACCTCTTCACCAATTACTACCGGCTGGCCAGCGCCAGTAAATTCACCAGCATGAGTTACATGGATTACCGTGCCATCTTGCACATTCGTGCGTGCGCCCACCGTAATAGATTGCATGTCTCCTCGCAATACAGCCATCGGCCAAATTGACACATCAGATGCCAAAGTAACCGAACCATTAACCCATGCAGTGTCATCGATAAAAACTCTAGCGCCAATACTAGGCTCACTATGTAAATATTTTGTATCTTTCATCAATCTAAGTATTCTTATCTTTAGATAAATATGTTTTTAACATACTTTTACCTGTCATCATAATCATCGAAGCTGTAATTTTTGTTGGCATAATTAACTCTTTTGTATCAACATGAACATCTACAATTGCAGGCCCATCTGATGAAAATGCAGCTTCAAGCGCAGACTCTAACTCATCTCCATGCTTAACGCTATAACCATTGGCACCAAATGACTCAGCAAGCTTTGCATAATCTGGGTTGTTTAATTTTGTATAACACTCAGCAACACCCTCTTTAAGCTGCTCTAACTCAATAAAGTGATATGCGAAATTATTATAAATAATGACTTTAATTGGTAAGTTATATTTAACTGCCGTTGATAAATCACCAAGAGTCATCTGAAAACCACCATCACCACATAATGCAACAACCATCCTTCCTGGTGAAACCAGCTGACAACCAATAGCAGCAGGCATACCAAAGCCTAAAGTACCAAGCTCTGTTGAACCAATTAACCGCTGCTTACCATTTAACCGCAACCAGTTATTAGCCCATACCGACACAGTGCCACCATCAACTGTTACAATTGCATCATCTGTTAATAAATCACTAACAGCCTTCGTTACAACCGGTGATGAGATTGGCCCATCCCGACCAAGTTCAGCCTTCTTATCTAAAGCAATTATTGCCTTATTATGCGAATGTTGTAAATTTGATAGGAACTTATTATTGGTTTTTTGCTGAATTAATGGAATCAATTTCTGTAAAGCTAGCTTTGAATCTCCAAGTAAGCCAACCTTAATAGGACAGCGCACACCAATACGACCAGACTCAATATCTATCTGAATAATGGGAACACCTTCAGGATAAAAATCACGCCAAGCAAAACTACACCCAACGACCAACAACGCTTTACATTTTTTTACTGCCGCACATCCATTTTTTGATCCCTTAAAGCCAATACCGCCAACATAGTGACTATGTGCATTATCTATTATATCTTTAGAGCGAACAGTATGAACTAATGGTGCATTTAATAGATCAGCAATTTGTAATAACTCAGCACAAGCACGGCTAGAACCACCACCATATAAAATAGCAACATCATCTATACCATTTAATATTTCAGCTGCATCACTTATAGCCGCATCTCCTGGAACAACCTGATAATCTAAATGTAACGCCTCAATGGATGGCATTCTTGATACTTTAGGTTGACGCAACACATCAGTTGCAATAGATATATGTGAGACACAGCGCTTAGTGATAGCAGTTTGAATCGCAAGCTGCAAAACATCAACTAAGTTGTTTGAGCTCCTAACTTCTCTATTAAAATAGGCAACATCATTAAATAAAGAAAGCTGATCTATTTCCTGTACTGTATTAGTACCTATCACTGCACTTTCAATTTGACCGGTAATAACCAACATGGGAACTTTATCCATTTTGGCATCATACATTGAATTAACCATATGCGCAGAGCCTGGTCCCTGACACGCTAGCACAACCCCAAGCTTACCAGTCAACTTAGAATAAGCACTAGACATAAACCCTGCCGTTTCCTCATGTCGCGTCAAATAAAAATCAATCTCGGGGGAAGTATAAATAGATGCTAACATTAAGTCTGTAGCATCACCTGGAACACCACAAGCCCAGGTTATTCCAGACTCTACTAGAATTTCAATAACCTGATCACTAATCGTCTTACCCATACAGCCCTCCTGGAAATTAATATATAATGAACTTTTATACTATAGATACAATATGCGCATAATACAAAAATTAATCCAACTAGATTCCTTTAACCATACTGAAGTGGATCAGCCCGAGCACTCATGGAACTTTAGGGGATGTGTGATATTATCAAAACATCCTCACTGATATAGTGGGCACTACTATTTTACTAACCCCGTAATAGGACTCTAATATGAATGCAATCTTAACGCCGATTACCTCAAATAAAGCAGCATCGCCTATTGGTCATTACTCACCAGGTATCGTTCACGGCACTACGCTATACACGTCCGGCCAGATTGGCCTAGATCCAGTGACCTTGCAGCTCAAACAAGACACGCTAGAAGCTGAAGTCAATCAAGCACTAGACAACTTAACCGAGGTAATTCATGCGGCAAAGTCATCACTGCTCCATGTCATTAAAACAACCTTATACCTAACCGACCTGTCACAATTTGATATTGTGAATACCTGCTACCAACAACGGTTTAATGAACATCTACCAGCACGCAGCTGCATTGAAGTATCACGCCTCCCCAGGGATGCGCGCTTTGAAATTGAGGCAATTGTGGCGCTGACAGACCAGCCTTAACGCAAATATAATCATAAACTGATGTCATTGCGAGAAGCATAGCGACACCGCCTCTACATGCACCGTGCCCGTCACAGACGACAGCTGCGCTATCTCCTAAGGGCGAACAGTTCAGCATTCAAAAGGTGTAAGTTGGCTTGGAATACCCATCACATACGCTAGCTACTAAGGGCGACAAAAGATGCCGCCTAAGGATCAATGATAGATGTTGCAAAACACCTAAGTGTAACCTAGCCTCTTGAACCACCAAATAATCTCAAGAAACTAAGGAATAAATTAATAAAGTTTAGGTATAAACTCAAAGCACCATGAATAACCATTTTACCCTGAACATCCATAGGTGCATCAGGCGAAAATGTTTTCTTAATTCTTTGAGTATCATATGCAGTTAAGCCAGAAAATATTAATACGCCAACAGCGCCTAATAACATTTGAGTAGCACCTCCCATAATAGATGGGAAGAACATACCAAGAACAAAAACAATAATCATGCCGATTAAGCCCATCATACAAAATGTGCCCAAAGGACCTAAATCTCTTTTAGTAGAATAGCCATATAAGCTTAACCCCAAGAAACTACCACTAGTTGCAATAAACGCTGCAGCAATAGACTGCTTAGTATATATGTATAAAATTGCACAAAAAGTAACTCCGGTTAGGGCTGAATATGCTAAATACAATATTATCGATGTTGTTACGCTACAACGACGCAAAATAAAAGCAAAGGTTAAGACACAAGCAAGTTGAGCAATCATAATAGAATTAAATAATAAACTATTAGTTAAGATAGCGTTTCGTAACTCTGCGTGACCATTTAAGAAAAAAGCAACTAACCCAGAAATCAGAATACCTAAGGTCATCCAGGTATAGACCTTACTCATAAAATTAGATAAAGCTTCATTTTTAATACCTATCTGATGGGTAGGTGATGAAATATTACTCATAATATCTTTCCTCGTTAGCAATTAGGGGCATATCCCCGAAAAAAAGAGACATTATTTTACCACATATCAGATAAAATGGCCAAAATGCAATCCCTTGAATCAAAACGATATTATAGATTGTCGCCCATAAAGTCCAGCAATACTCTAAGTTTAGGCGATATGCTTTTAGACTCAGGAAATACAGCATATAAATCAATTTTTGAAGGGCAAAAGGCATCGAAAACACACTTAAGACTACCGGCTTTAATTTCAGACCGAACCGTATACTCAGGTAGCATAACAACACCCAAACCATCCAGTGCCGCATTCTTTAACGCCTGAGAGCTATTTGAAGATAAACTCCCAGACACTTTAACTCTAGTTTGCTTATTATTTTGCTCAAAAACCCATACGCCCCCAGCATTAGATTTCTTAGAAACCAAGCAGTTATAACTACCCAAGTCATTCGGAGACTCAGGCTCACCATATTTAGTAAAATAAGAAGGTGACGCGCAGACAGACATTTTATATTCGCCAAGCAATCTAGTATTACAACCTGATCCGGAAAAATCACCAACACAGATAGCAGCATCATAATCCGACTCTATTAAATTTGGCATATATGACAATAAGTCTAATTCTACTCTTAACTCTGGATGCCCGAGCACAAAGTGATTAATCATGCTTGATAAAGAATAATTACCAAAACTATCAGGAAGAGCAAGTTTTAGCACCCCCTTGGGCGGTTCATTATTGTTTGTCATTGCCTCTATAGCATCTATAACTTCATTTTGGATACGAGTCGTATATTCATGAAAGGTTGCACCAAACTCAGTTAATGTCATCTTGCGTGTACTACGATGCAATAACGTAACACCAAGCTGGCTTTCTAAGCGACCAATACGCTTACTAATCATGGACTTAACCATACCAAGCTGTTCTGCTGTCTTAGAAAAATTACCACACTCAACAACTTTAGAGAATAATAAAAAATCATCCACCTTTGGATTATTCATGTGCGCGACCTCAATTGGCGTTTAAAGAGAAACAATTTAGCAGCCGGGCACTGCATAAGCCACTCTAAAGCTCAAATAAGGCTTGGATTCAAGCATATTAATTAAATGTTAATGTTTTAAGGAATCGTTAAGCAGCAGACAATCCATCTACAAGACCGGCACAAATAATATCGCTTTTGGTAACGCCATCTACAGCATGAGTTTGATAACGCACAATAACACAATTATAACTAACTTCTAGATCTGGGTGATGCTGTTGCTGTTGCGCAATCCAAGCAATAGCATTCACAAAGGCAATAGTTTTATAGTAACCCTTAAATGAATATTTTTTTAATAGGCATTTCTTTTCCTGACAATACTCCCAAGAAGGGATAGCTTGCATTTCAGCATGTAAAACATCGCCAGATAGTACTTCAGCTCCAGAATAACAATCTTCACATTTATCTTGTGTCATAATAAATCCTTAACAAAAACCAGACAGATCTAAATCAGATAAATCAGGCGAATCCAACTCATCACTAGTTATCATTTTTATAGTATTAGCACTGTCTCGCAAATTATAAAGTTGATCAATACCATCTAATACAAAATATTTATCTTGCACCACAGTGTAATCATACTCCCGTGTTAATGTTTCTTTTAAATCAAATGGCGCATATGCTGGAATCTCAGATGGGGATTCACCTAATGATGAAATAGTCTCTTTATGCGAAGATAGAATACCAGCACCCAACACCCGCAACCCACTCGTCGTGTTAACCAAACCAAATTCTATTGTATACCAAAAAAATCGGCTAAACCGCTGCCTTTGTTTTTTAGACAACTTTAGTGCCATCTCACCATACCACTGAATAAAATCAGCATATTGTTGATTCATTAATAATGGGCCATGACCAAAGTACTCATGAAATACATCTGGTTGTGATAAGTAATCTAATTCTTCCGGGACACGAATAAAGTTTGCCACTGGAAATTTTCTGTTTTTTAACATCGTGAAAAATTCATCGACATATACAGTACCGGCAACAGCAACCATTTCCCATGATGTTTTTGCAAGTTTTTTATTAAGATCTTGCAACTGCGGCACTCTATTTGTTGGCATATCTAATTCTTGCAAGCCAACAATAAACTCATCACATGCCCTATCTTTAATAGTAACATGTTGACGCTCTGACAATGTTTGCCATGTTTGATTTTCTATATCTGTCCACTGAATAATGTTATTACTATCTGGCCACTTAGCAATGTATTTTTCTTTTTTTATTTGCAAACGATAAACACCTTATTTTAATAATACATATACAGCCATTGCATAGATATTGAAAACAAAAAAAAGGGGCGAATTAATTCACCCCCCCGACTTTAGCTATCCCTGCTAAAAGTTTCGTCCTTAAAACTTTCTTCATCCATGAGAAAAGGTTGTTTAAAAACAGTAAAGATACTCTAGCATGACAATTATGTCATAGCAATTGAGTGCTTTTACTAAACAAAAAATACTTAATGTAAATCGCCCCAACAATATTGAGCTAACGATAACGCAGCAATAGCAGCAGTTTCTGCTCTTAGTATACGAGACCCCATACCAAACGATCGCCATTTCAAGCTATGAAATGACTCAATTTCCATAACAGAAAAACCACCTTCAGGACCAATTAAAATATTAACTGCAGTCTGCGATATACTAGATGGCAATGCATCTTGAGAGGTAGGATCGGCTACAAGCCCAGCATCATTATCAGAAACCCAATCAAAAACCTTACATGGATTATTAATAACAGGAATAATGCAACGACCAGATTGCTCACAAGCATGCAATGCAATAGCACGCCAATGGCCTATTTTTTTATCCAGCCGTGATGTGTTTGTTTTTACATTAGTTCTCTCTGTTACCAGCGGGGTAATAGATGCAACACCAAGCTCAACTACTTTTTGAATCGCAAAATCCATCCGCTCATTACGAATAAAAGAAAGGCCCAAATGAATATTTAATGGTGATTCATTATCTACCGCCACATACTGCTTAACCTGCAATGTAACACAATCTTTTTTTATATTTTCAATATCGGCAATATATTCACCGCCACTACCATTAAAAACCACAACGCTATCACCAACATACAATCGCAAAACTCTGCTAACGTAATGACTAGCGCCTTTAGTTAATGCTATTGACCCGCCAGTAGCAATATCAGTTTCACAGAAAATCCTTCCCGCTGGCATAACAATACCTCATTTAAGACAAACTACTAACCAGCCTCAATAGGTGTTTTTTTTTCTGGCCGCTTCCACCCATCAATATTTAACTGCTTAGGTCTAGCCAGGGTTAGCTTATGCGGCGCAGCATCTTTAGATATTACAGATCCTGCACCAATAGTTGCACCCTCACCAATATGTAATGGCGCCACCAAAGATGAATTAGAACCAATAAAAGCATTATCATCAATTGTCGTTGGCCATTTATTTGCACCATCATAATTACAGACAATCGTACCCGCGCCAATATTAACTGATGAACCAATAACTGCATCACCTAAGTAAGAATGATGCGACGCTTTACTACCAGGCCCTAGTGTTGTTGACTTAATTTCAACAAAATTACCAACCTTAGCAGCATCACCAATAGTACTACCAGGGCGAACCCTAGCAAACGGGCCTATTACTGCATTAGCGTGAATTAATGCACCATCAACAACAGAGTTTGCCTCAATGCGAGCATCATCTGCTATACATGTGTTTTTAATTGTGACATTAGGTCCAATATAACAACGAGATCCAATAGTAACCCTACCCTCTAACACAACATTTACATCCAACACTGTATCTATGCCAATTGTAACTTTGCCACGAACGTCCAATCGAGCGGGATCCATTACTTTCACCCCCTGCATCGCCAAGTCATATGCCTTGTTACTTTGATAGTGCCGTTCTAGGTTAGCTAACTGCCACCTATCATTAACGCCCTGCATCTCTTCTTGGCAGTGCGCCATAACACCACCCACAGCAACACCTTCCGCTACAGCAAAAGAAACTATATCTGTTAGATAATACTCTTGTTGGTTATTATTGTTTTTAAGCTGAGGCAACCATTGTAACAACTGCTTTACTGAACTGGCGATAATTCCAGTATTTACTTCTCTAATCTGCTTTTCATAATCATTTGCATCTTTTTCTTCAATGATAGAAACAATATTACCAAGCTCATTTCTGATAATACGGCCAAGACCTAATGGATTTTCTTTTTCCGCAATAATCAACCCTAAAGCAGCAATTGGAGTTTGATCTAATAATGACTTTAAAGTACGTGAAGAAATTAATGGAACGTCTCCATATAAAATTAAAACTTGATCGTCTTCATGACAAAATGGTAGGGCTTGCATAACCGCATGACCAGTACCAAGACGCTCTTCTTGCTTAATCCAGTTTACAGCTAAATGAGATAATGGTTCTTTTACTTGTAAGCCACCACTACCATATACCACATTAATAACATCAGGACTTAATGTTTCAGCCGCCATAATAACATGCTCTAGCATGGTCATACCTGCAAGCTTATGCATAACTTTAGGCAGCCCTGAGCGCATACGCTTACCATTACCAGCCGCTAGAACAATGACACTTAATCCCATACGTATCTCCAACATTATCTAATGCAACTTACAACAGCCACGCTAATATTTAAACTAGTTTTTAATGCTTTTTCCGCAACATTTGAATTGCTCTTAACTGCGCAGAAGCCTCGGCAAGCTCTGCCATTGCTCGAGTATAATCCATTCCTTCTGTCTGGTCTGATAAACTAGCCTCAGCCTGTTCTTTGGCAGTTTGTGCTGAAGCCTCATCTAACTCATCTGCACGCGCTGCAGTATTAGATAGCAATGTTGCCTTAGTTGGCTGCACTTCAAGAAAACCACCTGAGATATAGTACACCTGCTCTTCGCCAGAGTCTAAAACAAACTTAATATAACCAGGTTTAACTGCAGTTAAAAGAGCAGTATGCCCTGGATGAACTCCTATTTCACCTGAAGCGCCTGTTACTATTAAACTCTGCACTTCGCCTGAAAACAGTTCTGCTTCAGCACTAACAATAGTTAGCTCCATTGCTACTTTACTCATAGCTCATACCTTTAAAGTGATTCTGCTTTTTCTAATACTTCATCTATACTACCAACCATATAGAATGCTTGCTCTGGGATTTCATCATAATCACCATTTAAAATACCCTTAAATCCAGCAATAGTATCCTTCAATGCAACATATTTACCTGGAGAACCAGTAAATACTTCCGCCACGAAAAATGGTTGCGATAGGAATCTTTGTATTTTACGTGCTCTTTTCACTGTAGATTTATCTTCTTCCGATAACTCATCCATGCCAAGAATAGCAATAATATCTTTTAACTCGTTATAACGCTGTAATGTGTGCTGTACTGCATTTGCAACATTGTAGTGATCTTCACCAATAATTAATGGGTCTAATTGACGACTACTAGAATCCAAAGGATCAATGGCAGGATAAATACCAAGCTCCGCAATCTGACGTGATAATACAACAGTTGCATCTAAGTGTGAGAATGTAGTTGCAGGCGATGGATCTGTTAAATCATCAGCAGGTACATATACAGCTTGAATAGATGTAATTGAACCAGATTTAGTTGAGGTAATACGTTCTTGTAAATTACCCATCTCCTCTGCCAATGTTGGCTGATAACCAACCGCAGACGGCATACGACCAAGCAATGCCGAAACCTCAACTCCAGCCAAAGTATAACGATAAATGTTATCAATAAATAACAATACATCACGACCTTCATCACGGAAATTTTCTGCCACAGTAAGCCCGGTTAACGCCACTCGCAATCTATTACCCGGAGGCTCATTCATCTGACCATATACCAGCGACACCTTATCGATAACGTTAGAGTCTGTCATTTCATGATAGAAATCATTACCTTCACGAGTTCTTTCACCAACACCTGCAAACACAGAATAACCACTATGCTCAACTGCAATATTACGAATTAACTCCATCATATTTACAGTTTTACCAACGCCGGCACCACCAAACAAACCAACCTTTCCACCTTTTGCAAAAGGACAAAGAAGATCAATAACCTTCACTCCTGTTTCTAAAATCTCAGTATCACCCGATTGATCAGTGAAGGCAGGTGGCATTCTATGAATTGGAAGTTTCTTGTCTTCGCCGATAGGTCCAGCTTCATCGATAGGATCGCCAAGCACATTCATAATACGGCCCAATGTTTCCTTACCTACTGGAACCATAATAGGTTCGCCAGTATTTGTAACTTCTAGCCCACGCTTCAAGCCCTCAGTACCACCCATAGCAATAGTTCGCACAACACCATCACCAAGCTGCTGTTGTACCTCTAATACCAGTCCTGTTTCTACTACATTTAAAGCATCGTAAATTTTAGGTGCTTTGCTATTTTTAAACTCAACATCAATCACCGCACCGATGATTTCAATTATTGATCCTACTTGAGTAACTTTCATATTCATTGATTTTCCTCTATTTCTTATTCTTCTACCGCGGCAGCGCCGGCGACAATTTCTGAGATTTCCTGCGTAATACTAGCCTGTCTTATTTTATTATAAATAAGCCTTAGTTCATCAATAAGCGAAGTAGCATTATCTGTTGCACTTTTCATTGCAACCATTCTTGCACTTTGCTCACATGCAATATTTTCAATAACGGCCTGATAAACTTGAGACTCAATATAACGAACTAATAGACCTGTTAATAACTCAGTTGAATTATCTGGCTCATAAATATAATCCCAATGACCTGTGTTATCACTTTCTTCTTTTTCTAATGGCAATAGCTGTCTTGTCATAGGCTTTTGGGTCATTGTATTCACAAAGTCATTCGATGCTATATAGACACGATCAATATCACCATTACTAAACTTATCCAACATAACTTTAACAACGCCAACAAGATCAACCACAGCTGGAGTATCACCAAGCTGCGTAGCAGAACCCACAACATCAGCACCTTGCCTTGCAAAAAACGCTTCAGCTTTACGACCAATTAAACATAAATCAATACCAACACCCTGCTGATTAAATGATTTCATATCCTTTAAAACCGAACGAAACAAGTTCATGTTCAAGCCACCACACAAACCTCTATCTGTTGAGACTATAATAATCCCTACGCGACCTAGCGTATCTCGCTGTTGAAAATAAGGATGTGAAAACTCACTATGACAATTGGCGATATGAGCAATAACCTCTCTTATATGTTCTGCATACGGGCGAGATAAACTCATACGATCTTGAGCTTTACGCATTTTGCTTGCTGCAACTAATTCCATGGCGCGGGTTATCTTTTTAGTGCTTTTCACACTCGCCATTTTGCTATTAAGTTCGCTAATGCGTGACATAACCTGCCCACCTTTTTATATTATTTTCTTACCAAGACTGAGTGGATTTAAACTTATCCAAGACAGCTTGCATTTTAGTTACCGTATCTTCGTCAAATACGGGGTTATTATTAATAGCTACCAACAATTCAGCATGCTCATCGTTCAAATATGATAACAAAGCTGACTCGAAAGACGTTACTTGCTTTAACTCAACGTCATCTAAGTAACCTTTTTCTACAATAAACCAAGAAAATGCTATTTCAGCTACAGACATAGGCCTATATTGTGCTTGCTTCAACATTTCATAAATACGCTGACCACGCTCCAACTGCTTACGTGTAGCCTCATCTAAATCAGAAGCAAATTGAGAAAATGCCTCTAACTCTCTATATTGAGCAGCCGCAATACGCAAGCCACCAGCAAGTTTTTTGATAATTTTAGTTTGCGCAGCACCACCAACACGAGAGACTGAAAGACCAGTATTAATCGCAGGCCTAACTCCAGAGTTAAACATTGCCACGTCTAAGAAAATCTGACCATCTGTAATTGATATTACGTTCGTTGGTACAAACGCTGACACATCTCCAGCCTGTGTTTCAATAATAGGTAGCGCTGTTAGTGATCCTGTTTTACCTGTCACCTCACCTTTAGTTGCTTTTTCAACAAAAGAAGCATTAACCCGAGAGGCACGTTCAAGTAAGCGTGAATGTAAATAAAATACATCACCAGGATATGCTTCACGACCAGGAGGCCTACGCAATAATAATGATATTTGTCTATAAGCCCATGCTTGCTTTGTTAGGTCATCATAAATAATTAGTGCATCTTCACCTTTATCACGAAAGTACTCACCCATAGTACAACCAGCATATGGGGCTAAATATTGTAATGCTGCAGCATCGGAGGCATTCGCGGCAACGATAATAGTATGTTTTAAAGCATCATGCTCTTCTAGCTTTCTTACAACAGCAGCAACAGAAGATGCTTTCTGGCCAATTGCAACATAAACGCATTTCACACCAGTATCTTTTTGATTAATAATAGTATCTAAAGCAACAGCTGTTTTACCTGTCTGCCTATCGCCAATAATAAGTTCACGCTGACCTTTACCTATTGGCACCATGGCATCGATTGATTTTATTCCTGTTTGCAAAGGCTGATCAACTGATTGACGCTCAATAACACCAGGTGCGATTTTTTCTACAGGAGCTGTTTCTGTTGTTTCTACCGGACCTTTGCCGTCTATTGGTCGACCCAAAGTATCTACAACACGCCCTAATAATGCCTCACCAACTGGAACCTCAAGAATTTTACCAGTACATTTAGCTGTCATACCTTCTTCAAGGTGGCGATATGGACCAAGCACAACCGCGCCAACAGAATCACGCTCCAAGTTGAAAGCAAGCCCTTGCGTGTTATCAGGGAACTCCAGCATTTCACCAAACATGGCATTGGTTAATCCATAAACTCTTACAATACCATCTTTAATATTAACTATTGTGCCTTCTGCACGCACATCAGTTTGAACCTTATGTGCATCCATGCGCTCTTGAATAATAGTGCTTATTTCTGCTGCGTTTAATTGTGTTGTTGACATATTTTAACCTCTTAAACTATCACCCAATAGGGCTATACTATTTTGAATGGAGCCATTCAAAACCAAACCTTTAATACTTACACGAAGACCACCAGTAAGACGGTCGTCTACTTTTAAACTCAGAATTGTTTTTGTTGCAAACCTTTCTTCGATGTACTTTTTAATATTAACCACCTCGGTATCAGTTAACTCTCTAGCCGATACAACCTCAGATCTTTCAATGCCTCGATGCTTATCGAGTAAATCTAAATACAATTTCCTTATGCCACCAATATTAGACAATCTATTACTAGATGCTAAAACTGACAACCACTGCCTTGCAGATTGCTGCAGTGAATCAGGACAGTTTGGTGTTGCCATGACAACCGCAAACAATATATCTTCAATTTGGGTACTAGAGCACATCGGACTTACCATCGCTACCTGTAGCTCAGGCGTGCTAGCGGCCATCGCCAGCACTCTTAAAATCTCATCCCACTGATCTAGCTCATCAGAGGCAAGAGCTTTACTAAACAAAGCATCTGCGTATGGTCGTGCAAAAGTAAGGTTTTCTGGCATTATGCTTCACCTATTAGATCGGAGATTATTTGGTGATCTAAATCAGCATTTGCGCCAATTTCACGTTGTAGTATTTTTTCAGCCCCAGCAACAGCAAGTCTTCCCACCTGGGATATTAATTCTTCTTTTGCTTGCATATATTCTTTAGAAATATCTTCCTTTGCTAAAACAAGAAGCCTATCGCCTTCTTCTCTTGCTTTATCTTTAGAGTCTTCAATCATTCGATTAGCTCTGGAGTTAGCTTGCTCAATAATACCAGCTGCTTTGGCCTTAGCCTCTGTTAACATTTCTGCTGATTTGTAGTTAGCAAGCTCTAATTCTTTTTGACCCTGCTCTGCTGCTGCCAAGCCATCAGCAATTTTAGTTTGACGCTCTTCCATTGCATTGGTAATAGCCGGCCAAACAAATTTCATTGTGAACCAGATAAACAAAGCAAAGGTTATCATTTGCCCTAGTATGGTTAAGTTTAAATTCATAGTGACCTACCTCAGTAAAAAAACAGCGTTAAACAAACAACCTATGGCTGAGCTGCTGCTAATATATGATGAATCTTGGCTAAAGCTGGAGTTAATGCAGGCATGAACACAGCAGGTGAGAACAACATCAAGAACCCAAAAACCAAACCGATTACAGCAAACGCATCTAACAAGCCCGCCATTAAAAACATATTACCCATAAGCATAGCTTTTAATTCCGGCTGACGTGCAATCCCTTCTAAAAACTTACCGCCTAACAAGCCAAAACCAATTGCAGTCCCCATAGCTGGTATACTTATAAGCAGTGCTGCAGCAATAAAGATGTTGCCATAAAGCCCAACTAATGTGTGTAAAATATCCATTATAATCTCCTCTAGTTACGTAATATTAAAAAATCAATGCGACTCGTGCGCCATACTCAAATATACAATTGTTAGCATCATAAAAATAAATGCCTGTATTGTAATAATAAGAATATGAAAAATTGCCCAAATGCCACCCGGAATCCATTGCAGCCAGAACGGTATTAACCCAGCAATAAGAACGAAAATAAGCTCTCCGGCAAATAAATTACCAAATAACCGTAGCGATAAAGATAATGGTTTAGCAATTTCCTCAACCAAACGAAAGAATATATTTACCGGCATTAAATACCAGCCAAAAGGCTTAGATAATATTTCTATAAGTAGATTCTTAGGTCCTTTTATTTTGAAATTATAATAAATGATCATTATAAATACAGTTAAAGCCAAGCCAACTGGCAAACTTAAATCCGCTGTTGGCACCGCCCTGTAGTGATGAATACCAAAAAAACCTAACAACCTAGGAATAAGATCTACCGGCAATAAATCGACCAAGTTCATGAAAAACACCCAGAAAAAAACGGTCATAGCCATTGGCGCAATCACTGAATTTTCACCATGAAACACCTCTTTAGTCATCCCATTAACCATCTCTATAGAATACTCAACAAAGTTTTGTAATTTACCAGGCTGCGTTGAAACTGCTTTGCGTGCTGCCAAGTAGAACAATCCTAGAAAAAGAACACCGATAAGAAAAGAGGTAATCAGGGTATCTAGATTTAAAACCCAAAAACCACTCGTTGGACCAACAGACCCTGTATGCAAATTAAGCTGCAAGTTAGTTAAATGATGCTGAATATATTCTGTTGGTGACATCTGCACTACTTACCCTTCCCTAGCCACTTAACCGGCAATATAGGAGCAAAAATCATACTTAAGCTCACACTAATTACGCCAACCACCAATGGCAGCAAGCTAAGAGAAAATACATTAAAAAATATAACAGCTAATGCGGCAGTAAATGACAGCTTAACGATTTCACCTACGTAAAAAATAACCATTATTTTCAAACCACTACGTCCATTAGCGCGATAAAAAAATAGCGCAGCAAATAATGCGCTAGGAGCTAACACAGAAATACCACCCCAAGCTGCAGACTCTCCGGACAAGGAGCCAAAACAGGAAGCTACAACTGCAATAATTACCAACATTAAGCCTTGAGCCAAAATAATATGGCGTGGAGAAACCGGTTGTGCGCGGCTCGCGCTATATTGCTGATTACAACAATCGTGACTCACAGTACAAGACTCCAGGGACAGGCAAATAATAGTCCGCGAGTATAATGACTTTCAATAGCTTGTGCAACGATATTTAATCGTTAAAAAAACCAGCTATTTTTATAGCGTCAGAACAATCAAATGACGTTTATTTTTGAACAGCAAAGCAACAATTGAATTTTATTTTATTCGCTCTAAGATACCATCTAACTCATCAACACTACTATAATGCACAACCAACTGCCCACGCCCACGCGCTTGATGACGAATAACAACTTTGGCGCACAATCGATCTGATAAATCATTTTGTAATTTTTTAATGTCAGGATCGATAGCAGCAGGAACAGCAGATGGGGCAATACTTTTATCTACCATCTGTTTAACCAGCTCCTCTGCCTGGCGCACAGATAAACTCCGAGCAATAATTAACTTTGCAGTACTAACCTGAACCTCGCCCTCTAACGATAATAAAGATCTAGCATGTCCCATTTCCAACTGACCTTGCTCAACCATACTTTTAACAACTGGCTGCAGTCGCAATAGCCTAACCAAATTTGAAACAGCAGTACGCGACCTACCAACCACGTCTGCAACCTCTTGATGCGTCAATGAAAATTCATGTAGAAGTCTATTTAAAGCAACTGCCTCCTCAATAGCATTAAGGTCCTCGCGCTGAATATTCTCAATTAATGACATTGCAATAGCAGCATCATCTGTTAATTCTTTTACAATAGCCGGTACTTTAGAAAGACCAGCCAGCTCTGCGGCGCGCCACCTACGCTCACCTGCAATTAACTCATACTTATCGCCACTTTTTCGAACAACTACAGGCTGGATAACCCCCTGTGAACGAATAGATTGCGCCAATTCATCTAGCGCTTCAGGTGCAAATTGAGTTCTAGGCTGATATTTACCAGATACAATCTCCTTGATATTGAGCTGACACAGCTGACCATCCACAGAAGATGTAACTACAGCCGGGGCCAAAGAAACAGCAGCCTCTTCCGTAGCCACACCACCTTGCAATAGCTCACCCAAACCCAGATCACTAAGACCACGACCTAATCCTCGTCTTTTAATGCTCATAATGCCTCCTCTGTATCAGTTAACTTAACACCACCTCGTGATGACAAGTTGTTCCGTCGCAACAATTCACCAGCAAGGGCCAAATAAGAAACAGCCCCCTGAGAGCGCTTGTCATAGTGCATAATTGGTATACCATGACTAGGAGCCTCTGCCAACCTGACATTACGCGGAATAACTGTATGATAGACTTGCTTGCCGAAGTGGCTCAATAACTGCTCAGACACCTCAGTCGTTAACCTATTTCTACCGTCATACATGGTGCGCAATAATCCCTCTATCTGCAAAGAACCATTAACTGCCTTTCTAATCCGATCAATGCTTGCCAACAAACTAGTTAAACCCTCCAGCGCATAATACTCACACTGAATTGGGACCAAGACACTATGCGCTGCAACTAACGCATTAACTGTTAACATATTTAACGACGGCGGACAGTCTATTAGAATAAAGTCATATGACGATGAAATAGCAGATAAGGCTTCAGATAAACACTGCTCACGATTTTCAGATTTCAACAACCTAACCTCAGCCACAGTTAAGTCACCATTAGATGGCAGAATATCAAACCCCCATCTTGTTTTACATTTAACCTCAGACGCCAAACTCTCACCTAACAGCACCTCATTAATACTCAACTCCAAGCTCTGCTTATCGATACCACTACCAACTGTCGCACTACCCTGAGGATCAAGATCAACTAGTAATATACGCTTCTTCATTGCTGCTAGCGCTGCAGCAAGATTAATTGAAGTTGTTGTCTTAGCAACTCCACCCTTTTGATTTGCGACTGCAATAACTTTAGCCATAACATAACCCTATATATTATTAATTAATACAACATGCCTTTTTGCATCGAGGCCTGGTACTTGTAATTTTACTACTTGATAAGGCAGCGTAACGTTTTGTAATTCCTCATGCGGATTTACACCCTTCATTAAAACCCAGCAACCATTATCAACCAACAAAGATGGCGTCCATTGCAGAAGACTGTCTATAGACTTGACTGCGCGCGCAGTAATAGTATCAAACGATACTGGCGTAGCAAACTCTTCCATTCGAGAGTGAACAACAGACACATTAGATAAACCTAACTGATGAGCAACATGGCGCAGAAACCTTGTTTTCTTGCCATTACTATCTAGCAAAGTAAATTGCTTTTCTGGATAAAAAATAGCCAGAGGAATCCCCGGAACACCGCCGCCAGTGCCAACATCTAAAATGGATGAACCTTTTATATAAGCTGTAATAGTTAAACTATCTAATAGATGATAGGTAACCATCTGCATCTCATCTGTTATTGCAGTTAAGTTATATGTTTGATTCCACTTTTTAAGTAAATACATATAATCCAATAACAACTGCTGCTTTGCTGTAGATAAATTTAATCTCATCTCTGACAGCCCATCAATCAGATGTTGCGCCACCATATCTAAGTTTTTATTTTTCAACTGCCAACACCTCTAGCCATATCCCATTAATCTTATGTAAAACTTGCTCCATTAAACCTGCAACAGACTTCTCTAGCGCCGCTTGATCTCGCGCAACCAGCGATGCAACAACATCCTTATAGTCTGCCGCAGACAGCAATAGCATCTCAGAAAAACCCTTGCAACAATACACTCTATAACAGTAACGCTCTACATGTTGCAATAAGTTTGTATATAAACCAGATAACCAATATGAATTAGCACCGCTAACTAGCGCATTAAAAAAATCATGATGACAACCAAACCAAGCATCTACAGAAGAGCTGTTAGAAGCTAAAATGCTATTTTCACATTTCATAAAGCGAAAATGTTCGCCAACACACCGGGCCTCCCAGGCATCATCACCAAATAACATTGCTTGCTTAAATAGATCAAGCTCTAACAAATAACGGGCGCGGATCAAGTCGCGACACAATTCAATTGACTGCCCCGCAACCCTAAAACCCTTTAAAGCCAAAGCCACAACAAACCTTTCCCCTACCAACTGATTAAGCGCCTCGCGCACTGGCGTACCACCCATCTCATAGCGACACTTCAAGCTCTCTATATTCAACCTTTCATCTGCAGCGAAATTAACACGCACAATATCATTACGCAGCAACATGACAGCTTGCGAAGTTAATGATGGTGTCTGAGTTACATTCACAACTAATTCCAACTATATCTTACAAAATTAAATTATCATCGATGATTTGAATTATAATCGAAAAAGAGTTGCATTGTCGATAACTTAATGTATAATCTTTTTTGTAGGTAGCAAATGGAGGTGCAAATGCCGATAACACATACTGCAACAAGTAAGCGTAACCCGTCGGTTGATTCGCTTATTGCTGTATGTCCTATAAGGCAATCGGCCGCGCCAAGCACAGCGCAAAAAATGACTACCTACCACAAAGACGACTACAAACAACAAAAGCTTTTTTATTGCGCTATCGCGCTAAGTGTTTTGGGGAACACTCACGCTGTGCGGCTTTTATGTAGCGTCACTTTAAGGGTGTTGCAGACTAAAAATATATGAAGGGAGTTAGGGTTAATCGCCTAACTGTATATTTTCAGCCTGCAACATACCTATACCGAACTTTCGTGGCGAAGGTGGAGGATAAGGCAGGGTTTTGTATGGTAACCCACAGTTAGCAGCACAGAAGATCACGATCTATGTGCCAAACAAAGCTCTGCCTTTCTCTTTCAAATTAAATAAACAATAACGAACACATACATAATCAGGCAACAACACTAGCCTGGGGCTTGCTTTTCTTTAAAAATATAGCCAGCAAAGACATAGCGGCCGGAGTTACTCCTGGGATGCGCGCCGCCTGCCCCATAGATACGGGAGACACCATACTCAAAGCCTGCACCACCTCAGTTGATAACCCTGTCACCAAACTATAATCAAAACACTTAGGTATCTGCATGTTCTCATATTGAACCATCCGCTCCACATCAAGCTGTTGACGCTTAATATACCCTGCATACTTAACTTCCACCTCAACCTGAGAGGCAACATCTTGCGATAGATCAAGCACAGAAAAAGCCGGCAACTGCAAAAGTAATTGCATACTAACGCCTGGGCGCTTTAACAAATCAACACCACAATACTCTCGCATTAACTGATCGGAAGTTGCTGCATAAAATTTTTGTGCATCGACAGAGTCAGCCTGAATCCAAGTTGTTTGCATTACCTGCATCGCCTGTTTTACAGCTTCTTGTTTTGCAATAAATAGCTTGTACTGATCAGCACTAACACAGCCTAAATCATACCCAATGCTAGTTAATCTAACATCTGCATTGTCTTCGCGTAACAACAATCTATGCTCCGCGCGCGAGGTAAACATACGATACGGCTCTTGCGTTCCTTTAGTAACAAGATCATCAACAAGCACACCAATATAAGCCTGATCTCGTCTTGGCATCCAAGCATCTTTTGCTTGAATTTGCCTAACCGCATTAATCCCTGCCAATAATCCTTGAGCGGCAGCCTCCTCATACCCTGTCGTACCATTGATTTGGCCTGCAAAGTATAACCCCTGGATTATTTTAGTCTCCAGTGAAGGCTTTAGATCTCTAGGATCAAAGTAATCATATTCAATTGCATACCCTGGTCGCGTTATATGACACTCCTCTAACCCCTTTATAGACCTAACAAACTCTTCTTGAATACTAAATGGCAAGCTAGTTGAGATACCATTTGGATAAACCTCATAAGAACTCAAACCCTCCGGCTCTAAAAAGATCTGATGAGAATCCTTGTCGCTAAACCTAACCACTTTATCTTCAATAGAGGGGCAATACCTGGGGCCCACACCATCAATTTGCCCACAATACATTGGCGAGCGGTCCAACCCCTTCCTGATAATGTTATGAGTGGTACTATTAGTATGCGTAATATAACAAGGAACCTGGCGAGGATGGTCTGCAACACTGCCTCGATATGACATAACAGGTAGAGGCGAATCTCCCGGCTGAGCCTGCAATTGAGTATAGTCAATCGTACGGCCATCAATACGAGGCGGAGTACCAGTTTTCAATCTAGCAACCCTAAACGGCAGCGCTCGTAACCTCTTTGCCAAGGCATTTGACGGCGCATCACCCATCCTCCCACCTGATGACTGCTTTAAACCTACATGAATCTGACCACCTAAGAAGGTACCAACTGTAAGAACAACTGCAGGAGCAAAAAACTCTAATCCCATTTGAGTTACAACACCGCAAACCTTGTTGTTCTCTATGATCAAGTCATCAATTGCTTGTTGAAAAATAAACAAATTCTCCTGCTCTTCAAGCGATTTACGAATAAAGCTCTTATATAAGGAACGATCTGTTTGGGCTCTTGTTGCTCTAACAGCAGGCCCTTTGCGGGAGTTTAATACTCTAAACTGGATACCAGCATAATCTGCCGCGCGCGCCATCACCCCACCTAAGGCATCAACCTCTCTAACTAAATGACTCTTACCAATACCGCCAATAGCAGGATTACAAGACATTTGACCTAGAGTGTCTATATTATGCGTGACTAGCAAAGTTGTCGCGCCCATTCTTGCCGAAACCAAGGCAGCCTCCACCCCAGCATGACCGCCGCCAACTATAATGACATCGAATTTTTGTGTCCTAAGCACAATAAACCCCCAAGGATAACCAGAAAAGAGCGGCCGAGTCTAGCATGGGGCGCAAACTTGAACAATAGATGCCATCGACCACAGCGCGGCCTAACAGTTTTATTTTTAACCACATGATTATAAGTCAATTATTAACAATAACGACCTACAAGCAACCTACCACCAATGCCACCAAGACTTATGTGGCAGCTGACTCTTGCATGCAATTAACTGCTGATGATACTTCTGCTGCTGATCACCAACCTTAGCAGCAACCCCCAATAACCATTTGTTATTTTGATACCTCTTAGCATGATAACCACCCATACCAAGATAATAAGCTAAATAAATACTCCTAGCATCGGACTTGCTAATACCCAATCTAGAATGCATTTTACTAACATACCAACCGATAAAGTCAGTAGCATTAGCAAAGCTAGCGCGACGTGCACTTCGTTGACTTGTTCCGCGCAAATAATCTTGCCAAGTACCGTCTACTGCCTGAGCATACCCCTCTGCTGTTGTCGGTCGCAGCCAAGGAATAAACCCTAATACTTTCTTATGTGGTGGCTTAGCGTCTGCCCTAAAATGTGACTCGCGATGAATAATCGCCATTTGCACACTAATTGGCACCCCCCAAGCTAGCTGGGCACTTTGCGCCGACCAATACCAAGATGGGTGCTCTTTAAATAATACACATAGATTATCTTGAGATTCTGTCGACGGGGCCACCTCAGTTAGTAACGCATAAGCAAGAATCAATAACACAGGTATTATAGTAATAATCCATTTTGCCGCTAAAGAATGTCGCAATACTTGACCTTATATTAAAATATCACTCAGCCGGTTCCTGCAACCCTTTGCAATTAGTCTCTTTCAATAAGAAAGAAATAATCAATGATAATATAAATGCAACTAACATCATCATGAAAGCATTATGAAAATCAGACAGCTTATACATTGGCGTAGCGCCTGAGTAACTATGATCCCAATGACTATTTAGCAACCTAGTAAACCAAGTAATCGTGAAACCACCCGACATAATAAGAAAAGAAGCAATAGAATTTGCCGAACCTGTCAGTTTTTTGCTATTACTTTCTGCAACTAGCGGATAAGCGATAGTTTGTGAACTAATAGACAAACCCAACAAGAAAAATAAACCCTGCTGCGCAGCAAAACTAACGTATGGATAGTGCATGATTAATAACATAACAATGATTGATAAAATTGAACCCACTATCATTGGCATTTTACGTCGCTGTATTTTATCAGACAGCCAACCAAACAACGGGCAACCAATAATTAAACCAATAAAAAACATTTCACTAACAACAGAAGCGTCATGCAACGGCAAATGAGCCACCTGCCCCAAGTATTGATCTAAGGCGAACCCGCCCAACAAAAATACTGGCAAGTTAATTAATGAAGCATACAAACCAGCTAACCAGTTTTGCGCATTTTTCAAAACCGACACAAAGTCTAAAACAAACGCCTTGTAGTCAAACTCACCAGATGAAACTTCCTGCTCCTGTCCTGCCGGATAGTCTTTTAAAAACAAAAACATAAACAATAAGAAAAAACAACCAAGACCAGCATCTACCATTAATGTTGTAAAAACACCATAATGTTGCACCAACTCAGACATTGGCGTCTGAGCTACCATCCCTCCTGTCATAGCAAAAGTGATAGCTAACCCAATAACAAAAGCCATTCGCGATGGTGGAAACCAGCGAGAAGCAACTCTCACAACCCCAAGTAAACAAAAAGCACCAGTTACGCCACACACGAATCGCGCTATTAGTGCCTGCATAACAGTATGCGCCATGGCAAAACCAACAATCGAAAGAATTAATACCGAAACAACTATAAGCAATACCCGTCTGGTAGAACACCGATCAAGCACGATACCGGCAGGAATTAACAGCAGAACATTCCCATAAAAATAACTGGTTGCAATCATAGCAATACCAGAGCTATCAGTATTAAAATATGAATACAATGCCCCACCCAGGGAATTCAACATATTGATTTGAATAAACTGAAAGAAAAAGAAAACCGCAGCAGCAGAAACAGCAACCCAAGGTTTAAGCCTACTCCATATAGAATTTGACATTTGGCACTCCAAAGCATCTAAGGACATAATAACTCCCGATGTATAGCTAAAGACGGGGCGGAGTATAGAGCACTCAGCAGACAAATTACAACCAATACTTAATACTTATTTTGCACATGCCGGTATAGAATCCTCGCAAGAGGCAACTCCAGCATAGAAGTGCTCCCTAGAAGTAGATACATAGCTCTCATTACCACCCACAGCAACCTGATCACCATGGCGCAATACCTTTCCAGAACCATCTAGCCGCAAAATCATCGTAGCCTTACCACCACAGTGACAAATTGTTTTTAATTCAATTAGTTGATCCGCCCATGCTAACAAATATAAACTTCCCTCAAACGGCTCTCCCTGAAAATCAGTTCTGATACCATAGGCTAATACCGGCAATTTAAACTCATCAACTACCTGCCCCAGCTGCCTCACCTGATCTTTTGATAAAAACTGAGCCTCATCTACCAAAATACAGCGAAGCTTATGCATTTGTTTGTATTTTGCCGCAATATCAGTATATAAATTCATACTCTTAGTAACTATTTCTGCTTTTTGCTGCAACCCCAGCCTGGATGTAACAACCCCGCGCCCATACCTATCATCAATTGCTGGCACATATATTAAAGTATCCATGCCGCGCTCTTGATAGTTATAACTAGATTGCAACAACGTTGTACTCTTACCAGCATTCATCGCAGAGTAATAAAAATGTAGCTTTGCCACCGTAAATCCTCCATAAAGTTAGCGGCATCATAAACTAAGAGAACACATGTCACAACTAACGAACAAATACTATGCATATGACAAGACCGTTGTTAGAATACAGTTCTTTAATTGGTAGGTAGTTAATATGAACAATAAATTAGCATTAAGCATCATAGCATTTAGCATAACAATGCCATTACTAGCCCAAAGCACAGATGCAACAGAAGCACCGGCAGCAGATACAACAACACCTACAACAGCAGCAGCAAGCTCAAATACCACAGCAGATACAACAGCTACAACAGCTACAACAGCTACAACAGCTACAACAGCAGCAGCAAGCTCAAATACCACAGCAGCTACAACAGCTACAACAGCTACAACAGCACCAGCATCAAGTTCAAATACAACAGCAGATACAAATACAAATGCAAGCTCACAAAATATTACCCTTTCAACAACACAAGTAGCACCAGAAGGCTATGTATCTATAGTCTGCCCAGCCGCCACACAACTCACCAAGAATGACAGCACATGGTCTGCGCTCCCATACTTCAAAAGTTTTGACTCATCGTCTGCCACAGCCATTAAAGAGTTCAATGGCGCGCAATGGACCGGGGCTGGCGAAGGGCAAATATTCTGCGTATATTCAAGTACAGTTTCCTCCGACTTCCCTATAACAATGGCATTTGACACCATGGCGCAAGAACCAGTACAAACTGTAGGCTTATCCTGGAAAGATACACAAACCACTTACATTAACTGTATTTCAAAAGACCCTCAACAATGCCCGTTTCTTGTAAAAGAAAAACCAAAAAAGCAGTCCCTTGACAGTGTGTTAAGCGATATCAAAAGCGATAACTAATAATAAGAGCACAAAAAAAATAATGAGACAAAAATGATTATTACTATTTTAAGAGCAATCAATGCTGCAGTGGTCGTACTGTTAATGATAATTACAACTATAATCTTTAGCTGTATAATCTCTATTGTATTTGCGTTAATTAATATTATCCCGGCATGCAAAGTCAAAACGTCACTGAAAGGGCTAGCAATGCCGCTTTTTTCCATGACGTGGAAAACCTTTCAGCTAATCTCTAATTTATTCTTCTTATGCAAATGGGAAATTATTAATAAACACACAATAAACCCAAAATCATGGTATCTAATGATGTCCAATCATCAATCTGGTGTAGATATACTAGCCATTGGTGCGGGCATGAGCTTTATTGCAGCACCACTTAAGTTCTTCCTGAAAAAAGAACTCCTGTGGAGCCTTCCTTTCGCTGGATTTGCTGCATATTTAGCCGGATTTCCATTCCTAAATAGAAGCGCTCACACTAAAAGCAAAAAACAGCCTCGATTAAAAGATGAAAATGGCAAGAAAATCCGCCCTGGCGTAAAAGATATTGAAACTGCCAAAAAAGCCTGTCGACAATTACTAGACATACCAACTAACTTAATTGTATTTCCAGAAGGGACCAGATTTTCGGCACAAAAGCAATTGGAACAGAAATCTCCATACCATAGCTTACTGAAACCCAAGGCTATGAGCATAGCAACTGTTATTAATGAGATGCACGAACAACTATCCGGCATAATAGATATCACCATAAAATACAAGCCAAGCAAATGCACAATGGTTGACTTTCTTCTAGGAAGAGTAAAAAGAGCAGAGATGCATTATGAAATAATACCAATCACCCCAGACCTACTAGGAGATTTTCAGCAAGACCGAGACTATAGGCGTAAACTACAATCATGGCTTAATCAGCGCTGGGAAATAAAAGACGAAAAACTACAGAACGACCATGAATAAACTACGCATAGCAACTAGAAAAAGCCAGCTTGCTATGGCTCAAGCCAACTGGGTTAAGCAGCAACTAAAGCTTATAAATATAGATGCGGAGCTAATTGGAATTAGCACCTCTGGAGACCAAAACACAACAACATCACTCCAAGAACATGGCGGGAAAAATGTCTTTATTAAAGAGCTGCAAATCGCCCTACTAAACAATGATGCTGATATTGCAGTACACTCAATAAAAGACATGTCCGTATATCCATACCAAGACTTAACCATTGCTGCAATATGTGAACGAGAGTCTGCCGACGATGTATTAATCACTATAAATCATAAAGAAAAAGATATGATAATTGGCACAACCAGCCCACGCAGACAAAGCCAAATGCTAGCACTAGATCCAACCTGCACAATTAAATTATGTAGAGGAAACATTAATTCGCGAATACAGCAATTAACTGATAACAAGTTTGATGGAATTATCCTAGCAAAGGCAGGGTTAAATAGACTTGGGATTACAGATATCACATACAAAACACTGCCTCATGCACAATTTACCCCAGCTATAGGCCAGGGGGCCATAGGTATTGAGTGCTTAAGCAATAAACACGAGCTACAAACTATTCTTGCGCCGCTAAATCACACCCCTACAGCAACATGTGTTAAAGCAGAGCGCACCGTAAATACCATATTAAATGGTGACTGCTTTGCTGCTGTTGCCGCACATGCCCATATTTCACAAAACAAACTCAAGCTACAGGCAATGGTTGGAAACTTAAATGGAACAAAAATCATCCGTGCATCTGGTATTGGCGATCCTCTACACCATCAACAAATAGGGGAGAGTGTCGCAAATAAACTAATAGACCAAGGAGCCTTAACAATACTACAAGAAAACCGACAACAATGAATAAACTATCATTTGATAACAGCATTATTATAAACACTAGGCCAACACAACAAGCGTCTGATTTAGACCGCAAAATAAAGCTACTTAATGGCAGCGTAATCAACTATCCATGTCTTTCTATCCACTACAAAACAGCTATAGAAATAGAAAGCTCAATATCGATACTACCTGATATTGATATCGCCATCTTTGTCAGCGCAAATGCCGTTAAAGCTATTATGCACTGCCAAAAAATTAAAGCTCGCCACTTCATTGCAATAGGGCCTGGAACCCACAATGAATTAAAAAAATACACCGACCAGAAAGTTCATTTACCAAAAAAATATGACTCTAATCATTTGCTGCGCCTACCTATATTACAACAAGTTAACGGATCAAATATTGTTATAGGATGCGGCACTAATACGAAGCCATTAATAAATGAAACATTAAAACAAAGAGGCGGGGCTATATATAAAGTTATTAGCTACCACTGCAGTGAAAACACCCTGCCGCCACTGCCTTCATACGATATCCCAGCAAATAAGAATGTCGTGATTATAACTACTAGCACAGCATCTTTGGGGCGTTTAGTTAGCATGACGCCACAAACACATATTGCATGGTTATTACAGCAACAATTGCTAGTAATCCATCCAGCTATGGTAGCTAAAGCTATTAACTTAGGATGGAAAAAACAACCATGGCTATCAACTGATGCAACAACTCCAGGCATTATAAAAGAACTACTACAGCATATGGCATAATTTTCAATGCTATCAACAAAGCAGCGCCTATGAAATAAAGACACTTAAATATATTTAGTTTCATGATATGATCATTAATAACTTACCAACATAAATCTCCAGAGAAGGATAACTGATGAACCAACAACAACAAAAAAAAATAATTAACCCTTATAACAAATATATATTTTCCGCCAAACTAAGTCTTGCCATATCATCTATACTTGCAATAATAGTAATCATCTCATTGTGGTTCATCTGGTCAAACCTACACAATATCTCCAGCATTAAAAAAAATTCGGTATCACAAATAAATAGCAGCAAGGCAGAATTACAAACAACCCAAGATGATCTAACAAAAATAAAAAACCAAATGCAGAATCAAACTAATGAGCAAAAGAAGCTAGCAGATAGCGTCAACCAAACAGACAATAGTAATGCAATCAACACTAACCAAGTAATAACATTACTACAGCTTGCAGAAATACAAATAGCGTCACAAGGAAAAAGTGATAGCACTATAGAACTACTACAGCAGTCAATAACCATAATAAAAAACACAACAACAATAGACCAAAGTATTGCAACCTCTATCAATAAAATATTAAGTAAACTAAAAAACAATAAACAACCTCAAGCTAGTAATGCGCTTGCAAACATAACCAGCTTAAATATGCTAATTACAAATTTATCTTTTACTCCAGCAACAGACGATACCACCACACAAGTAACCAACAATAAAGATAAAGATAATAAAGATAGCATTTACAACACAATAAAAAGCTACTTAAAACAGTTAATAGTAGTCAGATACCACAAAACACCAACAAAACCACTACAAGACGCACAAGCAGAATTACTATTTAAACAAGCAATGCTGCTTAAATCTAATGAAGCAAGGTGGGCCTTCATGCAAAACAACAGTGATATTTATCTACAAAGCCTGTCTGATATAACAGACCAACTATCATCAACAACTCTTATCAATACAAACCAAAAAAATAAAATAACCTCGCTAATAAATACTATTAAAAAAACACCTCCTAATAACCAAAGAGACATCGCACTACAGCTAAACACTATCACAACAAAATTAATTAACTCGTCTTATAGCAAACAACAAACCAAAAACACCAATGGTGGTAAAAAATGAAAAAACTAATTCTAGGGATTATTTTATTATTAATTGCCATAACTATTGGCTACATTATCAAACAAGACCCAGGATATATAATAGTGTCGTATCATAACTGGAGCATAACAACTAGCTTATGGATAGGTATAATATGCATAATAATACTAATGATAATTTTAAATATAATTTTCTCCGCTATAAAATATATACTATCTATTAAGTCACTTTGGGGGTCATGGTTTACTAAAAGAAAACAACAAAAATCACTATCTCAACTAGATAATTGCATTTGCTATCTTATGCAAGAAAACAATAGTAAAGCTGAAACAATTCTTTCCAGCGCATATAGAAACGGACTATCTGAACTGGTATATCTTTTCTTTATGGCCCAAATAGCACAACAAGAAAATAATATGCCGCTGCGCGATCAAATGTTAATTAAGGCATCAAAACTTAGCAAGAACACCAACCTTCCAGCACTACAACTTTTAACTAAACTACAAATAGAAAAGTCACAATGGGATGAAGCTATAACAACGGCAAACATAATATATAAAGAAGACCCCAAAAATACTAGAACGTTAATCTATTTTAAAAAAATTCTAGTGGAACTTAAGGAATGGGGTACACTTAAAAAAATAATCCCTGATCTTAATAAAATTACTAAGCACATAAGCAAGCAAGAGATAGAGCAGCTTAATCTAAAAATATATACAGCATCGATTAATAAAATAGATAATGAAAAAGACCTGCAAAAATACTGGGAAAATATCCCATACAGATTCACATCAAACTCGCAGCTCATTTATTCATACATAACAGCTCAATTAAGTTTTAATAACGACCAACTAGTTGCAAACATAATAGAGAAGCTGCTACACAAAAAGTGGGATAGCAGCCTGCTTGCAGTGTATGGGGATCTAAACTTAAGTGACAGCACCAATCAACTGTTAGTTGCAGAAAAATATTTGTCGCAACATGACAATGATGATGAATTGCTACTATGTCTTGCCAATATTTCCATAAAAAATAAACTATGGGCAAAAGCTCAGGGCTACTTAACAGCATATCTTCAAATAAAAGATAATAACAAAGTACTGGCAAAACTTGCTGACATTTATGATATACAAGGTGATGCCTCTCAAGCTCTTGTTATATACAAGAAAATTGCAAGCAACCAATAGCATTAAGTATTTACTATAATATATAATGTAGTAGTTGGAAAATAATTTAATTTAAACTATAAATAAAGAGGAGACATTAACAGACACAGCACGTTGAATATATAGATAATTTTTAACTAGGCAGCAATTAGATTTTATTATGCTTCTTGGGTTAAAGAAACCAATGCAAATGCGGAGGGATTTATTATGAATTTATCTAACTTTGAAGAGTCGTCATGCGCGCAGTGGACCCAGCTCATTAACAAAGCCATTAACTATTGCGACTATAAAATAAACCATCATCTTGCGCACTATCTAGTAATAACTCTACAACATTACTCATCACAATTATCCTTGCCTCACACCATAATTGGCAAAGAATATTTACAAGCACTAGAACTATCAGGCATACAAAAGGGATCGGCATTACGCCAAATTGGTGATGAGTGCTTAATCTTAACTGGATTATTCCCTGGTAAAATACAGCAAAAAAAAATCTCTCTAGCCTACACTGTGAATATAGGAAAAATGTCATATCTCGAGATATTTAATAACCCACAACTGAGCAATATTAATGTTAGCGTCTTTCAAGAACTAGACCAGCACTTTATTGGTCTTGTAGATATACTTTATGTATTAAGACATATAGAACATATTTAACTACTTGATAAATAATGGGCAGTAAAACTCACTACTATGCAACGACCAAGCACTCAGCAAATCTATAGCCTGCACCATGTACGGTTTGTAGTTGCATGTCTAATTGATGAACGCTAAGAGCACGGCGCAATCGCCTGATATGAACATCTACAGTGCGCAGATCAACTGCTCTAGCCGCACCCCATAATTCATGTAACAAATCTTCCCTAGAAAAAATCTTATCTACATTACGATAAAATAACTTAAACATTCTATATTCTATACTGGCCAGCTTTAATGCTGTAGCTGCAATCGATACAGTATTACAATCATCGTCAAAAGATACAGAAATACTACTGCTTTCACTGTACGTGCCATTAGGCTGCGCCGACTGCGTGCAGCTCTTAATCATAGATATTAAACTTCTAGGTGAAAATGGTCGTTGTATTTGATGATGGATGGGCTGTTGTTGACAAAAAGCACGCTGAGACAAACTAACCTTCTCTGGTATTAATAATATAACAGGGTTCTTGTAGTTAACCTCTGCCGCGATCTGTAAAAAATTATTAACATGGCTAGAATCAAGGCCCGCACCTAACAAAACCAAATTAATTTTAGCTAAGTTAGTATAACCTTTAGATAATTGAAGGTGATCTATATCATCTACAATATAACCCTCTATTTTTAATAGGCAGCGCAACATCTTGCGAGATGAATCCTCTTCATGAATTATTAATATGTTATCTTTGCTCATGTATAATGTACCCAACTAATATATATTTGTTTATTTAAAGTATTTATTTCTCTATAACAATAATAACTAAAAAGCAATCCGTGCTTAAACTAACTAATCACCCTTCATTGCATCAAAGAAGTCTTCATTATTAGCTGCTAGTTTCATTTTCTTGATTAAAAACTCTGTCGCCTCAAGATCATCCATTTGATGTAAGATTTTACGTAAAATCCACATCTTTTGTAATTCATCTCGCTTAGTTATAAGCTCTTCTCGCCTTGTACCTGAGCGATTAATATTAATAGCTGGGTATACTCTGCGGTCAGCTATACGCCTATCTAAATGCAGCTCCATATTACCCGTGCCTTTGAACTCTTCAAAAATAACATCATCCATTTTTGAACCAGTTTCAACTAACGCAGTTGCAATAATTGTTAAACTACCACCCTCTTCTATGTTTCTTGCTGCACCAAAGAAACGCTTAGGACGCTGCAAGGCATTTGCATCAACACCACCTGTTAATACCTTTCCAGATGAAGGACTAACAGTATTATATGCTCGCGCCAATCTTGTGATTGAATCTAATAATATGATTACATCTTTCTTATGCTCCACCATTCTTTTTGCTTTCTCAATGGCCATTTCTGCAACCTGAACATGACGCGTTGCCGGCTCATCAAATGTTGAAGCTAAGACCTCTCCTTTTACAGAGCGGCGCATTTCAGTTACTTCTTCTGGACGCTCATCGATTAGCAATACTATTAACTGACACTCAGGATGCGCGGCCTCAATAGAGTGTGCAATATTTGTTAGCATTACTGTTTTACCAGCCTTAGGTGGCGATACAATAATCCCTCTTTGCCCTTTACCTATCGGCGCAGCTAAATCAATAACTCTAGCTGTAATATCTTCTGTTGTGCCATTATCAAGCCCCATAGCCAATCTTTCATTTGGATGAATAGGAGTTAGACTTTCAAATGGTATTTTTCTTTTAGCTTTCGATGGGTTTTCACCATTAACACTCTCAAGCTCAATCAATGCAAAATAACGTTCGCTCTGCTTGGGTGGACGAATCTTGCCGCACAAGGTATCACCCTTTCTTAAGCCAAATCTACGGATTTGACTAGGAGACACATAGATATCATCTGGGCCAGCTAAATACGAACAGCCAGCGGAACGTAAAAAACCAAAGCCATCTGGCAAAACCTCTAACACCCCGCCACCAAATATATTGTCACCTTTTTTTGCATATGCCTTCAAGATTTCGGCGACAACGCCAGGAATACTTTTGTTTGATATATTATCTAACCCTAACTCTTTAGCTATAGCTAAGATTTCTTTAGGTTTTTTTTCTTTTAATTCAGTTAAGTTCATAATGGCCTTTGGTTTTGTTATAGCGTTCATAATTACCAGGTAGATTGATTGAAGTTGGATATATTAGAAATGATGTTTTGTTGCTTTGGGAAAAGTATAACCCCCGAAGACAAAAGCGTAATGATTCTATAATCTTCTATTTACAAATGCAATAAATAATATAACTTTAAGTTTGTGTGGCACTTACGTGTTGATACTACTAATTTTTTATTATTCTCCATAAAGTAAGCAACACAATAAGACACCATTATTATGCATAAAATTATCCTGCTACATGCTGATCAATTAATGCTAACAACTCCGGCTTTCTAGCCATACCAATATGAGTTGCAACCGCCTCGCCACCTTTAAAGATAATTAAAGTTGGGATACTCCGAACAGCAAACTTACCAGATATTTCAGGACAATTATCAACATTCACCTTGCAAACTTTAACTTGGCTCTCATGCGTTTGCGCCAGATCATCTAGTATTGGAGCAATCATTTTACATGGACCACACCATGGCGCCCAAAAATCAACTAGTACTGGCATCTCAGAATCGACAACTTCCCGCTGAAAGCTTGCATCTGTAACCTCGACAACATTCCCCACTTTACTCTCCTTTTATTTAAAAGTTTTAATTAATATTAAATTATTTAATGTAGACAACCTTAACTACATTAAAGCATATATATTATGCCGCGTAACAGTATTACAAATAATGTTCTAAATAAACCTAATCGCAATTAAACAATAAAACAGAACCACTGTGCAATGTCTTATAATACTTATGCCAACATAAAACTATCACCTCTTTCTTCCACTGGCGCCGGCACTGTTGGATTTGCCGGTATTGGTATCCCCATGACCATCCATGTTCTTCAGCATCCCACGTAAAATCTGCAAGTATTCTGAGCTCTGCCAGGATCTCATCATGCTTTCAATGCCTCCTATCTGTTCATTAATGGTAGCCTTAATTACGGGGCAGGGTTTATTTTTTATTACCTGTAACAACCGATTACATGCCTGCTCTCTTGGCTTGCTAGCTCTCTGAAATAAACCATAGCCGCGCTTCATAGCTAAATATTCTTGTAGCTTATTAATTATAAATGATTCATTGTGAGCTGCCACTGTAGCATCAATATTTAAAGTGTAATTATCCGCTGCTTTTTTCAAACTTTTACTGAGATTTATAAAACGATCATGGACATCACTATCATATAACGCTGCAAGTATGCCTTTGCCCTTTTGGTTACCATCTTCTTTAACCTCAGCAAAAAACCTTGTCAAAAACCTGCGACAAGTATTGCACGCTAATACTTTGCTTAACACGCCATCTAGCTGGAAAACTTGCTCATACCTAGCATGATCCTCGGCTAATAGTTGCGGGCTTACTACGTATTGAACCAGAGCTAATGCTAAAGTTTTAGTTATAGCTTCATTGCCTGGCATACTATCTATCAAGGCTTGGCCTATAGTACCGTTAGATGCTAGTAACGTCATTAGCTGTTTTGGCTTAATTAAACTCACTTCACTATAAGCTATTTCTTTAAAACATAAGATAGGGTCACCCTTATCTGTAGAGAAACCAGCCCCTGGGTGTCCGAAGAATCTCTGTAAAATATCCACCACTGTATCATAATCTACGGCCTGCATGCCGTGCTGTAACTTACCACTAAGCGCCGTCATTAATGGTGCTGATTGCTTAATCTGGCTTTTAGCAACAGATGATATTGCGCTATCTTCAGAGAAAAGACACATCAGCAACTTTTTATCACAACAATTATCCTCTTTATTTTCATTTAAGCTTAAATTAGCAAGGGGTCTATTTTTTATTGCTTGCAACACCTCCATAGTGCGTGCTTTTTTTAATTGTTTGTATCCTTCTGAAGACAGTGGGTGAACAATGGTGCATTGTTCCTCGCTTCCCTGGTTATCTGCAAGATAAAAAACCTGCTTTTCTGTAGCTAAGTCTAGTAGTGCTATTTTGGACTCATCCAAATTGATATTAACCTGGTTGATGGCGCCCAGACAATTGCTAATACCGCAGCCAACAAGATCATGGAAGATATCATCTTCTTTTTTAACCCACGTAGATATCAGACCTTCAACTATTTGCAACTGAGAGACTAAGGATATAAATTCCCTAAAAAAGAAGAATGCCTTATTTCTTACATGAGCCTTTAATTTTAAAGAATCTAAAAATTTATCTGCATACGGATCTCTTATGTCTTCATGATATTGTTGTTTATCTTCTTCTCCAGGCTTGCCAACAAACTGTCTAGAAGCCCGCGATGTAACCAGACGGCATGCATCTGTTAATGGGTTATGCTGAACCAGGACGCTATCAAGGTATTGTTTAGACTGATTAGAATCCGATGAGGTTATATCATTATAATCACATAAAGCATTAGCCACAACATCACTACCATCTTGTGCATCTACAAAATACCCGCTATTTGTAAGTATCTTAATGCATTTAATTAGCGTGTCCTTTTCTTTATTTATCGCTAACAGGTTATTACGGAACCTTTTTTTTGACTGCTCTACAGGCCATGACTCATTATACTCTATATCAGGCAAATCAATATTAAGCATCTTACTACTAAACCGCCCAAAGACATTATTAAAGCTTATCTTCCACTCTCCAGAAAGCTGTCGCTCTATACTAGCTTTATCCCATGACACTACTAGATGACCCCTACTGTTCTTTTTAAGATATGCTTTATATGTTATTGCCGGCTTAGTCCCGCCAGTTAACTGAGCGTCTGTAAGCAATTCTATATATTTTCCAAGTAAATCCTCAAGGCGATTATAACTCAAACAGCCACGGCCACTAAGCCCATGATTTTTATTATCTTGCTGTATTAATGCTACATATTCTGTCGTAATAATGCCTACTATACTGCTAGATGCACCACCATCAGCACCCTGTTGATTCGGTGGTTGCTGCTTTTGCCGTCTTGTTTTATCTATATCTGCAAGCAATGCATTAACACGACTAATTCGACTTTCTGCTGGCACCAGCCAGCTTTGTTTATATGCGATCAGCTCACCCTCAAGGTCTTGCAGCAACTTAAGATACTTGCTAGGCGTAACCGTTACTGTAAAATAACGACCTCTTATGACTTTTGTTTCACTTTTCTCAATATCAACAATACTTGTTGGAAACTGTTTGCATATCGCTAATCTACCATCCTCATCAAGAGTATAGTCCCACTTATCTATTAAAATTTTCACTGGTCCCAGCGCAGTTGATGGAGATTCATTTGCTCTCATAATGCTCTCCCAACAAAATTCAATGTTAGCGATAATTTGACTCTTATACCGCGCAAATAGAAAAACTAGTGCTGCTTGTCATTACAAAAGCTTTATAAAATTTTGCCACAAGTATTTCTATCTATACGTATTTATAAGTACTGACCTGATCAGAATGAGAATCGTATATAAAAGATACAGTAATGTCTACCAATTTGTGTCTTTTAAGTAATTTCTTGCCTGTCTAGCATGTAAAACAGTGAGTTAGGCGCATGTGGCGCGATCGCATAATATCGCAATTAAGCAGTTTTGGCGCAGAGCTAAATCTAAAGACTATGATATCCAAGAATTCAAAACAACTAAGGGAGTATAAAATTTAGAAGCAATCACAGCGTATTTATCAAAAGATCACGGTTTATATGTGCATAATAGATTACAGCCAGGTATGACAGCAGTTCAAGTTAGGGATAACAACAACACAAAGATAGGCAGCACTACAACAAAGAGACACCAAAGTTACTTAACGGCATTAAAAATAATATCTTAACTAGCTGAATCACAACCAAGCAAATCAATGGCGAAAGATCAATGCCAGAAATAGAAGGTATAACTCTTCTACACATAGCCATAACTGGTTGCACAATAGTGACACAGATACTTGCTAAAGGATTGGGTCTTGCTGATGCAAACCAACTAAAGATAGCAACAACTATAATCATAAAGAAATAAACACCAAGCAGATCATCAATAAATGCTGCAATACTTATAACAAGCACTCCCAAAATGCTCTTGATAACAACACCAGATAAAGCCTGTATCAACCAAAATCTAACGCCCTCAAGAATTATAATTAATAACACGATAGATAAATCAATTCCCTTGAATCCTGGAGCGATTCTTCTAGTTATGTTTACTACATATTTAGTACACCTAATGACAATCTGAGCTAACGGGTTATGCCAACTGACATTATACTTTTGCATTAATACACGGAAAATTAAAATATAAATATAAAATGAAAAAGCAATATTAATTAAAAATACAGCTGCATTTAAAAGTGGTGACATTTACTCTCCAAATTAAAAATAACCCCAAGGGCTATAGCCCCTAGGATTATATAATCATATTATGTAATGATTTCTGTAGGTCCTGCTTGCAATACAGCATCTGACACTGAAAACTTCTTAAAGTTATCTTGAAACATATCAATTAACGTATTTGCTTGTGTATCATATGCATCTTGATCCTGCCACGATGCCTTAGGTGTTAATAACTTAGAATCAACCCCTTCTATTTCTTGCGGCACCATAAACCCAAAGCCAGGGAATACCTTCATTTGAGCTTTAGCCGCAGTTCCTGATGTTGCCGCAGCAACCATCTTACGCGTTGTTGATATTTCAAACCTATGACCACCTTGACCATAGGCACCACCAGTCCAACCAGTATTGATCAAATAAACTTGAGCATTAGTTTCAGTAATACGCTTCATTAATAGCTCAGCATATACCTGTGCTGGCCTAGGGAAAAATGGCGCCCCAAAACATGTACTAAATGTTGGCTTAATGGCTGAGGTACTACCAACTTCAGTACTACCAACTAACGCTGTATAACCACTTAAGAAATAGTATGCAGCTTGCTCTTTCGTTAACGAGGCCAGTGGTGGCAACACGCTATAACAATCGCAAGTAAGGAAAACAACAACTGACGGCGAGCCAGCAGCATTATCAGCAGCACAGCGTGACAAATAACTACGAGAATACGCACCACGAGTATTTTGTGTATGCCTGTCATCATCATAGTCAGGAGTGCCAGAGCTGTCTAAGACAACATTTTCTAAAATAGCCCCTTTTTGACTAATCGCATGCCAAATCTCAGGCTCTTGCTTTTGTGATAAGTTAATTGTTTTTGCATAACAACCGCCTTCAAAATTAAATACACTATTAGGTGTCCAGCCATGCTCATCATCCCCAATTAATAGGCAGTTTTCATCTGCAGACAATGTAGTTTTACCTGTGCCAGATAAGCCAAAGAACAAGGTAACAACACCATCATCTGAAACATTAGATGAACAGTGCATTGGCAGAATATCTTCGTCTGTTAATAAAAAGTTTAATACTGTAAACATAGACTTTTTCATTTCACCGGCATACCGCATACCACATAAAAGAATTTTTCTAGCTGTAAAGTTTATCATTACAGCGCCATCTCCATAGGTGCCATCGACAGCTGGATCTGTTGTTAAGGTTGCAGCACTATGGATAGTCCATGTATCTTTACGCTCGGTTGTACTACTGTTGTCATCGATAAATAAGTGTTTTGCAAATAATGAATGCCAGGCAAACTCGGTAGTAACATTAACAGCGACACCATGAGACTTACTTGCTCCAACTTGCAAGTGTGATAGATATACTTGATCTAACGATTTAAAGTGTTCTTCTGTTTTTTGCCATAACGCATCAAAGATAGCAGGAGTTGTTGGCTGATTAACAGCTCCCCAATGCACAGTGTCTGCTGTCACGCTATCTTTAACTATAAAGCGATCTTTTGGTGAACGGCCAGTCCTTTTGCCCGTATTAGTAACAAATGCTCCTGTACTAGCGAGAACACCCTCACCATTTTCTATAGCACATGCTAATAGTTGATCGATTGTTAAATCTTCCTTAGTCATACATCCCTCACAAATAGACATAACACAGCTCCTATTATTTTATCCTAAATAAATTTCGCGCCAATTATCGCAAAGATTAAGTTAATTTAATAGGTTTTTTTATCTTAGACTTATAGGCAGCCGGCGACTACAATACCGACATGAACAATGACAAAAAAATAACAACAGCACTAGGTTTTGATTTTGGCATGAAACGAATAGGCGTGGCCCTGGGTCAAACAATAACCAATTCGGCTAAGGCGCTACCTATAATAAAAGCCCAAGACGGCATCCCGCCTTGGGAACAAATAGAACATATCATTAAACGATGGGATATAAACGTATTAGTGGTTGGACTACCATTAAACCTTGATGGCTCAGAACAAGAAATATCACTAGCTGCTAGAAAATTCTCCAGACGGCTACAAAATAAATTTAATTGTAAAGTGCATCTTGTCGATGAAAGATACACAACGAAGGCAGCCAAAACCCACCCGCACATGAAGATAAAAAAAGATGAACCAATAGATAGCTATGCTGCGGTTATTATCCTAGAATCATGGTTAGAACAACAGACAAAAGAGCCGTAACGATATAACTTAAAACGCAAAAGGAAGGCTTAGGCTATGCTTAAAAAGAAAACAGTAGTAGAGCTTGGTAACTTACTAACTATAGAAAGCTTAACTTGTAATACTATCCATAACTTAATAGATAGAGCAGAATCATTTGCACATACCCCAGCTAATTCAGTAGACAGCCTCCTTTCAAACAAGGTAATTGCTAACCTTTTTTTTGAGCCAAGCACCAGAACACAATACTCTTTTGAAATAGCAGCTAAAAACTTAGGGGCAAATATAATATCCCCTGCAATATATAATCTATCTACTCTCAAAGGTGAGTCGCTGCTAGATACTATCCATAACTTTGAGGCAATGGGTGTTTCGTTATTTATTGTAAGGCATAATGTCAACCATACTCCTGAGTTTCTTTCATCAGAGCTAAATGGAGGCGCCAAAATACTAAATGCTGGAGATGGCACTCACCAACACCCGTCACAATGCTTAATTGACCTTATGACAATAAAACAACACGCCAAAAATTTTGAAGATATCTCTGTTGCTATACTAGGAGATGTATTTAGATCTAGAGTGGCACGCTCACTGATCTCTGGCTTACAAATTATGGGAACAACTGATATCAGATGCATAATACCTGAACCACTAATTCCTGAACATCAAGAAATAGACAGCAAGTTTTGCACACATACTATAGATTCAGGATTAAAAGACGCTGATGTTATTGTCTGCCTTAGAGTACAAAAAGAAAGAATGCAAGATAACTATAAATTAGACGAAGACACTTATTTCAAAAAATATGCTTTAACTATGGACCGCCTAAAATTAGCAAGCCATAATGCAATCGTATTACACCCAGGCCCAATTAACCGCGGATTTGAAATTGACTCTTTAGTTGCAGATAGTGATCACTCAATGATTTTACAACAACCTAAAAATAGCATCCCAATGCGTATGGCTATCTTACATTCACTGCTTACATAGTAGGTTCGCCTAGAAGTAATAGTTTCTGGACCAAAACAATATTATTCAGTACACTCCCCCTCCTCAAACTTATTACACTTAAGAATGCAAGAGCGCACTAACAGTGGTGCTTTATTGCACAAAAATATTGTATTGTTTTTATAGATAAGCAGCCAACATAGGTATAGAATGTTCGAATTATTTCTTCAAGGACGGATATGTCAGTGACAACTTTTGATATAACCACATTATGGGATTCGTGCCTTGATCGGTTATCACAACAAATAGAAGACAAAAATATCTTTGATAAATGGATTCGCCCTCTACAAGCAGGGGTAACTGATAATCAAGTAGTTTTATATGCGCCTAATCAGTTTGTTTTAAGCTGGGTTAAAGATAATTTTTTAGTCCCAATCACAGAAGCAATTGATACCGTATGCCAACAACAAGACGCGCCATCAATGACCATTCACTTAAAAATAGGGTCTGCGCGACAAGCAACACCAACAACAAGCAATAATCCAATTAAAACAAATAATGATACTAGAAACACAAGCTCATCACAAAAAAGCTACTCTACTAACTCTGGCCATATCAGTAATTTAAACCCTGATTTTATTTTTGATAACTTTGTTGAAGGTAAGTCCAATCAGTTAGCTAGAGCTGCAGCACAACAAGTGGCAGAAAACCCAGGCGAAGCATACAACCCTCTATTCATCTACGGAGGGGTTGGTTTAGGTAAAACTCACTTAGCTCATGCAATGGGTAATTATATTTTAACCAAGAACCCAAAAGCAAAAATACTATATTTACACTCAGAAAAATTTGTAGCAGACATGATAAAAGCACTACAGCGCAACGCTATGAATGAATTTAAAAAATACTACCGCACGGTCAACTGCTTGTTAATAGATGACATCCAGTTCTTTGCTGGCAAAGAGCGGTCTCAAGAAGAATTCTTTCACACTTTCAATTCTTTGCTGGACAGCCATCAACAAATAGTCCTAACCTGCGATAGATACCCTAAAGAAATCAATGGATTAGAGGAAAGACTGCAATCCAGGTTTGGCTGGGGTTTAACCATTGCAGTAGAACCACCAGAACTTGAAACTAGGGTGGCAATTTTAATTACAAAAGCAGAACAGTATAAAAAAATCCTCCCTAACGAGGTAGCCTTTTTTATTGCCAAGCATATCCAATCAAATGTTAGAGAGCTTGAAGGCGCGCTAAAAAGAGTAATTGCCCATGCACAATTTACCGGTAGCGATCTTAGCATATCCTTAGCTAGAGAAGCCCTTAAAGATCTACTATCAATGCAAGCTAAGCTTATAACTATTGATAATATTCAAAAAACAGTAGCTGAATACTATAAGCTTAAACTGAGCGACCTACTATCTAAAAAGCGAAGCCGCTCAATTGCAAGGCCGAGACAGATAGCCATGGCTCTTGCCAAGAACCTAACTCACCACAGCCTCCCAGAAATAGGTGAATCATTTGGCGGCAGAGACCACACAACAGTATTACATGCTTGTCGCAAAATTAATGAGTTACTAAATACAGACTTAGAGCTACAAGAAGATTATAAAAACTTTATGCGCATACTATCAGGTTAAGGGGTGGCCATGACAATTTCTCTAAATCAAGACGTTCTGCAGCGAGCATTACAGCAGGTCATAGGTGTTGTAGAAGCTAATCAAACAGTACCAATTGTGGCTAATGTACATATGTCCGTTGGTGACAATAAACTATCTGTTACTGCCACTGATCTTGGTATAGAGATTACAGCCATAGAGCCATCTGCTCATACAGCAGACATGGAAACAGCCTTTACGCTGCCAGGTAAAACAATATTTGATATATGCAAAAGCTTACCGAGCGATGCGGGCATTGATTTTACCGCTAAAGAAAACAAGATGATAATACAGCACGGCAAAAGCTGTAAGTTTACCTTAGCTACACAGCCAGCCAACGAATTCCCCAGTATCGAGGTAAGAGACAAGGTTCACTCCATAACCATAAAGCAAGGCGAACTTAAAAACATATTGCAAAGAACAGTTTTCGCCATGGCATATCAAGATGTCCGCTACTATCTTAACGGCATGCTTTTAGAGATAACATCTTCCGAATTACGCTCTGTTGCGACAGACGGACATAGGCTTGCCTGCAACAGCATGGGGATCACGGAGGGCTCGCCACACAAGATACAATGTATAGTCCCTAGAAAGGCATCTATTGAGCTAATCAAAATACTAAAGGCAACCGATGATACAATCACTTTAGATATTTATAATAATTTTATATGCCTCTCTAATGATAACATTATATTTAAATCAAAATTGATAGAGGGCCGATTTCCAGAATACAACAGTGTCATCCCGTTCGATAATGATCAAGAATTTACTCTAAACAAAGAAGAACTTAAAAGCATACTGTCTAGATCGGCGATCATGTGTGATGACAAACACCAAGAAGTAACCCTAAATATACAAAAAGATAAAATTCTAATCTCATCAGACAATCCTGGCCAAAAAGCTGCTGAACAAGCTATCAAAATCTCCCACCAAAATAATGAGTTTTCCATAAACTTTAATATTCGCTACCTTATAGAAAACCTTAACATAATAACAACTGATGAAATTACACTTAAGCTATCAGGACAAGACAAAGGAATGCTTATAACTGAGGTTGAATCGCAAGAAGACAGTACTTTTCTATTAATGCCACTAAGACTGTAACAGGCATAATGAATAAAATAGATAACAACTATACTGTTAAGATACAATGCAGCAGGGCTAAGCCTGACGGGATACAATATATTTAGCTTCATAAAAATAATAGATGCTAGCAAGATTACACATACAGAGAATTACAACAAGGGACGCCAACACCTGTGAGCTATAAGGCAACACCTAAAAGACAAAATAACAGCTTAAGGACAAACTGATGCCACAACCCTGCTTCGATTCACTAGAAATCTCTGGGTTACGCAACATTAGATCTGCCTCAATTCAAACAAACAAAGTTAATGTTATCCATGGCCAAAACGGATCGGGTAAATCAAGTCTGCTCGAGGCTATATATTACCTTGTTCATGCTAAATCATGCCGAACATCGAAAGCCGCCAACCTAATTCAGCACAATCAAGAGCAATTAACCGTCTTTGCGAGAATAACAACCAATTCTGGCAGTATTAGTGCAGGCATATCACGTGACAAAAATGGCAAAGTTAACACCAAGCTGAATCACGAAACTGCAACTAGCGCTATAATAGCAAAAAACATACCAACTCAATTTATCGATACCCAGTGTCACACCTACTTTACAGATGGGCCGCAACAAAGAAGGCAGTACTTGAACTGGGGATTGTTTCACATGAAACAAAACTTCTTTTCTATCTGGAAAAACTACAACCAAACCCTGAGGCAACGCAATGCGGCCCTAAAAGCAAAAAGCTCAATACAAATCATTTCAGCCTGGGATGTTGAATATATATCTCTCTGTGAACAGATACACTCGATGAGGGCAGCATATATAGACCAACTAAAACCAATAATTAACAACCTACTTAATACCATGTTAGGCACAAGTTATTCACAGCTTACCCTCAGGTACAACCCAGGGTGGAATCCAGACAAACCACTAGCTTTCAGCCTACAAGAGAAAATAACACGAGATTTAGACTTAGGTTATTCACAGCTTGGGGCACATAGAGCTGACCTACAACTATACTTCAAAAATACGCCAGCACATGAGTACTTATCACAAGGACAACTAAAGCTTGCATCATATGCATTAAAGATTGCTCAGTGCATCCTCCATAAGGAGCAGCACAGCATATCATCAGTATTCTTAATTGACGACCTGCAGGCAGAGCTAGACCCTCGTAAGCAAAAAACTGTTATTAACTTACTCACAGAGCTAGATAGTCAATGCTTTTACACTGCACTAGATCATGCGGCCGTGCTGACAAATCAAATAAAAAATAGTGATATCAACCAGTTTACTATTAATGGTGGCATAATAACTCAAGAAGAACTACAGATGGAACCTACCGTATAAAACACAACTTACTAACAAGTTATACAATAAGACACCATAATGCCACATTTCCTTACCCAGCTTATGTACAAGTTATCCACAAGAAACTTATCTGACATCGCAGTACATACGGTAATCATGAAATCGGCCGTCATGCTGGGGCTGACATCAGTTACTGCTGCAGCAGTAGCAGGCGGCGTCATCGGCGGAGTAGCTGGTTACATG